>ERZ777305.522-NODE-522-length-62882-cov-47.775638_pt1 | contig 62882 bp, 43 predicted proteins | sample MGYA00374965_ERZ777305 | MGnify/ENA primary metagenome ERZ777305 (study PRJEB29328, sample SAMD00013331) | mouse gut metagenome | study: EMG produced TPA metagenomics assembly of the Metagenome analysis of fecal microbiota from mouse which was promoted...
TTATTGAACATCTATCAATAATCATTTGCGACCATGGATGTCAACAACCAAATAATCATATATCAGAGCGAGGACGGCGTGACCCGTATCGAGGTAAAATTTACCGGGGAGACTGTGTGGCTTTCCCAACAACAGATGGCAGAGCTTTATCAGACGACTCGACCCAATATCGTACAGCATATCCGCAACATATATGCGGATGGAGAATTGGATGAACATGCAACCTGTAAGAATTTCTTACAAGTTCGACAAGAGGGAACCAGGCAGGTGACGCGAGAGATACCATTCTATAACCTCGATATGATTATATCGCTGGGTTATAGAATCCGGTCTGTGATTGCGACGCACTTCCGCAGGTGGGCCACGGAGCGCCTGAAGGAGTATATCATCAAGGGATTTACAATGGACGACGAGCGGTTGAAGGGTAACGGCGGCGGTGCATACTGGCGTGAGCTGCTCGATCGTATCCGTGATATCCGTTCGTCGGAGAAAGTGATGTACCGACAGGTACTCGATCTTTATGCCACGGCTGTCGATTATGATCCTCGTTCTGAAATTTCGGTCGAGTTCTTCAAAATTGTGCAGAATAAGCTTCATTTTGCTGCGCATGGCAACACTGCTGCCGAGGTGATTTTTAAGCGAGCCAATGCGGATGCTCCGATGATGGGTCTGACGTCATTCAAAGGTGATCATCCAACACTTCGAGACGCACAGATTGCCAAGAATTATCTGAGCGAAAATGAACTGAAGATTCTCAACAATCTTGTCTCCGGATACTTTGATTTTGCCGAGATTCAGGCGATGAAACGTCGCCCTATGTATATGGATGACTATGTGCGACAACTTGACATGATTCTTTCCTCAACAGGCGAAGCATTGCTCAATGGTCCCGGCTCGGTCAGCCATCAGCAGGCGATGGATAAAGCCCGTGAAGAGTACCGCAAATTCCAGGTAAGAGAGTTGTCCCCAGTTGAACGTGCCTATCTCGATACTATCAAAGCCCTCAATGCCAAAGCCAAGAACAAAGGGAAAGACTAATGATCCTTTCGTAATTTCAAATCGTGATGACGTGGTGTCTAGTCCGGAAAAGTGTTGACCGTTTGTTTGTCCATTCGATTTTACGCCGTCAGACCGTGAAATATGCTTGTCCATATTATACTACATATTTTATAACTGATTGATTTACATAGTATGTATGACTTTTCAACGAGGAGGAATACTGAGCAATAAATTTCACAAAATTCACTGATAATCAATGGCTAAGAAAAGGGTAATTTTCTTGCCCATTGCTATTTTATCCCGTTTTACCCCATAGTTTTCTTTGCCATAGGCAAAGCACCAAGGCGATTACCTGGCTAAATTCAGATACTCCTCCGAGGTTTGTGTGCGCCAAAAGTTGCACACAAGGCAACCAATAATAGTTGATTTCGCAAAAACAACCTAAATTGGTTGCGAACATTACAATTTATTCGTATATTTGTAGTCATGAAAATCGGAGCGATAATAACAGGAGATATTGTGGATTCCACAAAAATGACAGCAGAAGAGCGTGCTACGATGTTACGAATGTTGCAGTCCCTGCCGGTATTGCTGTCACCTTTGAGTAAAACAGATATTGAGATTTTCAGAGGGGATAGTTTCCAGGTGAAAGTTGCAGAACCAAGCAAGGCATTGCATATGGCACTTACGATACGGGCTATTATCCGCGCCAATAAATTTGCAGGTAATAATCATCAATGGGATGCTCGCATGGCAATTGGTATCGGAACATTAGACTATGAAACGGACTTACTATCCACAAGTGACGGCGAAGCATATAGATTATCAGGCAAATGTCTTGACTCCATAGGCAAGGGTCGTTTATGCATTAAGACTCCTTGGGAGGATGTTAATAAAGAGCTGACGGTTTCCACTCTATTTGCTGATGATATAGTGACAGGGTGGACTCAAAGTCAAAGCAGGATAATGTTTGAGAAGCTTGTCAAGAATAATAGTCAGGAAGAAATCGGCAATATACTTGGTGTTTCCAGACAGATGGTCAGCAAGTCCTTGAAGGCAGCCAAAGATGCTTTGATTTCTGTATATGTCAAAAGATTTGAGGAGCTGATTAATCATAAAACGATATGAGCGCAGTAATAATTCTTATAAAACTGATAGCGGCACATCTCGTAGGAGATTTCATATTGCAGTCTGACAAGATGTGTGCGGATAAGTTTTCCAAAAATAAAACTGTCAGATATCGTGCATTGTCTGAGCATGCTATCATTCAGGCGTCATTGGCATATCTGTTTGTCGCGCAATGGACAAACTGGGTTGTCCCGCTTGTCATTGGTGTCAGCCACTTTCTGATAGACTTGATAAAGACTCACTTCAAGCGAAAAGATCTTGCCGGCTTTCTATGCGATCAGTTGGTCCATTATTGTGTCATCGTTGTTCTATGGTTTACAGCATTCGCTAATCATGACTTCAATCCTGCTACGGAAATGTTCTCTGCAAATTTTTGGTTTGTTACAACGGCGTATATTGCCGTGCTCTCGCCCACATCAGTTTTGATAAAATCCTTCATTGAATATGAGAAATGGTTGCCGGCAGATGCTTCTTTAAAAGGATTGCCCAATGCCGGAAAATGGATTGGTTATCTTGAAAGAATACTAATACTGACATTTGTTTTCACCAGCAATATTGAAGGAGTCGGATTCCTGTTAGCCGCAAAATCTGTATTCCGTTTCGGCGAACTCAGCAAGGCTAAAGATATCAAGACGACGGAGTATGTACTGATTGGCACTTTTACCAGTTTCACAATCGCGATATTGCTTGGCTTTGGCGCAGACTGGCTCATGGATATGAATTTAGAATGAGAGGTGATTATAAAGTTAAATTGATCTTGTTTTACATGATTTTTGCCATCTGATATCATAGTATGGCATTAATATAGGTTTTCGAGTTTTCTTGGTCAAGCGCTATGATTTTCTTGACCAATTCGATTTTAAGCCGTCAGACACCGTGGTTTTCTTTGCCAAATTCCGCAAAAAAAGCAACTATTTATCTAATTATCAATTATATGTCTAGTCCGGAAAAGTGTTGACATAGCCTTTTGTCCTGCCGTTCAAACTAATTTCACTCAGGTAGCCTTTTTCGGTCAGTTTTCTTAAGTCTGATTTCGTTGTGTTGGGAGTCACCCCGAATTTGCCTACAATATCGGTTGAAACAAGCACCATGTCAGGATTTTCTATGTATAGACTCAAAATTTCAGATTGGCGTTCTGTGATGTTGCCAAGATGCAAAAGTTTTCCAGCTTTCTTTTTCTCTGTATTTTTGTTTGTATATGAATATCCCTGACTGGTGTTTATGCTCTTAAATATAAATAGCAAATATGTTTGTATATAGGTTGAGTAATTTGTATATAGGTTGAGTAATAAGGGTTAAATAACTATATATTAAACCAATTTTTCAAGAAGAGGAGTATTTTTTTCTCCTTGGACATTGGTGCCATAAATTATTACTATATTTGCATATGGGAAAAATGCCAACGAGAAGTGTTGTATCCCAATAAACTTAAAATGGCTATAAACTTTCTGATATATTCCAAAGAAAAGTCAGTCTATCCAAGGTTTTGGCTGTTTGGTGATTAATAAGAATTCTTTACCAAATCCAGTATAAATGTCTTTTTGGAATAAAATAATAGATACAATAAACGGGGCAGATAGCAGATCGGCTCGCTCACGGGAAGTGTCACAAGATTCATCCCGATATGTATTTGTGGATGTTGAGGTTGGGTTAAAGGATAAAAAGATTCATGATATTGGTGCTCTGCGGTGGGATGGTGCAACATATCATTCTGCAGACAAACAGAAGTTGAAGATGTTTTTGAAGGATGTTGATTTTGTCTGTGGACATAACATCATCCATCATGATGCCAAATATCTGTTTGGTGAGGGAAGTGATAACTGGTTATTTGTTGATACTTTGTTTTTGTCGCCCTTACTTTTCCCTGAACGCCCTTATCATCATTTACTAAAAGATGACAAGCTGGTAAGTGAGCACCTGAACAATCCTGTCAACGACTGCGATAAAGCCCGTGACTTGCTGATGGATGAGGTAACTCGATGGAAGAGACTTTCGACCATTTCGCAGCTAATTTTTTCAACATTGCTTAAAGACTACGACGAGTTTAAGGGCTTTTTAGCTTTTGTCAATGCCAAAGTTGGCAGAAAAGAGTCATTGGCGGAATTGATTCGTTCAGAATATGCAGGCAAGATTTGCGAACATGCAGATATTGAAAATATTATAAATAAGTACCCCTGTGAACTTGCGTATGCGCTTGCATTAATAAACACTACAGACCATCGTTCAATCACACCGGCATGGGTGCTGAATAATTATCCGAATGTGGAGAATCTGGTAGGGATTCTCCGTCATGCCAAATGCAGAGAAGGTTGCATTTATTGTAATAAGAACCTTGACGTGCATGTCAATTTGAAAAGGTTTTTCGGATTTGATAAGTTCCGGACCTATGGCGGAGAACCGCTTCAGGAAAATGCGGCTTGTGCTGCTGTTGAGCATAAATCGTTGCTGGCAATCTTTCCTACGGGTGGAGGAAAATCGCTGACATTCCAGTTGCCAGCCCTGATGGAAGGGCGTTCGGTGCATGGTCTTACAGTGGTCATCTCGCCATTGCAATCGCTGATGAAAGATCAAGTGGATAATCTGGCAGAAAGAGGTATTACGGACGCTGTCACCATTAACGGTCTGCTGGATCCCATCAGCCGTTCGGAAGCCATTCAACGGGTGATGAACGGTGATGCTTCACTGTTGTACATTTCTCCTGAGATGCTTAGATCGAAAACTATAGAGAAGATATTGCTGGCACGCCATGTTGTACGTATTGTAGTAGACGAAGCGCATTGTTTTTCCTCCTGGGGTCAGGACTTCAGGGTGGATTATCAGTATATCGGCAAGTTTATAAGTCAATACCAAAAGAGCAAACAGTGTCGTGAGACAATACCCGTTTCTTGCTTCACCGCTACGGCGAAGCAGAAGGTGGTGCAGGATATTTGCGACTACTTCAAACAGACACTCAACCTTGATCTTCATATTTTTGCTTCTAAGGCAGTACGTACCAACCTGCGTTATTCGGTAATCCACACTGATACGGATGATGACAAGTACCTGAAGTTGCGATCATTGATAGCTGAATCATCATGCCCTGCCATAGTGTATGTTTCCCGCACCAAGCGGACGTGGCAATTGGCAGAGAAGCTTACGAGAGACGGTTTCAAGGCTTTGCCCTTTAACGGCAAGATGGACGCGGATGATAAGATTGTCAATCAGGAAGCATTTATGAATGACCGGGTGCGCATAATTGTGGCGACCTCTGCCTTTGGAATGGGTGTTGACAAAAAGGATGTAGGACTTGTTATACACTACGACATTTCAGATTCATTAGAGAATTATGTCCAGGAGGCAGGTCGTGCCGGTCGGGATCCGGATCTCGAAGCTCGTTGTTTTGTATTGTATAGCGATACTGATCTCGACAAACACTTTATACTACTCAACCAGACAAAGCTAAGTATTAGTGAGATACAGCAGGTGTGGAAGGCTGTGAAGGATTTGACCAGACAACGTATGCACGCATGTTGCTCGGCTTTGGAGATAGCCAGAAAGGCAGGTTGGGATGACTCTGTATCCGATATAGAGACACGTGTGCGGACAGCATTGGGTGCGTTGGAGCAAGCCGGTTACTTGGAGCGAGGAAATAATGTGCCGCGTGTATATGCCACTGGTATAACCGTTAAAAACATTGACGAAGCCCGTAAGCGTATCACGGAATCCTTGCTTTTCGAGAATGAGGAGGTGGAGAAGGCGGTGCGTATCATAAAGTCGTTAATATCGCAGAAGTATATTGCCAAGGCTCAGAACGCTGAAGCGGAATCGCGCGTAGATTATCTGGCAGACATTCTTGGACTAAGCAAGAGCGAGGTGGTCTCCAGCGTAGAGCGCATGCGTCAAGAGGGCATTCTTGCCGACTCAAAGGATATTTCTGCTTTTCTGAATGATGCGGGAGAATCAGAAAACAAGTCGAAACGTCTGTTGGAACGGTTTATGACACTTGAACGTTACATCCTCGGGCATATATCTGATGACTCACTTCGTATATCATACAAACAACTGAACGATAGCGCACAGAAAAATGGTGTCGAAACCGCGACAGAAAAGGATATCCGCACATTATTGTATTTTCTTACTGTCAAAGGCTATACGCGTAAGAAGGAAGATGTCGCACACAATATTGAATTGTCTTGCCAGATGGATGTGGAATCAACTCTGAAACGCTTTGAAAGGCGTATGGATATATGCCATTTTATAATAGGGTGGTTGTATGGGCTTATGTCGCCAGTCACAGAAGGGGAAACAAAAAATAATGGAATCCAGTTCTCTGTAGTGGAGTTGCTGAATGATTTGAAAGCTAATGGAAACACCCTGTTGGATACCATGCAGGATGTACGGTTGGAAGACGTGGAAGAGGCATTGCTTTATTTGTCAAAGATCGGTGCTTTGAAACTTGAGGGAGGTTTTCTTGTGCTCTATAATGCCATGGACATCCGTCGTGTCAAGGATAGCAGGCTGCGTTATAAACAAGAAGATTACCGTATGCTTAGCGAGTTTTACAAACAGAAGATCCAGCAGGTACATATTGTGGGTGAATATGCCAATTTAATGGTTCGTGACTATAATGCCGCATTACAGTATGTACAGGATTACTTTCAGATGGATTACAGGCGGTTTGTTTCGAAATATTTTAAAGGAGAACGTGTGCGTGAGATAGAGAGAAACGTCACTCCGGAGAAATACAGGCATATTTTTGGCTCTCTCTCCGAAAAACAGATGGAGATTATTTCCGATAAGGAATCTCGTTGTATCGTGGTGGCGGCGGGACCAGGCAGTGGAAAGACTCGAGTTCTGGTACATAAGCTCGCCTCATTGCTATTGCTTGAAGATGTAAAACATGAACAGTTGTTGATGCTCACTTTTTCGCGTGTTGCGGCGATAGAGTTCAAGCAGCGTCTGCTGGGACTTATTGGCAATGCCGCCCACTTTGTTGAAATAAAGACTTTTCATTCCTATTGTTTTGATTTGTTGGGTAGAATCGGCAATCTTGAAGACGTTGAGGATGTGGTAGCTCGCGCGGCTCAGATGATTAATAATAGAGATGTGGAGCCAAATCGTATTGCCAAAACGGTTCTGGTCATTGACGAAGCGCAGGATATGAGTAAGGAGGAGTATGCCTTGGTACATGCCTTGATGAAATCCAACGAGGAAATGCGCGTTATTGCTGTTGGTGATGATGACCAGAATATATTTGAATTCCGTGGCTCAGACTCCCGCTACATGACTCAGATGATGAAAGAATCGGAAGCTCGATTTATTGAAATGACTGGTAACTACCGCAGTTCACGACATGTGGTTGATTTTGCAAACGTATTTGTGAATGGCATAAAAGGTAGAATGAAGAGTGATGCCATCATTTCCATGAATCATAAAGAAGGTTTTGTCGGCATCCGTCATCATGTTTCGCATATAATGTATAAGCCTCTTGTCGATGATTTGTTGGCTAATTATGGAGGAGGCTCCACTTGCGTGTTGACTCAGACAAATGAGGAGGCTGTCATCCTTGTAGCTTTGTTGCGTAAACACGGATTGAACAGTAAGTTGGTGCAGAGTATGGATGGTTTCCGGTTCTGGAATATGGCGGAAGTGCGTATGTTTCTCAAACAGATCAATAGTGGCGTACATACACCGATTATTTCAGATGATGTGTGGGAAAAGGCGAAACATAAGACTTTCGCTATGTATGCTGATTCAGCAAGCCTTCATTACCTGCAACGGTGTATTACATTATTTGAAGAGACAAATAAGATAAAATATCATACAGACTTTAAGGAATTTGTCTTCGAATCGTCTGTCGAGGATTTCTGTGATCTATCAGGAGCGGATGTAGTGGTTTCCACTATCCATAAGGCCAAGGGACGTGAGTTTGACGATGTTTATATGCTCATCACTAAGCCTCAGCATATCCATAATGAAGTGTTGCGTCGGTATTATGTGGGAGCGACCCGTGCAAAAGAGCGTCTGTTCATACATACAGATGATTCTCTTTTCGACCATATGCCGGCTGATGAGCATCGAGCCTATCAACAGCAGTATAACATGCCTGACGAGATTGTTTTGCAGTTATCCCTCAAGGATGTAAATCTCGGATTTTTCAAATCACGAAAGAATGAGATACTTGCACTCCGGGCGGGCCAGGCACTTCGCTTTGTGAATAACTATCTTTATGACTGTTGTACGAACATAGCTATCGCCCAATTGTCACAGAAAATGCAGGGAGAACTGCGCCTCTGGACTGATAAAGGCTATTCTGTAATTTCGGCTTCCATCCGTTTTATTGTGGCGTGGCGTCCGAAAGATGCACCTCAGGAAGAAAAAGAATCTGCCGTATTGCTTGTTGATTTAACGCTTAAAAGAGTTGTAAGTGATAAAGCTAATTAGAAAATTGGATATTTTGTAATTTTGCTGATTATGAATAACCCGTTTGACTATACGCCGGATGGCGAGTGCGAGGAGGCTTTCCGGAAATTGATTGCCAAGCTTGAGACTCTAAAGGGGAGTGATGACCCTAAGGACGTTAATTTTCTCCGTGAGCTTGATGCCGGGAAAATGCTCGGTGTGCTTATAGCTACTGACTCTTGCGGACTCCGTCATACTCTTTATGCTTTCTCGGGACAACTTGGTGACGGAGGTTTCTATCATCCCGGATTTGTAGGTCCGGTGTTCGATTATCTCCAACCTGGCGGTTATTTTAAAACAAAAGAAATGGAGATTTCCCGTCAGAATATTGATATATCCATATTTGAAGAAGGTCAATTTTCCAAGATCAGGAGTGAATATGAGCGTGCCAAAGAAAAATTTGAAGCGGAGGTTTCGGAATATAAAGAGAGGTGTAGATTGTCAAAAATAGCGAGAAGCGCCAAACGGGAGTCGGGTATTACCGATAAAGATGAAATTGCAGCCATGATACGCCAAAGTCAATTTGAAAAAGCAGAACTTCATCGCCTTAAAAAGAGAACGATTGCCGATCTTGCCCCCTTTGCTGCCAATCTCAAGAAAGCGAAGTCTCATCTTGGCGATCTGAAATCGAAGCGCCGTATGGATTCCGAAGCTTTGCAGCAATGGCTCTTCTCTAATTTCACATTGCTTAACGCGCGTGGGGAAAGCAGGACACTGAGTGAGATTTTTGCAGAAACACCACTGAAGATTCCTCCATCCGGAGCAGGGGAGTGCTGTGCACCCAAACTTTTACAGGCTGCCTATCTGCGCGGCTGGAAGCCAATAGCGATTGCCGAATATTGGTATGGACATGCCAAGAGCGGAGAAATAAGGATAGATGGCGCGTATTATCCCGCCTGTCGCGGGAAATGTCTTCCGGTGCTGGGCTGGATGCTGCAGGGTCTTGATGTATATCCACCTCTGGAAAGTGGTTGTGGGCAACCGGTAGTCCGGAATCCGGAAATCATATATGAGAACAGATGGTTCTGTGTGGTTGACAAACCGTCTGGAATGCTCTCTGTGCCAGGTAAGGGGAACGCGGTTTCCGTGCAGCAGTGGCTTGAGGAGAAATATGGCTCCGGCAGGTCTGTCAGAATGGCTCATCGTCTTGACCAGGACACCTCCGGTCTGCTTATAGCCACATTCGGGAACGACACTCTCAAGGTCATGCAGTCGCTTTTTGCCACAAGAAAGGTAAAAAAGACGTATGTTGCCGAACTTGAGGGAGATTACCGGTCACTCGGAATCTCCCGTTGCGGACATATTGATCTGCCTTTATCTCCGGACTGGCTTGACAGACCGCGTCAGCGCGTGGATCTTGAATGTGGCAAGGATGCTGTTACTGATTACGAATTCACCGGTGCGGAAGGTGGAAGAAGCCGCGTAGAGTTCCGGCCAGTCACAGGCCGTACCCACCAACTGAGAATACATGCGGCATCAGAAATAGGGCTCGGAATGCCTATTGCCGGCGACCGCCTGTATGGCAGGAATATCGGGAATGGTCAGAGGCGACTTCATCTTCATGCAGAAAAGCTGGAATTTACTTTCCCTATAGATGGTAATCATTATTGTTTCGAATCACCTGCTTCGTTCTGACAACAGGTGAAAGGGTAGCTGTCTGTTGAGATAATGTTGAAATAATATTTGCGATATTGGCTTGAAAGTTTTGCAACAAATAGTTTTTGTATTATCTTTACCAAGTGGATTTTTAGAGAGTGTCTGGATTTAACTTTCATTCACGTGAAGATGGATTTTCGAGGGAATTTCACGAGTTGAAGAAGGAGCATAGCGGGCTATGCGACTGATGAGACTTGGTGAAATTCACCGGAAAGACACTTCATGTGGATGAAAAGAATTAATTCCGGAAAATCTTACATATAATTCATGTTAAATTCAAACACTCTCTTAGAGTGAAATCATCTTGATTTTATGGCTCCATGCTTAATGAAATAAAAATGATAGGATATGTATGTCATTAGGGTATATGCCTGTGTTGTTGTCATGATGCTCTGCATATCGTGTGGAACGCCTGAGGCTGATCGTGAATCGGCTCTTGAGGATTCTTACGCGCTGCTTGATGCAGAAATTGCAAGGAGCGGAGTCTATGAGAAAGAAAAGGAAGACAGGATCGGCAGGTTGCGTCTGCAATGTGCCGGAGAGGATGACGAGCAGCTGCGTACTGACATAATAAACAGTCTCATCGATGAATTTGCGGCATATAAATCAGACTCGGCGTTGTATTATATAAATTTAAATCTGCGCCGTCCGGAGATATTGTCGAAACCGGGTGAATATACCAGGTTGCTTATAAAACGGGCAGATGTGTTCGCACATGCCGGATTGTTTTCCGATGCCTTGTCTCTGATGCAAAAGATTCCGAGGGATTCACTTGATTCACACGAGTCGCTTCTTGAAGACTATTACTCTACTTATTGTGCCGCCTATCAATATCTGAGCGAATATGCAAATGAACATGAAACTGCACGCGGACATGAACAGAGACGTGCCTTATATGCCGATTCTTTGAGTAAGGTTGTTGACAAGGCGTCGTTTAATTGCATTTTAGTTACATCGGAATCGGCGCGTGACGGAAATCCGGAGGATGCAATCAAATTTCTACATACGTATCTCAAGAAATATCCATCAGGAACTAGGGAATATTCGATCTTGGCTTCAACGCTTGCCTATATATACAAAATTACGGGTGAAAAGGAGAAATATAAACGCTATCTGGTGGCAAGTGCCATTTCCGATGTAAGGGGAGCTGTAAAAGAAAACATGTCATTCAGGGAGATGGCTACAATCATGTTTGAGGAGGGTGACATAGAGCGTGCTCATCGTTATCTGAAGAAAAGCATAGCTGATGCTAATTTTTATTCGGCACTTATGCGCAACACCCAGTCTACCAAGATTCTGCCCTTGATAGATGATGCCTACGCCACTTTGCAGAATAAACTGACAGGCAAACTGCGGGCAATGATCTGGATTGTAAGCATAATATCTTGCATACTGGTGATTACGATATTGTTTATATTGAAGCAGTTCAAAAGTCTTCACCGGGCAAACGACAGAATCAATTCTGCAAATGAAAAATTGAGCGCATTGTCTGAAAAACTGAAAAACATTAATGACGAGTTGCGTGATTCGAATCGCACGAAGGAGCAGTATGCCGGTCTTTTCATGGAATATTGTTCTTCAGCCATATCCACGTTACGTTCTTATCAGCAATCGTTGCGCATTCTTGCCGCTCAAGGTGCCAACAGGGCGGTTTTGTTGAAGAAACTGGAATCTTCCGAGATGGCAGACGAGCTGCTGAGCAATTTTTATGAAAAATTTGACGAAGCGATTTTGAACATATATCCCTCTTTTGTTGAAAAATTCAACGCGCTCCTTATTCCTGATTACAGGGTGGTCTTGAAATCCGGCGAACTGCTGAATACAGAGCTGAGGCTTTTTGCCTTGATTCGCATAGGCATTAACGACAGTCCCAAAATTGCTCACTTCCTATGCTGTTCGATTTCTACCGTCTACACATATCGGTCGAAGATGAGGAAACGCGCCATCGATCCTGATAATTTCGAGAATGAAGTTAAAGAAATAGGTTAAATTATTCTTTAAACAATCTCTAAATAATCTTGATTTTTTAAGTTTATTTGCAATTGTAATTTATTGGTTTATAATCTGTTGATATTGAATAATATTTTGATTTTTGTTTGATAGCCTTGATTTGGATAGTAAAGTTTATGAACTTTGCATCGTTCTGACGGAGATTGTCTCCGTTGCTGCCAAGAAAAACTATCACCTTTTAATCAAAAAATAAAATGAACAGAAAACCATGGAATTTAAGGGCGATCGTCTTCTCTATTTCACAGACGTTGGTTCTTGTAGCTGCTCCTTTATTTGCACAGGCGCAGTTGAAAGTTTCGGGCACTGTATCCGATCCTACGGGGGAGGTATTGATCGGTGTCAGCGTCTCTGTCAAGGGAAAACCGACCTTGGGAACCTCAACCAATATCGATGGTCGCTACACCTTGAACGATGTTCCCGAAGACGGGACGCTAATCTTCAGCTATGTTGGCTTTGCGGCTCAGGAAATAGCGGTGAAGGGACGAAACGTTGTTGATGTGGTGCTGCATGAGAATCAGGAACTCCTCGACGAAGTTGTTGTAGTGGGTTACGGTTCGCTAAGTCGCCGTGAAGTGTCAAGCTCCATCGTGCAGGTAAACAAAAGCGATTTTCAGACTGGAGCGATGAATAACCCGATGGAGATGCTTACCGGTAAGGTTACGGGTCTAAACGTGTCCACAACAGCTGCCGCAAATCCTAACGGCAGTTCAGCTTTGCAGGTCAGGGGTGCCACATCACTGAGTGCAGGAAATGGTCCGCTCATAGTGATCGACGGTGTTGCCGGAGGGGATATCCGTACTTTGGCGCCACAGGATATCGAATCCATGTCAGTACTTAAGGATGCAGCGTCTGCCGCTATCTATGGTACGCGGGGTGCCAATGGCGTAATACTTATCACTACCAAGAAAGGTACCGGTACGCCCGGTTTGCCTGTAGTTACCTACGAATCATATGGAGCGCTTGCTTTCGGTAAAAACAGACCCGAAGTATTGTCACCCTACGAATGGCGATTGTCTCGCCGTGGTAACGATTATGGTGCAAGCACAGACTGGTATGACGAAATAACACGCGACTTTGCCTATGACACCAACCAGTATGTCGGCATTGACGGCTCGTTGGCAAACGGAGGATATTACACAGCTTCTGTCAACTATAAGAGGGCAAACGGTCTTGACATTACCAGCGGACGTGAGGAATTTGGCGGTCGTGCCGCTGTTTCCGCCAATACTCTTGACAATCATCTCCGTTTAACGGCATCATTTAATGCCAGAAGGGTGAATGAGAAATGGGGTGACGACGGCATGTTTGACACAGCCCTCGGCATGAACCCTACAATTCCGGTTTTCAATACCGACGGAACATATTATCAGCCCACTTCCCCTACGGATATCAAGAATCCTGTTCAGCAGCTTAAGGTGAACACATCCGAGGGTAAACGTACTTATCTGCTCGGCACAACCGATTTGAAATATGATATATGGCATAACGACAACCATAATGTAAGCACTACGTTATCATATTCCTACAATTATAATGACCTGAAGAGCGATTATTACACTCCGTAAACTTCCGGAGAATCTTATTGGGGCGGTTATGCCGGCAGGGCATCCATTCAATATCAGAAATGGTATACGAACCGCGTGGAGTGGCTTGCCAACTATAGCTTCCGCAATGATGATCATGATGTACGTTTTGTAGGCGGTTATTCTTTTGAACGCAGCAACTGGGAGCAGATGTTCGAGCAGAACAATGATTTCACATTCGACAAGCCTCTCTGGAACGGCATCGGTGCCGGTTCATGGCTCGGTCAGGGCAAGGCACAGATGTATGCCGGCAAGAGTGAGTCTACTTTGGTGGGCTTTTTCGGTCGTGTCAATTATGCTTGGAGAGGCATGTTGATAGCCAGTGCCTCCATCCGTCGCGAAGGCTCCACAAAATTTGGTGCAAACAAGAAATGGGGTAACTTTCCTGCAGTGTCGGTAGCGTGGGAAATGACGAAAGCTCCCTTCTTCAAGGACAAGGAACAGATTGTGCAGAGTTTGAAACCACGTTTCTCATATGGTATGACGGGACGTAGCGATTTCGATGCATACAAAGCTCTTGCCACTTATTCCACCGGTGGTCAGTATCTTATCGACGGAAACTGGATGACCGGTTACAGACCTTCGAACAACGCGAATCCTAATCTTGGCTGGGAGAAGCTTTCCAGTATAAACGTTGGTGTGGATTTCATGTTCTTCAATCGTCTTAACGGATCTATAGAATATTTCGACCGCCGTTCGAATGACCTTCTGTATAATTACACAGCTCCTCAGCCGCCGTATGTGTATCCTTCGATTCTCGTGAATGTCGGCACGACAAAGAATACAGGTGTTGAGCTGACCCTTAACGGCAACATCCTCGTAAACACGCCCGTTACATGGGACATGGGAATCAATTATTCCTATGGCACAACCAAGCTCACAAAACTTTCCAACGATCTCTATCGTGCATCCTATCTTGATCTCTATCAGAAACCGGGTGTAGGCACCAGCGAATACTTCTTCCGAGTGGAGGAGGGTGGAAAGATCGGGCAGTTCTATGGTTATGAATATGCAGGAACAGACGAGAACCACAACATGCTCGTATATGCTGCCGACGGTTCGAAAGTGACAGCCGCTTCTGCCAATCCGGAAGACAAACGTTTTATAGGAGATGGCGCTCCCAAGCATTTCCTCTCATGGAGCAATTCATTGAAATGGAAGAATTTCGACCTGAGCATGATGTTCCAGGGAGCTTTCGGGTTCAAGATTTTCAATATGCGTAAATACGGCATGGGACTTCAGGGAAGCGGTAGCGACAATGTGCTTCGCAGTGCATATCTTGACGATCGTGACACTTGGAGCGGCGGCGGTGTGATATCATCTTATTTCTTGGAACGCGGTGACTATTTCAAACTTGAAAACGTTACGCTCGGCTATAATTTCCCGATAAAGAACCGCCGTTTGCTCGATTCATTGCGTGTATATGTTTCTGCGAAGAACCTCTTCACTCTTACCGGATATTCCGGAACGGATCCTTCGGCTGTGACTTCGACAGGTATCACTCCGGGAGTAGACGTGTCGAGTGCTTATCCTTCGGCGACTCAGCTTACATTGGGTGTGACTATCCGCTTCAGGTGATCAATTCGTGAAACAGAAACCTCAATTAAAAATTTCTTATGAATATAATTAAATATTTAGGCGCAATGTTTGCGGCTGCCACCATGACGGCAGTTCTGCCATCCTGCACGAATCTTGATGAGATCACTTACGACAGGATAGACGCCTCAGCATATTATCAGGACGAGAACAGCGTAAAGGGTGCCGTCGCATCAATCTATGCCAGCGCACAGAGCGGTTTCCTTGAATATTTCTGGTATCTCAACGAATTTCCGGCAGACCAGATAACATGGCGCACATGGAACGGCGGAGCATGGGGCTATGACGAAGCCGCAAAATTTGTGCTCTCGTCACAGACGTGGAACTCCGAATCGGTGATAATACGCCAGGCTTGGGAACATGCTTGGGAGACCATCGGTCTTTGCAACACTCTCCTCGGAGACCTTGAGAAACTCAATCCGGCTTCGCTCGGTATGAGTGACAGCGCAATGAAGCAATATATCGCGGAAGTGCGAACCATGCGTGCATGGGCATATTATAATAACTTTGAGCTTTGGGGAGGAACGTTGCCCCTGTGTGTTGCAGCTGATGGCAATGTTCCAGGTTCCGCAGATCCGGATTTCAACAAGAGTTCGCAGATTATCTGGCAATTCATGGCAGATGAGCTTGATGGCTGTTATGGAGATCTTATTGCGGAACAGGGCAATCCCGGAACCAGGAACCGTCTTAGCCAGGGAATGAACCGTATGCTCAAGATGCGTCTTCTACTCAACTCTGAGCTTTGGACCGGAACGGCTCGTTATGACGAATGCAAGACGCTTTGCGAACAGATTATCGCCGGTGACTACGGCAATTATTCGATCGTTTCAGATTACCGCGACATATACGGTATCAATAACGAGACTTGTCCCGAGGTGGTGTTCGCTTTTGCAATGGAAGCTGGGCATAATACCAACAATAACCGTAACACACCTTTCCTCCCTTACAATTATGATCAGATGTTTGGATTCTCTTGCGATCAAGGAGGGTGGAATTGCGTATGCATGGTGCCTTCGAAAGACAATACCGGCACACTTGTGCCTTACGCCGGAACAGCCAATCCCAAGAGCTTCCTCTTCGACTATGGTGACAAACTCGGTGCTCCCTATGACCGCATGAATAATGCCGACATCAGAAAGCAGCCCTTCAAATGCGATGCAGGAGGCAACTGGCGCGGAATATTCGCTATGGGACCGCAGAAAGATTGGAACACCGGTGCCGACGTGCTTGCCGATGCCGATCTTCAGGACAAGCCGTTGATTTATGTGGATCAGGTAGGAACTTTCCAGAACCTCGGTCGTCAGCTCGAACCCGTGATGAGTCCGCGATGGGGAGAAACCAATTCCGGTTACAGGGTGATCCGTTACCCTATCTATCCCACTTCCACAGGTCTCGACTGGCGTAATGCCGATCAGGTGGAATTTCGTCTTGCAGAGGTTTATTACACACTTGCAGAATGTCATATGCGTTCCGGTAACCCCTCTATGGCGAAGAGTTACGTAAATCAGGTGCGCGGCAGATATTTCGGCGCATCAGATCAGAAGGAACTTGAAAAACCCGGTCCAGGTTTCGATACATTTGATGCCGACTGGCTTCTCAGCGAGTGGGGTATTGAGTTTCTCAATGAAGGTCGCCGACGTCGCACCGACTTGCGCCGTTTTGACAAATTCACTCAAGGACAGTGGTGGTTCTTCGGACGTGCTACGGAAACCGACCGTCAACTACCCGCAAAACGAGACCGTAAATATGAATGGTATCCTCTGCCTCAGGCGGCACTTATGGTGAATCCCGGTCTTGTTCAAAATCCCAATTATTAAACAGTTTCTTAAAAGACTTCAAAATGAAAAAGTTCAAAATATCATATCTTTGGCTTCTTATGCTGCTCCCTCTTATGGGCGCGTGCTCAAAGGAAGACATTGTATTTGACGTGGAGTTGCCACGTTTCGAACTTCGTCCCGGCTATCAGTTGCTTGAGGTGATAGTGCCGCAACGCACCATGCCTACTGACAAGATATATATCGTAGGCGAATTTAACGGTGGCAAGGATGTTGCGGTGGGAGATCCCCGCTGGGAGCTTGAAAAGGCGCATGACACAGATGCCAAGTGGGGTATTTACCTTAATCCCGAAGACTTTTTAGAAGGGAAGACACTTGCCGACGGCTATACATTCTATTCCGTAGAACAGGGGGAGGAGCGTTCTCTCGACAATCAACCCGTGGCGCATACCGAATCTCCGGCTCTCGGACAGAGGACGAACGTGATCGTGTATCGTTGGGCGGATTATTTTAAAGAGCCTGAGAACCCCGGGGAGATAGATCATGACGGATATGCCATATACGTGGTTGACAATTCCGGTTACGAGCAGTTGTCGCTTTATGCCTGGGGTGATGCGGAAGTATTCGGCGGATGGCCGGGTATACAGCCCACTGGTGAGACCACCATCGATGGTGTGAAATATAAGTATTTCGATACGGGAGAAGCAAACGAAGGTCTCAATATCAATTTGATCTTCAACAACAATAATAACGGCTCCCAGCTTGGCGATTACAACGTGACTCTTGATCAGGATTATTATCTTGAGCTGACTGCCGACGGGGTGGTGCCTTACGATCCATCTTCCAATATTCCTCATGACGGTTATACACTCTATGTTTCAGACCAGTCCGGATGGGAAGAGCTGTATCTCTACATGTGGGGAGATGTCAACGACCTTAACGGCGCCTGGCCGGGAATGTCACCTACGGGGACACAGGTTATCAATGGCGTTACTTACACGTATTTTGATTTCGGAAAGGATAATTGCGACAAAGGGCTCACAGAGCATCTGATCCTCAATAATGGAAATGGCAAGCAGGTGGATGATGTCGTGGTGTTCGCACTCGACCGTGATGTATATGTGGAATTGACTGCAACTTCTGCCAAGGAGATAGATCCATCCGATTATTCACCCGGAGCAACCGAACCTGAAAAACCGGTTTCCTATAATCTTTATATAGAAAACAACACAGGCTGGAACGAATTTCATGTCTATGCTTATGGTGATAAGGAAGCGTTCGGGGGATGGCCCGGTGCAACAGCTTCTTCAACAAAAACAATAGACGGAGTGGAATATCTCGTGTTCCCTGTGGAAGGTGCCGGAGAAGTGGAGAACCTTATTTTTACAGACAATGCCGGAATCCAGTATGATGCCTTGCAGATTACGTTGGACAAGGATTATTATATAAAGGCGAATCCCGAATCTGCTGAACTGATTAACAAATAATAGATGATGGACACGACAAAGACAGGTAAAAAAATCTTTTTGGCATCTCTTGCTGTCGCCGCCGTAGCTTGCGGCGACAGCAATGAGCCTGCCGGCCCGGTTATCCCCGATAAACCGTCGGGAGATAAGGCGGCATCTATGGTAATATATCAGGTTAATCCGAGGTTTTATGGTGAAAGCGATTGCCTGAAAGCGGTAACAGACGATATTTCGAGAATTGCGGATATGGGTTGCGATGTAATATGGTTGATGCCGATATATGAGATCGGTGTCAAGAACAGCATCGGATCTCCATATTGTGTAAAGGATTACAAGAGCGTGGCTGCATCTCTCGGAACAATGGAAGACCTTAAGGAACTTGTTTCTGTAGCTCACGGCAAAGGTCTGGACGTAATCCTTGACTGGGTCGCAAACCACACATCATGGGATAATACATGGACAATCACGAATCCGGAACGTTACGCCAAAGATGCGAATGGAAATATTGCTGCCACCCCGTCATGGGGAGATGTGGCTCAACTTGATTATTCCGTAGAATCTACGCGCACGGGAATGAAAGAGGCAATGAAATTTTGGATTGAGCAGGCTGATATCGACGGCTTCAGGTGTGATTATGCGGAGGGAGTGCCTCATTCTTTCTGGAAAGAAGCCATTACGGAATTGCGTGCCGAAGATCCCGATATCATTATGCTTGCTGAATCATCCCGAACGGATTTCTATGCCGACGGTTTTGATATGGTTTACGACTGGAATTTCGCTCCCGCGATGAAAACTCTCTTCAATGGTGGAAAACCGGCAGCATTCCATGATTATGTGACCGGAAGCAATGCAAAAATTCCGTCAGGTAAAACTATTTTGCGTTATGCTTTCAATCATGACGTGGCTGCTGAAAATGAGGTTGACAGGATGTTTGGTGCGCCGGAAGGGGTTCCTGCAGCATACGTTTTGGCGGCAATGTCCAATTCCACTCCCATGATTTATTCTTCCATGGATGTTGAAGGGCTTAAAGGGAAACTCTCTTTCTTCAATCATCGCAAACTGGATTTTTCACCGGAACTGACAGCCACATATAAAGCTATAAACAATGCTTTCAAAGTGTCGGCAGAGGCAAGAGGGGGCGAACTTAAGAATTATGCTCAAAATGAAGCCGTGGTGTTCAGCAGGGAGAATGGAGGCAAGACGTTGCTCGTAATGGTTAATCCTTCAGCCAAGGCGATATCTGTAAAAACTCCGATATCGTTTACAGGCATGCAAGTCTCGGAACTGATTTCCGGGGAGAAAACGTCTCTTCCCGTCATGACGGATATTCCAGCCTATGGGTATAAAATTTATCTTGGTGATACTCAATAATCGTTAGCCGCTTCATTATGAGAAAATTGATATTTATGATGATGCTGGTTTCGGCTTTAGGTGTTTCTGCCGTTTCCCGCATAACTTCTCCTTCCGGAGAATTGCTTCTGAATGTTGATATTGATGCAGATGGCAGTCTTTGTTATTCCCTTGATTACAAAGGGTCTTCACTCGTGAAGGAGAGTAGGCTCGGTCTTGTGTCTGATGAAGCAGACTTTACACATGGTTTCAAGATTGCTGGAACGGACACCCTCTCTGTAGACAGGACATGGAAGCCGATATGGGGGGAATATGAAACCGTACGTGACAATTTTCGTGAACTTGCCGTAATTTTGAAAGCCGAGAAGCCTGATCGCGAAATGACAGTCCGTTTCCGTCTTTTTGATGACGGTCTTGGATTCCGCTATGAATTTCCGGCACAGAGGGGTAGTAGCAACTACCTGACAGTGAGCGATGAGAAGACTGAGTTTAATTTCACCGGAGATCACACCCTCTTCTGCATTCCGGGAGATTATGACACGGATGAATACTTATGGTCAGAGACCTCGTTTTCCGGACTTCCGGATGCTTTAGGTCGTTATAGGCGACATTCAGAGGCTCAGCGCACCGGCGGAAATACCATTCAGACTCCGATGCTGATAAAAACAGGGGCTCCGGTGTATGTGAACATCCATGAAGCGGCACTTAAGGGATATCCTGCGATGCTCCTTGATGTTGATACGGACCGGCATGCGATGAAGACTCACCTTGTTCCCGATAAACTCGGGGTGCGGGCATATCTTCATCTCCCTTTCGAATCTCCGTGGCGCACACTTATTGTAAGTGACGACGCCCGAGACATACTCGCTTCTCAACTTGTGCTAAACCTTAACGAGCCTTGTAAGATCGAAGACACCTCCTGGATCAAACCCATGAAATTCATTGGCGTGTGGTGGGAGATGTTTACGGGAAAGAAGAAGACGTGGGCATATTCTGATGAATACCTTGCCAAACCGGGAGTGACAGACTATGCCTCCCTTAAATCCAATGGCAGGCATCCGGCGAATACAGCGAATGTGATGAGGTATATAGATTTTGCGGCAAGGAACGGTATTGACGGCGTTCTCGTGGAAGGCTGGAATGAAGGTTGGGAAGACTGGGCTTCATATCGCAAGAACCGGCAATTCCTTTTCGACAAGCCTTATCCCGACTTTGATGTGGATTCATTGCGTGATTATGCCGCTGCCAAAGGGGTGAAGCTTATAATGCATCATGAGACGGCAGCAAACGCCGCCGATTATGAACTTCAGCTTGATCGCGCTTTCAAGTTTATGAAAGATAACAATTATGATGCGGTCAAGACCGGGTATGTAGGCGCGATCATTCCGCGTTCGGAACATCACGGATCGCAATGGATGGTTGACCATGTGCGCCATGTCATAGAGCGTGCCGCAGATTATGAGATAATGGTCGACAGTCATGAGGCGCCGCGTCCCACCGGACTCTGTCGCACTTATCCCAACTGGCTTGCTCAGGAATCGGCACGTGGCGGCGAGTTTGAGTCTATGGGCGGTAATCCGCCGTCACACACCTGCATCCTTCCCTTCACAAGGCTGAAAGGGGGACCGATGGACTATACCCCCGGACTTTTCGAGACCCGTCTAAGTTATTATGACGAAGGTAAAAACGATCAGGCAGGAACCACGTTAGCCCGTCAGCTCGCGTTATACCTTACTATGCCTTCTCCCATGCAGATGGCATGTGACCTGCCGGAAAATTATGAACGCTTTCCTGATGCGTTCCAGTTTATAAAGGATGTGCCGGTTGATTGGGCTGATTCGAGATATATTGAAGCGGAGCCTAACAGGTATATCACCGTAGCCCGGCGTGACAAGGAATCTGACGACTGGTATGTGGGAGCAATAACCGATGAGTCTCCGCGAACGGCAGTAATAGACATGAGCTTCTTGCCGAAAGGGAAAAAATATGAAGCGACAATCTATGAAGATGCCCCTGGTGCGCATTGGAAGGATAATCCACAGGCGTATCGCATCCGTAAAGTGAAAGTGGACAATAAAACCAAGCTTAAGCAGCCTCTCGCAGCAGGAGGAGGGGCAGCAATCAGGATTAAGAAATTACATTGAAAACAATTGTTCTTATACCGGCTTGCGTGTGAACGTCGGCCGGTATTTTTTATTTAATACATTTATTAATTTGACATTATGAAAATTAGAAATATAATATTGTCAGTATTGACAACAGCAGTGTCATCCTTTGGAGTCGTTGCGTCTCCGGGAGGTGTGACTCCTGCTGCCTCAAAGGTGAGTGAGGATTTTAATTCCATGTGGTCTGATAACACGCCAACTTTGAATCTTCCGGAAGGATGGCGAGTGGATAGAAATTTGACAGCTCCCAGAAAAGTTGGCAAATGGAATGACGCGGTGACCGACGTTATGTATACAGGCGGTGCGAATCTTGCATCGAATGCAAAAAACGGAACATGGAACTGGGGACCGGATGATGCTTCTTCGGATCGCGCGGTGGGTGGATTGTCTACTACGGTAAGCAATGGAACACGCTGCGTGAGCTACATGACAAAACTCACGAATGAGGATGACGCCAAGATTATAAATTATCTTGACATATCATATGTGGTTGAGAAATATCGTTTAGGTGCTAACGCGGCAGGTTTCTCCGTGCAGCTTTATTGGTCGGGCGATGGCGAAAAATGGTATTCTGCAGGGGAAAGCTTCAACACATATTTCCCGGCGGATGCAAGCACGGCAGGAGTGGCTGTCGTTCCTGTCTCTCAGACCGAGGTTGGCAACTCCCTGCGGGTGCATGTTGAACCGAAGAAAGATATTTATCTTGCATGGAATATATCTGTTGCTTCCGGGTCGACTCCGGATAAGGCACAAGGACTTGCTATAGATGATGTAGAGATTCAGGCATCTTTTACCGATAAGGATGATGACTGGAAAGATCCTTCGGAAGATGTGCCCGAGATTAATCATTCGGGAATATACATGCGTGGACAGGATGGATGGGATGCTTCGGATGAATGGGAGTTTGACAAAATAGATGAAACCACCTATGTGCTCAGGGATAAAATCATTTCCGGCACTTTCAAAATTGCGGATGCATCCTGGAGCGCATCTTGCAATTACGGTTCGAACGGTACGAATATTGTAATGGATATGCCTTACGAGTTGAAGGCTGGTGTTGACGGCAATATTTCTTGCGGATCGAATGTGTTCAATTGTTCCTTAATTACACTGACCATAAAGGATGGAGTCGCGACTTTGCTTCTCAGTGCCAACGAAGACGCAGAAGGTCTAACCTCCGTTTATGTGATAGGAGACAATAACGGTTGGAATTATATGGATGCTTCCGGCATCTTGAAATATGATGATTCTGATAAACTTTTTAAAGGCAGGGTTTCAATGCCTGCCGGCTCTGATGGTTTGAGCCGTTGGATGATCTATCAGCGCCTGGGTATGGCAGGTGCATGGGGACTGAATGAAGATTCCACGTTGCCATCAACGGAAGGGACGCTGATCAAAGGTAAGAAATGTAATGCGTGTGTGGAACCTGGCACGTATGACATAACTTTTAACTTGCAAACAGGTGGATATAAGTTTACAAAAGTCAGTTCGGCGGTATCTTCTCTTGTAATTAATCCGGTTGAGACAATCCTTGTGCCGGAGCTTCCTTCGGAAATAAAGGTTCTTTCGCTCAATAATTCGCTGATCTATTATAATGATCAGGATGTGATGTTTAATGACATAGCCAAAGGAGAAGGGAAAGTGGCGGAATGGACTAAGCATACACTGTTAGGTAAACCCCTTTCAACCCATTGGAATGAAGGTGAAGGTCTTGCAGATGACGGGCAACCGGGAGCAAAAATGCTCGTGCGTTCACAACCTTGGAGCCATATTATTCTTCAGGAACAGAGCTCCCTTCCTCGCACTGATCCCGAAACGTTCCGCAATAATGTAAAGTTATGGGTGGAATATATCCGTCAACGTTGTCCGAATCCGAATGCCGTAATCATTATGCCTGTAAACTGGGCATACGCTGGAGATTGGGATAACTTTACAAAATTCAATGAATTGTTCATTGCCAACTATTCCAAGGTTGCGGCTGAGTTCGGGATAGTGCTTTGTCCTGTGGCAAATGCATACCAGGCTGTTTATGATGATAAGGGTGCGGTCGCAGCCGAAGGGTTGTTTCTGGATGACAGGCATCCTACGGCAAAAGCTACATACATGGCGGCATGTATGGAATATGGACTGATTTTCGGAACGGATCCTTTAGACATATCCACTCATCCAACTTCAATTTCTTCCGCTGAAGCATTGGAAATGAGGACATATGCATCTAATGCACTTAAAGATTTTATCCAGACTGTTGATCATCATTCCGGAATGATCAATTTCGATGCGCGTATGTCGGATGAATTTGGTATGGATGTTGAAGGGGATATAACATTCCATGCGGATAACGGGGCTACAATTTCACCAGAAGGTGTGTTTAAGGCTCCGGATTGCAATGAAGCGGTGTATAATGTTACAGCAAATGGTGGAGGTTTTGAAGCAAAAGCTGTGGTGATGGTAAGAAAAGCGGTTGAGAAGATGGATATCATCCCTTCTGTAGATATGTCGGCAGGAAATACGCACTACATTCAAAATTTTGATGAAATAGGAGATGCTGCAGCGGCACGCTTGCCTAAGGGATGGCGTGTGCAGGGGCAACAGGATGGAGAGTTGCCGTCTTTCTATAAAGGGGTGGAAAATACCACATATGCCGGAGGGGTGTCTCTTCCGTCTAATGCTAAGAACGGATTGTGGAATTTTGGTGCATCCACGTCTACGGATCGTGCGTTGGGTGGTATCACAACCGGTGTTGCCGGTGGCACGCGCAAGGTTAACGTCATGTTGTTGCTGACCAATAGCGGTAAAAAGAAACTTACGGATATTTCATTAAGTTATGATATCGAGAAATATCGTAAAGGTTCTAATCCGGCAGGTTTTGATGTGACTCTTTTTTATTCCAATGATGGTGTTAATTGGGTTGAAAATTCGGATGAAAACCTTAATCATCATTTCAATGCCGATGATGTCACAGCCGGATTCGAGGTGGTTCCCGGAGAGACAGTTTCAAAAACCGGTTTTTTATCGGCGGAACTGATTCCCGGTGCGGAGCTTTACCTGATGTGGCAGATCGCTGTGGCTTCCGGTAATAATTTCGCCGCAGCTCCGGCACTTGCTATTGATAATGTTAAAATAGAAGGACAACTGCCACCTGTGCCTGTTTATGACTGGCACATATATGTGGATGACAAGACGGGTTATGCATCTATGGGAGCATATGCTTATGGAGCGTTGACAACCGACGAGTTCTGGGGTAGCTGGCCGGGACAGGCACCGATTGACGAGGTTGTGATTGACGGAACGAAATATAAAGTATTTGGTCATAATCGGTCAGAAGGAAGTTATAATCTTATTTTGAATAACTGGAACAATGGTTTGCAATTACCGGATTTCGTATTTGAAGGAGGCAGGGACTACTATTTGCTTGCAACGTCTGATAAAGTAACAGAAAAAACATTGTCGGATGTAAGGGAACTTGAGGAACAAGGTGATATGCAGCTCTTCCTTAAAGGTGATACTTTGATTGCTGATGACTCAGACATGATTGCAATATATGACATGCAGGGCAGGGAAATACTTCGCACCCCAAACGGGTCGTTGAATGTCGGGAATCTTGTTTCAGGAATTTATGTTGCAAAAGCTTCCGGAAAAGATGTGATGAAAGTCATTAAAATATATATTGAATGAAAGCTATGGCTCTTACATGTAGATTTTTACATGTAGTTGGATTCTTGCATTAATAAAGATAAAGTTTTATGGGCTGCCTGTTGCGTCGGAAATGGCGCGGCTGGCAGCCCATAATTGTGTTTTTGATGATTTTATCTGATGATTGCGCGTCCTGCCCATACGAGAAGAATACCGATTACAACAGAAAGCACCAGATAGAGGATGAACGTGGTCCAGTCTCCTTTGCTGCCGAGAACCCACATGTCGTCGGCGAAAGATGAGAATGTCGTGAAACCTCCACAGAAACCGGTGATCAGCATGACATTTTCTCCCGGTGTCATGACATGTGCTTTCTCCAATAGTCCGAAGAGGAGTCCGATAACGAAGCAGCCAATAATGTTTACAAGAAATGTTCCCATAGGGAATGCCCCATGAAACAAGGCGGAACTCCATTTCCCGATCAGGAATCGTCCGCATGTGCCCACGAATCCGCCGGCACCGGCAAGTAGCATCATTTGATCATATCATAAAATTTTAATTATAGAATTTTAACGCTTATTTGTCTTTTAAAGTTGCTGTTGTCATGAAAATATATTAAATTTGCATTGCAATTCTGCGGACTGGTCTTTCTTATTATAATTTAGAAGTAAGAAGGTCAGGAGACGGAAGTGGAGAAATTTGGCTGCTTGCAACCACTCAAAAAAATGCTAAAATCGCATCTTTAGGTATGGCTCTTCCTGGAGTCATGTTCAACAATGACGACATAATTTGCATTATAAAGAGTGATCGCGACAGCGGTTACTCTTTTTGTTAAAACTACACGGCTGACAACCGACAACCGAAAACCTAAAATTACATATGAATTATTTATTTACATCGGAATCCGTTTCCGAAGGTCATCCCGATAAGGTGGCTGACCAGATAAGTGATACTCTGCTTGATGAATTTCTTGCGCGTGATCCGGAAAGTCATGTCGCAATCGAAACGCTTTGCACTACCGGACAGGTGGTTGTTGCCGGAGAGGTTAGCTCTCAGGCTTACGTAGACATACAGAACTCTATTCGCGGTTTGATCAATGAGATAGGTTACAACCGTGGCGCATACCGTTTTGACGGAGATGCATGCGGAATTCTCAGTACCATTCACGAGCAGAGCGAGGATATCGACCGCGGCGTCAGCCGCAGTGGCGAGGACATGGATGCCGAAGACCTTCAGGGCGCCGGTGACCAAGGCATGATGTTCGGCTATGCCGTAGACGAGACTGAAGACTACATGCCGCTGACACTTGACCTGTCGCATCTTCTGCTTCGCGAGCTTGCTGACATCCGTCGCGAGGGTGACACCATGAATTATTACCGCAAAGGTAAGCTCACCACATATCTCCGTCCTGATTCCAAGAGTCAGGTAACTGTTGAATATGATGAAAACCACAGACCGGTGAGAATACACACAATTGTCGTTTCCACCCAGCATGACGACTTTATCGAGCCTCTTGAAGACACCGCCGAGGCTCGTGCCGTGGCAGACAAAAAAATGCTCGAACAGATTTATAATGATGTGAAAGACGTTCTTCTTCCGCGTGTCAAGTCCAAGCTGCCGGCCGCAATCCGGAATCTTTTTGACGACAATTTGATTCTGCATGTGAATCCCACCGGAAAGTTCGTTCTCGGAGGTCCACATGCCGACACCGGTCTTACAGGCCGCAAGATAATCGTTGACACCTACGGAGGTCGCGGTGCGCATGGCGGAGGTGCCTTCTCCGGCAAAGACCCGTCGAAAGTAGACCGCTCGGCGGCATATGCCTGCCGTCATATCGCCAAGAATCTTGTGGCTGCGGGTGTGGCAGACGAAGTTCTCGTGCAGGTTGCATATGCCATCGGCAAGGCTCAGCCTGTGAGCGTGTTCGTGAATACCTACGGCACGTCGAAAGTGGCAATGACAGATTCCGAAATCGCCGACAAGGTTACGGCGCTTTTCGACATGCGTCCCAAAGCGATAGAGGAGCGGTTGAAACTGCGTAATCCGATCTATCGCGAAACAGCCTCATACGGTCACATGGGCCGCAAGCCCCGCACAGTCAGGAAGGAGTTCAAATCGCGCTATGAGAATGAGAAAATAGTGAAAGAGGTAGAGCTTTTCACCTGGGAGAAACTTGATGCGGTAGATGACATACGCAAAGCCTTCGGCATTTCGTAAAAACGACATCATGTCAGAAACATATCTGGGAATCGGTTTCGCATATAGAAACCGATTCCTTATTTTTTGACAATTATGGTGTTGAAATTTGCCGATTATTGTCAAAAATATTATCTTTGCACGTTTATTAGCCGAAAATTATGCGTTTTTGACCTGATCGGGGAAATAAACGTCTTAATCGGCATTACCATTGACGAATAAGGAAATTAATTAAAACAGCTATATAAAGAATGGCAACATTAGAGAAAATCAGAAGCAAATCAGTGTTTCTCATCGTAGTGATCGGAGTGGCTCTTCTCGCCTTCATCATCGGTGACGCACTGACCAACAGTCAGAACATTTTCGGGGAGCGCACGACAATCGCAAAAGTCGGAAGCACCAAAATTGATTTCCATGACTATCAGCGCAAACGCGAAGAACTCAACAACCAGCTTGAGGAAGCACGCCGTCAGAATCCGGCTCAGTTTGCAAATTTCGACACACAGGTTCTTGCCCAGATGGCACTTGACCAGCTCATGCAGGAGGATATCGTGATATCCGCTGCCGACAAGGCAGGTATACGCACCACCGGCAATCTTCTGCGTTATTACATGATAGAGAACCCGCAGAACCAGAGAGTGATGGATATCGTGCGCCAGCTTAATGCCGCCGGACTGAGTGTTCAGACTCCGCAGCAGGCATATGAGGTTATCTTCAATCCTAAACGTAACGGTATGACCGACGCTCAGATGGAGCCGTTCCAGCGTCTTTGGCTCAATGCTGAAAAAGAGATGCAGGAAACAATAAAAGGGAGCGTATATCAGAGAGTCCTTGCCGGAACAGTAAAGGCAAACGACCTTGACAAGAAAGCTCTTTATAACGACTATATAACCACTACGGCTGTTGATGTGGCTTATCTTCCTTACGGTTCGCTCGATGCCAAAGAATATCCTGTAAGCTCCGACGAGCTCAAGAAGGCATATTCCGAGAAGAAAGGTCTTTTCAGAGTTGACGAAGAGACAAAAGACGTAAGCTTTATCAGCGTAAGCATCTCCGCATCATCGGCAGACCGTGCGGCAGCGCGTCAGCTTGCCCAGAATACAATCAAGGAACTTCGCGACAGCGCGGGTCAGCTCAGCAAAGCCACCAAGAAGGAGGGCGTGAGCATGAGCCATCACGCAGTGCGTGCCGCAGATCTCCCTTCAGGAGCTGTCAAGGAGTTTGTGATGAATGCACCCAAAGACAGTGTGAAACTTATTTCCGAGACCGTTCAGGGTTTCACGGTTGTACGTGTAGGCAAACGCACAGAGGCTGTAGACTCCATTCAGGTCAATCTCGTAAGCGCGGCTACCGAGGCTCTCGGCAACAAAGTGCTCACGGCTCTGAATTCCGGACTTCCGGCTGACTCTGTCTCAGCCCGTTTCTCTACGGACAGTGTGGCTCCTCAGCTCAACCAGTGGATACCTCTTTATACAGCGCAGGGTCCAACCAACGCGATTGCCGACGAAATGCTTGACAGTCTCCGTAGCGCAGGTGGCAGATATGTTACCCTTCAGGGCGGTCCTCAGGGTATGCTTATCGGTAAAATCGTAGAGCAGAAATCACCCAAGACAATTTACGAATATGATCTTGCGGAGTTTGTTCTCGGTCCGAGCGTGAAGACAGTCGGTGACGAGCGTGCGAAACTTGAGAAATTCCTCCTTGAAAACAAGACTGCCGCCGATTTTGTGAAGAATGCCGAGAAAGCCGGATATACGATCCAGAACTTCAGCTTCACACAGTCCACACCCGCAGTGCCCCGCATGATGGGAATGAACTCGTATTATCCCGACAGCCGTCAGGTTGTGCGCTGGGTGATGATTGATGGCGAGGATGGCGAAGTAAGCCACATCTACGAATCCAAGAATGCCATCACCCCCGCATTGTATGCAGTGGCGGTCGAAAGAAGTTATGATGACTTTGTTCCCGTTTCCAATCCTGATGTGAACGCTATGCTTACCCGTGAGGTGCGCGCATCGAAAGCCGGCGACAAGCTTGTGGGTAAATTCAGCAAGAAGACCCAGAGTCTTCAGAGCGCGGCTCAGGCAATGGGCGTTGATCCTGTGAATGTGTCTACATTCCGTTTCGGACACAACGCAGGTGTAGCCGATCCGGCGGTTATGGGTCGCATCAACGGCTCGAAGGCAGACAAGAAAGTTGTCATCACCAAAGGCGAGGATGGTGTTTATGTATATCAGGTTACAGGCAAGGGTTCCGAAAAATTCCCGTTCAGCGACCAGATGTATGAACAGCAGTATTATCAGCTTGTGAATCCCAACCTTCTTGAGATGATCAAGGGTGACAATAAAGTCAAGAACAATATCTATAAGTTTGAAGCCGGTGATTGATTCGGCTTTAGGACGATACACGAAAAAGCCTCCATTTCTACAATAGGAGGCTTTTTTAATTTACGAGCCGTTACGACAGCAACGGCAATAAGAAGCTGTTAAAAAAATATGTTGAAATATGGAAAACAAGATAACGCTCATAGGAATGACTCTTGAAGAGTTGCAGGGTGTGGCGCAGCGCGGCAAAATGCCGAGGTTCGTCGGCAAACAACTCGCAGAGTGGATATATGACAAGAAAGTGGTTTCTTTCGACGAGATGGCAAATATCTCCAAAAAGAACAAGCAGTGGCTTTCGGAGAATTACGAGATAGGTCGTGAAGCTCCTTCTGCGGCTCACAAATCATCGGACGGCACTGTCAAGTATCTGTTCAAGGTCGGAAATGGGAACGCCATAGAGTCGGTGTATATTCCCGACAAGGACCGCGCGACTTTATGTGTGTCGAGTCAGGTCGGATGCAAGATGAATTGTTATTTCTGTGCGACAGGTCGCATGGGATTCAAGGCAAATCTCACGGCTTCGCAGATAATTAACCAGGTTCTGAGCATTCCTCCGGCTCCCCAGAAAGGATACGAACCCATGACGCCGTTGACAAATATCGTCTTTATGGGAATGGGGGAGCCGCTCGACAACTTCAGTGAAGTGAAAAAGGTCATCGAGATTCTGACCGCGCCCTGGGGTCTTGCCTGGAGCCCGAAGCGCATTACGGTGTCTTCAGTCGGGAAACTTCCGCAGCTCAGGGAATTGCTTGAAGAAACGCAGGTGCATGTCGCGATCAGCGTTCACACCGCCGATGCCTACCAGCGCGAGTCGATGATGCCCGCGCAAAAGGCATTCCCTATCGCAACGGTTATGAAACTGCTTTCCGGTTATGATTTCAGCCATCAGCGTCGTCTTTCGCTTGAATATATAATGTGGCGCAATGTTAACGATGACATCGCCCATGCGGAAATGCTTGTTAGACTTATCGGCCAGGCTGACTGCCGCGTGAATCTGATTCGTTTTCATGCCATCCCCGGAGTTGATCTGGTGCCTTGCAGTGAAGACCGGATGCTGATGTTCCGGAGCTATCTCAATTCCAAGGGAATCACCGCCACAATACGCGCATCGCGCGGGGAGGATATCGCGGCGGCATGCGGCATGCTTGCCAAATAGCCTGACAGAGATCTGGCAACCGCAGATTTCAAAGCGTATTGGAATCAAAACGAATTGCAAACGTCTGAGATTTCAGAATCTCATATAATTTTTGTAATTTTGGAGGTTAATTGAAAAAATATGGGAAAACCAATAAGAGTGGGTATTACCCACGGCGATATAAACGGCATAGGATATGAGGTTGCGCTCAAGGCTATCTCGGACGAGAGAGTTCCCGAACTTTTCACTCCTGTGTTCTTCGGAAGTCCTCAGATTGTGGAGAAAGCCCGCAGGGAGTTCAAGCTCGAACTGCTTCCGATACATATTGTAAAGAATAAGGGTGATATTCGCGATGGGAAACTGAATATTGTCGAGATCGGTGTCACACACAACGATGTGGAGCCGGGAGTCCCTACCGAAAAGTCCGGTATGGCGGCAGTCAAGGCGCTTGAGCTTGCCACGGCAGCCCTTGAAGACGGGGATATCCAGGTGCTTGTGACTGCTCCGATTTCAAAGAAAGCGGTTCAGAGCGAGGAATTCCGTTTTCCCGGGCATACCGAATATCTTCAGCAGCGTCTCGGCAACGGCGCGCACGCACTGATGATTCTTTTCAATGACTATCTGAAAGTGGCGCTTGTCACAACGCATCTCCCGCTTTCCAAAGTGCCCGAGACCATTACCCGCAAAAGGGTGCTTGATCAGATCCACAGCTTCGTGCGGGTGCTTAAAAGTGATTTCACATGCGAACGCCCCAAAATAGCAGTGCTCTCCCTTAATCCGCATTGCGGCGACGAGGGTCTTCTCGGCAATGAAGAGAAAGATGAGATCATTCCGGCGCTTGAGGATGCCAAGAAGGAGGGTATTCTTGTGTTCGGTCCGTATTCTTCCGACGGCTTTTTCGCTTCTGCCGCATATCGTAACTTCGACGGAGTGCTTGCGATGTATCATGACCAGGGGCTTGCTCCTTTCAAGGCAATAGCGGGGGATACGGGTGTGAACTTCACCGGAGGTCTGCCGTACGTGCGCACATCGCCTGACCATGGCACCGCCTATGATCTCGCATGGAAAGACAAAGCCGACCCGACCTCGATGCGGCAGGCGATCTACAAAGCCATAGACCTTTATCGCAATCGCACCGCGCATCAGACCGCCTCGGCAAATCCATTGCGTAAAGTCCGCACAGAGAAAGGAGCCGACAAAACGATAGACCTTACTAAAGAAGAAATAACAGAATGAATTTTGGAATCATAGCCGCCGGGGAAGGATCGAGGCTTGTGCAGGAGGGTGTGGCTTTCCCCAAGCCCCTTGTCCCTCTCAACGGAGAACCGATGATCGGCAGGCTTATAAGGATATTTCAGGAGAACGGAGCGGAACGGATATGTGTGATAGTAAACGAGCACATGTCGGAAGTCCGGCAATTTGTGGAGAGACTCCAACGGGAATTGCCGGTGCATATAGAGCTTGTGGTCAAGACGACACCCTCGTCAATGCACAGCTTCTATGAGATCGGCAGACTGCTCAAAGGGCATGGCCGTTTCATCGTGACCACAGTGGACACGATTTTCAGAGAACCTGATTTTGCAGGATACGTGCGTGCTTATGAATCGGCAAGCGCGGAAACCGAGGGTATGATGGCGGTGACATCGTTTGTGGACGATGAGAAACCCCTGTATGTCGAGACTGACAAGGAAATGAATATCACCGCGTTTCTGGATGCTCCTGCGGATGGTAGGTCAGACGATGAATCAGAGTTTGTTTCCGGAGGCATATACGGACTTGGAGACAAAGCGGTCGAGGTGCTCGACGGCTGTCTGGCAAACGGAACGAGCCGCATGCGTAATTATCAGCGCGCACTTGTCGGGTCCGGTGTGGCACTCAAGGCATACGACATGGGTAAGATTATTGATGTGGATCATGCCGGAGACATAGAGAAAGCCGAGCGGTTCATAACAACCAATTCCTAATTCCTCACTAAAAACATGGCAGATATTAAAATTGCGGGGGTGATGCGCGCCGGCGCGTATTCACCGAACCACATAGGGAATGACGCGGCTATATTCAATGCCGTCGCCGACCAGTTGCGTAAGCGCGGCTGCGAAGTAAGGATTTATAATGAAGAGCAGTTTCAGAACGGTAACGTTACCGAGGACATCATACTCAACATGTGCCGGGAAAAAGCTTCTATAGAAAAACTGATGCATCTTGAAGACGAGGGACATCTTGTAATCAATTCCGGCTATGGAATTGAAAACTGCACCCGTGAAAAGATGACAAGGCTTCTTCTTGGCAACGGCATACCTTATCCGGAAAGTCTTATCGTGAATACAAACGAGGATGTCCGTGCCGAACTTGAGGAAAACGGCTATGGGAAAGTCTGGATAAAGCGTGGCGACTTTCATGCCATGCATAAGGAAGACGTGAGCTATTGCCGCCATTCCCAGGAGGCGCAGGAGGTTCTTCATGAATACTTCTACAGAGGTATCCGTCGCGCTGTGATAAACAAGCATCTCGAAGGAGACCTTATCAAATTCTACGGAGTGCAGGGCCAGCCCTGGTTTTTCTGGTTCTATCCATTCGATGAAGGACACAGCAAATACGGACACGAGGCAATCAACGGTAAGTCACGCGGTCTTCATTTTGACGAGGATTATCTTAAATCGATATGTCAGAAGGCATCTGAAATAATGGATGTGAAGGTATATGGCGGAGATTGCATAGTTGATCCCGACGGGTCGATACGCATAATAGATTTCAACGACTGGCCGAGTTTTGCGCCATGTCGTGCCGAGGCGGCACCGCATATTGCGAAATGTGTGTTGCAGGCAATAAAGGAAAGGCGCCGCAGATAGTTTTAGGACTGATATTTTAAGGTAGAAATTGCAATTATAGTCATGAGCGATAAAAAAGAAAAAAAGTCAGGTTTCAAGGATTCTTTGAAATCGATGGATACAGAGGAGACATTTGACCTCATATTCTATCGTCCCATAGGATATATGTGGGCATTGCTTGCAAAAAAACTCGGAGTGACCCCCAATGCCATAACCATCGCTTCCATATTTTTAGGTGTGGGAGCAGGCGTGTGTTTCTTTTTCAACGAGAATTCAAGTCCCTGGATAAACTATTTCTGGTGGAATATAATAGGCGTGTTTTTGCTTGTATGGGCTGATTCTTTTGACAGTGCCGACGGTCAGCTTGCCCGCATGACCAGGCAATATTCCAGAATCGGCAGGATACTCGACGGACTGAGCGGCGACTTCTGGTTTGCCGCCATATACATAGCCATCTGCTTCAGGGAAAACATGACAAGTGAGTTTTTTATGGCGCATCAATGGGTAATCTGGGTGATTGCTGTGGTTACGGGAGTCTGTCATGCCGTGCAGGCGGCTATGGGTGACTATTACCGCCAGTTCCATCTCTATTTTCTCAAGGGGGAGGACGGCAGTGAGCTTGAGCGTGCCGAGTTCCTGTGGGAGAAGTTCCATTCGTTGAGCTGGAAGCACAATTTCTGGCAGAAGCTGACACTTGCGTTTTACACAAATTATACTGTCGGTCAGGAAAAACGCACTCCCTCTATGCAGAAACTTCGTGCCGCACTGCGCGAAAAATATGGAAACAGTGTGCCTCAGTCGTTCCGTGACGCATTCAGGGCAAAGAGCAAGCCATTGATGAAATATACCAACATATTGTCGTTCAATACCCGTACCTTCGCCTTGTTCGCCGCAATACTCATATTCCGCATGCCGTGGCTTTACTTCGCTTTCGAACTCACGGTGCTGAATGGCGTTCTGATATATATGATGTGGCGTCATGAGCGCATATGCAAGTCATTCCACACACAGTTAAACAAATAGGCAATATGGAAATAAAAGGTATAATTTTCGATTACGGCGGCACGCTTGACACCGGCGGCGATCATTGGAGCGAAGTCATATGGTGTGCCTACGGAAAGGCGGGAGTTGTCGTGAATAAGGCAGAGTTTCGCGAAGCATACGTGTATGCCGAGAGGGAACTTGCCCGGACAAGGCATATTCTGCCGGAACATGACTTCGGAGATCTTCTTCTTATCAAGATGCGTCTTGAGCTGCAGTGGCTTTCCGGACAGGGTCTTTTCCCCCCGGCGCAGGTTGAGGCGAAGGCCGGTGAAATCGCAGGCATCTGTTACCATTCGGCAAGAACAAAAGTGGAGGAGGCAGTGCCGGTGCTTAAGGAATTGAGTGAAAAATATCCCCTTGTGCTCGTTTCCAATTTCTATGGAAATGTAGAGACCGTGCTTAAGGATTTCGGCATCGACATATATTTCAAAAAGATCATAGAGAGTGCAGTGGTAGGTGTGAGGAAACCGGATCCGAAGATTTTCAGTCTCGGCGTGGAGGCTCTCGGTTGCCTGCCGCAGGAAACGGTCGTGGTCGGCGATAGCTTCCGTAAGGATATAGAACCTGCGGAAAAAGTCGGATGCGCGGCAGTATGGATCAAAGGCAAAGGTTGGACGGAAGAAGAGGATACGCAGACATATCCAAACACAATTTCCGACATCCGACAGCTTCCGGAAATGTTGGAAAAACTCTAAAATCGGGTTGATTTTTCAATAAATCCCGATTAACAAATTTTAACTGAATTTGTCTGATAAATTATAATTTTAATAAATATTGGCTAATAAGGAGGTCTCTTAAGAATGTTTAAGATTAGACCTCCTTATTTTTTCTTAAAATTGTTTGCAGTCTGCTAAAGTAGTCATAATTTTACCGCCGGAAATCAAGAAAGGGTTTTCGAGGTTTCCCAAAGGTTGCCGGAAGAGCGACCGTTAGAAAATTAACATAAACCAATAATAAAAAAACACACATAAACTGATTATGGCAACAAAAAAAGCAGAAGCACCCAAAGGTAAACTTGGCGTAATGGTGGTAGGTCTCGGTGCTGTTACATCGACATTCATGACCGGTGTATTCATGACTCGCAAGGGTTTGGCAAAACCTATCGGTTCCTGCACTCAATATGATAAGATTCGCATTGGCAAAGGCGAAGACAAGAAATATCTGCATTATAAGGATATCGTTCCGCTTGCAACGCTTGATGACATAGTATTTGCCGCATGGGATGTATATCCTGCCAACGCATACGAGGCGGCTATCAACGCAGAGGTGCTGAAAGAGAAGGATATCAATCCGGTAAAAGACGAGCTTGAGGCAATCAAGCCATTGAAAGCCGCATTCGACCATAATTATGCGAAGCGTCTTGACGGAAACAATGTGAAGGATTGCAAAGATCGCTGGGATATGACCGAGCAGATCCGCGAGGATATCCGCAATTTCAAGAAAGAGACCGGCGTAGAGCGCGTGGTTGTGCTTTGGGCGGCATCTACTGAGGTGTATGTTCCGGTAGATGAAAAGATTCACGGAACTTTGGAGGCGCTTGAAGCTGCAATGAAGGCTGACGACAAAGAGCATATCGCTCCGTCGATGTGTTATGCGTATGCGGCGCTGACAGAAGGTTGTCCGTTCATCATGGGCGCACCCAATACGACAGTTGACATTCCCGCAATGTGGGAACTTGCGGAAAAGACCAAAATGCCTATAGCAGGCAAGGACTTCAAGACAGGTCAGACACTGGTGAAATCCGGTTTCGCTCCTATCATCGGCGACCGTTGCCTTGGTCTGAACGGCTGGTTCTCTACAAACATTCTCGGCAACCGCGACGGTCTTGTGCTTGACGAGCCTGCAAACTTCCGCACAAAAGAGGTTTCCAAACTCTCTACCCTTGAGACGATTCTCGTTCCGGAGAATCAACCGGATCTTTATGGTCATGGCAATGACGAGGGTACTCAGTATTACCACAAGGTGCGTATCAACTATTATCCACCGCGCAACGACAACAAGGAAGGCTGGGATAATATCGATATTTTCGGCTGGATGGGCTATCCGATGCAGATCAAGATCAACTTCCTTTGCCGCGATTCAATTCTTGCTGCTCCGCTCTGTCTTGACCTTGTGCTTCTCAGCGACCTTGCGGCACGCGCAGGCCGTTACGGCACGCAGCGTTTCCTCAGCTTCTTCCTCAAGAGTCCGATGCACGACTATACCAAGGGAGAGATGCCTGTAAACAACCTTTATCAGCAGCATACCATGCTTCGCAACGCAATCCGCGAGATGGGCGGTTATGAGGCTGACGAAGAAATGGATTGATCCTCACCTCATACGCATCCGTGAAAATACACACATAGAATTACACAAAAGTAAGTAAGGAATGCCGGGCTTAATGTCCGGCTTTCCTGCATTCTTGCGGTTTGGAAAAAATTTAGTAAATTTGCGGCATGAGAATCGATTTGATAACCGTGATGCCGGAGATGCTTGAGCCATTCTTCAATTGCTCCATACTCAGGCGTGCGCAAGACAAAGGACTTGTGGAAATCGCGATACATAACCTTCGTGACTACACCACAAACAAGCATCGCAAGGTTGATGACTATCCTTTCGGCGGTGAGGCGGGAATGGTAATGCAGATACAACCCATCGATGCCTGTATATCTGCGTTGAAATCGCAAAGGGATTATGACGAAGTCATATTTACGTCTCCCGACGGGGAGCGTTTTGACCAACCGATGGCAAACTCCCTTTCATTGCTTGAAAATGTAATAATACTCTGCGGTCATTATAAGGGTGTGGACTGGAGAGTCAGGGAGCATCTTGTAACCAAGGAAATATCAATAGGCGATTATGTCCTGACCGGCGGGGAATTGCCGGCTGCTGTAATTGCCGATGCTATGGTGCGTCTTATTCCCGGCGCTATAGGCGACGAGCAGTCCGCATTGTCGGACTCGTTTCAGGATAATCTTCTTGCGCCTCCTGTTTACTCGCGTCCGGCAGAATACAATGGCTGGAGGGTGCCCGACATTCTTTTGTCCGGACACGAAGCCAAGATTTCGGAATGGCGTCATGAACAGGCTCTTGAACGCACCCGCAGGTTGCGCCCCGACCTGCTGGAAGGTAATGAGTAAACGGCAGAGACGGATTTTATGCGAACCAATGAACGAAAAGGAGCCTGGACACTGCTGATATGTGTCCTGTTGTTCGGAGCCTTGTTCTGGGGGCTCGGAGGGAGACGTATGCATCAGAGCCGGAGCAATAAAGACTATGAACCTGCTGAAATCACAATGTCCGATTCCGTATCCGATGACAGAGGTGATGATTCTGACGGAACAAGCGGTAAACGTGGGAATACGAAGCGGCAATCCAAAAAACGTAAATCAAAATCGTCAGGACAACAAGAGGCGGGAGCTCCTTATCGCGATATACTTGCCGACACAATTGCTTCAACAGGTAAAAGTGACAGTCACTGAGACGATGCGCCCGGCGAGAGTATGGAGTCTGGCGAGGTGAAGCCCGGCGAGCGTTAGATGTTTGAGAGTTTGACATGGAATATTTTGGTTTGTAAAGTATTTTTATTAACTTTGCATGGCTTTTTAATAACAGATTGCAATCAGCCGCAATAGCTCAGTTGGTAGAGCATTTCATTCGTAACGAAAAGGTCGTGGGTTCGAGTCCCACTCGCGGCTCAAATAAGGGACAAGACCTTGCGGTTTTGTCCCCTTTTTTTAACAGATAAATTATAACTCCATGAAAAAGGAAATCTCCACAAACAACGCTCCCGGAGCCATTGGACCCTACAGCCAGGCTGTTCAGGCAGGTAACCTCATTTTTGTTTCGGGTCAGCTTCCCATCAATGCCGCAACCGGCGAGATGCCCGCAGACATCAAGGCACAGACGCGTGAGTCAATCAATAATATCAAGGCTATTCTTGCCGAAGCAGGAGCCACACTTGACAATGTGGTTAAGACTACCGTATTTCTTGCGGATATGGAATATTTCGGTCCTATGAACGAAGTTTACTCAGAAGAATTCAAGGCTGTTTATCCGGCGCGCTGTGCTTTCGCAGTCAAGGAACTTCCAAAGAAAGCGCTTGTAGAGATTGAAGTTATCGCTGCATTATGATTCTGCTGCAGATTGAGCAACTGACAAAATCGTTTGGCGACCGCATCCTCTTTGAGGATGCGTCGCTGGGCGTGTTCCAAGGTGATAAAATCGGTATCGTGGCGCAAAACGGTGCCGGAAAAACAACTTTCCTGAATATCCTTGCCGGACGCGAGGATTACGATTCCGGAAAGGTGACATTCCGCAACGGCATCCGGGTAGGTTATCTTGAGCAGATTCCTCCCATGGATCAGAATATGACCGCTCTCGAATATGCATCTCTTGATGTGCGCGATAATGAAGAGGGCAACGGAGTGGATCTTGCGCGTCAGATGCTCACGCAGTTCAAGATTACAGATTATGTCACACCGCTCGGCCGAATGTCGGGAGGACAGACAAAGCGTGCGGCACTTGCGAGAGTATTGCTCTCCAAGCCCGACATGCTTATACTTGACGAGCCTACAAACCATCTTGACATAGATATGATAGAATGGCTTGAGGCTTATCTCTCGCGTCAGAAAATGACGCTTCTTATGGTGACGCATGACCGTTATTTTCTCGATAAGGTCTGTAACAAGATAATAGAGATCGACCGCACTCATGTCTATTCCTATGACGGGAATTACGACTATTATCTGCGCAAGCGCGACGAGCGTCACGAGAACCTTTCTGCCGAACTCGCCAAGGTCCGGAATCTTTTGCGCACGGAACTTGAGTGGATGCGTCGTCAGCCTCAGGCTCGCGGATCCAAGGCGAAATACCGTATCGACAATTTTCATGAGCTTGAGAAGAAAAGCAAGGTAAATCTTACGGAGCGCAATGTCTCGCTTAATGTAAAGTCTTCTTATATCGGTTCGAAGATTTTCGAGGCTCATAATGTTGTGAAAGCATTCGGAGAAAAACGTATATTGAACGGATGGAGTTATACGTTTGCCCGCTATGAAAAGGTCGGCATCGTAGGTGACAACGGTGCGGGTAAATCGACCTTTATAAAACTACTTTTGGGACTGATGCAGCCGGACAGCGGTCATTTCGATATCGGCGAAACTGTGAAATGGGGATATTACAGTCAGGAGGGCATGACGGATTTTGACGAGCAGAAAAAGGTTATCGATGCCGTCCGCGAGATTGCCGAGGAGGTTAGAATAGATGACAAGACGCGTCTGTCGGCATCGCAGTTTCTGTCTCACTTCCTGTTTACGCCGGAAACGCAGCAGAAATTTATCCATAAATTAAGCGGAGGGGAGCGTCGCCGACTTTATCTGGCGACAGTGCTGATGCGCAATCCCAATTTCCTTATTCTTGATGAGCCGACGAACGATCTTGACATCATGACACTTGCCGTGCTCGAAGATTACCTTGTGAATTTCAAGGGGTGTGTGATTGTAGTGAGTCACGACCGTTTCTTTCTTGATCGTATAGTCGATCATCTTTTCGTATTCAAGGGGGATGGCGAAGTGCGTGACTTCCCCGGTGATTATTCCACCTACCGTCATTGCGTTGCCGAAGAGGAGAAAGAGCGCCGCGCCGCCGAGAAACCCAAAGAAAAGGTAAAGGCTTCGTGGCGTCCGGCTGAAGAGAAACGCAAACTCACATTCAAGGAGAAACGCGAGATGGAATCTCTGGAGAAAGAGATTGAGGAACTCACGGCAGAACGTGCCACACTTGAGACATCTCTTTCTACTGGAGGACTTGATTCTGCCGGTATCATAACGGCTGGAGAACGTCTTGCCGCAGTGGTCGAACGCCTTGACGAGGCGGAACTGAGGCTGCTGGAACTGATGGACATCTGACCTGATACCCCGTTGTTTTTTTGTTGGAAGGGGAACTCGTCAAGACTTGTTTTTCTTAGCCGGCGTCAGGATATGCCGCAAGGTTGAATCCAAGTTCCATTCTGGTCGTGGTCTCCAGTATCCGAGGAAACACCTGCATTAACGCCTTCAGCAATACGGAATGAGAGGCAAGCGAGGGGTTGGCTGCGATTTTCTCCATTATCATCTGCTGTATCTCCGGATCCTCAAGCATCGGAATCACAATATCCTTAAGCAAAGGGACCAAAGTCTCCGTATTGAAGAATATCTGCAACTCTGTCGGTGTGAGACTATACTGTAGTGGGAATCCCTGCGACAGCATCGGAGCCAGTTTCTGTATTGCCGCTGCAAGGGGAGCGGTGTAGTCTGCTCTTGATTGCTTTCCGAATGGATTTGGAGGAAGATCAGGATGGCTTGAGCCGTTTATCAGAATCTGCCCCATAAGGTCTGTCGGATTGATATACAGATTCATCATGATGTCATCAAGCGGGACGTATTGGATCATGCATAGAGGAGCCTGTGCGAACTGTGCCGCACCGTTGTTGCTTTGCATATAAGTTATCACTGCGTTGCCGTCGGGTCTGAATGCAACTGTCTTCAGAGCGTTCTCTATTACCTGAGCAAGCGACATGTAGGCAGTGTTGCCGTAAGCCGGTATCATTGGCAGTGTGACCAGAAGGGTCATCGCATTCTGCAGGGTGCCGTCAAAGCCTTCAAGCAATGGAGGCAGACTGCATTCCCACACTATATGCAACGGTAGTGATTTATACCCTGTTCCGTCAGCGTTTTTTTCCGCAGGAGCGGGAAACCAGACGGTATTTGCGAGCCTTTGATTCTTAAGCGTTACATCGTTGAAAGAAAATGCCATTTTGGATGCATTCACGTTTCCTTCGTACGTGTAGGTAAGATACTCTGTCTCTCCGTTACCGGAGAAGGAATATACGCCACCATCGGGTTTCAGGTTCACTGGAAGAGACAAAACAGGCGTGCCGGGCAGAACTCCCGGACCGGGAATATCCGGCATACCCTTCAGCGATTCCGAGAGATCCCCGGGAGATACAGTAGAACCCATCGTAAGAGTAGCCTTCTCACCGTTCTGTATGAACGCCACGCTTTTTCCACTCATTGGCGATTGATTGTAACGCAGTTCAAGAGATTCGTTTCCGGTGTATGTCTTTTCGGGCAGCGGTGAGACTGTCGGCTCGTCATCGCTGCAAGATGCCAGCGGCATGAATGCGAGCAGGGCGTATAATGGCAGATAGTGTTTCATAGTTGTGTCTTTTGATATTATAACAAAGGTTAAGGTTTTTTGTTAGCCCACATGTGATAAGTCGGGATTCTATGGAACGCGGTCTATAAGCATTAAAGGAATGTCCGGGTACCGGTCCCGGGCATTCCTTTAATGTGCAACTGTGTTGTTATTCCTGTATACTATTATAAGTAAGTGTTCAAGTTTAATTTATACTTACCGCAGCATTATTTGTAAAGACGCTCGCGTGTGGCGGCGACTTTCTCGTCAACGATATAGTCGTCATAATCCATCATCTTGTCGATTATGCCATTGGGAGTAAGCTCGATGATGCGGTTGCATACAGTCTGAATGAACTCATGGTCATGGCTCGACATTAGAATCACTCCTTTGAACGACTGCAGAGTGTTGTTGAATGCCTGGATAGATTCGAGGTCGAGGTGGTTGGTCGGGGAGTCAAGCACCAGGGTGTTCGCGTCTGTAAGCATCATTCTTGCAATCATGCATCTTATTTTCTCTCCACCTGAAAGCACACTTGCTTTTTTGAGCACTTCCTCTCCGCTGAAAAGCATCTTCCCAAGGAAACCTTTGAGATATATTTCCGAAGAGTCGTTGCTGTATTGGCACAGCCAGTCAACAAGATTGAGGTCTGATTCGAAGAACTCGCCGTTGTCGAGCGGAAGGTATGCGTTGGTAATTGTCTGCCCCCATTCAAAGTCACCGGCATCAGCCTTGCGGTTTCCCATGATGATTTCGAACAGAGCGGTCATGGCACGCGGGTCGCGGCTCAGGAAAGCGACTTTGTCGCCTTTCTCGATCTGGAAATTAACGTCATCGAAAAGCACCTCTCCATCGATTGATGCCTTGAGACCTTTTACTTCCAGAATCTTGTTTCCTACTTCGCGGTTAGGAGTGAATATGATGCCGGGATATCTGCGTGAAGAAGGCTGGATTTCCTCGACATTCAGCTTCTCAAGCATTTTCTTGCGGCTTGTTGTCTGTTTGCTTTTAGCCACATTCGCGCTGAAACGCTGGATGAATTCAAGAAGTTCCTTGCGTTTCTCCTCGGCTTTTTTGTTTGCAGCCTGCTGCTGGCGCAGAGCGAGCTGTGAAGACTGATACCAGAAATCGTAGTTTCCGGCAAATATCGATATTTTATTGAAGTCGATGTCGAGGGTATGAGTGGAGACCGCGTTGAGGAAGTGGCGGTCATGACTCACCACGAGGACGGTATTCTCGAAGTTGGCAAGATAATTCTCAAGCCACGCCACAGTTTCGAGGTCAAGGTCGTTGGTCGGCTCGTCGAGAAGCAGATTGTCAGGGTTGCCGAAGAGGGCTTTTGCCAGAAGCACACGCACTTTCTCGTTTGCGCTCATGTCTTTCATAAGCATGTAATGGGAATCTTCCTTTATGCCGAGACCGGACAGCAGGGCTGCGGCATCGCTTTCGGCATTCCATCCTTCAAGTTCGGCGAATTTCTCTTCGAGTTCAGCTGCCTTTATGCCGTCTTCGTCAGAGAAATCGGGTTTGGCATATATGGCGTCTTTCTGCTGCATTATGTCCCAAAGCACAGTGTGACCGCGCAGAACAGTCTCTATGACCGTGCACTCGTCAAACTCGAAGTGGTTCTGAGAAAGCACGGAAAGGCGTTCTCCGGGTCCGAAAGTCACAGAACCTTGCGTAGGAGTTAGTTCTCCCGAGAGAATTTTCATCAGAGTTGATTTCCCGGCACCGTTCGCACCGATTATGCCGTAGCAGTTGCCACGGTTGAAAGTGAGGTTTACGTCTTGAAATAGCACGCGTTTTCCGAACTGCATGCAAAGGTTGTTTGTCTGAATCATTTTCTTTGGTTATTTGTGTTTTCGGGGCACGTTGACGTTGTGCTTGTCAAAAATGCGTTGTGCGCCTCTGTCGAAAAGTTGCCAGTGCGCTTTCTGGGCAGAGGGGATTTTCTCCGGCATCCAAGAGGGGATGACAGTAAAATTCGTTTTTCCTCCTGCCGGTTTTGCTGAGAAGAACGTGTCGTAATTAGCCTCCTTGAATCTCGCGGTTCCGTCTGAGTCACGCTCGATGACCGCCCGGACAAGAGCTCCGCCGCGGGTGTCGGCTGTTTTCATGTTCGATATGAAATTCCCAAGAGAATAGACAAGAAGCACATCTTTGTCCTCTTTTTCATTGCGCACCACTTTCATGGGCTGTATCACATGCGGATGACCACCTATGATCATGTCGACACCCTGGTCAATCAGGAAATCTGCCATGCTTTCCTGATTCTTGTTCTGCAGCAGCACATACTCCACTCCCCAGTGAATGGTCACGACTGTTATCTCAGCCCCGGCGTCCTTGGTCTTTTTAATCTCTTCTGCCATTTTTGCACGGTCTATGAGCGAGATCTCGGCTCCTTCCGTGGGCAATATGCCGTTGGTTCCGTAAGTATAGTTCAGGAATCCCACTCGGAATCCGTTTATATTTTTTACGAACGGCACAAGAGAATCGCGCTGTGCGGCATCATGATAGGTCCCGATGTGATCCACGCCCAGAGAATCAAGGGCGGTCAGCGTGCGCCGTGCCGCTTTGTCGCGGCGGTCAAGGCAATGGTTGTTTGCTGTCAGAAACATGTCGAAACCGGCATCTTTGAGTGCCTGTGCATAAGAGTCCGGAGCCGAGAAGCAGGGATAACCGCTGTAAGACGGACCGCCTCCGAGCGGCACCTCAAGGTTGCACACCGCGTAATCTGCGGCAGTAATTTCCGGCGCTATATATGTGAAGCAGTCCGAATAGTCATAACAGTCTCCGCCTAATTCCCTGGCTCTGTCGAGTTGAGCCTGATGCTGCATGGCATCTCCGACAAACAGAAGCTCGGCGCGTTGCGGCTCTCCCGGTGCCACGGCACCGGTTATAAACGAAAGCAGGCTGAACAGAAGAATCGTCACGTCGGTGGATAGTTTTGGTTATGTGATGATTATTCGATTGTCTGGCGGGAATATGTGAAGCAGACGATTGCCTTGTCTGTATCGAGCTGTGTCACCGTGGGGCGACCGATGTATGGCGCGCAGCGGGTGACATAGGTTGTGGTTGAGGTATATCCCGGCACTTCTTCCGTAGAGACAACCACAGGAACAAGCGAAAATTCCATATCTGCCGGATCAACAGCTTTGCCGCTGTCGATCAGTTCCAGTATATATTCGCGCATCCCGCTGAAGGTATAGCTCTTGCTCTCGGTATTATATGGTGCATAGAATGAAGTCTTTCCATCCGGAATCTTGTTGTCGCGGAAGAAAGCCTCGCGCTCGGAACTCTTCACCATAAGCAGGTGAGGAGCGGCATCAAGCCCGTAGTCGTTTTCAACGGCTTCTGCGGGAATCTCGAATGAAAGTTTGGAGACAACAGCAATACTATACAGATCCTTGTCGTATTTGTCGATAATCTCCTGTGCGGGGAATTTCACATTTACATAATATCCGCCGGGAGTCGTTATAATCGCTTTGCCGCTGTTCGCGAGTTTCTTCAGATAATCAGACACCTTGTAAGTCACCTTGTTTGCCGAGAGCACTTCCGGCTGCGAAGAGAACAGACACACGGAGTCGCGTGTGAGAGTAGGCACGTAGTGGTATTCTCCGGAATCATCGTCTTTTTTCTGATACACCTGTCTCATGTAGTGCCAGTAGGTGAAGAATTTCATGGATGAAATCACGCCGATACAGCCGTTTCCGAAATTCTGTTCCACATATACACCGGGGAAATACTGGGCGAAAGTCTGTGGCCATTGGAAGATTCCGGGGTTGTTTTTGTAGGCGTTGAAGACATCCTGAGCCATTTTCTTTGGAAGCATTATGGGAATGCGTATGCTCTCCTGCTTTTTGAAAAGAGAATCGTTCATGGAGAGTGCCGACAGAGTGTAGCTTCTGACTCCGAGGGGAGACGAGGGATCGTAATAACCATCGGGGTCGAACGCGCTGTTTATGTCAGACGGCAACTGGCGTGTAAGCCGGTAAACCTTCAGCTGCTGCGGTGCGAGGGAGTCTCCGGTCAGCGAACCTCTGGGCACAGTGAGAACCATTCTTATTGAATCGATGTCGTTTACCGTTATTGAATCCGGTATGTTCATCTTGGTTGCGCACATTAGCTGGCTCACGAACGAGCATTCGAGCGAACCGTATTCAGGCACGTTTATGCGTCCGAGCAGTTTTGTCTGAGTGCGCGAGTCAAATTCGGGCTCCATGATTGATGAAGCGTCAAGCTTCATTTCGAGGGTGTCTACTGTAATAGAGACCTCACCGTTAACGAGCGAGCCTCCGATAGGGCTTGTGCTGTCTTCGCACGATGCCAGAATTGCCAGCGGCAACAAAGCTGCTATGGCTTTATGTAATGCTTTAAGCTTCATTTCCTAAGAGAGATTGATAGAATTGATGGTATTTGTCGGAGTTGTCCTCTTCCGGATTTAGCGAGAGCACGGGCATTCCGAGCTTTTCCACATATTCCACAAGTTCCGGATCCGGCGTGCGGTTATTGAAAATCACCGCGTCAGAGTTGGCGATTCCTATTTTGTGCAGGAGGTTGGTGTTTGCCGGGAGGTCGAGAAAATCCTTGAGGTCATTCCCTTTTATTCCGTCTTCACTGAGTTTCTTGAGAAATTCTGGATCTATGGCATCCGCAGGAGTCTCGTCAAGCAGAGAATAGACTATTTTGGTCCCGTTGAAAGACACACCGTCGGAAAAGACCTTTTTCACATACAACGGCACCAATGCCGCGATCCATCCTGATGTGTGCAGAATGTCCGGCTCCCATCTGAGCTTGCGCGCGGTGTCGACGGTACCGCGGGAAAAGAAAATAACGCGTTCGTCATTGTCGGGACGGTTTGTGCCGACATTGTCCACATCATCCTCAAGTTTCTGGAAATAATCGTCGTTATCGATGAAATAAACCTGAATGCGAGAGGGCTGCATAGAAGCCACTTTTATAATGAGAGGATGATCGGCGTCTTTGATAGGAATGTTGATTCCGCTGAGACGTATCACCTCGTGCAGCTGGTTGCGGCGTTCGTTGACGTTGCCGAAATTGGGCATGAAGGTTCTGACTTCATACTTCTTGCCATGCATAGCTACCGGAAGATCACGGCCTAACTGTGCAATCTCCGAGGCTGGGAGATATGGCGCTATTTCGGGAGAGACATAAAGGATTCGTTGTTTTGCCATATTGTTCGGTTTGCAGTGCTTATGGCTCTGTTCTCCACAGAGCGCACCAAGCGGATGCAAAGTTAATAAAAAAAATCGAGATTCCGGTGGTTTGCGGTCACGGTGCCGTGTTTCTGCTCCTTAAAATATGTGAAATTGGTCGTATTTGCGGATAATGACGTAAAAAATTTAGAAATTAGTAAGTTTTGATTAATTTTGCAGGTTGAAAAAATGAAGGAGTCGGAACAAGACGCCTTCTTAATTGAGTTTCGCAAGCATATGCCCGGAATGCACATGGATTCCATGTCGCTCATTCGGGTTGTCTGCGCAAATTGAAACCTGAATAAAATGATAATAATCAGAAAGGTCGCTGAACTCCTCGATTTTGTGGAGCTTCAGAAAGAACAAGGGAATGCTGTGGGACTTGTGCCCACTATGGGAGCTTTGCATGCCGGCCATTTGTCGCTTGTGGAGCGGGCTGTAAAAGAGAATCCATGTGTGATCGCGAGTGTATTTGTCAATCCGACGCAGTTCAACAATCCTACGGATCTCGCCACATATCCGCGCAAGGAGGAAGACGATTTCAAGATGCTTGCCGAGGCGGGAGTATCGGCAGTTTTCGCGCCTTCCGTAGAGGAGATGTATCCCGGAGGTCCGGAAGCTCAGCCGCGCCATGAATTCGAGCTTGGCACGGCGGCAGAGGTGATGGAGGGACGTTTCCGTCCCGGTCATTTTCAGGGAGTGGCACAGGTCGTGAGTCTCCTTTTCCGTCTGTGCAGTCCGACACGGGCTTATTTCGGAGAAAAGGACTTCCAGCAGATTGCCGTTATCCGCAATATGATCGAAACCGAGGGAATAGATGTGGAGATTGTGGCGTGTCCCATAAAACGGGCAGATGATGGTCTTGCACTCTCAAGCCGCAACGCATTGCTTTCCGAAGAGCAGAGAGCTGTGGCTCCTGAGATTCACAAGGCATTGGAATATAGTGTCGTATATTCGCGTGAACATAGTGTCGGGGCCACACATGACACTGTCGTGGAGCGCATCGATGCCGTGCCGTTTATGAGAGTCGAGTATTTTGAGATTGTAGACGCCCGCACGCTCCTTCCTGTGGAAGAGTGGGATGAAAGTCCGTGGATTGTCGGATGCATTACGGTCTATTGCGGAGATGTGAGACTTATCGATAATGTGACTTATAAAAAAGAGATTTGAGGATATGCTTATCGAAATGATGAAATCGAAGATTCACCGTGTTACAGTGACAGAGGCGAATCTTAATTATATAGGGAGCATCACGATTGACAAACGTCTTCTGGATGCCGCCGATATTCTGCCTGGTCAGAGAGTGTGGATCGTAAACAACAATAACGGCGAGAGGTTCGACACCTATGTGATAGAGGGAGAAGCTGACAGCGGTGTGATTTGTCTCAACGGTGCGGCTGCCCGCAAGGCGCAGCCCGGCGATGTGGTGATTATAATGACTTATGCCCAGCTCACTCCCGAGGAGGCAAAGACCTGGAAACCCAAGGTGATATTTCCCGATACAGAAACCAACAAATTGTAATTCCGTATGTTTGAAAATCTGTCGGAACGCCTTGAGCGTTCATTCAAGATATTGAAAGGTGAAGGCAAGATTACCGAAATTAATGTTGCAGAGACCCTTAAGGATGTAAGACGTGCATTGCTTGATGCCGATGTCAACTATAAGGTTGCAAAAACGTTCACTGACACGGTTAAAAAGAAAGCCATGGGTCAGAACGTTATCAATGCCCTCAAGCCGAAGGAGCTGATGGTCAAGATTGTCCACGATGAGCTGACGGAGATGATGGGAGGCACGGAAGCTCCTTTGAATCTTGACGGGAATCCGGCAGTTATCCTGATGTCCGGTCTGCAAGGTGCCGGTAAGACAACTTTCGCGGGTAAGCTTGCACGCAAACTTAAATCTGCGAAAGGGAAGCGTCCGTTGCTTGTCGGTGCCGACGTTTATCGTCCTGCCGCCCGTGAACAGTTGAGAGTGCTCGCTGCAAGTATCGATGTGCCTGTCTATACGGAAGAAGACAGCAAGGATCCTGTGCAGATCGCTCTTAACGCCATTGCTCATGCAAAATCGAATCATCTCGATCTTGTGATTGTCGATACGGCAGGACGTCTCGCTGTAGACGAAGAGATGATGGATGAGATCGAGCGCATCAAAAAGGCGATCAGACCTCAGGAAACATTGTTCGTGGTTGACTCCATGACCGGTCAAGACGCTGTCAATACGGCAAAGACATTTAATGACCGTCTTGATTTCGATGGCGTGGTTCTCACGAAACTTGATGGTGACACCCGAGGCGGTGCTGCACTTTCAATTCGTGCGGTGGTTGACAAACCCATCAAATATGTCGGCACCGGTGAGAAACTTGAGGATATCCAGGAGTTCAATCCGGAGGGTATGGCTAACCGTATCCTCGGCATGGGCGATATCGTGGAGCTTGCCAAACGTGCGCAAGAGATCTATGACCAGAAAGAGGCGGAAAGGATTCAAGAGAAGATCAAGAAGAATAAATTTGACTTCGACGATTTCTTGAAACAGATAGAGAACATCAAGAAGATGGGTAACATCAAGGATCTTGCCGCAATGATTCCCGGTGTGGGCAAAGCGATCAAGGATGTTGATATAGATAATAACGCCTTCAAGGGTATTGAAGCGATAATTCATTCAATGACTCCTTATGAGCGTCAGAATCCAGAGATTATCAAAGGCACGCGCCGTCAGCGCATAGCCAAAGGTTCCGGCACATCGTTGCAGGATGTGAACAAGTTGCTGAAACAGTTTGAAGACACCCGCAAGATGATGAAGATGGCGACATCCATGAAGAATCCAATGAAGATGATGCGCCAGATGAAGCAGCAGGGCGGACGCCGCTTCTAAAGATATTAAAAATAAAAAAGAGGGACAATGTCCCTCTTTTTTATTCCGGATATATCGGACATATATCCATTATTTCCTTTTCGAAAGAATCGCGGTTAATTGCCCGGTTACGCATTTCGGTCCTCCTGTTGAATATTGTCTGTTGAGAATAGAACAGGAGGGTCGCTATTTTTGTGCTGTCTGTAATTCCCATCCTGATCAGGGCAAGGATGCGGAGGTTGGCGTTCAGAAGTTCGCTGCTTTTAGGGCATATTGCCTTGTCTGGCTGTAGCAAAGTATTCACATTCTTTATAAAATCCGGATACAGCCGCAGGAAAGCTGTATCGAAGTTGAAGAATACCTCTCTCAGTTCAGCTTCCGAAGGTCTTGAGTTCGCTTGAAGCAGTTTTTGAAGCTCATTATACTGCCCCGCTTTCACTTTCGATGTTACTGTCAGTTGCATGCGATTGTATTTATCTATATATCCCGCGCATAGGTTAAGGAAGAGGTTGACGTATTGTTCACGTGAGCGGTTTGTTTCCTGAAGCTGTTTGTTGAATACCTTAAGCTGGTCGTTGAATGTAGACAAAGTCACGTTCCTGTTCCTGATTTTTCTTTTTTGCTCTATGATTATCGCTATCGCGATGATCAGTATTATCACTATTATTACGATTGTTACCAGATACAAGTGAAGTTGTTTGTTTTTTGCCAACACTGTTTCCTGATATGCCGTTGCAATGGCTGGAAGTTTCTTGCCGATTTCAAGTATCCTCAGCCTGTTGTTGTATTCCAGCGCATCATTCAGCGAATAGGTGAGATATGCATTAGCGCGTTCCAGATCTCCGTCTTCATTCTTGATCAATATAGCCACATCCTGCAAAGCAAGATTTTCCTTCAAGGGAATCATCTGATCGGAAATAGCTGCATTTATGAGCCATTTCCGATAGTTTGCCCTATCCTGCAGGTTGTTATATGCCTGTGCCAATGCGAACGCAGATTGAGCGTACAGACGAGAATTTTTAGGTTCTTTATCAACAACCTTTAGATAATTCTTTTTAGCCGTTTCAAAATCGTGGTTGAACATTAATGCTTTTTCTGCAATCCTGTAATTATACAGAGACGTGTTCCGTGGAGTTACTTGGATAAGGGAATCCAAGTATGTTTTGCTGTTGCGATAATAAATAGGGGCAAATGTCTTATCTTGTGAATATTCCGCCCATAATCCGTAAGTCCATTGGTATGCCTGATAATATTTTTCAAGGAGTGTGTCTGACAGGCATGAAGATTGAATTTTCTTAAGTTCATCGATTGCTTGACTGAAATGTCCGGAGGTGGCATATGACATTGACTTGTGTATTTTCACCTTTGCGTTAAGATCGTAGTCTCCCGTATCGGAAACAAGTTTTTCAGCCAAGTTGATATATTTCATTGCCGAGTCAAAACTGAGGGTCAGATACTCCTCGTAAAGTCTGTCGTATCCTTTAAGCTTATCCATTATCGGGGCATTCACCGGGATTCTGGATTTAATGCTGTCTATTCTGCGTTTTTTATTTTTGAGGAATGTATCCCTGATGCTAAGCACGGAATCGAGACTTGCAAGGTCATTTTGGGGCTTGGCGTAAACAGGGGATGTCGTCAACAAAACAAGGAGCATAAATATTGGGAACGTTCTCATTTTATTCATATCTCAGTTTATTTGTATGCAAAGATAATATAATTTTTTTAATACCCAATGAGATCTATCCTTCTTATTAACACTACCTGATTCCAAATTAACTTAATTTCTAATAAATTGATAATTAATGAATTACCCCCCCCGATGCGCTACTTGAACTACTTAAAACTACCTGCCAACTACTTGCTATTGATAATTGTACGTTGTGGTTATAATTTTACCACAAAATCAATAAACAATAATTAACCTAAATCTTTATGAAACCTTTTAATTTAACATTTGGACGGATGGTGCTTCTTGTGGCAATGTTGCTGCTGTCGCCGCATGCGTTCGCCCAGGTGAAAAAAATCTCAGGTACCGTGACTGACTCATCGGGTGAGCCGTTGATAGGTGCGAGTGTATTTGTTGTAGGAACCAATAGGGGAGCTTCGACAGATATGGATGGAAGATACACGATTGAGGCGAAAAGTAACGACAAGGTGCGTTTTTCCTATATCGGGTATAAGACAAAGACTGTTAAGATTGAGAATCGCACGGTTATCAATATAACGCTTGAGGAGGACAATACGGTGCTTGATGAGGTAGTTGTTATCGGTTACGGCACCATGGATAAGAAAGAGTTGACCTCAGCAGTGTCTCATGTCAGTGCAAAAGACTTCCAGTCCATAGCGTCGACAGACGTGTCTATGCTTATTCAGGGCAAAGTGCCGGGGCTTTCGGTTGTCAACACGGCTGCCGCCGACCCTAACTCGGCAGCGAGTCTCCAGATTCGTGGCGTTTCATCGCGCGAGGCTGGTCTTGGTCCGTTGATCGTGCTTGACGGTGTGCCCGGAGCAAGTCTCACCAATATCAATCCGAATGATATAGCATCTTTCGACGTGCTGAAGGATGGAGCCGCATCCGCTATTTATGGTACACGTGGTTCCAATGGTGTGATTATCATCACTACCAAGAAAGGTGCGCAGGATGGAAAGGTGCATACCACTTATTCAGGAACTTTCTCATGGGACAAGGCTAACCGTGACCTTGACATGATGAATGCTGAGGAATATAGGGCATGGCGTATTCCTTCGGGTGATGCAGCAGTGGATCTCGGTGGTAATGATGATCTTTTCGATATGGTTTCCCAAACCGGTTTCAAACAGACGCATACTTTGACAATCAGCGGAGGTGGAGCCAATACAAATTATCGGGTATCAGCAGATTTTCGCAACGGAGACGGCGTGGAGAAACGTGGAAACCGTGAAGAATATGGTGCTCGTGCCACTATAAATCATGCTACCAAGGGCGGTTTGTTTAACGCCACCTTGAATGTCGCACCCCGTATCGTCTATCGCAAACTTGCTGATAATGACGTGTTCCGTCGTGCGATAGAAGCGAATCCGACCACACCTGTATGGGATCCCAATGTTCCCGGGAAATATTATGATTTCTCAACTGTCAATGGTTTCGTGAATCCCATGGAATCTATAGATCTTGTGCAAGACAAGAGTCAGGAGAAGGTGCTCGACTGGGACGCTACCGTCAAGCTTAATCTCCTTCCCCTTTTCCTTCCTAACGCAAAATACAGTCAGAATCTGTCGACTCAGATAACTTTCGCCGATCATCAATACAATAACGACGCCAGTTATTTCGAACCGTCGACAATGAATCAGAACCTTAAGATAAAGAAGAAAGGATATGCAAGCCGTACGGCTAACAATGCCCGTAGCATGAGTCTTGAATGGCTTGTTAATTATAATATCGGAATAAAGGATCATAATATCCGTGCCATGGCGGGTTATTCATACCAGTATTGGCAGAACTCAGGTTTCTCCGCCAATAACTATGACTTCGCCAACGACGGTCTCGGTGCTGACAATCTTGGTTCCGGAGAGGGCGCCAAGGAGGAAGGAGAGGTAGGCATGAGCAGTTACCGTAACGACAACAAGCTTATTGCATTTTTCGGACGTGTAAACTACGACTATGCCGGACGTTATCTCTTCACAGCTTCTTTGCGTCATGAAGGTTCATCCAAATTCGGAAAGAATCACAAATGGGGTAATTTCCCTGCCGTATCCGCCGGCTGGCGCATATCCGAAGAGGAATTTATGAAGGATACTTCCTCATGGTTGAATGAATTGAAGATACGTGCTGACTTCGGTGTCACCGGTAATCAGGAATTTGGCAGCTATCTGTCGCTTGACACAATGGGCTCTTTCGGCTATAGCTACTACAACGGACAGTGGGTGAAAGTGTGGGGACCCGGAAAGAATGTCAATCCAGACCTTCATTGGGAGAAAGGAAAGAACTGGAATATTGGTCTTGATTTCTCACTCTTCAATAACAGGCTCTATGGTTCGTTCAACTATTTCAACCGCCGCCAGCAGGATCTGTTAGGTAATTATCGGGTGCCAATGCCTCCTTATCTCTTCACTCACACCTATGTGAATGTGGGAACAATGAAGAACACCGGCTTTGAGTTCGATATCACCTTTAACGCCGTTCAGACACGTGATTTCACGTATACCATGAATTTCATAGGTACAACGCAATCCAACAAGTTTGTGGATTTCAGTAACTCCGAATTTGTAGGTAACGATTATTATGACGTTGCTTATACGGAAAATCCTTATCCGAATATTCCGCTCCAGCGAATTGAGAAAGGACGTTCTATCGGAAGTTTCTATATGTTCAAATATGCCGGTATCAATACCGATGGCGAATGGCTCATATATGACAAGGATGGAGACATCATCAAGGGTATTCAGGGTTCTGAGGCTGACCGCCAGTATGTAGGCAACGGCTTGCCCAAGTTCACACTCTCTACAAGCCACAATTTCCGCTATAAGAATTTTGACCTTTCCCTTTTCTTCCGTGGTGCGTTCGGTTTTGATATATTCAACATCCACGACTTCTATTACGGCACACGCAATTTCCCCGGAAACATGCTGTGTAAGGCATATCAGAAGAATGAGAAGATTTCATCGAAACAGAATCCTATTGTTTCCGATTATTTTCTGGAACGCGGTGATTATTTCAAACTCGATCAGATCACGCTCGGCTACACGCTTCCCACGCCCAAGGCACGATTCATGGATCAGCTCCGAATTTACGGAACAGTCCGCAATGTGTTCACCATCACAAAATATAGTGGCATGGATCCCTCGAATTTCCAGGTTAATGGTCTTACACCGGGTGCTCACGGCGGTCGTGGATATTATCCCACTACGCGTCAGTTCATAGTAGGCGTGCAGCTTGATTTCTAATTCCAAGTAAAAACCAAGAATTAATTAAAAATGAAACCATATAAATATTTAGCGGGCTTGGCTATGGCTACGTTGACATTGTCCGGATGTACGAATCTTGACGAGACAGTGTATGACCAGATAAGCTCCAACAACTATTTCAACACGAAAGAAGACGTAATTGCTATGGCGTTCCGTTCTTTTGAGCACGGCTATTGGACAATAGTGCCACGCTTCAGGATTCAGGAGCTTCCGGGTGACCAGCTTATCATTCCCCGGCGCGACGGAAGCTGGGACGATGGCGGTGTGTGGCGTCAGTTCCATTATCACACATGGACTCCCGATATCGCGCGTCATGTGCATGACGAATGGGATTCCTGTTTTGCAGGAATCGGACAATGTAATTTCGCTATTGACCGATTCAGCGAGCTAGGTCCTGCAAAATTCGGATTCTCTGAAGAGGAGTTCAATTCATTAAGGACACAGAACAGGGTGTTGCGTTGCTGGTATTATATCCGTCTGCTTGACGCATTCCGCAATGTGCCCTTCTCAGTGAGCTATGATGATCCGTCGAAGAACAGCATGGCTCAGGTTCCGCCGGAATTTATATTCAACTTTGTAGAGACAGAGCTTAAGGAATCCATTCCTTTGCTCTATAAGAAAGAAAGCCTTGGTTCCGGCTCTCAGTATGCCAATCTATGGACGCAGGGAGGAGCGGCAGCTTTGCTCGTGAGGTTGTATCTCAATGCAAAAGAATGGATAGGGGTTGATCGTCTCGCTGATTGTGAGAAGGTTGCGCAGGATATTGTTGACGGTGTTTATGGTGCCTATAAGGTTGATGACCGTTGGGATGCGCCTTTTGATTCAGAGAATGACAAATGCGACGAACTCGTATTCTTCTTCTCCGGATCTTGCAATTACACAAGCTGGCACTACAATCAACTATATAATTGGGGCGTGCCATCCAATTCAGAACTTTTCTTTAACGACTATAAGGTGAAGCATGGCGGACATAACGGAGAGTTTGTATGCTCGCCGAGTTATGACCCTACGGGCAAGCTTTATGATTTTGAACTCGGCATGACGGTGCAGAAATTCAGGAAATATCCCGGAGATGTGCGTCTGGCGAAATATAAGAACCTCGGAGGAGGTAAACGTGAGGGAATGTTCCTTTTCGGCAATCTTGAATATACTCAGAACGGAATTAAGCGTAAGTTGAAGGCTCCTGAGATGCCATATGACCTTTGCATCCGTGATGCAGTGGGACAGTTCCATTACATGAAAGAAGACAAGTGGCTTACATCCGCGAATAGCGACATGACCACCGGTGATTATAACTCCGGATGGTACACGGTGAAGTATCCGATGTATAGCGACACGGATCCGGGTGCCGGAGAAAGTGACTTTGCGGAAATCCGTCTGCCGGAGATCATATATGCTCTTGCAGAGTGCAAGCTTCGTAAGGGAGATGCAACGGGTGCCGGTAAACTTCTCAACAGTGTGCGCCGACGTTATTATCCCCAGGCAATGCTCAGACATGTGCTGTATGCACCTGAAGGTAATGTGGATCTTGACATGGACGAGATGCTTGACGAGTGGGGACGTGAGTTCTTGGCAGAGGGACGCCGCCGTATAGATTTGATCCGTTTCGGAAAATTCTGTACCGGAAAATGGTGGGACAAGAATCCGGATGCCGACGACCATGCGAAGATATATCCTGTGCCGCGCGTTCAGATCACAACCAATCCCGCGCTCAAGCAGAACCCCGGCTATAATTAAACAGCTTCTAAATTGAGTAATGAATAACGAAATCAAAGACATGAAGATATTTAAATTAACATCGTTTGCAGCAATTGCAGCAATCATGCTTCTCGGTCTGTGCACTGCAAGCTGCGATGAAGAGAGGGATCTCGTGGTTATCGAGGGAAACATACCCATCAAGACATCCACTCTTTATATAGTGGGTGATGCCACACCTGCTGCATGGGATATCAATAATCCGGTGCTTTTGACAGTCAGCGCGGAGGATCCGCTTGTGTTCATATACGAGGGGAATCTGACAAAGGGTGAGATGAAGGCATATCTGACTCCCGGAAACTGGGAGTCGCCATGCGTGCGTCCGATGACAGCCGGTTCTCCAATAAGTAAAGCCAACATTGACAAAGAGCCGTTTCAGCTTTATTCCGGAGGTGAAGACCTCAAATGGTCGGTGAAAGATTCCGGTAACTATCGGCTTGTGTTCGACTTGCGTAACTGGACATTAAGCACCACGTATCTCGGATTATGAGACTCAAGACTTGTAAACAGGTAGTTTTAGGTTGCCTGTGCGGTTTCCTTGCCCCGGCTTTTTTGTGTCGGGGTGGGGAGATCCATACTCACAAAGCTCCGCTTTATTGGTCAGTTTATGAGTATGCCCGAGAAATGGAACTTGCAGGCATACCGTATCATGAGATGGATCTCTCTTCGGCTCAGTGGGATGCCGTGATCGACATGATGTCGACAAAATTCAAGTCTCATGGTTACGACATGATCTGTACTGACGGGTTCCTGCCTCAGACGGCACGTGACGGAAGTGTCTACATGACACATTACGGCTCCATGCCGTTGAAGACACTGATTTCCAAATGTCGGGTCAATGGCATGAGGGTTGGAGTCTACGACAATCCCTTATGGATAAAGGGGGATCTTGATGCAAAAGTTCCGGGTACGGACTATACGTTACGTTCCCTGACGCGCAATTCGCAGGATCAGGTGCTTTATCCGGAAGTTACGGATCGCCCCGATTTCACATGGGTTGTTACGGATCATCCCGGGGCGCGAGAATATATCGACGGATTTTTCAAGCATTACCATGACATGGGTGTGAATTTCGTAAGGATGGACTTCATGTGCTGGTATGAGGATGGCGATCCGGGACGCGATTATCCGGTTACGTGCGGTTACGGCAGGAAACGTTATGAACTCGGACTTTCCTATATACGCGAGTCTGCGGCGAAATATGGTATATTCACATCCATTGTGATGCCGGAGCTTTATAACGATGCGGAATTGGAAAGTAAGTATTGCAATATGACCCGCATTGTTCAGGATACGAATATAGGAGGTTGGCATCATTTCTCCTCTTTCAACAGGGGTAAGATTTATGACCGCTGGCCTTATGCCGACAATCAGTTTGACGGCTTCACACATTGGAGCCATATCGGAGGAAAGGGAAAGATTATCCTTGATGGTGACTTCTTGCGTCTCAACAAATGTGATAATGATGACGAACGTCGTTCGCAGGTGTCGCTGCAATTGATTGCCGGTGGTCCGGTGGCGATTGCGGATACACCGGAAACAATCGGGGACTTGTCCCAATTCTATACCAATGATGAATTGCTTGCACTGAATAAGGATGGCTTTGTGGGTAAACCTTTGTCCGATGTAGTCAACAGTGAGAAAAGTTGTCGCTGGTGGGGGACAATGACTAATGGGGACGTGGTTATTGCCATGTTCAACAGGGAATCGGTTTCAAGGACAATGAGTATGAATCTGGAGGAAATAGGTCTTGTAGGATCATATCGTGTCCGAGACCTTTGGGCACATGTCTATGAGGAGTCGGTGACCGACACTTATAAGGCTCAGATTCCCGCTCATGGCTGCAAGGTGGTAAGGCTTATGCAGAAGGATGCTCCTCATCCATCTGAGATTTTCCTTATCGGCAAAGCCACTCCTGCTTATTGGAATATAGATCAGGCAAGTGAAACGCTTCGTGAAGATGACGGCACGTTCGTTTACAGTGGCCCTTTGTTTCGAGGAGAGATAAGGTTTGTAAGCGAACGGGATTGGCATTCTGTAAATTATATGCCTGAACACAATGGCACATGGCTCACGGATGGAAACAAAGTGGAAGTTTTCAATGGAGATCCACATGAGCTGGCGAAGCATTGGTGGGTAAATGAAAGCGGCACATACGAGGTGAGAATCAAGGTGTCTGCTTCGGGCAATATGGCGTCAGTTTCGGCAATACGCATTGGAGATCTGCCTCCGATGGTGACTTTGCTTGGTGCCGCATCCGGCTTTTGGGAAAGCGCATACGCTCCGGTTATTTATCCTCAGGAGGGTTCTTCCGACATTTTCGTATGGGAGGGCGCGGTGAAACCTACTGCCGACAGGAAGCATTTCAAGTTTGCAGCAAGTCCCGGAGAACCGGCGGAAACAACATTCATGATTCCGGAAACGGTGGATTATAACGGAAATGTAAAGACTGTGAAATTAGGGGAGACCTATAAATACTGCGAAGAAACCGGAGGCGGCAGTGATCATTTCTGGGGATTCGCACCTTTGGATTGCGGTCATTGCAAAGTGATTGTCAATAAGTCTGACAAGACCGTGTCTTTTTTAGACAGACATACGTCGGCAATATGCCAAACCGGTGTTGATTTTGCACTGAAGGCTTATTTCCGGGGAGAAAACCTTATTGTGGAGAGTGTAGATGAAGAAGTGGAGGTTTATGACCTTTCCGGACGATGCATTGTGCGGACGGATACCGGCTGGCTTTCTGTGAATTGCCCGTCTTCAGGTATATATATCGTGCATTCAGGCGGTCACACTCTCAAACTTGTAAAATGATTAACCGAATCAGAATTTTCAATACTTACTTATGAAAAGATTTATTAACACGAAAAAGATAATAACAGCATTGTTTTGCGCCTCTGTGGCGATTACGGTTTCGTGCAAGGACAATAACGTGGAGGGACCGGTGGAACCCACCCCTGATCCTGCTCCGGAACTGCCTGAATTGCCTGTTCCAGGTGATATTCATAAATATAAGGCTCCGCTTTATTGGACAATCTATGAATATGCACGAGAGATGGAGCTTGCCGGAATCCCGTATGATCAGATGGATTTGAGTTCTGATCAATGGGATGCCGTGATCGACATGATGGCTACTAAGTTCAAACCATATGGCTACAACATGATCTGCACTGACGGATTTCTTCCTCAGAAGGCAAGAGACGGAGGCATTTATATGTCGCATTATGGTTCGATGCCCCTTAAAGAGCTTGTGCGTCGTGCCAAGGAAAAGGGACTGAAGGTCGGTATCTATGACAACCCATTGTGGATCAAGGGGAATCTTGACAGCAAGGTGCCCGGAACAAATTATTCTTTACGCTCGCTGACACGCAACCCTCAAGATAAAGTGCTTTATCCTGACGTTACAGACAGGACTGATTTCACATGGCTTGTCACCGATCATCCGGGAGCACGTGAATATATCGATGGCTTTTTCAAGCATTACCACGACTTGGGTGTGGATTACATAAGGATGGACTTCATGTGCTGGTATGAGGATGGCGATCCGGGACGCGATTATCCGGTGACGTGCGGTTACGGAAGAGAGCGTTATGAGCGCGGTCTTGCCTACATCTGTGAGTCTGCTTCCAAATACGGTATTTTCACATCTATCGTGATGCCTGAACTTTACAATGACGGCGAATTGGAAAGGAAATATTGCAACATGACCCGTATCGTTCAGGATACGAATATAGGAGGTTGGCATCATTTCTCTTCTTTCAACAGGGGCAAGATATATGACCGCTGGCCTTATGCCGACAATCAGATGGACGGTTTCACGCACTGGAGCCATATAGGCGGAAAGGGGGAAATTATCCTTGACGGTGATTTCCTTCGCCTTAACAAATGTGCCAATGACGATGAACGCCGTTCACAGGTGTCACTGCAGCTGATAGCCGGAGGTCCTGTGACCATCGCCGACACCCCCGAGACTATAGGAAATCTTGACAAGTTCTATACCAATGAAGAGCTCCTTGCCTTGAATACCGACGGATTTATAGGAAAACCATTATCTGACGAGATCGACAGCGAAGGCAGTTGCATATGGTATGGCACGATGAGCAATGGAGATGTCGTGATGGCGATGTTCAACCGAGAGGAAGCTCCTCGCAAAATGAGCGTGAATCTTTCGGAAATCGGACTTTCCGGAGAATACAAAGTGCGAGACCTTTGGAAACATGCCGATGAATCCGCAGTTGAATCCGTTTTCACGGTTACTGTCCCGCGTCATGGTTGTAAAGTTGTTAAACTCACAAAATAAATTATTTAATTAACCTTAAAAGTTATGAAACAAAATTTACTTAAGGCGATGGCATTAGGCGGTGTCATGCTGTTGAATGCAGTCTCTATTTCTGCTGCAATTCCCGAACATCTTTATATGGTAGGCGAAGCTTCGCCAAGTCTGTGGCATATTGATCTGGCTCAGGAAATGACTAACGAGGGCGATGGGGTATTCAGCTATCGCGGTAACCTTTATAATCAGAACCTTCAGTTTATTGATGCAAGAAACTGGGATGGAGTGCGTTATGTTCCGGAACATTCAGGCACATGGCTTATTAATGCACACGAGGCGAACGTTATAAGTGCTGTCGGGAATGAAAACCGTTGGTGGGTGACTGAGCCGGGAACCTATGATGTTAAAGTCTATTTTAGTGATAACGGTGAATCTGTGATGATAACTGCGCAATGGGTTGACGAGTTGTCTCCGTTGGTTGTTCCCCTTGGAGCTGCCACAAATCAGTGGGACACGGCATCTGTTCCTCCCACATTCAACATTTATCCTGAAGAAGGAACCGAGGATGTATTCGTATGGGAGGGTACGCTGTCTCCTAATGACGGTTGCTGTCATTTTAAATTTATCTCCTATCCGAGTAATTATTGGGAGACTTGGTTCTATGTTCCATCCGAATTGGATTTTAACGGAAACGTGAAGCTTGTAAAGGCGGGAGAAACATATCCGGTAAGAAGAACTTGGGGCAATAGTGAAAATGCTCAAGACCATTTCTGGGGATTCCCGGCAGAGGCATGCACTCCTGATAAAAAATATAAGGTGACACTTAACCTTGGTGAGAATACAATAAAATTTGAGAACATTGTAGAGTCAGGAGTTAATGAAATTGCCGGAACTGAATTGAAAGCAAGCTTTATAGGTGGTGACCTGGTTGTGGAGGGTGCTTCCGCCGGAATTGAAGTCTATGACATATCCGGTCGTAAGGTGGCTCAGTCAAATGGTGGCTCACTTACCGTTGCAGGCCTTTCCAATGGAGTCTATGTTGTGAAGACAGCAGGCAAGGCGGTCAAGATTGCGAAATAATCGTTTTGAATATTGAGGCTTTAGGTTTTTTTAAAGGTCTTTAGAGTCTTTAAGGTCTTTAGAGTCTTTAGAGTCTTTAAGGTCTTTAGAGTCTTTAAGGTCTTTAAAGTCTTTGTGAAAAACCTAAAGCTTCTTTTAATTTTTTATTGTCGGTTTTAACTAATCATACTAAGAGATTGTCTAAAAATTAGTGCGAAATAATGTTATTAGGCATAACAAACC
>ERZ777305.523-NODE-523-length-62862-cov-50.910663_pt1 | contig 62862 bp, 47 predicted proteins | sample MGYA00374965_ERZ777305 | MGnify/ENA primary metagenome ERZ777305 (study PRJEB29328, sample SAMD00013331) | mouse gut metagenome | study: EMG produced TPA metagenomics assembly of the Metagenome analysis of fecal microbiota from mouse which was promoted...
CGGGTGGTCCCTTTTTCAATTGCTATCCGGGTCCCTTTTCAATTGTTAGATGCAAGTACCTGAAACGCTCCTTTGCGACAATGCTATTCGTAACATTAAACTCATAATCTGTCGTCTTCTTGGCGAAGATAGCCGCCCACGCATCGAAGCATCGAATATCCTGTCTTTCAAGTTCTTTCGGACGAAGATACTTGAACAACAGATACAACTCCGTGAGCGAGTTGGAGATTGTCGTACCGCTGAGAAAAGTAGCACCCAAATCCTTGCCTGTGCGCTCTTGGATTGTGCGAATGGCATAGAGAAGATTGAGGGCGCGTTGTGAGCCTTCCGAATTACCCAATCCAGCCACTCGGTCATGCCGGGTATTGAACATCAGGTTCTTGAACTGATGCGACTCGTCCACAAAGATATGGTCTATACCCATCTGCTTGAAGTCCACCATGTCGTCCTTCTTTTCTTCCATCTGGTGCTGGATAGTGGCGATTTTCGCCGTAAGATTCTCCTTGCGCTTTATCAATCCTTTGAGCATACCACGAGAAATATCCTTGCCTTGGTCTTTCAGCACTTTCAGATTTTCCTCGACGGTATCAAGCTCCGCCTGAAGAATTTGCTGCTGTATCTCCGGCGACTGCGGTATCTTGCCGAACTGGTCGTGCGACATTATCACACAGTCATAGTCATTATTTCTAATGTTGTTGAAGAAGGCTACACGATTCTCAGCCTTGAAACTCTTTTCATCGGCGAACAATATCCGTGCATTAGGATAGGCGGTTTGGTAGGTCATGGCAATCTCGGCGACATTGGCTTTCAGTCCAATAATCATCGGCTTGTGTGCCAATCCCAAACGCTTCATCTCATGTGCTGCCATACACATTATCAGCGTCTTACCGGTGCCGACCTCGTGATCCGCAATACCACCGCCATTCTGCAAAAGCATCCATACACAATCTTTCTGAGATTGATAAATAGAGTTTACACCATACCTATCGCCCAACATCTTCATATTGAGGTCGGGGAAGGTCTGATGGCTACCGTCGTACTTCGGGCGCACGAAACAGTTGAACTTGCGGTTATAGAGGTCAACAAGCCTGTCCTTGAACTCCGGCGACTGCGCTTCGAGCCACTCAGAAAAACCGTTGCGTATCTCATCAATCTTGGTGTTGGCGAGTTGTATAGCCTCACTGTCCGGCACCTTGATGTCGTTGCCATTGTCATCCTTACCGATTGATTTCTTTATGTCCGGCACGGTATTGTGGAGAGCGTGTTTCAACAGGTTCATGCCGTCGTAAGTTCGGTAATAGCCACGCACGCAGAACTCCTCCCATATCTTCATGTTGCCACGGTCAACCTTTGCCGAATACTCGTCCATTGAGGATGAATAGGCTATCGTTACGTTTGTACCATAGAGATGGCTCATATATGCGGAGTATATTCCGGTCGGAATCCAACGCTCACCGAAATTGAAGTCAAGCTCATCAAAGGTGATTTTACGGGGAGTCGCGTCCTGCAACGCTTTGAGCGAGTCCTGCGCCATTTCGATATATGGCTCAATACCGTCATATCCGGGGAAGCCCTTGATACGGTCATTCTCTCGGTCAATCCATGCCTGAATGTCCTCAGCTTTCTTGACAACATTGCCAGCGATGAAGCGGTCAGCAATCTCGTAGTTCTCCACCAGAGGATTGTAATAGATATGACCTTCGAGAGAATCGACAAGAGTATCCTCGTCCATATCCACAAGGCTACCCATGTACTCTAAATTCACCACTCCGTATTTATTGAGGGATGCGGAGAGTGCTTCCATAGGAGTGTCAACCGAAGTCACCTCATCGACAGCAAAGGCTACGGGGTGGTCGAATATGTCAGCCTTGACAAACATACCGTTTTCACCACGCTCCAGTGCCAATGCGTCACGACCGTTTGCATCCATAAGGATAAACTTGGCGTTCTGCTTCTCATTAAGGTTGCCATACTTGGTTACAAACTCATCGTAATATTGGTTGAGATGTTCGCGGAGATGTTCGCTTTCTTCGTGTGTCTCAGCCTCGTAATTGTAAAGTTGCTGATACGTTTCGGATAAGGTGATATACAGCATTGCCCGTTTCTCTTGCTCCGCTTTGAGAGGGAGCGGAGTGAACAATGCTCCGTATTTCTTGACCTCCGAGAGAAAACCTACCTGACCGTTATCCACGACCATAGAGCCATTTTTGTGGAAGAACTGAATATCCTCCGAGAAAGGACGGGGCGACATATCGAGCTTATCTTCCGATGCAGCCACTTTGGGCTTAGGTATAGCGAAACCTTCGGTACGGGTAATCTCGATACCGACTTCCGCATCTTGCTTTTTCTGTTCAGCCGCTTGCCGTGCCGCCTCTCGTTCCGCGAGTTGGCGGTGTGCGATACTCATCATCGTTTCATAGAAACCGTTGATGGGTGGGTTATCGTCCCAGTTGAGAGAACCATATAATTCCAGCTCCTTATCTGTAAGCTGTCTGAACTTGGATTGAACCTTTGGCGAAATTTCAACTTTCGGTCTTTCAGAAGGCTTTGGCTTATCCTCATTTTTAGGCTGTGCCGATTGGCGTGGCTGACGCTGGGGCTTACCTATTGGCTCCAACTCACCGAAAAGATTGTAGGCGAACAATCGCGGGTCCGGGTTATCATTGTAATCGGGACTGCCGTCGGTATCAATTTCTTTGGCGGGTTCCGTTGGCGCGGAAGTGGTTTCCGGCGCAGATTGAACAGGCGCAGGTGTAGGTTCAGGCTCTGGCGCAGGTTTTGTTTCCGCCTTCTGCGGAGTCACAATCTCAGTAGGCTTGAATTCCTCACGCTGTTTCTGCTTCGGATCTTCAAGCTGCTCACATATTGCCACACGTTGCCCGGCTCTCACCAATTTCGGAAGATATGTGTCAAGGGCATGATGCGGAAATCCAGCCAATTCTATGGATCCGGCTTTGCCGTTCATCCGCCTTGTCAATGTGATACCCAATATCTCCGAAGACTTCACAGCATCCTCACCCATGCACTCGTAGAAGTCGCCGACACGAAAAAGAAGGATTGCATCGGGGTGACGCTTCTTCATCTCGGTGTATTGCCTCATTATTGGCGTTTCCGATATTTTCTTGGATTGCGTGGCTGTTAACTTTGGTTTGGGTGCTGTATAAATAGGTTCAGGCGTGGGCGGCTTTATCCCCTGCGAATTATACAACTCCTTGTCAAGACGCAATTTCAGCGACTCGTCAAGAGCCAGACGAATATCCCTTGCGATGCCATCTACACCGCTGCTGTGCTTATAGATAAACGCGGGCTTGCCGTATGGGTCTGTGCTGACACTCGCGTCGGTGCATATCACATTCTGCGGAAATGCCGCGAAATACTTGTTGGTGGGTGCCTTGCTGTCACGGTCAACAACCGACTGCACGAAAAATTCCTCGTCAGCCGACAATGCGGTTTTACCGCTATGCTTCTGGAGGATAATCAGGTCACTGCCTGTGTCAGTCCCGGCATTGTCGGAGAACGTGTTGTTAGGCAGACGCAATGCGGCCACCAAATCGGCACGCTTCACCATCTCCGCACGGACAAAGGGCGAAGCGGAGTTCATCACACCCTGCGATGTGATAAAGGCTACCAATCCACCCTCGCGCACGGAGTCAAGTGCTTTGAGGAAGAAATAATTGTGTATCGCCTTTGTCGATTGTCGGTAAGCCAGTTCCTTGCTCGTGGCATAGATAGGATCCGCCACGGCAAAGTCTCCGAAAGGGATATTGGAACAAGCCACATCAAAGTAGCCGTTGTAATCCGGCTCAATCTTTTCGAAGCCCTCAACTCTGACTTCCGAGTCAGGATGCAATGCTACAAGGATTTTGCCCGTGAGCAAATCTTTCTCAAACGCCATAGCCTCTGCATTGGGATAATCTCGCATGAACGAGTCAACGAAAACACCCTGTCCGGCACTCGGCTCCAGATACTTCTTGACTTCTACGCCATTGGTTTTGAGCGTATCAAAGATAGCATCGACAACCGGCGACGGAGTATAGAACGCCGTCAGCACTGATGTTTTCAGCGAGTCCATATACCGGGCAAATTCCCTGTCATCCTTTGAATACTCGCGGATAAGCTGGCGCAGTTCCACAGTAGGGGCAAACAGCTCGATGTCCGATTTGCTCCATTTGGCGGCATCCATAAGGCTGTCGGCATCATTGAGGATACATTTCAGTCCACCGAACCCGGCATACCTGCCCAGCACCTCCATTTCCTCGGCACTGGGCCCGCGCTTCTCAACACCGAGACGAAACGCCGTGCGTATCGCCTCGATGTTGTAGCGCATCGTCTGCAAACGGTTATAAGCCATTCTCAGTGAGGATTATGGAGATTATGCCTGTGAGTTCGCAGCGAAGCAGGTGATATGTTGCGGTGTTTACAAACGTGTTTGCATGAATGTCATAACTGTCAAACACATTTTCAACCATTCCGAAAGACAGGAGGAATGTCGCCATGAACGGACGCATCTCCTCGCTCACATCATCCTTGAACTCTTCTTCAAGGACATCCATAATTATCTCGTATTCGGAATATCGGTAGCCTTCAAGTAGTGCGGCCATTGACATCTCGTGTGCCTCGTCAACCTCGGCACCGTTGCGGCGTGCGTTTTCGTATGTTTCCTCGGCTTTTTCAGCGCGAGCGCGTATCATAGTCTCGGTAACGCCCTCAAAGCGGTACGATGCCAGATAGTTTTTCAGATAGAGGTAGTAGAACGACAGTTCTTCCTCGCGTGTTGGATTTTTCATCTTTTTGGAGATTTTAGTGGGTGGGTAAATGAAAAGCCGTCCGGGTATCCCTCCCAGACGGCGCCACTAAAATCCCAATCAGATGAATCAAAAAGATTTTATGATTGGATTCGGTGGCAAAGATAATAAATATCTTCGGTCCGGGAATGGGGAACGGCTCGATTTATTTTTATTCTCTACATATATCCTGCATTTATAGGAGATAATATTATGGTTGCAGGGGCTTTTCTCACCCCTGCAACCGGGGTTAATGAATATTGGGATTGCGTGGATTAGTGGCGCCGTTACGGGCAAAGTCTAAACTATCGGACCTTTGGGTTTTCGCTGCTGTTTTTGTTGGCTGTCATTCTTTGGCGCTGTCTGGCCCTGTTGAAGCGGCTCCTTCACATTCTTTGTGGCTTCATTGGTCCTGCCGTCGTTATTGACCGCCATTTGCGTAGCGCTCTCGTTTGACGGTGCAACGGTCTGTGCCAGATCCGGATTTTTGGTTGAGGCGATAGGCCGTTGTTTAGCCGGGTCGAACTTCAAATAAAGTGTGCATGGCTGACCCTTTGCGTCAACAGCATTTTCCAGCACCACCGTCTTGCCTGCCACATAATCTGCTTTCTGCTGTTCGGTGAAGCGGTTTTCCTTCCATTTCCCGATAGGACGGATATTGCCCTCGGCATCGGTCCAGCTGTTTTGTTGGGAGGACTGCTGACGCTGGCCCTGCGGCTGCTGTTGCTTCTCGACCATGTTGTGTTTCTGCCATGCTTTCGGAACGAACTCCACGCATCTGGAGTCGGCGTTGACCTGCAAAGTGGTTGTGAAAGTCTTGCCCTCGCGAAGACTCACTTCCTTGTTGATGAGTGGCAGACCGCTTTTCAGCGTCTCGATTTCCTCTTTTGTGAGGACTGTCTTGCCGATATTGCCGCGAATGTGCAACTTGTCCACAGGAAGGCTCACAATCTCGTTGGTCAGGCGGTCGAGGCTGACATACGAAGGTATCTTCTTACCGTCCTTGCCGTTGAGCTCCACAATCCTGCCGAGGTTGCCGGTGTTGAGCAACTGAGCCTTATCCTCTGCCGTGAACTGATGACCACGGTATTCCTTTTCAAGATTCGGCTCCAGATGGATGAAGTGGGGCACGAGTTTCACCATGCCGTTGGTGTCCTTGCGTAACGACAGACGGGCATCGAGTTCCATCTTTTCTCCGGCAAGAGTGGGCTGAATTTTCACAAGCCCCGATTTGCCGTAGTTGAGCATCTTATCAAGATCTCCCGACTTTTCAAGCTGCTCCCGGTCAACGCCCCAGTTCTCCTTGAAGGCAGCCCAGTCAATGCTGTTTCCGTCGATTGCCTGATACTTGTGCTGTGACTGCGATTGCGACTGTGATACCTCCGACGCTTCCACCTTGAAGGGTGCCAGCATCTCCTTGTTTTTCTCAGGCGATTCAAGCAAAGCGCCGAGACCTTGTCCTACCGTGCCGAAGTCGTCGGCATTGACGCTGAAGAAACCGAATACGGACGGATTCTTCGCCTGACGGAGAAAGTTTGACACAAAGGCCTCTACCGGATTCTGACCCTTTGTGAACTTCACGAGATCGCTGAGTTTCGCCGACTTGACATCGGCCATCTGCGGTGTGCCGTCGGGATTCTGCCCCGTCACCGCGCCGATTTGCCCTGTCTCGTTGTTTCGGGCAATCAGTACCTTTTCTTTTTCTTGGTTTTGATCCATTTGAAAATAATTAAGATTTTAGTGGGTTATTATGGTCCGGAACTATTCCGAATCTCTCAATTTCTGCATCTTGTCAGGACTGGTGATTATTTCCGCCACCTCATGCTCCAGCATACGGAGCTTTCCGCCTATTTTACGGAGAGGTATGCTCCCGAGGCGTTTCCAGCGGTAAATGGTGTTGGCTGTCACATTGAACACTTCGGCGAGTGCCGGCACATCATACACTCTCTCGCCCTGCACTTCGGGAAGCGACGGCTGGTTGCGTCTGGCGAGCGCATCGAGTTTCTTGTCCTGACGGTCAAGGCGGTCAAAAATCATCCGCATCCAACGCTCGAACGAGCCTTTCTCCATAGTTATCGTCTCCATGTCGTGTTCCTTTTAGAGATTACAGCATGGTAGTTATGCTCAAACTCAGCCTGTATTCTTGGAGTGGACTTGATTTTGCATCTTTCAACCGCATCCCAGATGTCATTATAGGAATATCGGCAGGAACCTTCCACGATGGAATATGCTATGCTTCCATTAGCCCTCATACGGGCAAGTGTCCGGGTGCTGACATTGAGCAGTTCGGCAGCCTCAGTGTTTGTCAGAAGACGGTCGGTGTCACGCTTTGTCTTTTCCTCAAAGATCGAGCGTATGAAGTCGGCTATGAAGGTTATCCCTTCCGAAATCCGCTCCAGTCTTTTTTCATCAATCAGTACGTAGCTCATATTGGGATTTTTAGTGTTGCTTGTCATTATTGACATCGCAAAGTAAATTCATAATCCCATGACCATTTCCTAATACTACCCATGAGGTAGGGGTAGTTAACGGCGATACTTAACAGCATTTAACAAAATTGGTATGTATGGGCAAAAAAAAGAGCCGCAGAAACAGGTTCTACGGCTCCTTTTAATATATTTTTTCCTTATATACCCATAAGATTTGATGCTTTTGGGATAAAAACACCCCATTTCAGAGGCCTATATCACCTTTATTTATGAATTTTGTTAACATTCATTTAGAAATTGACGCTGACACCCCAAGGCTTCCTCCCATTTTCTCGGCGAGTGCTGCCATATCCTTACTTATTTTTTGATTGGTAATTCGGGCGTATATCTGCGTAGTCTGAATATTGGTATGACCCAGCATCTTCGATACTGATTCGATGGGTACACCATGTGAGAGTGTAACGGTTGTGGCGAAGGTGTGACGGGCAAGGTGGAACGTGATGTTCTTCTCAATGCCGCATACAACGGCTATTTCCTTCAGATAGGCATTCATCTTCTGGTTGCTCAACACGGGGAACAGAAGACCGTCCTTAGCCTGCCCCTCGTATTTCTTGATCAGTTCCTGTGGGATTGCGAGTAAGGGCACATTCACCGGGGTACCCGTCTTGTGCCTGTGAGTCATTATCCATTGATTGCCGTCAAAGGAAGTTTGGATATGTTCTTTCTTCAACTCTTTTATGTCTATATACGCCAATCCGGTGTAGCATGAGAAGATGAATATGTCGCGCACCTGCTCCAGCCGCTTTGTCGGAAACTCTTTCTCAGCAATAGTGGCAATCTCTTTTTCGGTGAGATAGCCTCTATCTACTCTCTTGATGCGGATTCTGTAGTTGGCAAACGGATCAGCAATAATCCAACCGTTGTTTTTGGCTTTTATGATAATCGCCTTGAATGTTTGGATGAACTTGGCTGTGGTATTCTCATTACATCCGCTTACTGTACGCAGATATGTCTCCAAGTCCACAATGAATTTGTGGTTAACATCGCGCAGTGGCATATCCGTAAGATGATACTTGAACTTGATGAATTCCTTTACTCTGCGTAATGCGCGGTCATATTTCTGGACGGTTGCAGGGGTCTTGCTTATTCCTATAAGGGCACGACATTCCTCTATGTGTTCCGTAAATAACCCTATGAGCGTCTGGTTTTCCGGAACAATCCCCATAAAGGCATTACGGAGTTTCTCGGCTGTGACAGTTTCATATCTTGACATATCGAAGTACATCTGACGAATTGATGACTCCATATCAGACATAAGTCCATTCAATTCAGTGGCAACTTTTGATTTGCCGCTGACCTTGCCTTGCTTGGTGTCCCACAGTTTGGGATTGACATTCAGTTTAGAACTGAAATTAGTGTTCTCTCCGTTGATGGTGATTCTTGTCATGATGCAGCACGTTCCGTCTGCATAGACATGGTTTCTTCGCAGGAAGAAACGGATTTTGAGGGTGCTTTTACTCATACGTCTTTTTGATTTGTTTGGGATTTTTTGTGGCGATCCCCAACAGGAATGAGCAAAAAGGCGTTAAGGATATTTAACTATCCCGATATTTGTCTCCGTAGGCTCATATCCAATTGGTAATCGAACGCAAAGTTAATTGATTACTCTGAGGTATGAGTAGACAAATCATTGCCAAATGACGACAAATCAGTTTGTTATACTGAAAAACCTAACAATTTGAGGTTTGCCGATTTTTCTGTTAGGTTTTTGTTAGGCAACTCTGTCTAACAATGGCCTAACAGTGTCAAATCTTGGCATTGCATCCAAAAGAAAACCCCCTGTAAATCAAGGATTTACAGGGGGTTGGGATTGTTCCAAGCGGAGAGAGAGGGATTCGAACCCCCGGAGGTGTGACCCTCAACGGTTTTCAAGACCGCCGCAATCGACCACTCTGCCATCTCTCCTTGCGGATTTGCATCTGCAAAGGTACTGAGTTTTTGTGGCTTCGGCAAATTTTATGCGAGTTTTTCAATTTTTTTATGTCGTTTTGTGTCAATTGCAAGTATTAGGGCTGTGAAAGATTGTTCTGTTTTTATGGTTTTTCGCTTTAAATGCAAAATTATCATAAATGTCTGTGGCCGTTTGTCACTTTTTTGCTCCCCGGACGTCTTATTAATAAACAAAAGAACTTCCATAGGTTAAGCATAGATTCTTAAGTAATACGAAACAGACAGCTGTGCGGCAGGGTTGTGAAACTCTGCCGCACGGCGTTTTGGCTGTTAAGCCGATATGTGTTATTTTTGCAGAAAATACCCATCCGTTATGAATGATGCCGCAAAACGCGTAGAGCGGCTCCGTCGTGAGCTGAACGAACACAACTACCGATATTATGTGGAGAACTCGCCAGTAGTCAGCGACCGGGAGTTCGACGATATGATGCATGAACTTGAGGCGCTCGAGCGTGAGCATCCCGAACTTGACGACGAACTTTCGCCTACACATCGCGTTGGATCCGACCTCGGCAAGGGCTTCCTGCAGGCCGGGCATATATACCCGATGCTTTCTCTGGGCAACACCTACAGCCCCGAGGAGGTGGAGCAGTGGCTCGACCGCACGCGCAAGGCGATTCCGGGCGAGGCGCCCGATGTGGTGGGCGAATTGAAATTCGACGGCACAGGCATTTCTCTCATCTATGAGCACGGGCGTCTGGTGCGTGCCGTGACACGCGGCGACGGCTCCCGCGGCGATGTAGTCACGGACAATGTGAAGACAATCCGAAGCATTCCTCTGCAATTGCGGGGCGGAAGCTGGCCGGACTTTTTCGAGATACGCGGCGAGATAGTGATGCCGTGGAAGGAATTCGAGCGCCTGAATGCCGAGCGCGAGTTCAACGAGGAGCCGCTGTTCGCCAATCCGCGCAACGCCGCCGCCGGAACTCTCAAACTGCTGAACCCTGCCGAAGTGGCGCGCCGGGGGCTTGACGCATATTTCTATTATATGCTGGGCGAGGACCTGCCGCATGCCACGCACTACGACAACATGCAGGCCGCCCGCGCGTGGGGCTTCAAGGTGAGCGACCACATGGTGCGCCTGCGCTCGGAGGCCGACGTGGATGCCTACATATCGCGCATGGACGCCGAACGCAGGCAGCTGCCTGTGGCCACGGACGGCCTTGTGTTCAAGGTCGATTCGCTGCGTCAGCAGCTTAATCTCGGTTTTACGGCCAAGAGTCCGCGCTGGGCCATTGCGTATAAATTCGCGGCGGAGCGGGCACGCACGCGGCTGTTGTCAGTTTCGTTCGACGTTGGCCGCATGGGTACTGTCACCCCTGTGGCCAACCTTGAGCCGGTGCAGCTCAGCGGCACCGTGGTGCGGCGCGCGTCTATGCACAACGAGGACATAATGCGCCAGCTCGACGTGCACGAAGGCGACATGCTGTATGTGGAGAAAGGCGGCGAGATAATCCCCAAGATAGTGGATGTGGACGTGGACGCGCGCCGCCCCGGCGCCGCCCCGGTGCGCTTCGTGAGCCATTGTCCGGCGTGTGGCACCCCGCTTGTGCGCGTGGAAGGAGAAGCGGCATGGGTATGTCCCGACAAATGGGGCTGCGTGCCGCAGATAACCGGGCGTGTGGAGCACTTCGTGGGCCGCCGCATGATGAATATCGACGGAATAGGGGCAGAGACGGTCTCGGCTCTGTTCGCATCGGGCCTTGTGCGCGGCATAGCCGACCTCTACGACCTCAGCGTGGATTCGCTGATGTCGCTCGACGGCATAGCTCGGAAAGGCGCCGTGCGCATCGTCGACGGGGTGCGCGCCAGCTGCGACGTGCCTTTCGAGCGCGTGGTGTATGCGCTGTCCATCCCGTATGTGGGCGAAACCACCGCGAAAAAAGTGGCGCGGGCGGCAGGTAACATCGACCGTCTCATGGCGATGAGCGAAGCCGAATTGACGGCCATCGAAGATGTGGGGCCGCGCATAGCGGCAGGCATTGTGGAATATTTTTCCGTGCCTGCCAACCGCGAGACGGTGGAGCGCCTGCGTGCCGCTGGTGTGTGCATGGCCGTGCCCGAGGCGGACACGGCCGAGACGAGCGACAGCCTCGGAGGCAAGTCGTTCGTAATAAGCGGAGTGTTCGAGCACCACAGCCGCGACGAATATAAAGAACTTATAGAGCGCAACGGCGGCCGCAACGTAGGCTCCATTTCCAAGAAGACCGACTATGTGCTGGCCGGAGCAAATATGGGACCCGCCAAACTCGAAAAGGCGCAGAAACTCGGCATACCCGTCATTGGCGAGGACGAATTCCTCGCCATGATAGAATGAGCACCAGCAGCGAGGCTGCCATAAGCATCCACGCTATGTTGCGCGGCAGGCTCTGCGGCTCGGCCTTGCTTTGCATCCGTGTGTGTTCGGCGTGTTCTGTCTCCGCGAGCCGGACAGTTTCGGCCGAGGATGCCGATGTATGGCTGTCGCGGACGACGGCTGCACGGATTCTACGGGCTTTTACGACTGCGGAGGCAGAGGAAGTGTCGGCCGTCAGTATTATTGTCGGCGAATCCAGTTCCGCCACCGCCACTATGGTGCAAGAATCGATGCGCAGCGTGCGCAGGCTGCGTGTCAGCCCCGTTTCGGTGTCGTAGGCCGTGCTTTGCCGCGATGTGCTGCACGCCGCCGTGGCCGTCAGGGCTGCGATGGTTATGAATGCGCGTGTCATAGGTCGGCGTATTCGCGTGTGGCGTCGAAGCACGGGCAGGCCTTGGCGGCAAAGTCGCGGTGTGAGCGGATGGTCGCGTCCGGATGGCGGCTGCGCAGCCGTGCGAGCAGAGTGCGAAGTGCCTGCCGCTGGGCCGGAGTGCGTGTGTCGTCCGGTAGGCCGTGTGAGTCGAGCCCGCCGGCATATACTACTCCGATACTCGCCGCATTGTGGCCGGTGCAGTGCGCGCCGACGGTGTTTTCGTCGCGTCCTTGTTCTATGCCGCCGTCGAGGCGGACTACATAGTGGTAGCCGATGCAACGGAAGCCGCGGCGGCGGTGCCACAGGTCGATGTCGGCGGCGCTTACGTCGCGTCCTGCGGGAGTGGCCGTGCAGTGCACGATGATTTCATTGATTTTTCTCATGATTGCAGATTGTTTTGAATACCCTGCAAAGATAGCGGAGGCTCCCGAGGGGTTTTACCACATTTGCGCCCAGCGCAAAAAAAATACGTGCCGCAGCATGGTGGCGCTGCGGCACGTGAGTCAGTGTGTCGTGTCTGCTATCAGGCTTTCTTTGCTGTTTTCTTAGTCGTCGTGGTTTTCTTTGCGGCCGGCTTTTTTGCCTTCTCCTTTGGTTTGGCTGTTTCTGGCTTTTCCTCGCGCAGGGCGTGTTCCACATTGAACTGCTCGATGTTTTTGCGCATCGAGCCGAGCTCCTTGTTCAGGGCTTCTATTTCCGTGGCTTGGTTGCGGATGGTGGTGAGCAGCGAGTTGAGTTCCTCGTTCTCAATGCTGAGGGGGTATTGTTCCTCCACGCGCACGATGAAGTCGGCGAGCACGTTCATGTAGTTGGTAAAAGCCTGGTAGGGCGTTTCGTAAGGGCTGAACATGGAGTGCGCGGCGCCGTCGGCGAAATGTTTGGTGCTCATGTAGTAGAGATGGTCGCTGCCCTGTAGGTAGTACCAGTCCTGCTTGAGGCGGCGGTCGTCGCACAGGCGCACGCGTTCGGCCACGCTGTAGAGCTTGTTGAAAGCCTCGTTCTGCAGCGAGTTGCCGAGCCATGCGCTCACGTCGCGTGCTTCGTCGGCTCCGCTGATGGGATGCATCACGCTGAGTTCGCCCACCGGCTTCACGACGGAGAGCACTTGCGATGGCGTGCGGAATTCCACGCCTCTTTCAGCGGCGAAGCGGGGCAGCGCCTCGAGGAACTGGAAGATGCCGGTGCTGGCGGAGTGGAAGCCTCCGAACGTCTCGAGGTTGAGGCACACGTTCACCACCTGTTCTTCGGCGGGAGTGGAGGCGATCCAGCCTATGTATTTTTCGGCCGTAAGTGGGTATTCATCCCATGACGTGTTGCTGAATCGTGCGGCAATGTCGTCGCTGAGTTTGTCGTTCTTCAGCAGCAGGCGCACTTTGGGGCAGCTTGCCGCCGAGTACACATAGTTGGGCGATTTCCATCCTAGGATGTGCTTGGCGCCTTCGGTGAGCACGCCCTTGAAGCCCATGGCGAGTACCTGCGGTGCTATCTCGTCGTCGTATATCAGTTCGGTGTTGTGCATCACTTTCGGTTTTACGCCGAGCAGAGAGTGCAGTTTGTCTACGGCCACACGCACCTGCTGCGCGAACTCCTCCGGGTCGGCGAGCGATGCCAGCGAGTGCGCATAGGGCGCGGCGAGGAATTCCACGGCGCCTGTGTCGGCGAGTTTCTTGAGCAGGTCGATGAATTCGGGCACATATTGTTCGAGCTGTTCCAGCGCCACGCCGCTGATGCTTATCGAGCAGCGGAACGCGCCTTTGCTCTCCTCTATCATGCGCAGGAGGCTTTCGGCGGCAGGGATGTAGCTGTTGTGGGCCACACGGCTTACGATTTCGTCGTTGAGGAAGTCGTCGTAGTAGTAGTGGTCGTTGCCGATGTCGAAGAAGCGGTAGCGCTTGAGGCGCATCGGCTGATGGATTTCGAAGTTGAAGCAAATGGCTTTCATTGTCGTATGTTGTGTGTGGCTTGTTATCGGTTGAGAACTTTATTGTAGATGTCGATGACCTTCTGTCCGGCCTTGTCCCATGTGATTTGCGCCACTTCGCGCAGGCCTTCCTCGCGGAGCTGGTTGTACATGGCCGGATAGGTGATGATGGAGTGGATGGCGTCGGCCATTGCGTCGATGTCCCAATAGTCCGTCTTTATGACGTTGTGCAGGATTTCGGCGCATCCGCTCTGTTTGGAGATGATGCTCGGCACTCCCATCTGCATGGCTTCGAGGGGCGATATGCCGAAAGGTTCGCTCACGCTGGGCATGATGTACACATCCGACGCTTTGAGCATTTCATACACCTGTTTTCCTTTCTGGAAGCCCGGGAAGTGGAAGCGGTCGGCTATGCCGCGGTCGGCGGCCAGCCGTATCATCTTGTCCATCATGTCGCCGCTGCCGGCCATGACGAAGCGCACGTTGTGGCACAGGCGCAGCACCTTTACGGCTGCTTCCACGAAGTATTCCGGGCCTTTCTGCATGGTGATGCGTCCCAGGAAGGTCACGATTTTCTCCTTGGGTTTCTCCACCTGCACGTCGAGTAGCTCCTGCGACAGGGGCACGACGGCGTTGTGCACGGTGGTCACCTTGGCCGGGTCGATGCCGTATTTGTCAATGACGGTGCGGCGGGTAAGCTCGCTGACGGTGATGATGTGGTCGGCGTGTAGCATTCCGTCGCGCTCGATGCCGAACACTGTGGGATTGACGTTGCCGCGGGAGCGGTCGTAGTCGGTGGCGTGCACGTGTATCACGAGCGGCTTGCCCGTGACCTGCTTGGAGTGTATGCCGGCGGGGTAGGTGAGCCAGTCGTGGGAGTGGATGATGTCGCACGGAACCGTGCGGGCTATCACTCCTGCCGCTATGCTGTAGTTGTTGATTTCCTCGAGCAGGTTGTCGGGATAGCGTCCCGAGAACTCGATGCAGCCGAGGTCGTTGAGGCGCATGTAGTTGAAATCGGCGTAGATGTGGTCGCGCAGGCCGAAGTACATCTCGGGGCTCATGTAGCGTCCGATGCGCTGTTCCACGTAGTCGCGCGACACGTCGCGCCATGCCACTGGCACCTGCGATGCGCCTATTATGCGGGCGAAACTGCGGTCTTCGTCGCCCCACGGCTTCGGGATTACGAAGTCTATTTCCATGTCGCCGCACTCCCACATGCCGCGTGTGAGGCCGTAGCTTGCGGTGCCGAGTCCGCCGAGGATGTGAGGCGGGAATTCCCAGCCGAACATTAATGCTTTCATAATATATGTGTTATGGTGGCGGATTCGCGGTTATACATTGAGTTTTTTGAGAGTGCGGAGTGTGCGCAGCACTTCGGCCACGTTGGTGGCATGGCTTACGGCTCCGCGTCCGGCAAACGGCGGGTTGCCGTCGTACAGCTGCGAGAGAGAGCCAATGCACCCCTGGCTCATTTCGTCCTCGAAGCCTATGAGCATGCGGTCGATGTAGCCCACGCCGCTCATGCCGAACACTCGCAGGTAGGCGTCGGCATAGAATCCCATGAGCCACGGGCGCGCGGGTCCCTGATGCATGGCCAGCTCGCGTTCCTCGGGCGAGCCGAGGTAGAACGGGCGGTAGCCGTAGCTGCGGGGCGAGAGGGTGCGCAGGCCCTTGGGGGTAAGTAGCTCGCGGGTCACGACGTCGAGCACGCCCTTGCGCTGGCGGCGGTCGAGCGGTGAGTAGTCAAGGCCTATGGCCACTGCCATGTTGGGGCGCACGGCGGGGTCGGCGTATGTGCCGTCCACATAGTCGTAGAGATAGCCGGCCTCGTTCAGGAATGTGTCGATGAACGGCTGGCGCATCCGCTCGGCGGCTTCCTGCCAGCGCTGTACGCGTGCCTCCGGCATGCCTGCGGCATCGCCGAGTTTGGCGGCGAACACAAGGGCATTGTACCACAGCGCGTTGAATTCGACGAGGAGTCCCGAGCGCGGAATCACGGGGCGTCCGTGCAGCATTGAGTTCATCCACGATGCCGGCGTTGTGGAGCCGAGGGTGTGCAGCAGGCCGGTGGAGGCGTCTACACGGAGGTTGGGGTGGGCGTTGTCAAGTATGTAGTCGGCTATGCGGGCGGCCTCGCCGGCATAGAGTGCGGCAGCTGCCTCGCGTCCTTCTGTCTTGTCGTACTGCTGCATGGCCCACATGGCCCATAGCGGAATATCAGGCAGGTCTATGCCCTGGAGGCGCGAGTGTGTTTCGCCTTTGTTCATGAACGCGTCGAGCGCGCGCAGCGCTGTGGCCATTATGCGGCGGTAGTCGTCGAAATGGTCTATGGACAGAGTGAGTCCGGGCAGCGACATGAACGTGTTGCGCGCAAGCACCACGCCCCACGGGAAGCCGCTGATTACGTACATGTCCTCGCCGTCGCGCACGTAGAATTGCTTTGCGGCGTTCTTGAGGCAGTTGTAGAAGCTTGTGCGGGGCGTGCGCGACGCTATTTCGCCCTCGTACATTTTTTTGAGCGATGTAGGTTTGACGGGGGTCACGCCGGCCGAGAAAATGACGCTTTCTCCCTTGCGGAGCGGCACTTCGAAGTAGCCGGGCACCCACAGATCCTCGCAGTACGGCACCCCGCGCTCGAGGTCTTTGACATATTCTATGCCGTTGTACCAGTTGGGCTGTTCCACCCATTCCGCCTTGCGGCTGAACTGCATGTAGAGCGTGGGAAAGCCGTCGTAAAGGCATGTGGCGATGCCGTTGTCGACAGGTTCCGTGTCGCGGCGCACGGCATCGTTGGCCACGCACAGGTCGTTGCTTTCGCGGAATGCGAGGAATGGTTTGAAGCGGAGCGTCGTCGCGGAGTGGGCGTCGACGAGAGTGTAGCGGATGAGAATGCGGTTCTCTTTGGATATGAAGATTTTTTCCTTGGTGAGAATCACGCCTCCCACGCGGTAGGTCATGCGTGGCACGCTCTCGCAGTCGAACTCGCGGATGTACTTGTGGCCGGCTGGCGACATGACGCCGCCCCGGTAGCGGTGCAGGCCGAGGTTGAATTCCGCGCCATGCTGAATCACGGTTTCGTCAAGGCTCGACAGCAGGACATAGTTCTTGTTGTCCTTCTCGGGGATGGGTATCACCAGCAGGCCGTGTTGCTTGCGGGTGTTGCATCCTGGCAGCGATGAGCAGTGATAGGCTCCGGCCTGGTTGGTGCGGAGCATCTCCTTGGTCATGGACTGGTCGAGGTTGATGAGCAGGTTCTTGTCAAACTTTAGATAGCTCATGTATATTTAAGGATTTTATTGGTTCCGATATGGATGCACGAATTTACATAAAAAATAGCACCTTACAAATTTTACTTTAACTTTTTTAACCTTGCTGTGCCAATTTGGAAAATACTCTCCGGGCAGCGTTTGCGTGGGCGCACAGCCGGTTTTTTTGCTCGTGATGGCAAAAATCCGCTTTTTATGCGGGATGCACGGCATTTTGATATGTTTCGAAAAATATGTTGTAAAACACATTTGCCATGTATTTTCAGAAAAATTAGGCAAAAAGTAAAATTTTTCTAAATAAATCGTTGCATGGTATTGTTTTTAAACATATCTTTGCACTTGTCATACAACAAATGAGTGCTTATCAAAATGAACAACCTTCACAATCTATTTCTGACATTTTTTCTTGCTGCAGGGGCTGCGACAGTCTATGCGGTGCCTGCCAAGCCGGGCCTGTTGAATGTGACGCAGGCCGACGGCTCCACGCTTCCGGTGCGCCTGATGGGCGACGAACGCTCGCATTTCTATCTCAGCGAGGACGGCTACCTTCTCTCCAACGACAACGACACATATTATTATGCCGACGTGGACACTTCCGGCGCAGTGGTGCGCAGCAACATTCGCGCCGCACGCAAGGAACTGCGCGACGGCGTGGCGCGCGATTATCTCCGCAGAGTGGATATGGAGCGCGTGTACAAGGCTTTTGAGGAACGCGCCGGCCGGGTTTCCGCCGGCCGCAAGTCCCCGATGCGGGGTCCGGGTCTATTCCCCGGCACGCATTTCCCCTCGAAAGGACATCAGAAAGCCATCGTCATACTGGTGGAATACAAGGATGTGAAGATGAGTCTCGACGACGCCCACGGCTATTTCGACCGCATGCTCAACGAGCGCGGGTTCAGCGATTACGGCGGCACAGGGTCGGCTGTGGACTTCTTCGAAGAGAGTTCTTTGGGGCAGTTCTGTCCGCAGTTCGACGTGTTCGGGCCGGTCACCCTGTCGCAGGACATGAAATATTATGGCGGTAACGACTGGTATGGCAACGACCAGCGCCCCGAGGAGATGATAATCGAGGCATGCCAGATGCTTGACGACACGGTGGACTTCTCGGAATACGACCGTGACGGTGACGGATATATAGACAATGTGTTTGTGTTCTATGCCGGACGCGGCGAAGCCAGCGGCGGCGCGTCCGACACCGTGTGGCCCCATTCCTGGGATATTACGGCGGCCACGTCGGTGCCCTATGTGTTCGACGGCGTGCGGCTCGACCGCTACGGATGTTCCAACGAGTGGGAGGTGGACCGTCCTGACGGCGTGGGCACGTTCGTGCACGAGTTCTCGCACGTGATGGGTCTGCCCGACCTTTATGCCACGACCTATACGGGCGCATTCACCCCCGGAGCATGGAGCGCCATGGACTACGGTCCGTACAACAACGACGGCTGCACCCCTCCCTTGTATTCGGCTTTCGAGCGCTACTCGCTCGGCTGGATTGAGCCGCTGCCCATCGACGGGCCGGTCAACGCCACCCTGCATCCCATATCCACCAACCGGGCCGGCATCATACGCACATCCGACCCCGACGAATATTTCCTTGTCGAGAACCGCCAGCAGACAGGCTGGGACGCTTACATCCCCGGCCACGGAATGCTTGTGTGGCATATCGATTACGATGAGAACATATGGGACTCCAACCGTGTGAACAACACCGCCTCCCACCAGTACGTCGACCTTGAGGAAGCCGATGGCTCGCAGAGCGAATATTCGCGCGACGGCGATTCGTTTCCGGGAGCGTCCGGCATTACGAGTTTCACCGACGACACCACTCCGTCCATGAAAACATGGTCGAAAGAGCGTCTCAACCTGCCCATCACCGACATTGCCGAGAGCGCCGACGGCGTGATAACATTCAAAGTGTGCGGCGGCCGCGAGCCTTTGAAGCCTGTAGGGGCGTTGGAGGCGGAGAATGTAGGTTCTGAGTCGTTCACGGCCGTGTGGGAGAGCGCCGGCGACGATGCCGTATACATGTTGAGTGTGTATACCCGTGGTGTTTCCGGCAGATCGGCGGAAGACGAAAAAATGTACGTCGAGGGTTTCCGCGACCGTCAGATAAAAGGCGCCACTTCATGCGAAGTCACAGGCCTTGAGCCGGAAACCGACTATTACTACACGGTGGCCGTGGGCGACGGCTGGGAACAGTCCGCGCCGAGCCATGAGATAGCCGTGTTCACAGGGCGCTTGCCGCTGAACCGCCGCGCTGTCGTGGCTGCCGAGGCTTCCGAAGTCGGCGCATTCGGGTTCACGGCGCACTGGATGGAACTGGAAGACGCCGAGAGCTACGTGCTCAACGTCTACACCAAAGAGTGGGGCGCTCCCATGTCCGACGGCTGCGATTTCACCGGCGGCGTGGAAGCCATGCCCGAGGGCTGGAGTTCGACAAGCGGTGCCACATACGCCAATAGCGCCTATAGCGGCGAATCCGTGCCGTCGCTCCGCCTCGGCGGCAGCAGCGATTATCTCACGACGCCCCTCTATGCCGACGGCGTGAAAACGCTCTCGTTCTGGCATCGCGGCAATTCAGTCCCCGACACCGACCGCATCCGCGTCAGCGCCCTTGTGGATGACAAATGGATTGTCGTGGCCGAACTGCCCATAGTGAACGAAAAAGGAGGTGCCACTTGCACCCTTGCCGATGAAATCCCCGAAGGCGCCGTGCAGCTGCGCATTTCCTACAGCATGACAAGCGGCCGCGGAGCCGTGGCCGTCGACGACGTTGTCGTGGGTCATGGCACCACATTCAGCAATGTGCCTGTGCCGGGACTGACCGCTTACCCTGCCGGTAGCGGCACGTCGTGTGCAATAGATGGACTCGAGGCGGAGACCGAGTACTATTACACAGTCGCCGCAGTCGGCGACGACGACACGCTCTCGCTTCCCTCGCAGGAGGTAGCCGTCACCACGGCAGAAGACCACAACAGCAGCGGCGTTACCGATGTGGCCGTCGATGCTGCCGACGCTCCGGCCGAGTACTACAACCTGCAGGGCATCCGTGTGGAAACTCCCGTCTCCGGAGCCCTTTACATCCGCCGTCAAGGCGGCAGTTCTGCAAAAGTTTACATCAGATAAGTCCTATGATAAAGCAATCCTTCAATCAAGATACATAAACCTATTTAATTATTTCCCCAATGTGTCCGGGCCGCTAAACGGTTTCGGCGGCCCGGACACTTAATCGAAGAAACCACCATTATTCACTATGAAGAAAGTTATATCTCTTGTTTCTTCAGCTGCGTTAGCGATGGCCGTGACGCTCTCTGCCACAGCATCTCCGCAGACTATGCTTAAAAAGGCCTCTGCGGGCAATAGCGTGCAGCAGCTGGCGGTGTCCAAGACTTCTGAAAAGACACCCGGCAGGCTCGGCACTACCGGGCGCCGAATGGTAACAGGTCCCGCTACGCCCTCATTGAAACGGGCCATGAGCGGAGTGGCGGCTCTTAAAAAGAACCGCCCCCACACCCCCGCCGCTGAAGTAGCCGACATGCCGCCTATGCGTGGCATCGTGTGCTACTCCGACGCGTGGGCCGATGGAAACCAGCCTATCGGACTCTACGACATAGCCTCCGACGGCAATGTGTCTCTGGTGCAGCTTGTCTCCTCGGCCGGTTCTTATGGAGGTATCGTCGTTGACGACATTTACTATGGCACCGACTTTCAGAATTTCATGGGATTCATCCAGATATTCACGGTGTTTGCCCAGGACTTGGACACAGGCGAGAATATATGGGCCGACAGCAACGCGACTCCTGCCGAAATGTCTGTCGGAATGGTCATGGATCCTACGTCCGGCATAATTTACTCCATAAACTACAACGATGATGCCTCCGGCATGAATCTTTGCAAGGCTGATTTCTCCGAATCCGGATATAATTTCACTCCCGTCGCTCCCGTGGAAGGAAACTGGAACTCCCTTTCGTGCTCGGCAGACGGACAGCTCTACGGCATAACGATTCAGGACGGCGAGGGTGTCTTGCATAAAATCGACAAGACAACGGGCGCTTTGACCGAGGTTGGTGCCACAGGAGCAGCGGCCAAATACATGAGCAGCGCGACAATCGACGTCAAGACCGGACGCATGTTCTGGACAGTGTCGACCGACGATGCCGGCCTCATCTACGAGGTGAACACCACAACCGGTGCCGCCACTCTGCTCACCGACCTTGTCAATGGAGAGGAAATCGTCAACATCTATGTTCCGCAGCCCGCTGCGGAAGCCGGTGCACCGGCGGCTGTAAGCGCTCTTAAGGCCGAATTCCCCGGTGGGACGTTGTCGGGCAGCATCAGCTTCAAGACACCGACTACACTTTTCGACGGCACCGCAGCCACAGGCGCACTCACATACACAGTGCTTGCCAACGGCGAAAAAGCCGCTGAAGGCAGCACCACGTTCGGCGCCGACGTCACAGTACCCCTCACGGTAGACGAAACCGGCGAATACACCTTCGTAGTCACCGTCAGCAACGACGCAGGCAGCAGCCCCAAAGAAAAAATCAAAGTATTCATAGGCCACGGCACGCCGGCAAAGACCAACGCGACCCTCGTCTACGCCGACGGCAAGATGAAGCTCACATGGACACCTGTCACCACCACCGTGGAAGGCGGCTACATCGACGCTTCAGCCGTGACATACACCGTCACCCGCTATCCCGGCGAAACCGTAGCCGTAGCCAAGACCTCTGAGACAAGTTTCGAGGAACCCGTTGCGATGCCCGATGAAATCACGCAGTACAGATACACGGTAGTGGCACACAGCGGCGAACTGAATTCTGCCGCCGCATCCTCCAACACCATTACCCTCGGCAGCATTGAAACTCCTTACTTCAACGATTTCGGCACCGACGACGCTCTCGGAGGCTACACCATCATCGACGCCAACGAAGACGGCAAGACATGGCAGATAAACAACGGCCGCGCACGCGTCGCCTATAACTCGTCTATCAATATGGACGACTGGATGATTACTCCTCCCATTCGTCTCGAAAGCGGCAAGTCTTATCTCGTAAGCTTCAAAGCCGCCGCCAACAGCACTACGTTCAAAGAACGCCTTGAAGTGAAGTGGGGCAAAGGTGCCACCGCCGAAGCCATGACGGGCGTGATTCTCCAGCCCACCCTCCTTGAGTCCGCTCAGGACGTGGAATTCAGCGAATACATCGTGCCCGATGTCGACGGAACATATTTCATCGGTTTCCATGGCATGTCCGATGCCGACATGTACTATCTCTATGTCGACGACATCAGCGTGTCGGCAGGCATAGCCGCCACCGCGCCCGGCGCCGCCACCGACCTGAAAGCCGTGGCCGACCCCAATGGAGAAAAGAAGGTGAATGTTTCGTTCAAGACTCCGGCGGTAGACTTTGCAGGCTCGCCCATCAGCTCGCTCACAAAGGTTGAACTCCGTCGTGGCAACGAACTTGTCAAGACATGGGACGCTCCCGCCGTCAATACCGCTCTCTCCTTCGAGGACACTCCCGAACAAGGCGGCACCACCACCTATAGCGTACTGGCCCATAACGCCTCAGGCGCAGGCAAGGAAGCAAGCATCACAACATTTGTGGGCGTCGATAAACCCGCCGCTCCCGAAAATGTGAAGATAGTGGAAACCGCCACTCCCGGCGAAGTCACCATCACATGGGATGCCGTAAACACCGATGAAAACGGAAACACCATTAACCCGGCATTGGTCAAATACATGGTAGCAGAGAAAACCTCTGCCGGATTCGAACCCCTCAGCGATGAGCTCTCCGCCACATCGTTCACACTTCAGGCTGTGCCGGCAGGCGAACAGGACTTTGTGCAGTATGCTGTGTTTGCCATCACTGAAGGTGGCGAAAACGGAGTCTACACCCCGATGATTGCCGCAGGCACTCCCTACGACGGCCTTGAGGAAAGCTTCCCCGATGCCGGTCTCAGCTATGCATGGGGCACCGGATTCAGCAATAAAGAAGGCGCATGGTCGATATACGACGACGCTAAGTTGTCCGATTTGGCTTCGCAGGACGGCGACAACGGATATGCCGTAATGGATGGCCAGTACCTTGACTCATCTTCGGCATTGTTCACCGGCAAAGTAAGCCTTGCCAATGCAGTGAACCCCGGTGTCAGCTTATACACTTACAATATAATCGGTGAAAGCGGCGCCGACGACATCAACGAAATCGACATATACGTCAAGGAAGCATCTGCCGAGACATGGCCCGAAGCGCCGCTGAGCAACATTGTCATCAACACTCTTTCCGACGAAGACGGCTGGTGCATGGCTTCCGTTCCTCTCACAGCCTATGCAGGCAAGGTAATCCAGGTGCGCATCCAGGCCACAACCAAAAAATACCGCCTCACGGCTATAGACAACATCAAGATCGGCTCCATACTCGCCAACGACGTGGCCGCACGCGGCATCGCGGCTCCCGGCAAGGTAAAGGCCGGCGAAAAATTCAATGTCGATGTGACAGTGGGCAATGTCGGTACAGCCGACGCCTCTGCAATCACCGTCGAACTCTATGCCGACGACAAACTTGCAGAAACCAAGACTCTTGATGCCCTCGAAAGCGGTAAGAATGCAGTGGTAAGCTTCGAATGCGACATGCACGTCCTCGCCGAGGAGCCCGTGGCTTATCATGCCGTGGTCAAGAACGCCGCCGATGAAAACGACAATAACAACACCACCAAGACAATAGAAGTGGCTCCCGTCGTTTCGCGTCTGCCCGCAGTGACCGACCTTAAGGGCGAGAACGGCACAGAAGGCGTCAAGCTCACATGGAGCGAACCCGACCTCAGCTCTGTGGCCGAGGAAGAAACCGTCGATTTTGAAGATGCCGAAGCATGGGCACACGAATATGCCGGATGGACATTCGTCGACGCCGACGGCAAGCCTGTGGGCGGATTCCAGAACACCGAAATCCCCGGAATCGAAGCCGGCGTGACACTCACCTCGTTCTTCGTGTTCGAACAGGATGGCGTGACTTTCAATCAGACTTTCGCTGCACACAGCGGCAACAAGTTCCTTGCAAGCCTGTTCAATTACGACCCGGACGGCGGCATGGTCGACGACTGGGCCATCTCGCCAGCCCTCGACGGCTCCGCACAGACCGTCTCCTTCTGGGCCAAGAGTTACGACAGCAACTATCCCGAATCGTTCGACATCCTGTACAGCACAGGAAGTCTCGACACCAAGGACTTCGTGAAAGTGAAGGAAGTTAAGAACGCACCGAAAGAATGGACGGAATACACATTCGATGTTCCCGAAGGTGCCAAGCATTTCGCCATCCGCAACCACGACACTGATGCGTTCATGCTCATGCTCGACGACTTCACATTCGCTGCAGCAGGTTCGTCGGCCGAACTTTCCATCGTTGGCTACGACGTATACCGCGACGGCGAGAAGATTACCGCCGAACCTACCGGCGAAACCGAGTTTGTCGATGCCGATGCTGCCGACGGCGAGCACACCTATGTGGTTGTGACCGTCTACGAAACCGGCATGTCGAAAGGCTCCAATGCTGTGAACGTTACAGCCACAGGCATTGACGACGCCCTTGCAGCAGGCATCACCGTCACGGGTGAAAACGGCCACATCGTCGTTACCGGTGCCGAAGGCAAGCTCCTTAGCATCGCCGCCATCGACGGCCGACTCGTCTACAGCGCCACAGCTTCCGCCAAGGTGAGCGTAAGCGTCGCCACCGGAGTATACGTGGTGAAAGCTGGCGACACTATCGTAAAAGTTGCTGTGAAGTAACCATATAAGCACTCTTGAATAGCGACACCGCGGAAGATACATCTTCCGCGGTGTTTTATTGTGGCCTGTCAGTAAGTGCCCCTTCCTATAAATATCTTCTCTATGCTTTCGCAAGAGCCTCGGCAAGGCAGCGCAATGCGGGGATGTCGTCGGCGTGCATGCGGCTGCGTATCGTCACAGCCGGAGCCACCGGCAGCATGTCCTTCATCTTTCCGAGCATGTCGCCCATGAGTTTTCCGGCTATGGGAGCCCATGAGCCGTTTTCCACGAGCGCCACGGGGCGGTTGCGGAAGTTCTTCATTGCGAGATGGTGCAGGAAATTGTGCATCGACGGAAACAGCCCCCCGTCGTATGTGGCGCAGCACAGCGCCATGCGGCTTAGGCGGAATGCCTCGGCCACTGCGTACGACACGTCGTGGCGGTTCAGATCCATAAGCACCACTTCGCCGGCGCGGTTCTCCTCGAGCATCGCGGCAAGGCGCATAGCAGCCTCGGCAGTGCCTCCGTATATCGAGGCGTATGCCACCAGCACGCCGTCGGTTTCCGGCGCGTAACGGCTCCATTTGTCATACAGCATCCAGTAGCGGGCGAGGTCGCCGGAGAGCACGGGGCCGTGGAGCGGGGCTATGATTCGGAACGGTTTTCCGGCCAGTTTTTTCATCACGGCCTGCACGCTTGAGCCGTATTTGCCCACTATGTTGCAGTAATAGCGCCTGGCCTCGTCGTCCCATGCCTGTGCCGCCGAGTATGTGGCGAACGAGCCGAAAGCGTCGGCGGAGAACAGCACTCCGTCGGTTTCGTCGAGAGTCATCATCACTTCCGGCCAGTGTACCATCGGGGCTGTGAAAAAGCGCAGCGACACCCGTCCCAGCTCCAGCGTGTCGTTGTCGCATACGGCCATGCACCGCTCCGCCACCTCCATGCCTTCGAAAAAACATCCCAGCATTTCCAGGGCTTTTGCAATGGCCACGATTTTCACTGCCGGATATTTCTCAAGCATCAGGCGTATGCTGCCCGAGTGGTCGGGCTCCATGTGCTGCACTATCAGGTAGTCGGGCGTGCGGCCGTTCAGGGCGGCTTCGAGTTTGGCGAGCCATTCGCGGCACCGGCGTCTGTCCACAGAGTCGACGACCGCGATTTTCTCGTCGTCAATGACATATGAGTTGTATGAAATCCCTTTTTGAAGCGGATACTGGCCTTCGAACAGGTCGAGGTTGTCGTCCTCGACTCCTACGAATCTTACGTTTGGAGTTACTGACAGCATATTGTTGATTTTGTGGCACAAAATTAATAAAAACAATTGTAAGAGACATAGGGCTGCACCGCAAATAACGGTGCAGCCCTATGCCATGTTGCTGGAGCAGTGCTACTTCACTATGCGTTTTTCGGTGCGTACGCTGCCGTCGCTGTATGTCGAACGCACTATCACGATGCTGCCGGGAGAAGGATTCGTGACGGTGCGGCCGAGAATGTCGGTCATTGTCATGCTCTCGGGTGTCGGCTTGTCGCCCGTAACGGAAGTGATGCCCGACCATTTGCCCGCCGACGTGTTGGACACGCCGTCCACGGTGTATGTGGATTCCACGGTCACGGTTGTCCACTTTGGCGCATTGTGCAGGAATACCGTGTGCTGCGGGCCGTTGGCGTAGAAGTCCCAGTTGTCGGTGAACCCATATGGAATCTCGGTCATGTTCTCATAAAGGCCGAGATAGTCGTTGGTGGAGAATTCGTAGGGCTGACCGTCGAACAGCACGCGGTACGACAGGTTGGCCGGGTTGATGTAGTTTCCGTCCGTGTCGGCCGAAGGCACCACGATGTAGAGCACTTCGTTTAGCTCGTCATATTCCACCTCCGGAGCGGCCGGCACAGCAGGCTTGTCGCCCGCGTAGGGGAATATATCCACGTTCTGTATGCCCGAATAGAAATTGGTGAATCCGTAGCTTGCCTCAATGATGTACATGTCGGAGGGCGTCATTGTGAGCCGGTTCTCGTTTGCCTCGAATGTGTATTCCGTCGCAATATTGAACGATGTCACGCCCCAGTCGTCGGTCTCTCCTTCCGTGGCGCCTATCAGTCGTATGTAGTAGCGTTCGTTGGACGTGAGTATGTAGCCGGATTTTATTGTCAGCACGCCGTCTTTTACGGTGCCTTTCACATAATCTTCGGGAGCCATCTCCGACAGGCCTGCGATGTAGATTTCGTCGCCGCTGCGTGCCACCGACACCGGACGCGGCATGGCGTTGGATGTCAGGAGCCACTGCTGCGTTTCGGCATCGGCGGGAGGTACGGTTTTTTCGATTTCTCCTACCGGCTGCATGTCATATCGGAAGAAAAACATGTATATGCCGGCATCGTCCATAGTCTCGCCGTCTTCGTATACGGCGATGTACACATTGTCGTCGGCCTGTACTATACGGTCGCCTACGATGGTGAAATGCACCTCGTCGAGAAAAGTGTCCACGCTGGAGCTTTCGTCCAGGGTCACGGCCTCGAAATACAGCTTTTGCCCGTAGTCTTCGTTGGCGTACACCACCTGTCCGGCGCGCACCGTGATGTCGTTGCCGTCGATGGTGCCTTTTATCCAGGTGTATTCTTCATCGTCGCTGTAGCGGTTGAACCCCGGATTGAGGTCACGGAACCATATCGTGGTTCCGTCGGCACTGCGGCGAACGGCCATCTTGTAGCCCTCCTGCTCCTCCTCACCGAAAATCGCGCCGTATTCGCTCACATTCATTATATATGCCGTTTCTTCGCCCTGTGGGTTGTAGATGGCTTCGGCGTCCATGGGCACTCCGGGCAGCCGCACAGGCACTTTTTGCCGGCTCGGCGTTGCCGAAGCTATGGCCACGGCCGACATGAACACAGCCGCCAATGCGGTCAGGACTTTCTTTTTCATGAGAAATGCGATTTGATTGATTTAACAGTTTGTAAGGTTTATTTTGCAAAGATAGGAATTAGTTCGATATTTTTTCATACCTTTGCAGCGGATTTGACTGCGGCGCCATGCCGCACGATGTCCGCGAGAGAACATTTTCATATCTATAGGGGTGCGCGGCCGCGCCGGAATGTGCGGGTCGAGCTGAGATTATACCCTTCGAACCTGATCCGGTTAGTACCGGCGTAGAGAAATACGAAAGATGAAAGAATTTTATCTTACGGCCGTGGCAGCGTTGTGCGCCTCCGGCTTCGTGTGCGCGCATGCGCAGAATCCACAATCCGACACCACAATAGTGCATTTGCGCGACGTGGAGGTGATGGCCAACAGGGCCGACCACCGCACGCCCGTGGCCTTTTCCAACCTTACAGCCGCAGAAATAGAGCGCGTCAACGACGGGCGCGACATTCCTTTCCTGCTTGAAAGCATGCCTTCGGTGGTGACTACCGGCGATGCCGGCGGCGGCATAGGCTATTCCGGCCTGCGTGTGCGCGGCACCGACGCCTCGCGCATCAACATCACGGCCAACGGTGTGCCCATCAACGATTCCGAGAGCCACAACGTCTATTGGGTGAACATGCCCGACTTGGCATCGTCCGTGCGCGACATACAGCTTCAGCGCGGCGCCGGCACATCGACCAACGGCGCGGGCGCGTTCGGAGCGTCTGTCAACATGATTACCGACGCCCCTTCGTTCGAGCCCGAAGCGGAATTGTCGGCCTCCTACGGCAGCTACAACTCCAACAAGCAGACGCTGAAACTCCGCTCGGGACTGCTACGGGACCATTGGAGCATGGATATGCGTCTTAGCCATGTGGGTTCGGACGGCTACATCGACAGAGCCTATTCTAAACTGTGGAGCTACATGGGGCAGCTTGCCTACACCTCCGGCGGCACGTCCGTGCGCCTGCTCGCGTTCGGCGGCAAGGAACAGACCTACATGGCGTGGGACTACGCCTCCAAGGAAGAAATGGAGAAATACGGCCGTCGCTACAACCCCTGCGGGCGCTACACTGCCGACGACGGTTCTACGGCCTACTATCCCGACCAGTTCGACCATTTCGTGCAGCACCACATACACCTGTCCGGCTCGCAGCAGCTCGCCGGCGGCTGGCGTATGAACCTTACGTTCCACTACACCAAGGGCGACGGCTATTACAACCAGTACAAGACCGGACGCACTCTCGCCGAGTACGGCCTCGAACCTTTCCGAAACGCCGACGGGGAACTTGTGGAAAAATCCGACCTCGTGCGGCTGAAAAACAACGACAATGATTTCGGCGGAGGCCTGTTCACGGTAAACTACTCGGGCAAGCGTGTCAACGCCACCGTAGGCGGGGCTGCCAACTGGCACCGCGGCAACCATTTCGGGCAGGTGGCCTGGGTGCGCAACTATGTCGGCGCCATAAACCCTCTGCAGGAGTACTACCGCAACACGGGGCGCAAGTTCGACGCCAATGTGTATGCCCGCGCCGATGTGGACCTGGGCGCCGGCCTTTCCGCTTACGCCGACATGCAGCTGCGGCATATCCGCTACTCTATCCGCGGCATCAGCGACAACTATGACTGGAACACCTCCGGCATGGCCGCGCTCGACATACTGCGGCGCTACAATTTCTTCAACCCCAAGACAGGTCTGACATATACGCGCGGAGCGCACCGCGCCTACGCCTCATGGAGCGTGGCCCACAAAGAGCCTGTGCGCGACAATTTCACCGACGGCGACCCCGCGCATTATCCGACGGCCGAACGCCTTTTCGACTATGAGGCCGGCTACAGCTTCGCCCACCGCATGTTCAGTGTGGGTGTGAATCTGTACTACATGGACTATAAAGACCAGCTCGTGGCCACAGGACAGCTTTCCGACACAGGCAACCCGCTCAGCGTGAACGTGCCGAGCTCCTATCGCGCAGGCGTCGAACTCCAGGCGTCGCTGCGTCCGGCTTCGTTCTTCGACTGGCAGATAAACGCCACTCTGTCGCGCAACCGCATACGCGATTTCGTGCAGTACATCTACGAGGACGGATGGAAAAATCCCGTCACCCGCGAGCTGGGCGACACTCCCATCGCTTTCTCTCCGTCAGTGGTGCTGCACAACGCCTTCAACTTCCGCGTGGCGGGTTTCGACGCCACGCTCAGTTCGCGATATGTCTCGGAGCAGTACATGGACAATGCCCGCACTCCCGACGCTCGCCTCGACTCCTACTTCGTGAGCGATCTGCGCATGGGCTATACCTTCCGCCGCATTCCGTCGGTAAAGGCTCTGAGCGTCGGCTTCACGGTGTACAACATATTCAACAAAAAATACTGCAACAACGGCTATGCCGGCACGGAATATTATGTGGACGACGCCGGCGAAAAAGTGGTGTACAGCTATGCCGGATTCGCCGCACAGGCGCCGGCACACGTGATGGCATCGGCCACAATATCGTTCTGATTGTTTTTACTACATGAGCATCGACCTCGCACTCGAAATAGCAGGATTCAGCCTCGGATTGCTCTATCTGTGGTGGGAATACCATGCCGACGCACGCCTGTGGCTGGCTTCCGTAGTCATGCCCGCCATATCCATGTGGATATATTTCCGCAAGGGGCTGTATGCCGATTTCGGCATCAACATCTATTATCTGGCGATAGCGGCCTACGGCTATTGGGCGTGGACGCGGAGTGCGAGGGGCAAAGACGGGCATGCCGGGGTGTCACGCAAGGAAAAGGCGATGCCTGTCAGGCATATCCCGTTCCGTGTGGCGCTGGGTTCGGCGGCGGTGTTCGCAGTGGTGTGGGCGGCCATATATCTGTTTCTTAGCCGGTGCACCGACAGCAATGTGCCTTTGTGCGACGCTTTCACGACAGCCCTCAGCATAGTGGCCCTGTGGCTGCTTGCCCGCAAATATGCCGAGCAGTGGCTCGCATGGATGGTGGTGGATGCGGTGTGTGTCGGGTTGTACATCTACAAAGGCATCCCGCTCTACGCCGCCCTTTATGCCACCTACACCGTCATAGCCGCTTTCGGCTACCGCAAATGGCTTAACATTATGAAACAGCAAAACGACTCCTGCAATGAATAGTTCCGAAATCCCCGTACTGCTGCTCACAGGCTACCTCGGCAGCGGCAAAACCACCCTGCTCAACCGCATCCTTGCCAACGAGCGAGGCATACGTTTCGCGGTAATAGTCAATGACATCGGCGAGATCAACATCGACGCTTCGCTCATACGCCGCGGCGGCGTGGTAGGCGGCGCGGGGAGGGACGACCTTGTGGCTTTGCAGAACGGCTGCATATGCTGCACGCTGAAGATGGACCTGGCCGAACAGCTTGCCGGACTTGCCGCCACACGCAGTTTCGACTACATAGTCGTCGAAGCCAGCGGGGTGTGCGAGCCGGCTCCTATCGCGCAGACTATATGCTCCATCCCGCAGCTGATGCCTCCGGGCATATGTCCTGTGGTGCCGCGCCTCGACTGCATAGCCACCGTGGTGGATTCTCTGCGCATGAAAAGCGAATTTGGCTGCGGGGCTTCGTTGCAGCGCGCCGGTCTTGCCGACGGCGACATCGAGCGGCTCGTAATCGAGCAGATAGAGTTCTGCAACGTAGTGGTGCTCAACAAGGTTTCTGAAGTAAGCGCCGGCGAGGCCGCCCGGCTGAAGGCCGTTGTGCGCGCGCTGCAGCCCGAAGCCCGCATCGTGGAGTGCGATTATGCCGATTTCGGTTTGGAACATATAATCGGAACCGGAGCTTTCGACTTCGAGAGCGTGGCCACCTCCGCCACATGGGTGCGCGAAATAGAAGGGCATCACGGCCATGACCACTGCGATGGCCATGACCACGGACACTGCTGCGGCCACCACCATCATCACGACGAAGGCGAGGCGGAGGAGTACGGCATACAGACAATGGTGTATTACCGTCGTCCGGCTTTCGACATGAACCGCTTCGACAGGTTCGTCGCAAGCGGCTGGCCGGAGTCGGTTATCCGTGCTAAGGGGGTGCTGTATTTCTCCGACAACACCGACATGTGCTACCTTTTCGAGCAGGCCGGCGTGCAGAAGAAACTCACCGAGGCGGGCATGTGGTATGCCACCGCGCCTGCCGCCGAACTTGCCGCACTGATGGACTCCGAGCCCGCTCTGCGGCGCGACTGGGACGAGCGCTACGGCGACCGCATGGTGAAACTCGTGTTCATAGGCCGCAACATCGACCGCGAGGCCATCTCCGCCGCCCTTGACGCGTGTCTGGCGGCGGAGTGAGCCAGCCTATCGTGTGAATGCCCGCGACACGAAGGGCAGGCAGATGTGCAATGCGCTGTGCCAGTATTCCGAGTCGTGTCCGCCTTCGCGCACGCGGAACTGCAGAGGGATGCCGGCGCGGTGCATGGCCTGGACGAAATCGATGTTGCGGTCGAGCAGAAAATCGTCGTCGCCGCAGTCCACGAACCATTGCACCGAGCGCAGCGCCTCACGCTGCGTATCGTCGGCTTCGGCCACATGGCGCACGCAGCTGTTGTCCTGTACGGATTTTGTAAGGCGTGCTATCTTGTCGTCGGGCGATTTGGACGGCACAGCGCCATGTCTGGGTATGTCCATAAGCGCGCTCATCGCATATGCCGCACAGAATTTGTCGGGATGGTGCTGTGCGTAGCCCGTGGTGCCTCCCCCGCCCATCGACAGTCCTGCCACGGCGCGCAGTTTCTTGCTTCCTCCGGCTCTGTACCGCTTCTCGACATAAGGCATTAGCTCATTGAAGAAAAAATCTTCGTACGCCCATCCGGGTATGTTGAAATAGCCGTTCTGGTACACGGCCGGATCGCCGCCGCCCGCATTGGGGCTTACTACCACCATCTCTACGGCCTCGCCCGAAAATATGTTGCGGTCAAGGACGTCGCGTGCGCGCTGGTCGCGGAACCATGAATTGTTGTCGCCGTGCATTCCGTGGAGCAGGTAGAGGACAGGGTAGGTGCGCGTGCTGTCTTCGTCGAAACCCGGCGGCAGATATATGGTGCAGGCACGTTCGGCTCCGAGGATTTCGCTGTGCACGGTGTCTGTCACTACGCGGCTCTGTTTCCATTGCTGCGCCGACGATGCCAGGGCGGCCGTCAGCGCTAAAATAGCTATTACGAACTTTTTCATTGTATTAGGGTTTGTCTTGGAGTTTTCGGGAAGAAATGTTCCGATACTTTCGGGCAATAATATGCAAAAATAGTAAATTTGCATAAAATATCACTCTGTTATGCAAAAAACACTATATGTCAGCGATATGGACGGCACGCTGCTGGGCGCAGATTCGAAGGTGAGCGACGTGTCGTGCCGCATTATCAGTGCGCTGTCGGCACGCGGTGCGCTTATCACCGTGGCCACCGCACGCACTCCTGCCACGGTGCAGCCTCTGATGCGCGATGCGCTCACATTGCCCCCGGCCATCACCATGACGGGTGCCGCTCTATGGAGCCGCGACAGGGAATGTTACTCCGAAGTGCGTTTCATGCCTGAAAAAGATGTGGATGTGGTGCTCGCTGCATGCGGAGAGTGCGGCATACACCCGTTTGTGTACACATTGGGCGCCGATGGTGTGCTGGAAGTGTACCATGCGGCTTACGCTCTCAACCATGCCGAGCGGAGTTTCTATGAGCAGCGGCGCTCGTTGCCGCTAAAGCACTTTCATCTCGGCACAGGGCTTCCTGCCGCAGCCCGTGGCCGCACGATACTTTTTTGTGCGCTCGGTCCCATACACCACACAGATTCCGCTGCGGCTATGCTCGGCGAGCGCACGGAATGCGAAGTGATGAGCTATCCCGACGCATTGATGCGTGACACGGGCATTCTCGAGGTGTTCGCTCCGGGTGTCTCGAAAGCCGCCGCGATAGCCCGCGTGAAAGAGATGTCGGGCGCCACGCGTGTGGTGGCGTTCGGCGATAATCTCAACGATTTGCCCATGCTGGCCGCCGCCGATTTGGCTGTGGCTGTGGAAAATGCGCTTCCGCAGGTGCGGCAGGCCGCCGACATAGTTATAGGCCCGAACACGGCCGATTCGGTTGCGCGCTTTATTCTTTCCGATTTCGAAAGTTCGGCGGCTATGCCCCCTGAATCACGATGAGTTTGCGGAGGTAGCGTATCTGGTCGGCGTAGAACGGATTTTTTTCCGGATTCCGCGCAGCGAGGTCGCTTATTATCTCAAGTGCGCGGCTGTAGCGTCCCTGTCCTATGAATATCCGCGCGAGGCTCTCGCTCAGGGATGAGTCGGCAGGGGTTTCGGCTGCCGGCGCAGGCGTCTGCTCGGGCAGTGTGGGCTGTGGTGCGGGCGCGTCCGATTCTTTTTGCAGAAAAGCGTTTATCAGCAGGTCCTGTGCGTCGTCCGTGGCGGGTGGGAGCGGCTCGTCGGCAAGGAGGTCGGCGTAGTCGGGCACAGGGTTGAATATGAGGCGCTCCAGCAGGGCTTCTTCCTCGGGCGATGTGCTGCCGTAGGTGTCCAAAAAAGTATCTATCGCGGAAGATGTGCTTACGGCCTCCGGCGCGGGCGCGGGCGGATAAAAACGCGCGGGGTCGTCGCCGGGCGCTGCCGCGAGCGATGCGAGGGCCGTCTTGTCGGCTGTCAGTACGGCCACGAAAGCCTGCATCCGGCGCGTTTCCGCTTCTTTCAGTTGCGCTCCGCGAAGCAACAGTGCTGCCGGAAGGGCAAAAAACGGATAGCGCTCCATGGCTGCGCGCATCGCGGCCTCGGCCCCGGGCGCAAGAGGTGCCGCAGGGTCGGAACTTATGCTGTGTATGGCTTCCGTCAGAGTCATGGCTGTTTACCAGTCGCCGAGAGTGGCGTTGAAGATTAGATTGACAAGTTCCTCGCAGATTTCTTCGCAGAGGCCGTCCTGCACGTCGGTCAGCATCAGCGTGGCGTCGAAATCGCGGTAGGCGCTGAATGTCTGGTCGATGTTTTTCTTGTCGTTCTTGTTGTCTATGTATTTCACACGCACGCTTATCGTCAGACGCGTTTTCGAAGCGTAGGCGTTTTCCGTCACAGCCTGCGGAGTGAGCGAATAGCCGGTGATTTCGCCCTCGAGTTCGAGGTCGGAGGCGCCGTCGGTTGTCTGCAGGCGCGTGTTGCGTGAGATATAGTCGAGCAGTTCGTTCTCGAACATCTGTTGTAGCGGCGGGTAGACAAGGGCGGCGCGTATCGGGAACTGGGCCACGCGTATGGTGCGGTACACCGTGTAGTCGAGTGCCGAACCGTTGAATTTATAGCTTATCTTGCATGCCGGCACAGCCACGCACAGCGCGGCGGCCACAAGCAGCGGGCGCATTATCGAGGCTATTGTTCTATTCCAGGCCATACTCTTTTATTTTGCGGTAAAGTGTGCGTTCGCTTATCCCGAGTTCGGCGGCGGCGGCCTTGCGGCGTCCGAGATTGCGCTCGAGGGCGTTGATGATGGCTCGCCGCTCGGTGTCGTCGAGCGACGCAGTGGGAGGCGTTTCGCCGGCGAGCAGGTCGATGTGCGGCATTTCCGCTATTTTCACTGGCAAAACGGGTGTCGCCGTCGGCACCTCCACAAAATCGTTGACACGCGGCGCTTCCGCCTGCCTTTTGTCGAAGCGTTCGCGGAGGTCGCGTATGTCCGATTGCAGGCGCATTATCATGCCGAGCAGCATTTCGCGCTCGCGTTCGTAGCTGTGCTTGTCGGACGACGCGAGCGCCGGCGAAAGCACCGAACTTCCTGCCGGCAGATAGCGGCTCATGCTCTCGGCTCCGAGCTCGGTGCCGGCCTCGAACAGGGCCGCCTGCTCGACGACGTTCTTGAGCTGCCTCACATTGCCCGGCCAGCGGTAGCGCTGCAACAGGGCGCGTGCGCTGTCTCCGAACGATATGGACGGCATGCGGTAGCGCTCGGCGAAGTCGGAAGCGAATTTGCGCGCGAGCAGCAGGATGTCGCTGCCGCGTTCGCGCAGCGGCGGGATGCTTATCTGCACCGTGCTGAGGCGGTAGTACAGGTCTTCGCGGAAGCGCCCGTCGGCCACGGCGCGCACCATGTCGACATTGGTGGCCGCCACTACGCGGATATTGGTGCGCTGCACCTGGCTGGAGCCCACTTTTATGAATTCTCCGCTTTCGAGCACACGCAGCAGGCGGGCCTGTGTGGTGAGTGGCAGTTCGGCCACTTCGTCGAGGAAAATCGTGCCTCCGTCGGCTTCCTCGAAATAGCCCTTGCGTGAGGCGAGCGCTCCTGTGAACGCACCTTTCTCGTGGCCGAACAACTCGCTGTCGATGGTGCCTTCCGGGATGGCTCCGCAGTTTACGGCTATGTATTTGGCGTGCTTGCGCGCGCTGTACTGGTGTATGATTTTCGGAAAAAACTCTTTGCCGGAACCGCTTTCACCCGTTATGAGCACGCTCAGGTCGATGGGTGCCACGCGCATGGCGCGTGCCACAGCCTGCATGAGCGCCGGTGCGGAGCCCACGATGCCGAGGCGCTGCTTTGCCTGCAGCACGTCCGATTCGTTTATGTTGGCGACAAGTGGCAAGTGTATTCAGTTTTTAGAGCTTGTTTAATAATAAATCCGCCGGAGACGGCCTTGCTCTATTTGCGCGAGGTGCGCAGCTCGAATGTTTTGGCTTTGAGCCATTGGCCGAGTTCCTTCTCGCTGCCTGCGTGCAGTGCGATTTCTTCCGGGGTGATGATGTCGCCTATGCTGACATGCATCTCTGTGTCGCATTTCCGCCACACTTCCGAAGGCAGTCGCATCGTGCGCAGCACCCAGCTCACGCGTCCGAGGAGGTTGAACATGAAGCTGTTGGTGCCGTGGAAGAAGACCGGTATCACAGGCACTTTCAACTGGGCTATCAGGCGCATGACTACAGGTTTCCATTCCTGGTCCTCGAGCCATCCGTGGCGGTTTATCTTGCTGATGGCTCCGGCAGGAAAGAAACCTACCGGATGTCCGCTGCGCACCTGCTTCATCACCTCGCGGATGCCGGCCATGGAGACGGCCTTTTTGGCGGGGTCGTCGGAGGCCGACTGGTCCACGGCAATGAAGTTGGGGCGCATAGCCGTGATGCGGTTCAGAATCATGTTCACCATCACCTTGTATTCGGGTCGCCGCTGTCCGATGATGGATATTAGCGTGATGCCGTCGAGCGCGCCGAAAGGATGGTTGCTCACCGTGACGAACGCTCCTTCCGGAAGCTTGTCGAGCACATCGAGGCCGTCTATGCGTGTGGTGATGCGGAAGTCTTTCAGGAGCGACTGTGTGAACGGCACGCCCGGTGTGTCGAAAAAGCGGTCGTGCACCTCGTTCACGCGGTCGATCTGAAGGATATGCAGCAAGCGGTCGATGAGCTTGCGGTGGCCGCGCAGACGCGGCACCATTTCCATGACGTCTTCGGCGTCAAGGACGGTGCGCTTCTGCTCGTGGGTCAATGCATGTGCGGTGTGTTCTGCCGGGCTCATTCTTCGTCGCCCTCGTCTTCGCGCATGTTGTGGAACACATTCTGCACGTCCTCGTCGTCTTCGAGCTTGTCGATGAGCTTGTTGATGGCTTCGCGCTGTTCGGGCGTAACCTCTTTGAGGTCGTGGGGGATGCGTTCGAATTCGGAACTTACTATTTCGTAGCCGTTCTCTTCGAGATAGCTTTGGATGCCGGAGTATTCCTCGAATGCGCCGTAGAGCACGATTTCATCTTCTTCGGCCTCGATTTCGTCCACTCCGTAGTCGATGAGCTCAAGTTCGAGGTCTTCGAGGTCTACGCCTTCTTTGGGCTTGATTTTGAACACGCTCTTGTGGTCGAACAGGAATGTGAGCGAGCCCTGGGTGCCGAGGCTGCCGCCGTGCTTGTTGAAGTAGGAGCGTACGTTGGCCACGGTGCGGGTGTTGTTGTCCGTGGCTGCCTCCACGAAGATGGCGATGCCGTGGGGGCCGTATCCCTCGTAAGTGATTTCCTTGTAGTCGCCGGCGTCTTTGTCGGTGGCTTTCTTGATGGCGCGTTCCACTGTGTCCTTAGGCATGTTCGCAGCCTTGGCGTTCTGCATCAGAGCGCGCAGTCGGGGATTGGTGGAGGGGTCGGGGCCGCCGGCCTTGGCGGCTATGGTGATTTCCTTGCCTATGCGCGTGAAAGTGCGCGACATGTTGCCCCAGCGCTTGAGTTTGCGGGCTTTGCGGTATTCAAATGCTCTTCCCATTTCGGTGTGTTATGTTGGTTTCTTGTGATTCTTTGTTGTCAACGCTGTTCGGCGCCGAGGTTGCCGGTGAGGCGCGCGAGCACCTTGGCCATGATGGCGTCGATTTGTTTGTCGTTAAGTGTCTTCTCGTCGTCCTGCAGGTATATGGCTATCGCATAGCTCTTTTTGCCGGCGGGCAACTTGTCGCCCTCGTAGACGTCGAACAGCTCTACGCCGCGCAGCAGGCGGCGTTCGGCCGCGCGCACCTCGCGCTCGATGTCGGCCATGGCCACCGCGCTGTCCACCATGAGGGAGAGGTCGCGGCGCACGCTCTGCGTTTTCGGCAGAGGACTGAACTGCGTGCGGTGGCGCGATGCCATGTCGAACAGCACGTCCACGTCGAGTTCGGCGTAATATACTGCGGCGCGCACGTCGGCGCGGGAGGCGATTTCGGCGCGCACCACGCCCATGGCTCCGACAGGCTTGCCCGAGCGCGTGGCTATGAGCAGTGCGGGGCTCATGAGGTCGGTCTCGCCGCGCTGCATCTGCAGTTCGCCATCGGCAATGCCGAGGCGGGAGAATATTTTGTCTACTTCGGCACGCAGGTCGTAGAAACTTGCCGCTTCGGCGGGACGCATCCAGTGGGCGGGGCGGATGTCGCCTGTCAGCCACAGGGCCAGGCGCTTTCCTTCCACGAAGGGCGCGAGGGGCTGCTCGGGGCTGACTTCCGTGTTCGGGCGCAGCGAGTATACATCGCCGAACTCATACATGCGCAGGTCGGGGCTGCGGCGGTTGATGTTGCGTGCGAGCGATTGCAGGCCGCCGAAAAGCAGTGTGCGGCGCAGCACGTTCAGGTCCTGGCTCAAGGGGTTGAGCAGGCGCACGCATCCTTCGGCCGAGTGTTCGCCGAGATCGCGGTAGTAGGCCTCGGCAGTGAGCGAGTTGTTGAGAATCTCGCGGTAGCCGGCTCCGCTGAGCTGCTCGCTGAGCACGCGGCGCATGTCGTCGTCGGCATCGCTGCGGGCTTTTGTCGAAAGCGAGCTGTGGAGCGACGCAGGCATGGGTATGTTGTTGTAGCCGTATATGCGCAGGATGTCTTCGTACACGTCGCACGGGCGTGTGACGTCCACGCGGTAAGTGGGCACGCTCAGCTCGAGGCGTCCGGGCTCTGTGGCGCGGCTTTTGATTTCGAGGAGCTCGAGTATGGCGTCGATTGTTCCACGTGGCACATCGGCTCCGACGGCACGGTTGAATTTGTCGTATTCGAATTCCACGCGTGCAGGCTCTGCCGGTTCGGGGTATATGTCCACCACCGGGCCGCATATTTCGCCGCCGGCGAGTTCTTTCACCATGATTGCCGCCAGTTTCAGGGCATAGAGGCAGCCTTCGGGGTCGACGCCGCGTTCGAAGCGGAAGCTGGAGTCGGTGCTCAGGCCGTGGCGGCGTGCGGTGCGGCGCACGCTTGTGGGGTTGAAGCACGCGCTTTCTATGAAGATGTCGCGCGTGTCGTCGGTGACGCCCGAATCAAGGCCGCCGAACACGCCGGCCATGCACATCGGCCGCTCGGAGTCGCATATCATCAGGTCGGCGGCGTTGAGTTTGCGTTCCACGCCGTCGAGCGTGGTGAATGCTGTGCCTTCAGGGCATGTGCGCACCACTATGCGGCCTCCGCCTATGCGGTCGGCGTCGAAGCAGTGCAGCGGCTGGCAGAAAGCGTGCAGGATGTAGTTGGTGATGTCGACAATGTTGTTGATGGGCCGCAGACCTATGGCTTCGAGGCGCTTGCGCAGCCACTCGGGGCTTTCGGCCACTTTCACGCCGCGCACCGTCACCCCGGCATAGCGCGTGCAGGCTTCCCTGGCTTCCACCTCGACGCTTATCGCCCTGTCGTCGTCCGCCTTTCCGGCAGCGAAGTCCTCGACAGAGGGGCGCGAAAGACTTGTGGGAACCGCATGCACTCCCATCCATGCATTGAGGTCGCGCGCCACGCCATAGTGCGAGGCGGCGTCGATGCGGTTGGGCGTCAGGTCCACTTCGAGCACATAGTCGTCGTCCACGCCGAAATATTCGGCGGCGGGGGTGCCGGGGGCGGCAGCGCCCTCGGGCAGTACGATGATGCCGTCGTGGCTCGAGCCGGTGCCTATCTCATCTTCGGCACAGATCATGCCGAACGATTCCACGCCGCGGATTTTGGATTTCTTGATTTTGAACTCCTTGTCGCCGTCGTAGAGCGTGGTGCCCACCGTGGCCACCACCACGGTCTGGCCCGCGGCCACATTGGGCGCGCCGCACACTATCTGCTCCGGTGTGTCGCCGCCCAGGTCCACCGTGGTGACGTGCAGGTGGTCGCTGTCGGGATGTTCCACGCAAGTGAGCACCTTGCCTATTACGATGCCGCGAAGGCCGCCACGGATGTGTTCCACGCGTTCCACGCCGCCTGTTTCGAGGCCGATGGACGTGAGAGCCGCAGCTACCTGCTCGGGCGTCATCCCGGCGGGCAGGTCGATATATTCTTTAAGCCACTTATATGAAATATTCATTGTCGTGTGATATTGTTTTCCAGCGTATTTTTTCGTGACTGCAAATTTACGAAGAATTTTCGGAAATCGCTATATTATTAAGGTCTTTAAGGTTGAGAGGATAAAGACATGCGTACATGATACCGTGCGGCCGTGCCGGCATCAGGATTCCGGGCATCGCCGCGCGGCTGCGGTTCTTGTCGGGTTAAAGCCTAAGGTTTGACTACGGAATTGAAATCGCCCAGTCCGGTGTCGTAGCTTCCTTCGTATAGCATGCGTTCATCGTGCGACATTTGTTTGCCTTTGCTGAAAGAGTAAGTGATGGAAACCCCTACATAATATTTGTGCGATTTCAGCGTGAGGTCTTCTTTGTATTCAAATTCTCCCAGGCGGCCTATGGTGTATTCGTTCTGTGCGAAACAGCGGTATTCGCAACTTACCGATAGCTGCTTGTGCTTGTAGCGTATGCGCCCGAGGCTCTGTGCGCTTTTATGTATGAACAAATCTCCCTCGACACTTTTTATCGGAGGATTGAATGAGGCGGAGACTTCAAATTTCCCTACACTCGCATAGAAGCTTCCTCCCACACGCCATTGGTCGCAGGAAGCAATACGCCCCGCCATTGATTCGCGGCTATAATTGTAGTCGGCGTAGGCGCTGAGTTCAAGCCATGGCAATACGTACCATGCCGCGTTTATAACATAGCTGCAGGAATAGCTGTAGCGTATGTTGTCGTAGTGCAGTATAATCATGTCGCCTTTGCGCGATAGCACCGGCTTGAATATTCCGTCGGCATAAGACTGATTGGCTGATGCTGAAAAATAATTTTTTCCGTCGGGTGAAAAATATTCTATTGAAAGACCTCCGTTGTGCAGCTGAAAGGGGCGCAAGTCGGGGTTGCCTGCCGATATGAAATGGTTGTCTTTGTACGAAATGCTGTTTGCCAGGTTTCCCATCGCGGAGCTGCAGTGCCGCAGGTTGTAGGATAGTTTCGCCGCCCATCCGTTGAGCAGGCCTTTAGAAGGATTCCAGGATGCCTGAAGGTTGAATGTCGGAGCTACCGACGTGCGAGACTCGCGGACAGCGCTCATGCCGGCCGATGGCACTACGGAGAACCCGTTCAGCATCCAGGCGTAGCGCGCACTCGCACCGGCCCTGTGCATTTCGGGGGTGGATTTCAGACCCATGCTTGTCTGTCGCAGCCGGGTGTAGGCGTAACGCAGTGAGGCGTCGAATCCGCCGTGTTTCACCGGCATGGAAAAAACGGCGGCGGCATTCATTGCATAGCTGTTGTTGTCCGTGTTTGACGCTACGTCATAGTTGAGATTGTCGAAAGGAGGTGCTATATTTCTGCGCCGGCTTGCTTCGGAGTTTGATTCTCCTATCGTGTTTGTGATGTTGAATGCGAGTATCTTGCGTCTGGAGAGGTTGAGGCGGTAGTAAATGCTTGCGGCCGCACGTTTTTCGGCTGCTGTGTTGACGGAGAACAAATCGCCGTCGGCGGAGTCGTCGCCGTTGATTATTTGTGCCGGACCCTCGTAGTGCTCTTTGGAATGGCCGTATGAGCCGGACAATGCGATGTTGAGCAGGTGTGCCCCTTGGCTTCGCTGGTAGGATAGGTCTATGTCGTGGTAGGTGTTTATGAGTTTTCCCTTCTCCCTGTAGTCGGAAATCCGGGTCGGCGAGTATGCGTACCGGGCTGTTTTTTCTGATTTGTCGGTGTTGTTGTAGCCCATGGTATATATGGCCTTGACCTGGTTCAGAGAGTCGGCATATGTCAGTGTTCCGAAATTGTTGCCGCTTATGATGGACACGGCGTTTCTTAGATTGAAATATCCTGAAAACATCCTTTCCTGCGGTTTTCGGGTAATTACATTTATCACCGGTCCGTCGGTGAGTTCCATGTATTCGGCCGGGGTAGGCGAGTAGTACTCTACGTTTTTTATGATCTCGGCAGAGTACGAACATAATTCCGTTCCTTTTGCCGGAACACCGTTTATGGTGATGAGGATTTTTTTGTTGTCGTGTGTGTATAGTTCGGTTTCGCCAATGGATGTCTTGAAGTAATTCATGGACGAAATGGCCTCAAGGGCGTTTACGCCGAATTTGCGGTTTCTGTCGGAGAGTATAAGCACGTCGTGTCCGGGCTTATGTATGATGCGTGCCCCTTCAACCACTATCTCTTTTAGTTCCTGCGATGTAGTGCTGTCATTATGTTCGGATGCATACGTAGCGTATGCAGCAGCGGCAAATAAAAATATAACAATAGGTTTGACCATAGCTCTAATAGCATTTGTGTTTTCGATGGGCGTTGTCGCAAATTTAAACAAGTTTTTGGAAAAATGCAAATATTATGACATTTTTTATAATTCAATAAATGTATGGTTGTGGAATAGCTACGGGGCTGTGTTAAGAGCCTGTCAAAAAAAGGATAAAGGCGGAGCTGCAGCAACGCAGCTCTGCACAGGATGCGCCTGTAATCCTATCTGTTACGCCGCGTGGTTGTGTCGGGAATCAGCCTCCGAAGCGGAAGCCGGCGCCGAGCATCAGGTTGCCGGGGTCGCGGAAGCGCAAAAGGCGGTAGCCTGTGCTCAGGTAGAAGCGTTTGCCTATGAAAGTTTTGAGAGTGAATGTCTGGTACCATCCGCGCATATCCTTGCCGCCCGGTGCCCACAGGCTGTGTCCCAGCCCTATGTTTACGGAGAAAATCGGCATGGCCAGTTCTACTCTTGCGCTCAGCCCGAGTGAGCATCGGTGGCCGAACGGCTGGCGGTAGAAGCGCGGGTTTTCTGTGCCTGATGAGGGTTCGTGGTAGGGCGAAAGGTTGGCGGCTTCGTCGTACTGTCCGTCAAGCGAGGCTCCGGCTGCGAATATGGGGTTGACGCGGTAAAGCGGGTTGATGTTGAAACCCGCCACGCCGAAATGTCCCGGAATGAGTTCCAGCCCATGCGACTCGTAGCCGGCCGCCACGGACGGGTCGTAATAGCCCTTGCGCCATGCGCCGTAGAGGGTGATGTCGTAGACGAATCCGGGGTCGAATCCGCTCCAGTCTGCCCGGCTGTCGGTGTCCGTGCCGTCGCCGAGGCGGTATGCCACGCCGAGTCGTGCCCACACGGTGTTGACGCCCGGGTTGGGGTAGTCGGTGTTGCCGTTCGAGAAATGCGACAGCCCTATGCCTCCGGTCAGGGTGACGCGGCTGCTGAGGCGGTATTTCAGCAGCAGGTCGAGATTGATGTAGGCGTTGGCGTGCGAGCCGAAGCCGTCCACGTCGGCGTAGTCAAACGGCTGGCCGTTGGTGATTTTTTTCCAGCCGAACGAAGCCCCGAAGTTCCATTCGTAGTCGAGGCTTAGCCGCGACGAAAGCGACGTGATGCGCGAGCCTTGCAGCACGTAGACGTTGAAAGGTGTGCCCGTAAGCTCCGACGGAGAAAAGCCCGCTATGCCCACGCCGATGCCTTGGTAGGCATGCGGGTAGTATCTGTCCCATTGTGTGCCGCGCGGCATGCGGAAGCTGTAGCGCAGGTCGCCGGCAAAGGCGGCGTCGACGCTGCGGCCGGTGGCGTTTTCGCCGCGCAATATGGGGCCGGAGCGCAGCACGGCGGCCGCGCGTCCCGTAAGCGACACCTCGGAGCGCCACGAGCGTGTGGTGTCGGCCGGTGCGGCCCATGTGTGTGTGGCGAACAGCGCGGCCGAGGCCAGCAGGGATGTTTTAAAGAGGCTCATGGGTGCAATAAAGTTTTACGGGCATTTCTATGTACAGCAGGGCGTCGACGGCGGATTCCTCGCCGGTGGACGTGTTGAGCGTGTGCACGCGGCAGCTGAAGACGCAGCATTCGAAATCGCACTGAAGTTTCAGGGCCACGGGTTCTCCCGCAGGCACGTCGAAAGCTCCTGGCATTGCCGGAAAATTGCTGAACACCAGCGGCGTCCAGCTCGTAGAAAGGGCGCCCTCCTCGCCCCGGAGCTGCCAGTCCCAGCCTACGGTCGGGCCGGACGACGGCAACGGCACTACGGCGCCCGACGACAGCACAAGTTTTGCCATCTCGTCGCCCGAGCCATGAGGAACAAAGCGGTAGACCGACACGACGCCGGACAGCGGCGCAAATTCGTACGACGGCGAGCCGAGCCCGTGCGGGTAGTGCACTTCCAGGATGGTTTCCGTGAACGAGAACGGCTTGTAGCCTGACCACGAGTCGAGAGTGTAATCTATGCCGGTCACCTCCACCGAACCGGTGGGCATCAACGTGGCCTCGAGCGACGCGCTGCCGTATTCGTTGGCCACTACGATGCTTATCCGTGTAGGTTCTGCGCCGAGGTAGCGGTTGAGCGAAACCACGAGGTCGGCGCCGTCGCGGCTCACGGAATAGCTTCTGACGGCCGTGTCGATGCTGTAAAGGCCTGGCGACACATATTCCGGCTGCGGTTCCGAGCCGAGGCTGAACACGCCTTTTATGTTCCAGTCGTCGGTGCTGACAGGCACCCGCACATGCGTGCCTGCGCCGTCGAGCACTATTTCATGCGTATCTATTTCGAGCGGTCGGATGAACACACCGCTGTTGCACGACTGCAGGACGAGCAACGCGCAGAGCAGCGACGACAGCAGAGAGAGTCTTATTTCGTATTTCATTGCAAGCGTTGTTGAAATTCGCCATGCGACGAATCTCTGACAAAAATACGAAAAAGTGCAATATACGTGACGCTATTTCTATTTTTTTTTAAAAAAAGGCTCTAAAAAAACGGAGCGAAGTTTCAGAAAAAGAAACCGCTCCGTTGTGTATGATACGCGTCCTGCCGCGTGCAGGACTCTGCTTCCGGCATGTCAGTTCAGGCCGATTATGGCTTTCTGGTCTTCGGCAGGCAGTTCGCCCATTTCGGCGAGGACGGCGAAGCCGAATTCGGCGGCGTCGCTCACGCCCTTTTCCTTGTAGTAGCTCATGTATTTGTCCGTGAGTTCCTTGGCGGCGTCGTCATTGCCGTCCTTATGTGCTTTTACACACTGTTCCACGAGGTATTCGGCGTCGGCTTTTACGTCGCCGGTGGGAGCCTTGGGGCCGCATGCTGTCAGCGCGACGGCAAAAGCCACGGCTGCCGTAAGCAGGATTTTTTTCATAGATGTATGCGTGTTATGTGGTTTGTGACGGATTTTATGGTGCAAAGTTATGAATTATCCGTATGCCATACAACAAAAGAAAAGCGGTGTATGTCCGATATTTTTGTTAATTTTGCATTTCAAGACTCAATACGACATGACGCACAGGCCATTGTACATAATTCCCGCCCGTGGCGGAAGCAAGGGCATCCCCCGGAAGAACATCAGACCGCTGGCCGGGAGGCCGCTCATAGCCTACAGCATCGATGTGGCCACAAGCCTGTGCGACGACCTGCGCCGCATAATCCTCAGCACCGACGATGCCGACATAGCAGCCGTGGCCGAGGGGCTTGGCCTTCCGGTGCCGTATGTGCGGCCTGCGGAGCTGGCCACCGACACTGCCGGAAGCCGCGAGGTCATGCTCGATGCCATGCGCTATGCCGACGCGGAGGGCATAGACTATGACTGCGTGGTGCTGCTGCAGCCCACATCGCCGCTACGCACGCCCGACGATGTGCGAGCCGCACTCGGCCTTTACACGCCTGAGGTGGATATGGTGGTGAGCGTGGAGGCCGCCTCGTGCAATCCCTATTATAATTGTTTCGAGACCGATGCCGACGGCTGCCTGCGCATAAGCAAAGGCGACGGACTGCTCACACGGAGGCAGGACGCACCGCCGGCATGGGCGTTCAACGGTGCGGTCTACGTTATCAACCCCTCCTCGCTCCGGGCCATGCCCATGGGCGCTTTCCGGCGCCGTGTCCCGTCGGTGATGCCGGCAGAGCGCAGCATCGACCTTGACACGCCGCGCGACTGGGTGGTGGCCGAAGCTATCATGTCAACCCTTGACGCGGGCGATGCGTTATAAAGATACTGCATATGAAACGTTATATCATATCCTCCGAAGCATCTCTGCTTGATGCGCTCGCACAGCTGAACGCTTTGAGCGGCAGCGCCATGACGCTGTTTGCCGTGGACGCCTGCGGCCGTGTGGCCGGCACGCTGACCGACGGCGACGTGCGCCGCGCGCTCCTGGCCGGGCACGGCCTTGACTGCAGGGTGGCCGATGCCGCGCGGCGCGATTTCCGCAGCGTGTGCGGCCCGCGTCCCGACGTGGCGGCGTTGCGCGAGTGCCGCGCGAGCGGTATCACGCTCGTGCCAGTGCTCAACGCCGACGGCACGCTACGGCGCATAATCGACCTGAGCGTGACGCCCACGCAGCTGCCTTTGCGGGCTTTGCTCATGGCAGGCGGAAAAGGCGAGCGCCTGCGCCCTATGACACTCACCACCCCCAAGCCCCTGCTGGAGATAGACGGCAAAGCCATAATAGACTACAATGTGGAGGCTCTTGCCGCTGCCGGCGTCACGGACATAACCGTGTCCACGGCCTATATGGCCGACGCCATCGACAGCCATTTCGCCTCCCCGGTGGCGGGAGTGCAGGTGCGCACCGTGCGCGAGTCGGCCCCGCTCGGCACCATAGGGGCGGCTTCGCTTGTCGACTGGGAGCCGGACGGCGACACGCTGGTGATGAACTCCGACCTGCTCACAACCATCAGTTTCGAGGAAATGTACCTTCACCACGCTGCCGAGCATGCCGACATCACCGTCGCGGCCATACCGTATGCCGTGAGTGTGCCTTATGCCATACTCACTACAGACGGCGCGCGTGTCACGGGCATTGACGAGAAACCCACATACAGCCATTATGCCAACGCCGGCATATACATATTCCGGAACGCGGTGCTGCGCACTCTGCGTGCCGGCGAGCGCACCGACGCCACCGACCTCATAGAGCGATGCATCTCCGGCGGCGGACGTGTGGCTTACTATCCCATACGCGGCACGTGGATAGATGTCGGCTCGCCGGCCGATTTCCGGCAAGCCTCTGAACTCATGCGCCACCACCGCAACCTATCCGCACGATAACAATCCCTCTCCCTCATATCCATTACCATCATGGCAGATTCAAATTTCATAGACTACGTAAAGATATTATGCCGCTCGGGCAAAGGCGGAGCCGGCTCGCGCCATTTCCACCGCGCCAAGTATGTGCCCAAAGGCGGCCCCGACGGCGGCGACGGCGGCCGCGGCGGCCACATCATCCTGCGCGGCAACCGCAACATGTGGACGTTGCTGCCGCTCAAATACCGCCGCCACATATTCGCCGGCAACGGTGAGAGCGGCGGCGCCGGGCGCAGTTTCGGAAAAGACGGCGAGGACATAACCATAGATGTGCCCTGCGGCACGGTGGTGTATGACGCCGAAACGGGCGACTACCTGACGGAGGTCACCGACGACGGACAGCTCGTGAAGCTGTTGCGCGGCGGCCGCGGCGGCCTCGGCAACTGGCATTTCAAAAGCTCCACCAACCGCACGCCGCGCTATGCCCAGCCCGGCGAGCCGGCCATTGAAAAAAGCGTGGTGCTGGAGCTGAAGCTCCTTGCCGATGTCGGTCTGGTGGGATTCCCGAATGCAGGAAAGTCCACCCTGCTTTCCTCCGTGTCGGCCGCGCGGCCGAAAATAGCCGACTACCCTTTCACGACGATGGAACCGCAGATAGGCATCGTGAGCTACCGCGACAACCGCTCTTTCGTGATGGCCGACATCCCCGGTATCATCGAGGGCGCAAGCGAGGGCAAAGGCCTGGGACTGCGTTTCCTCCGCCACATCGAGCGCAATGCCGTGCTGCTGTTCATGGTGCCGGCCGATGCCGACGACATCACGGGGCAATACGAAATACTGCTCCGCGAGCTAAGGCAGTTCAACCCGCAGCTTGCCGACAAACACCGCATACTCGCCGTGAGCAAAAGCGACATGCTCGACGACGAACTGCGCGAGGCGCTCCGCGCCACACTTCCCGCCGATGTGCCCCACGTGTTCATCTCGTCGGTCACAGGCCAGGGCATCACCGAACTGAAAGACCTGCTGTGGCGTGCCATCACCGACGAAAGCAACCGTTTGGCCACGCCGGGCATAGCCCAGCGTCCTCTCGACGACAAGCACCGCGTGGGCGAGGAAGACAATTTCATATTCCAGTACGTGCCCACTAAGGAAGAAGAGGAGGAAGCCGAAGACCTGCGCCACATCGATCCCGCATCGTGGGGCGAGGATGAGGATGACGACGATTTCTTTTGGGACGAAGACGTCGAACCCGAAAACTGACACCGCGCCCTGCCATGACCCTCTCCGAACTTCAACGCTCGCTGCGCGCCGTACTCGCACGGGTCTTTGATTGTGCCGAGACGGAAGCCACCGTCAGGATATTGCTTGAGGACGGCGCGGGCTACACGCCGCTGGACGTCGCCCTGCATGCCGACCGGCCTCTGGAGGATTTCACCGTGCGGCGTCTGTCGGAAATGGCCAGGCGTGTGGCCGACGGTAGTCCCGTGCAATATGTCACAGGCCATGCCCGCTTTTACGGCATGGACATGCGTGTGACGCCTGATGTGCTCATCCCGCGTCCCGAAACCGAGGGTCTTGTCGACATAATAGCGGCGGATTACCGTGGCTGTGCCGATTTGCGCGTGCTCGACATATGCACCGGCAGCGGATGCATAGCCATAGCGCTTGCGCGCACGCTGCCGTTTGCCAGGGTGGATGCGCTCGACATAAGCGCGGAAGCGCTTGCCGTGGCGCGCGACAACGCGCTCCGTCTCAAGGCGGCAGGAATAGACTTCCGCCGTGACGACGCCTTGAGCCTTGCTTTGCCCGGCGCTCCAGTCTACGACATAATAGTGTCGAACCCTCCCTATGTGGCCGACAGCGAACGCGAGGCTATGGACGACCGCGTGCTGATGCACGAACCGCACGGCGCATTGTTCGTGCCGGATGCCGACCCGCTGCGTTTTTACAGGCCCGTGGCCTCGTATGCCGTGCGGGCCCTGCGCCCCGGTGGGCGGCTGTATCTTGAAATAAATCCGCTGTTCGCGGCCCCGACGGAGCAGTGTCTGCGCGACGCGGGGCTGACGGATGTGTCCGTAATGCGCGATTTCTACGGCCGCATGCGCTATGCCGCCGCAAAAGCTCCCGAGGAATGAAATCCGCCCGAACCGTCACCCCCGCACAGGCTCGCGAACGCCTTGCCGATGCATGCGCGCGCGCCGAATACTGCACGCATGAGCTGCGCGAGAAGCTGCGCCGATGGCGCGTGGAACCTGGCGAAGCCGAACGCATCGTGCAGGAACTCGTACGAACGCGCTACGTCGACGATGCGCGCTATGCCTGCGCATTCGTGCGCCGGAAAGCCGAATATGCCAGATGGGGAAGGCGGAAAATAGCCGCCGCGCTGGCAATGAAGCGTATCGACCGCTCCGTTGCAGCCGAAGCCCTCGGCGAGATAGACCCGCAGGCCTATGAGGAGGCGCTGACGGGGGTGCTGCAGGCAAAAGCACGCATGCTCGGCGACGAAGCGCTGACCACCTACGACGGCCGTACGCGCCTTTTCCGCCATGCCGCCTCACGAGGATATGAAACCGACGCCATAGCCCGCGCCTTGCGCAGGATGATGGCCGAATAGTAACTCTGGATATAACCCATAAAATAAAACTATCATGAACATCGGAGACAAAGCGCCCGAACTTTTAGGCGTGGACCAGGACGGCAAGGAAGTGCGCCTGAGCGACTTCGCCGGCCACGACCTCGTGCTGTATTTCTATCCCAAGGACAATACCTCCGGCTGCACGGCCGAGGCATGCTCGCTACGCGACAACATAGATGAACTGCGCGACCGAGGCTACACGGTGGTGGGCGTAAGTTCCGACAGCGAGGCTTCGCACCGCCGCTTCATCGACAAACACAGCCTTCCTTTCATCCTCATAGCCGACACTGACCACCGCCTGCAGGAGGCGATGGGCGTGTGGGGCGAGAAAAGCATGTGCGGCCGCAAGTATATGGGCACGCTGCGCACCACTTTCGTTATTGACGGCGACGGTGTGATACGGCATATCTTCGGCCCGAAGGACATAAAGACCAAGATTCACGCCGGGCAGATTCTCGCGCTTTGAAATTACATGGAAATGAACTACTTTTGCGGAAGAAAAGCATTTCTATGAAACGACATCTCAAATTATTGGCCGTATCGCTGGTTGCGGCGTTCATGGCTGTGGCATGCGGCGACAGCGACCGCTTCACGGTGAAAGGCACTGTGGAGGGCGGACGCTCGATGAACCTGCGCTATGTGTTCTACGACGGCGACGCTTTCATGCAGGGCATCACTGCCGTGCGCGGCGGCGACTTCCGCTTCGAAGGCACTGCGCCGCAACCGGTGCTCATAGAGTTGTTCGACAACGATTACCGCCTGCTCGGACGCATCTATGCAGCCAAAGGCGACGAGATAGAGTGTCGCATCGACCCGGCAGACCCGAACCGCCTTTCGGCGTCCGGCCGCAAAGACCTCTCTCGGTGGACCCAATGGCTGCGCGACAATGCCGACGCTCTTGCCGCCGGACGCGGCGATTCGCTTGTTGCGGCCTATGTGGAGCGAAATCCCGGCGATGTCGTGGCCACGCTTCTGGTGGTCACGCAGATCGACGCGTCGACCGACCGCGGGCTGCACCTCGCCGACTCTATGCTCACGCTTATCGCCCCCGAAGCGAGGCCGCTCAACATCACCCGCAGCCTGGTGGCGCAGATAGAGCAGCATGTGCACGGTCCGGAGGCGCGTATGCGTGATTTCGGCGTCCGTATGCGCGACCGAGGCAACGACACTCTGCGCATGGCTTCATCGCCTCTCACGCTCTTTGCGCTCAGCACCGAGCGCACCGCCCGCCGCGACAGCGTGGTGCCTGCGCTGAGGGCCATATACAAATCGCACGGCGGGCGCCGCTTGCGCGTGGTGGACATCTCGCTCGATATTGACACGCCCGCATGGCGCCGCATCACACGGCCCGATTCGGCCGGCTGGATACAGGCATGGCTGCCCGGCGGCACCGCCTCGCGCGGCATTGACAGCCTGGCCGTGCCGTCGCTGCCGTATTTCATAGTCGCAGACTCTACCGGCAGCCAGTTGCTGCGCACGCCGTCGGCGGCCGCGGCCCGGAGTTTCATCGACAAGCGGATGGCACGGAAATGATAACCAACCGCGAAGAAGTGCTTGAAAACGCTTTGCGCGTTTTCGCAAGGATGAACTATGAAAAGGCCAGTCAGACGGAGATTGCCAAAGCCTGCGGCCTGTCGAAAGCCGGACTGATATACTATTACCCGTTCAAGTCCGACCTGTTTGTGGCGGTAGCCGACAAATATGTGTTCGGCATGCAGTCCGCAGCAAATAAATTCCATATTTCGGCATCATCGCTGCGGGAATTCATAGAGCAGTATGTTTCAGGAGTAAGGCAGACGATGGAAAGGATGCTCGCACTGCTCGACGACGGAAATAATCCGGCAGGGTGCAGCATAAATTTCTATTACTACCATCTGCTCATGCAGGTGCGCCTGTATTATCCTGATGTAGAGAAAAAGATTTCCGCCATATTTTCGCAGGACTATGAATTGTGGACGTCGGCAATAGCCGATGCAAAAGAAAAGGGCGAGATAAGGCAGGATGTCGACGTGGACGAAGCCGCATGTATGTTCAGGCAGATGTTTATGGGTCTGTCCTTCGAGCAGTCGTTTCTGGGTGGTCTCGACACGGACGTGCTTGCCGGGCGCCTGCGCTACATATATTCGTTGCTGACATACTGAGCTTTAGACACGTTTTAAAATGGGTTGTAGATTTTTGCGCCGAAAAACCGACCGAGTGGTTTGTTTTATGGATTATTTTTGTAATTTTGCCCTCGAAAATCCATCACATAAAAACCAGAAAAAATGAAACACGTATCGGAAATCGTACTTTCGGCTCTTGCTCTGCTGTCTTTGACTTTTGTGTCGTGTGCAGTCGGTCTGTCTGGCTCCTCGTCGGGCACTGACGAGATAGCCACCTATGAAACAGTGAAATCCGCCCTCGACAAATTAAAAAGCGACAACAGCCGCATCATAGGGCTGTCTGTCGAGGCTGCCGGCTCGTCGTCGGAATGCAACACTGAGTTCGGGTATGCCCAGGCAGAGATAATCGATTCGGACAACAATGTTTTCCTGCAGGTATTCTGTCCCGATGTGTCCAAGCCCCGCCCGTGGAACAATGCGAAGCAGGTCAAATACGCCGACGTGCAGTCTCTCACCCTCGACCCGGCCAAGGCTGTGGCGCAGATAGAGCAGTGCAAGTCCATGATTCCGGAAGGCTACAGATTTCTGAGTCTTCCGAGCTACAGAATCGGGCTGGCAGATGACAAAGCCTCTTTCGAGACGCGCATCACGCTCAACGTGCAGGAAATCGGCAAAGAGTCCATCGAGTCGGGCGGCGAAAAGACCGAAGTATACTATGAGCTCCATTTCGTAATCGACCCCGACGGCAATGTCCGCATGATTGAATGACGTTATAGAAACAACATCGAAGCGCGTGCACCGCAACATGGTGCACGCGCTTCGATGTTGTTATTCGTATGCCGCAAGGGCGTCGCGCAGTTCGGAGGCCACCATGGCTCGCAGTTCGGGAGGTTCAAGCACGGTGAGGCGCGGGCCGTGGGAGAGGATTTCCTCCACGAGGTCGGGGGTGATGCGCATGCGGTAATAGAATATGGAGTATTCGTCGTGCACTATTTCGCTCTGCGAATGGTGCAGGGGCAGCGCACGCAGGTATTTGGCCCGGTGCGGGTCGGCCTTGATGGCGATGCGCTTGGCTTCGTTGTGCGAGAACACTATCCCGAAAGAATCGTGGAAATATGTCTCGGCGTCGAATGCCGGGTCGGGCGCGAACGTGGCGGGCAGCGCCACGCAGTCGCTCATGCGGTCGAGGGCATAGGTCTTGATTTTTCCGTCGGCCGGGACGCGGCCGGTGGCATACCATCGCTGTTTGAAAATCTTGAGGAAATACGGCTCGAGCACTACACCGGGGGTGGGGCGGCTGCGCGTGTAGGAGTGATAGGTGAAGCGCACGGGATGGTTGTCGCGTATGGCTTCGATTATCAGTCCGAGGTAGCTTCGCGCCGATGGCACGTTTTCAAGGAAGATATGCCCTGCCATGTCCCGCGAATTGCTTAGCATGTCGCTTATGGCCACGGAGTTGAGCAGCCAGTCGGAGACGCTTTCGCTGTGGGAGTCGTTCTCGGCTATGTAGTACTCGAACGTGGAGGAGTCGCACTCGATGACGATGTTGAACAGCTCCTGTATGGCCTGCCGGTAGCTGTAGAACGTGCGGCGCGGCAGACCCGCGCCGCCGTCGGAGAATTGCGACAGGCGCCATTTGGCATCCAGCTCGGCGCGCGATATGCGGCCGTGGCGGCGTATGGTGTCGACTATCCAGATGTAACGCGCAAGCAGGTTGCTGCTCATTGTTTCTGCGCTTTATGGCCTATTGAGAGCAGGAAAAGTCCGATGAAGGTGAAGGCGGCGTTGATGAGCAGCAGTTCGAAGCTGGTCTCGTAGCCGGCGTAGCGTGCGAGCGCCCATTGGGTGAGCCATGACAGGGCCGGGGCGGAGATGCACACGAAAGGCACGTAGCGGTCGCGCACAGGGCGTCCGAGCGAGAGTCCGAACACGAACAGTCCGAGGATGGGGCCGTAGGTGTAGGATGCAAGCGTGTAGACGGCGCTTATGGCGTCCTGGTTGCTCAGATAATAGAATGCGACGATGATGGCTCCCATTATTGCCGACATGCCGATGTGCACGCGCTTGCGGGTGCGCGTCAGTTCGTCGTCGGCTTTGCTGCGGTGGGCGCCGAGGATGTCGACGGTGAAGCTCGTGGTGAGCGACGTCAGTGCGGAACCGGCAGCGGAGTAGGCCGCCGACACGAGTCCGAGCACGAACAGTATGCCCACGATGGCCGGCATGGCCGAATGTGTGGCCACGAGGCCGAATATGTCGTCGGTTTTCTCTGGCACGGCTATGCCGTTGCGTTCCAGGAATATGGCGAGCAGGGTGCCGAGCAGCAGGAACAGGGCCACTACGAAGAATTGCGACACGCCGCTGACTATCATGTTTTTCTGAGACTGGCGGCTGTCGCGGCACGCGAGGTTGCGCTGCATCATGTCTTGGTCGAGGCCGTTGGTGGCTATGGCCATGAACACGCCTGCGATGAACTGCTTCCAGAAATAGGTGCCCGCCATGGGGTCGTCGAAGAAGAACATGCGCGAGCTGGGGTGCGAGCCGATGGCCGAAACCATGCCGCCGAAATCAAGGCCGAGGTTGCGGGCTACGAAATATATGCACAGCACCACGCTGGCTATCAGGCAGAAGCTTTTCAGTGTGTCGGTCCATATGAGTGTCTTCACTCCGCCGTTCACGGTGTAGAGCCATATGAGGGCGATAGTCGCGGCCACATTGAATATGAACGGGACTCCGAGCGGCTCGAACACGAGGAACTGCAACACGGCGCACACCACGAAAAAGCGCACGGCGGCGCCGAGCATCTTGCTGGCGAAAAAGAACCATGCGCCCGTGCGGTAGGTGCCGCGTCCGAAACGCTCCTCGAGGTAGCCGTAGATGCTGATAAGGTTGCGGCGGTAGAACAGCGGCACGAGCACGAAGGCTATGACGATATAGCCCACGATGAAGCCGAGCACCATCTGGAGGTAGGCATAGCCTTTGCCCACCACCATGCCGGGCACGCTTATGAATGTGACGCCGGAAATCATGGCGCCGACCATTGCGAATGCCACCACGGGCCACGGGGCCGTGCGGCCGCCGGTGAAGAATGTGGAGTTGTCGGCTCCGCGCGAGCTGAGGCGGCCGACGAGCATCAGCAGCAGGAAATATGCCGCGATGGTAAGGATGACGATTACGGGCATGCTCATGGCTTATTCGGCGTAAAGGAGGTAAGGACGGCGCTGCGCGCGGAATTTTTTTACATCGTCGGCCCATGTGGCTTTTATTTCATCGGCCGACATGCCCCGCTCTATCATGCCGCGTATGTCGCCGCGGCCTATGAGTTTCTCAAAAAAGCTGCTGAAAAACTTGTCGCCGGCGCCGAGGTCGCGGTAGGCGTCGATAAGGTAGGTGAGGTTCACTCCCTGGGCTATGGCTGCTTCCTCGCTGATGTTGCGCAGGTCTTCGCCATGGCAGAGTTTGTTGAGTTGCGGAGGATTCTTTGCCCCGGCCACGCTGCGCGGCGTGAACTCGAATGCGCGCCCTTTCATGTCGGGGTGGCCGTACACTTCGAACGGCATGTCGGTGCCGCGTCCGAGGCTCACGGGCGTAGCCTCAAAGTAGCATGTGGACGGATACAGGTAGATGGCCCGCATCGTGCGCAGGTTGGGCGACGGGGCTATGGGCAGGCGGTAGCGTGTGGCGTGCGTGTAGCCCTCGCAGGGCACCACTTTCAGGTCGGCCTTGCGGCCTTCGCGCAGCCATCCTTCGCCGTTGGCCATAAGGGCCAGCTCGGCCAGTGTCATGCCGTGCACCACGGGGATGGGCAGGCGGCCTACGCCCGATGCGTGTTTCATGTCGAGTATGGGGCCGTCCACGGTCATGCCGTTGGGGTTCGGGCGGTCGAGCACAAGCACCTCTTTCCCGGCCTCGACGGCGGAATTCATGAGGTCTATCATCGTGCAGTAGTACGTGTAGTAGCGCAGGCCCACGTCCTGGATGTCGACCACGATTACGTCGAGCGCATCCATGACTTCTTTCGAGGGACCGCGTTTTTTGCCGTCGTAGAGCGATGCGATGGGCACGCCTGTCGGCTCGTCCACGCTGCTGCTGACGTGCTCGCCGGCGTCGGCTGTGCCGCGGAATCCATGTTCGGGCGAGAATATCGTGACTACGTTTATGCCGCTGTCGAGCAGCACGTCGAGCGTGTGGCGGTCGCCCACCATGCCGGTGTGATTGCTGAACAGAGCCACGCGTTTGCCGCGAAGTTCCGGCAGATACTCTTGTGTGCGCGCCGCGCCCACTGTCACTTCCTCTTTCGTTTCAGCCTCTGCCGCTCCGTTTGTTCCGGAATTGCCGGCGTTGGCCCCGCATGCCGCGGCCATCATGGCGGCTGCGGCAGCAAGTATCATATATAGTTTCTTCATATGCAGTATTTTATCGGTATTCAGTCAGTCGTGACATCCTAATGGCTGTCCTGCATTGTGTTATCGGCCGTAAAGTTACGCTAAAAAAACGCCCTCTATTATGAATTTTTGTTTTTAATTCATAATAAAGTTTAAACAAGGCGAAATATTTTCATATCTCGAAAAATGCTTATACCTTTGCATCGCAAAACCGAGGGGTATTAGCTCATCTGGCTAGAGCGCGACACTGGCAGTGTCGAGGTGAGCGGTTCGAGTCCGCTATACTCCACTTTAAATGACTTCCGCCATGCGGGAGTCATTTTTTTTGGTATGTATGCCGGCGCGGCGTGGCGAACACAACGGCGGTGCGGCGTGTTGTTTTTTTGATATGAAGACGGCGCGCTTGTTCTTACCCCTGATTCTTTTTGTCTGCCATGCGGTGAGCGGATGCTGTCTTATATATGACTATGACGACTGCCCGCCTGAGTCGGAAGATGATTTCGATGTGGATTCGGACTGGAAATACGCGCCCGCCGCTCAGCCGGAAGGCATGGCATATGTGTTTTTCCCTGCAGATGGCGGCGAGGCATGGCGCTTTGATTTTCCGGGACGTGCTGGAGGTGTGGCCAGACTGCCCGACGGGGAGTATTCCGTGGCGGTGTTCAACGACGACACTTCCGCGGTGCTGTTCGGCGATTCCGACGATTACTACAACTTCACTTTCTATTGCCGTCGCGGCGGCCTCTACGACGGGCTCGGCGGCACGCTTGAGAATCCTATCGGTCCTGATGTGGCGCCCGGCGGAGAAAATGTGGAGATATGTCCCGACATGCTTTGGTGCGATGAATGCTGCGATTTCTTCCTGACGCCTGACGGCACGGCTTTGGAGCGTACAAACGGATGGCAGATGGAGACCGGCGATGAAAGATGCCTGACGATGTATCCGCGACAGGCAGTGGCCCGCTACCGTTTTTCCATACTTGAGGTGTCGAACCTCGGAGGTGTGGCCCGCATGTGCGCGTCGCTGAGCGGCATGGCTTCGTCGCTGCGTCCGTATGGCATGTACCGCGGAGCGCCCGTCACCCTCCCTGTATCGGCGCGCGCCGAGGGCAATAGCGCCATAGTGGGCGAATTTCTTACTTTCGGCCTGCCCTCGGAGGGTGCTGCCCCGAATATGCTTTCGCTTTATGTGTGGCTTGCCGACGGCCGGAAGTTCTGCTACGGATTTGATGTCAGCGGCCAGACACGTGCGGCGGCGGATCCTCTGAACGTCGACATAGCGGTGTCGGGGCTCGAACTTCCGGAGTCCGGCGAACCTGTGGGCGGCGGCTTCGATGTGAGCGTGGACGGCTGGGTTACAACGATAATAAATATACAGTCTTAAACAACTCCTTGCGCGGTTGCGTTTTATTAATAATCAATACTCTCCGAATCATGAAAAAAAATGCGCTCTACATACCCGTGGTGGCATTTGCCGCTTTTGCAGCGTCCTGCTCAAGCGAGGATCAGCCTGTTTCCGCTCCCGTAGCAGAGCAGGATGCCATCAGTTTCAGGGCTACTGTGCCGAAGGCTTCGCGCTCGGCGTCCACAACCACAGCGACGATTAAGGAATTCATAGTATATGCCTATACGGGAGGCAAGCCGTATATGCAGAATGTGCATGTGACCCGAAGCGGGTCGTCGTGGATATACAGTCCGGCGGTATACTGGCCGAGCACGCCCGTCAATTTCTACGCATTCAGCCCCAACATAACCAACGCTCCGAGCCCGTCGCAGCCTGAGCTCGGAAGCATTCCTGACTATAAGAATAACGGAAGTACCGACCTGCTGTATGCCGTGAATATGGGCGAGGTGGCCAAGGCAACGCCTGTGAACATGAATTTCCGTCACGCGATGTCGCGTGTGACGTTCATGCTCAGCAGCTCCAATTCGCAGATAGGGGTGCGTGTGCATTATGTGAAACTGCACAATATATACCTTCAGGGCACCTTTGCATTTCCACAGGCCACGACATCGCCCGATTTTCCTGACAACACAGGAGGATGGTCCGATCTGAAACTGAACAGCGACATGCTTGTGTTCACAGTCATAGGCAACGAGGACATAGTGGATTTGACTCCGACTCCTGTCGACATCACTTCCGGCAATATGGAGATAAGCTTCTTCATCCCTCAGCCTCTTACGCAACTCGGCTTTGACGGCAGCAACTACACCGGCAACGGCGTGGAAATAGACTGCGAGATATACGACACGGCCACAGGAACAAAAATATGGCCTAACGCATCCACTCCGCCGGCGCAGCTTGTGCCGGAAAGCCCCACCGGACGTCTTTTCTATCCGGTGACTACCGAACTCGTGGACGAATGGAAAATAGGTCATGCCTACGTCTACAACATCAAGATAGACAATCCCGACGTGCTGAAGCCGATAATGTTCGACGTAAGCGTGGACGATTACCAGCTGGAACAATAAACGGATATTGCCAAAATTACAAAGGCTCCCGTGCATTGCACGGGAGCCTTTGTAATTTTGGCCGTCTCAGAACTTGTAGGTGATGCCTATCTTGATGGGGAGGCGGTTGAAATCCTTCATGTACTGATACTTGAATTCAAGATTCAAGTCGAGGTTTTCGGCTATCGCGTAGTCGGCGCCTATGCCCACATTGAAAAGGAAGCGGCTGAGCGATGTGGAGGCTGTAAGGTTAAAGTCGCCGTTGAAGTCGTAGGATTCGCTCCAACCCACGCGGCCGTAGCCTATTCCTACAAGAGGATAAAGTTTGAATCCGTCGGACACGGGAATCAGATAGTGCGCATTGGCGCTTACGCTGAACACATCCACGTTTTTAGACTGGAATGCGTAGTCGAGGTCGGCTTCGAGGCGCACTGCTTCCGTGAGGCCGTAGCGGAACTTGGCTCCGATTTCAAAGTTGGTGGGTGAGCCTTCGCCTTCCAGGAAAGGCACGACTCCCAAGTCCACGCCGACGGCCATTTCTCCGCTTTGTGCGGATGCGCCGAGGCCGGCAAAGGCCATGCATAATGCGATAATAAGCTTTTTCATCACTGTAGAGTTTAGAGGTTGTCTAAAAAAATTGAAAAGAATCCAGTGTGGCCGGATATGTCAGGTAGTCTGCTTTATGCGGAAGTTTATTTATATGACGTCAAATTTATGAAAAAATTTCATAAAAACTATATAAAAAGATGTTTAAGCCAAATTTTGCGACAAATGTTATTAAACAACCTCTAAATTGCCGTTTAATCCCATAAAAACGAAAATGTCAACAGGCCGGTTAAGGACCCGTTGACATTTCGCTGTGTAGTCTTACCAGGATTCGAACCTAGACAGACAGAACCAAAAACTGTAGTGCTACCATTACACCATAAGACTATCCTGTGCTCAATGCCCGCGGGGGCACTAAAGCGGTGCAAAGTTAGCGCCTTTTTTTCTTTAATGCAAGCCTTTTGTACAAAACTGCATAAAAATACGTGAAAAGCGCCTTTATTTGCCTTTATTTGGCTATGAGCAGGCTGTAGTTCTTTTTGCCGCGCTGCACTATGATGTAGCGTCCCTGCAGCAGCATGTCGGGCGATGCGGGCGCGTAGGCGTCGGCGAGTTTTTCTTTGTTGACGCTTACGCCGCCTCCCTGCACGAGCTTGCGCATCTCGCCTTTTGAAGAAAATACGGGTGCGGAGTCTGTGAGAAGGTCGGCGAGCTTGATGCCGTTTTCAATGTCGGCACGGCTCACTTCGAAACGCGGCACGCCGTCGAACACGGCCAGCAGTGTCGCTTCGTCTATGCGGTGGAGCACATCGGCGGTGTTGTTGCTGAACAGTATTTTCGAGGCCTCCACGGCTGCTTCGTAGTCTTCGGCGCTGTGCACCATCACGGTGAGTTCGCGTGCCAGGCGCTTCTGCAGGGGGCGTGCTCCCGGGTCGGCTGTCTGCTCGGCTTCGAGGGCTTCGATTTCCTCGCGTGTCAGTGTGGTGAATATGCGGATGTAGCGCGCGGCGTCTTCGTCGCTTACGTTGAGCCAGAACTGATAGAACGCGTAGGGCGATGTACGCGCGGGATCGAGCCACACGTTGCCGCTTTCGGTCTTGCCGAATTTTCCGCCGTCGGCTTTGGTGATGAGCGGGCATGTGATGGCGTACGCGTCTTCGCCTCCGGCCACGCGGCGGATTAGCTCGGTGCCGGTGGTCATGTTGCCCCACTGGTCGCTTCCTCCGAGCTGCACGCGGCAGCCTTTTTCGCGGTAGAGGTGCAGGAAGTCATAGCCCTGCAGGAGCTGGTAGGAAAATTCGGTGAAGCTCATGCCTTCGCGGCTTTCGCCAGACAGGCGTTTCTTCACGGAGTCTTTCGCCATCATGTAGTTGACGGTGATATGCTTGCCCACATCGCGGATGAATTCGAGGAAGCCGAAATTCTTCATCCAGTCGTAGTTGTTGACGAGCTCGGCTGCGTTCGGCGCGTCGCTGTCGAAGTCGAGGAATTTTGCAAGCTGGCGCTTGATGGCTTCCTGGTTGTGACGCAGGGTTTCCTCGTCGATGAGTTTGCGCTCCTGGCTTTTCATGGACGGATCGCCTATCATGCCCGTGGCGCCTCCGATGAGTGCCAGCGGTTTGTGGCCGGCGCGCTGCAGGTGCTTGAGCATCATGACTCCCACGAGGTGGCCTATGTGCAGGCTGTCGGCGGTGGGGTCGATGCCGAGATACGCTGTGGCCATGCCTTTTTTGAGTTCTTCGTCGGCTCCGGGCATGAACTGGTGTATCATGCCGCGCCATGTGAGTTCTTCTATAAAGTCCATATGCGTAATTTTCAGTTTTCGTTTTTTGAGTTTCCGGGGCGGCTGTTGTATGCCTCAAGTGCTTTTTCGAGTACGAGCAGCGCGTCGGCCAGGTCTTCTTTTTTCAGCACGTAGGCCATGCGCACCTGGTTGCGTCCCATGCCGGGCGTGGTGTAGAACCCCGATGCCGGAGCCATGAAGACGGTGCGTCCTTCGTAGTCGAAGTCGCTCAGGCACCAGCGGCAGAAATCGTCGGCGTCGTCCACCGGGAGGCTCACCACTGTATAGAACGCTCCCATCGGTATGGGCGAATAGCAGCCCGGAATGCGGTTGATGCCGTCGATAAGGAATTTGCGGCGTTCCACATACTCGTTGTAGGTCATGAGCATGTATTCCGGCGGGGTGTCGATGGACGCTTCCGCCACAAGCTGGCCGAGCAGTGGCGGGCTGAGACGCGCCTGGCAGAATTTCAGCACGTTCTGCTTAAGCTCTTTGTGCTTGGTGATTAGCGCACCCACGCGTATGCCGCATTCGCTGTAGCGCTTGCTCACGGAGTCGATGAGCACCACCTGCTCTTCGATGCCCTCGAGGTGGAACGCCGATATGTATGGCGCGCCCGTGTAGCAGTATTCACGGTACACTTCGTCGGAGTACAGGAACAGGTCGTGGCGTTTCACGATGTCGCGCAGCCGGTCCATCTCCCGCTGTGTGTAGAGGTAGCCGGTCGGGTTGTTGGGGTTGCAGATGAGTATGCCTTTCGTGCGCGGTGTTATCAGTTCCTCGAACTTTTCTACCGGCGGGAGCGCGAACCCTTCCTCGATATATGAGGGGATGGTGACGATTTTCGCGCCGGCGCTTATGGCGAATGCCATGTAGTTGGCATATGCCGGTTCGGGCACTATGATTTCGTCGCCGGGGTCGAGGGTGGCCATGAATGCGAACAGCACCGCTTCAGAGCCGCCGGTGGTGATGATTATGTCGTCCACGTCCACGTTGATGTGGAAGCGCTCGTAATAGCTTTTCAGTTTGCGGCGCAGCGACAGCAGGCCTTCCGAGGGGCTGTACTCGAGAATCTTGCGGTCGAGGTTGCGCATCGCGTCAAGTCCGATTTCAGGAGTGGGTATGTCGGGCTGTCCGATGTTCAGGCGGTACACTTTTATGCCGCGTGCTATGGCTTCGTTGGCCAGCGGCACAAGTTTGCGTATGGGGGAGGCCGGCATTATGCGGCCGCGCTGTGATATACTTGGCATGTCAGATAATTTGTTGCAAAGTTACGTCAAAAAAGCGAAAGCACAGACTCTTGCCCGCTGAAAAATGAACAGGCAGAGACGCGGCGCATAGAACGCGCGGCTCCGCCTGTTGTTCAATAGGGGTGTTTCGACAGATGCGTCCGGCTTTAGAGGTTGTTTAATAATGCTTGTTAATGACAGGGCCGAAATTTTTCAGACG
>ERZ777305.526-NODE-526-length-62730-cov-13.842298_pt1 | contig 62730 bp, 56 predicted proteins | sample MGYA00374965_ERZ777305 | MGnify/ENA primary metagenome ERZ777305 (study PRJEB29328, sample SAMD00013331) | mouse gut metagenome | study: EMG produced TPA metagenomics assembly of the Metagenome analysis of fecal microbiota from mouse which was promoted...
TCCGGCCTTTTCCTCCGCTCTGTGTCTGTGCGTTCCGGCCTTTTCCTCCGCTCTGCTTCTGCGCGTTCCGGCCTTTTCCTCCGCTCTGCTTCTGCACGTTCCGGCCTTTTCCGCCGCTTTGCATCTGCGCGTTCCGGACTTTTCCGCCACCCTCGGCTTGGAGCATACCCTGCCTTCCCATGGCTCCTCTCACCGGCTCCTCGTCTTCATATTCATCGCCCTCATATACCTCGTCCTCATATTCACCATTCCCATACTCTTGGTCCTCATATTCTTCGTTCCCATATACCTCGTTCCCATATTCTCCATCCCCATACACCTCGTTCCCATATTCTCCATCCCCATACACCTCGTTCCCATATTCTCCATCCCCATACACCTCATTCCCATATTCTCCATCCCCGTACACTTCGTCTCCATACTCATATCCGTCCCGATCCGCATCAGGTCCGTATATCTCCGGCCCAGCATCAGGTCCGTCCCCGTATTCCTCATAAACCTCTTTTTCCAGAAATGCCTCCAGTCCTCTGTGTATCTGTTCCATCTCCGTCAGGTTTTCTCTGTCATTATCTCTAGCCATATCCGCTCCCTGTTTTCCACATATCCCGCTCCAGCCGTATAAGCATACGTTTTTCACAGTATATGCCCTGCGCCTTATCCGCATTTACCCATTTAGCCATAAAAAATAATCGGGGCTGATTTCCCGATTATTATATTGCCCTTTTGTCCGTATGACAAGGCACTTTACATAGAATTTATCAATTCTTTATTTTTGATTCCATTTAATGATCTCGCCATAATCAATAACGCGGTATTCCTCAGTGACATCCTGCATCATCATGGCATGACCGGCCACTATGACCCTTTCATAGTCCAGATATCTCTCAAGCACTTTCCATACCCTGTCCCTGACCTGCTGCCGGCTCTCCCATAGCTTTTCGCTCCCGGCGGGATGGATACCGTCACAGGCATCGTGTTCCTGACACAATCGCAACAATTCCTGTTCATCCCTGACCGTATGGGTCCTGTCGGATTCCCACTCGTGCAGGTCACGCTCTACCCAGAGAGGGATACCAAGCTCACGGGACAGGATCGCCGCGCTCTGCAAAGCCCTTGTATAGGGAGAGGAAATAATGATCTGGGGCCGCTCCTTCTCCAACAGCAGCGCGGCGGACCGGATCTGCGATTCCCCCGCCCGGGTAAGCCCTGCAAATGCCTTTCCAAAAGGTATACCGCTCCAGTCTCCCACACTCTGATAGTCCGGTTCCCCATGTCTCACAAAATAAAACGTCGTCATCATACACCTCTTTCCGTATGCGCAAAGACTCAGAGAATATCCCCGTAAGCCTGCAACATCCTCTCAATCATCTCCAGATCACGCATTTCTTCGGCTCTGTCATAGGTATAATTTTCAGGGACATCGTCAAACAGCTCTATGCGCTCCATCTCGCTCTCGGGCAGTTGTCCCAGCGCGTTCACCTTCGCATAATAGACCCGTCCGGTATTACTTCCCTTCCCGTCTTCCCATATATACTCGTAGTCCCAGAGCGGCAACAGCTCAGCGTCAATGATTCCTGTCTCCTCATATAATTCTCTCTTTGCCGCCTCCATAGCCGTCTCATGCGGCTCCACATGCCCTCCGGGATGTTCAAAACTTCCCCTGCGCTTATGCCAGCAATAAATCCATTTCCCTTGATACCGTGAAAAAATAATTACAAAATCAATCTGCTCCAGCCTTCCCGCCGGATATTCTGTCTTTGGCATACTATCGCTCCTGTTCTCTCCATACCGCATCCTGCTACCACATGCTTTAGTGCTATTATATCAGAATCCGGTTCATATGTCATGTCATATTTTGACCAAAAGGGATAATCTTTCCCATAAAATAAACTCCCCTGCGCCAGGGTTATGGGCTCTGAAGGTACATCCTTACCTCCCGGAAGATCGCGGCGTTCCTATGCCGGTTTAGGGGAATCCTTTAACTTAATGGGCGCATAGAGATTCATCTGATGATATCCAAGGCCCTCTTTTATCTCATCGTCCACATAGATCATATGTCCCATCAGTCCTCTGTCTTTGTCCATGACAAAATTGGTTCCTTCAAGCCATCTCTCCATCTTGTTTCTCACTCTGTTATTACTTTCACCGTCGCCGTCCACGCTGACCGCAGCCGCGTACAGGCCCCCGGGAAATTCGATGATCTCATAGGGAGCCACGTCTGCTCCTGTAACATTATCCTTGAGCGCCCATATCCACTGTACTATACCGTCCTTCTCACACAGAAAATCGGCAGCGTCAAAGATGACAGGCTTGAACAGATGGTTATGGGACTCCTGCCAGGGTTCAAAATCTCCGCCAAAGAGTTCCTCAAATGAGACCTGACCGGACGTTACCGCTCTGAATCCGGGGATTCTGACAATCATGATATCCGGTATCTTGCCGTCCAATCTCTCCGTGACCTCCAGCAGACGGTTTACCGTGGACGGATTGCCGTTGTAATTTACATTCACAATCTGCGCCTTGATTTCCCTGGCCTTTTCATATAAAAGTTTTACGTCTGAATCTCTGCCAAAATCAGCCAGTTCGATCTGCCGAATAAACTCCAGCACGATAGTTTTCAGTTCATGCAGAAGGGATATTTCCTCATCGATGTCGCCAACCTTTTTGCCCAGCACCTCCAGGACGGTCTGGGAGCCGGGAGTATTAAAAATACGCTGAATATCTTTAATACTTATATTGAGTTTCCGCAGAATCAAAATCTGCTCCAGCCGCTTTACATTGTCCTGATCATACAGCCTGTAAGCATAATCCTCTCTGCGGACGCTATTTATCAGCCCCATATCCTCATAATACCTGAGAGTGCGGGCCGACAGATCGTACCTGTTTGTCATGTCTCTGATCTTGATCAATTCGTTCATGCTATTTGTCCTCCTTGTTTAGGTTAAGTGTAGTATACACTGTTCCCCAACGGCAGAGTCAATAACAATACTCAGCTCCCGTTAAACGTTTCAAAGTGTTTCAACGCGGACTTTATTCCGCTCTCCAGCTTTTTCGTCACTCTCACACCCGGTTCGTACCAGATATGGTGAACGTTCAGCTGCCTGTTTTTCCTGTCATAAGTCATTTCAATCCGCCCTGCCAGCCGATCGCCAAACAGGATCGGCAGCACATAATAACCGTACTTACGCTGAACCTGAGGTGTATAGATCTCCCACTTGTAGGCAAAGTCAAAGATCTCTTTGATCAGGTTGCGGTCCCACATCATATTGTCCAGCGGTGCGATAAACTCGCAGCGCTGCCTGGTGAAAACATTCTCCCGGATATATTTGGCAATGTACCCATCCTCCGACAGGCAGTACAGCGTGTGGGCAATCCCTTCCACCTTGACAGGCAGAATGCGCCCCTTGGCCAAAAGCCCGGCAAATATCTCGTTCCGCTCCTTAGTTTTCAGCGAGGGAGCCCCTGCTTATACAGGATAAATCTCCGGGCCTCCGTCTTGGTCATATATATATCACACATTATGTTCTCCTTACGTTTTCCCACGGCAAAACAGCCGGACGCCACGCCCCCGCGGACATTTGGTCAATGCCGGGCGGGTTAGATATTCCGCAAATATGCCCAGCGGGGAAATGAATGGCTCACTGTGTACCACGGGGGCTCATTTCAGCAAAACATAGTAATCCCCGTAGACCTTATCGTCTTCTCCGCCGATAAGTTTTTCCTCCGAGAGTTTAAAGCCCATCTGCTCCGCAGCTTTTTTCCGCTCAGTGGCGGCAGGAGGAATCTTTGTGGCAATCATCTGGCAGACAAAGAGTTCAAAAGCCGGGGGCACGATCAGGGAAAGTATCTCTTTAATCTTTTCCGTCTCCTCATAATCACTCCTTATATCCAGTCTCAACAGCCCGCATTCGTTAAAATAATCCCGGGGCTTTTGTCCATCCAACGCCCTGCGGTTGAAAAGCTCGATAGTGCCTATGGCCTCCCCCGTGTGCCTGTCCACGATGGCCCAGCGCACGAATCCCCTGCCCATATAGGCCCTGAGCCAGAACTCAATAGCGCTCTGCACGCGCTCCAGAGTTGTGTAGTGAAAATCATCGCCGTTACAGTTGTCACCGTTGAAAAAAGGAACCGCTTTTTCATCGGAATACACCCGCAGCAGGTCAGGCGCGTCCACGGCCTCCACCAGCCGCAGCATGTAATTATCATTTTCCAGAATGGGACATTTGTCGTATGGGCTTACCATGTTGATACCTCCTACTGTTTTTTGATGTAGCAAACGCCCTGCCAGCGCTCTTTTCCGGCCCTGGCCAGCCGTTTCCTGTTATTGGGTTCAAAACTGCCCGGAGCACTCTTACGTTCCGCAGGCGGTTTTTTACAGTGTAACATGGTATATACGACAACGGTATGTCATACTTTCCCATACAGGGAAACTATTTTTTCCGCTGACTCCAGCAACCGTACCCGAATCTCTTCCGGGGCGATCACCTCCACCCCATCCCCCAGAGACAACAGAGTTCCCAGCCAGAACTGCTCGTTTTCCACCACCGTGGCTTTCATCAATGCGCTGCCGTCCGGAAACTCCCGGGTGACACAGCCTTTTAGATATTCTTTTACCCTCGCCTTTGCCGCCGCCTTACATTTGACCGTGATCTCCGTATACCTGCGGGAGTCACTGCCCTCCGTCTCCCGCAGGATATCGGCGGCAGACTTATGCTCCCGCTCAAAGGGCTGGTCCGTAACCTTTAAATCGCTCATCCGCACCAGCTTGTAAGTCCGGTAATCCTGTTTGTACCGGGAATAAGCCAGAAGATACCAGGCGTACCACCTGTATATGACGGCCACCGGCTCCACGGTATGGGTGCGGGTTTCCAGATTGTTGTTGGTATAGGTAAATTCCACCGTACGTTTTTCCAGGGCTGCCGTCTGCAAAGTCCGCAGCAGCTCCCTGTCTATCTCCTGTAGCGCCGAAAAATCCAGGATCATGCCGTTTTCTCCGGAATCGGATGCATGAGAAAACTTTTCCAATACATTTTTTGCTTTCTGGTCCTCGGTGGCCGACACAAGCCCCCGCAGCGCCGTCTGTATATAGGAATAGTCGTCAGTAGTGGCAAACCCTCTGTCCATGACAAAACGATCCGATATCTCATACCCTCCTGCCGCTCCGCCAATGGCGATGATCGGTATCCCTGCCTGACACAGCGAGTCCATGTCCCGCTGCACGGTCCGCAGCGACACCTCAAAGTGCCTGGCCAGCTTAGCCGCCGATGTTCTGCCGTGATTCAGCAGATATACGGTAATTGCGTATAGACGTTCAATCTTCATGATCATTCCCTCGCATTTTGTCAGCCCGGCCTAGATCCTGTGGGAACGGCGTCTCTTTCATCTACCGCCCATTCCACGATCATCCTCACATCCCGGGGTGTGATGCTCATCAATGGCTCTTTGGCGGAAACACCCATTTGTCCTCTCCCCTAATAGTCACACTGCCTTCGAGTCGCATTTTATATATTCTACCACAGCTTGTATTAAAAAGCATCCGCCTAAGTACAACTAAAATCCTATGTTTCCTCCCCAAAAGAGAGCCGTCTGCATCAAGATTCCTTGATGAAACGGCTCTCTTTTAATCATTGCTTTATCCAGTTCCCACGCAGGCCCTTACTCAGCCTTGTCTTCTTTTTTCTCTTCCAGCTTTTTCAGCGTCTTGGCCGCGAACTCCTTACCGCCGATACCGAAAGCGATGGCAAAGGCAACAGCAACAGCGGCAACCAGCAGGATGAACGCATCGTTCACAATGGCGGTAGCGATACCAAGCTGACTCAGGATCATGAATACACCCACCACGATGATAGCCACTTTAGCCACCACGGCGTAAGTGCTCATGCCGTTCTTGCGCAGCGCCTTCTCAACCATGGAGCTGACGATCATGGTGGCTGCCAGGATCAGTACAGCTGCCAGCACGTTAGGCATATAGGCGATGATAAAGGTGCCCACATTGGTCAGCACATCCAGTTTCAGCACATTCAGACCTTCCACCACAAAGAAGATCACGATCACCGCGTACACCACGCTGCCGGTCACCTTGGACAGCACGAACTTCTGGGCTTTCTCATCCAGCAGTCCCTGCAGCTTGGCATCCAGACCGGCGGAGGCGATCAGCTTGGTCACGATCTGTCCCACCAGCTTACCGATCATGCAGCCGATCACGATGATGACCAGACCGATGACAATATTCGGGATAAAGCCGATCACGCTGTTAAGCATGCTCACGGCAGGTACGGAGATCACCGTGATATTCAGCACGTTCAGAGCCATGATCACAGTGGGGATCAGGATCAGCACATACACGATGTAAGCCAGAGTGTTGGAAAGCCTGTCCGCGTTCTTTACCTCGATACCGGCCTTCTCCTGCAATTTGTTCACATTCAGCTTGTCAAAAACGGGCACCAGCAACTGACGCACCAGCTTGGCGACCAGACTGCCCACCATGAGAACGATGGCTGCGGCCACCAGATTGGGCACATAGCCCCAGATGGTATTCAGCACGTTGTTGATGGGAGCCATCACACTGCCCAGGCCCAGCGCGGAAAAGATTCCGGGCACAAACAGCAAAAATACCAGCAGATATACCAGCTTGCCGACAAACTCTCTGGAGCCGCCGGGCTTGTCCTCCGTGTCAATCTTGGCCAGAACATCCTTCAGTTTGGTCTTGTCGATCAGTTTCAGCACCAGAGACTTCACGATGGAGGCCACCACAAAGGCAACCACCAAGATCAGCGCAGCAACAACGATGGAGGCTACCCCGCCCACAATGCTGCTGAGAAAATTTGTTAAAGTACTCATCATATCTGTTTCCCTCCTAAAATTTTTTAGAATCCTTTTGATTCCATATGCATGATATTATAACATACTTGTTTGGAAATGAAAACCATTTTGTTAGAAAATTCTGTCAAATCCATCTTTTGCAATTCAATTTAACGTCAGTTGTCTAAACCGGTTGCTGCATACCCAACAGAAAGTCAGTCAAATACATTTATCTGCCTTGATACCGCTTTCCCCGTTGGCACTGTATCCATGAGATGCCATTTTTCTCTGTAATTTTGGTTCTGTTTCTGCTATAATATCAAGAGAATCGATTAAAACCGCATATCCCCAGACGGCGAAACCGCGGATGTTCGGACATCAAAAGCAGCCGGGGGATCGGCTCCGGATTTGGGCACTGATTTGCAAAACTTTAAAAATGGAGGAATCCCAATGAACGAAAACACACAAAAAATATGCGACAGGTATATGGACTACATTCTGGAACAGCTGCAAAACCTGCTGGCCATCGACAGCCCCACAGGCTATACCGGACAGGTGCGTGAATATCTGGTTGCCGAGTACCAGCGTCTGGGCTATACAGTCACACAGACCAAAAAGGGCGGCGTGCTGGCTGATCTGGGCGGCAGCGGCAACGCGGTGCTGGTGATGGCCCATGTGGACACGCTGGGAGCCATGGTAGCGGAAGTCAAGGACAACGGCCGCCTGCGCCTGACACCCTTGGGCGGGCTCAACGCCAACAATGTGGAGACGGAAAACTGTGTGATCCACACTCTGGACGGACGCAGTTATGAGGGCACGGTGCAACTCATGGACGCTTCCCTGCACGTCAACGGGAAATATCAGGAGACAGACCGCAGTTTTGATACCGTTGAACTGCTGCTGGATGAGCCTGTCAGCTCCAAAGAAGATGTGTTGGCTCTGGGTATCTGCAACGGCAGCTATGTATGTATGGACCCCCGCACCCGGATCACCGAATCGGGATATATCAAGAGCCGCTTTCTGGACGACAAGCTGAGCACCGCCATCCTGCTGGGATACGCCCGCTATGTAAAAGAAGAGAACCCAGATCTGTCCCGCAAGGTCTATCAACATATCACCGTGTTTGAGGAGGTGGGACACGGGGCATGCGGTTCCGTGCCGGAGGATGTGGAAGAGGTTTTGTCTGTGGATATGGGCTGTGTGGGCGGCGGCCTGGAATGCACCGAGCGCCAGGTATCCATCTGTGTCAAGGACAGCCATGGCCCCTATCACTTTGAGACATTGCGCTCCCTGATACAGGCTGCAAAAGAGGGAGGCATCGACTATGCCACGGATGTATACCCTCACTATGGCTCCGACGCGGACGCCGCTCTGGATGCCGGCGCGGATGCCCGCCACGGACTCATCGGCCCGGGGGTCTACGCCTCCCACGGCTATGAGCGTTCCCACAGGGACGGTGTGGCCAATACTTTCGCACTGTTAAAAGCCTACCTGGGATAATGTTCCTCCAGCCATCTTGCCACGCCGTCACTGTCGTTGGAGCCGATGACGGCAGTTGCCATGGCCTTCAGCTCAGGAACCGCATTCTCCACCGCATAACACTCGTCCGCCGCCTGAAACATATCCATATCGTTCCTGCCGTCCCCGAACACCACCAGCCGTTCACACCCCAGCTGCTTTTTAAGCTGTTCTATGGCGCGGGATTTTGACGCTGCCAGAGGCATGATCTCCAGCCAATGCTCCCCGGTATACAGCTCTGTCTGCAATACACAGTGGTAGCTGTCCTTATATTTTTCATAAAAAGGTTCCAGCTTTTCCTGTCCGTCAATGCAGGTCAGGTAAAAAATCTCTCCTTCGCACAGCCCGGCCGCATCTTCCACCGGATGGGTACGCGGATCTCCCTTTCTGCTGGCTATAAAAGTCTCCATGCCCGGAGTGCATCGGGCCGGAATAAAGGAAAATACCTCCCGCCCTTCCAGATAAGAATAGACTATGGGATATATGTCATTGGCAAATAGATCACCCAGCACTTCCCCTATCTCCGGCCCGAAAAAGTTCTTGAGCATGGGCGTTCCGTCCCTGCCGTCCACCAGCGCCGCACCGTTATAGACCACCAGAGGGATATCCGTCCGCAGCCCTGCCGTGACCTTACGGGCCGTGAGATACGACCTGGCGGTGGCGTAGGAAAACAGCATGCCCTTCTCTATGAGCGCGTTGACGGTATTATTGGTATACGGCGAAGTCCTTGCATTGCTTTGCAGCAGAGTTCCGTCTAAGTCTGACACATATAGAGTTCTCATGAAATACCCTCCCCCTAATCAGTTGTTGCATATGTGGCATCCAAATTCCGTGAGTAGCGTAGCCGCCCGGGACACGGAGGAAAAACCCGCACCACAGGGTCGGAATCCAACTACAGCACATTTTCCTGTAATATCTTTTCAACCAGGCGGGCCAGAAAATAAGAAATCTTCGGCGGGACGGCATTTCCGATCTGCTTACATATGGAAGTCTTCGTTCCGCAGAAAACAAAGTCGTCGGGAAAGCTCTGGATACGGGCCGCCTCCCGGGGCGACAGCGTCCTGTCTTCCGCCGGATGTATGAAACGTCCTCCCGCCGGGGTATCAAATCTGGTGGTGATCGTAGGAGCCTGCTCCTCCCAGCTGAGCCGCCCGTAAGCGCCGCTGTGTACAGATCTGATATTCTCCTCCAGCACCGTAAAATTCTCCCCGCTGGCCACCCGGTGCATTCTGTCGGTGGCAACGGGAGAATGCCTTGTCCGTGTATGGTTCATGATATATTCGCTGCCACATGCCAGGTAGCGTTGATACTGCGTCTGGGGAACCGGATTCACCACTCTGCCATCGGCTGAGGTCGCCCCCAGATTACCGATGGCGTCCCTGACTGTCACAGGGTCAAAATAATGGGGATGTTCCCTGCGGATATCCTCCTGCGTCTCCCTCCACAGGGCATCCATGTCCCCTATTTCCCGATCGGTCCCTATGAGTATCATGCGCTCCCTTTTTTGCGGAACTCCAAAGCAGACGGCTCTGACCAGTTTGGGATACACATGGTAGGGCCTGCCGCCTGACAGCTCCGGGTCAGAGAAGGTTGCCAATATCTCCTTGAATATTCTGCCACCCTGCATAGTGGTAATGCCCTTCACATTCTCCATGACAAAGACAGAAGGCCCAACCGTACTCACCACATTGAAATAATGCCTGAACAGGTAGTTTCTGGGGTCATCGATAAATCCTCCCCTGATCCTTGCCCCCGCCATGGAAAAGCCCTGGCAGGGAGGGCCTCCGATGACCACATCCGCATCGCCCGCCCGAAACACACCCGTAACGTCAATATTACGTATATCGTCCACGATCATATGCGTCTCCGGGTGATTTTTCGTATAGGTCGCCGCTATGCCGGGGTCAAACTCAACGGCTCTTGTCACATCGCAGCCCGCCTGCCGAAAGCCGAGAGACAATCCCCCGCACCCGGAGAACAAATCAATTACATTCATCTTCCACTCCCCCGCTTATCCTGTAGCGGTACGCAAAATTCTTGATATAAAGGCTCTCCTCCTCGTCAAGCCCATACAACGCGTTCACATAATCGTCGATCCTATGGATCTCCTCCACGCAGTCCCTGTGCTTGTACTCGTACTCGGTCTGTTTGGTTCCCACATAGACCTTAGTCTCCTCCAGACGCCTTTCCAGCGCCGCCGCCAGTATGTTCACATCCTCGTAATCCTGTAACCGGGGAACTTTAAAGCCCTCCAATTCTTTCCGGGTAATATGCCAGCAGTCTGAGGCGCAGATCCAGTACCACCAAAACAACGAGGAGTTCAGCAGGCACAGAGCAAAATTTGCCCGTGACTCATCCCGGCATCCGAAGGCCCTGTACTCGGCTCCCGAATGCACGCCCAAAAATGCTTTGATCCAAAATGCCGCCCGCATGTTCAAGTATACATTGCTTTCGCCCCCCTGCAGCAGCTTCATCAATGGCGTACGTTTCGCCGTAAGTTTTTTGTAGATGCAGATATCCATCTCATTCCCCAGTTTGGGAATATAGTTTTCAGTTCCAAAGCCGTTTTTAACTACCTCAATAGTGCGGAACAATTCCCGGCGCTCCTCCCGGTACCAATACCGGTAGTTCCCGGTGTAGATAGCCTTGCGCGCAGTTTTTTTATTCCCGGTGTTTCTCCCAAACAGAACGCACAGTTTCTGATGCACAGAGGCGAACAGACAATCCGGCCTGTCGGAAAAACTCAGTATGTACTGTTCCGGAAGATAACGGTAAAGCACATTCCGTATCTTCTCCATCCGCGGCGTGGATATATAGGACAACGGAATGATAAATCCCATAACGCCGCCGGGTTTCAGACGTAGCGCGGCGTTTTCCAGCACATTGGCATAGATATTCCCATACTTTTCTTCCGGTATGGACTCGCTTTTTGTATCCTCCACATAGGGGGGATTTCCGATAATGACGTCATATCGTACGCCTGCATCCGGCGCATCGGTCACGAAGTCACATACCGTAAAGCAGGCGTTCAACAGCTGTGCCACTCCTCTTGCCTTTGCCGCCCCATAACGGTGCAACACGCAGAGAAACAGGCGCAGCTTGGTTATGGCTACGGAATCGCCGTTTAGATCGTTTCCCTGTATCGTAGTCACGATCTGCCGTATCCTGCTGCGGGTAGCGTTCACCTGATGCCGGGCCAGCATGTCCAGTTTCATCTCCAGGGCCGCCACCAAAAATACCCCTGTGCCGCAGGTGGGGTCGTAGACGGTTTTTCGATAGCAGAAAGCACTGTGAGGCACGCCGCCCAGATCCATATCGGAAAGACTGTCCGGCCTGCGCTTGACGCAGCCCATTTTCACACTGTTTGTCAGGATGAACTGCACGATATCCGAAGGAGTGTAATAGACTCCTTTATTTTTCCTGATAGACTCCTTTTCATTCAGACAGGCCAGGGCGAGCTGAATTTCTTCATAGGAATTGTCTGTAAATCGGTAATTGCCGGGGTTATCCGGCATTTCCATGCCGTCTGTCAGAATACGCAACTCGGTATATATCACTTTTCGCTGACTTCCGGTATAATGTTGTGTTATGTATCTATTGGTAATACGCAATGCGTCTAATAGTATTTCAGTTGGCATGTTGGCGCTGCTCCGGATTCTTGATTTTTGCTGTACTGTACATGCTTGCCTTGGTCTAAACACTCTGCGGCCATGCGCTGCTCTGGGGATATTGTATCATATTTTTGATTGATTCCCAATATCTTTTTGGAGATCCCTATAAAATCTACAAAAAAAGACCCTCGGCGTTCAATCCGAAGGTCCTCTCGGTCGATAACCGTCCGACCCTTCCGTTTTGTAAACGACTCTCATATTTTGCAATCAAGGGAGGGTTTTCGGCAGAGTATACGGTCTCGCCAATACATACCTGTAGTACTCCCCTGCCCCGGATCTGAGGACAAAGAGACTTGTGTTTCACTGTAGATCGTATGGGAACCGGGCACTTAGAACTCCTTGAGGAGTCTGTCTATTCCCAACAGTTGGCCATAATATCTCCACCTGGCAGGACCCTCTCCAAAATCGTGTATAGGAGCATTTCTTTTCAGAAAATCATACTCGGCATAGCCCATTATGCGGGCCTTGGGGATATTCTGCCAGTCCACCAGCTTTTTCCCGGAGTCAACATCGTCCGCATCGATTTTCACGGCTACATAATAATGCTTGGGATGCCTGTCAAACTGCTCTGTATTGACCAGCAGACGCGTATGTATAGAACGAAAACCTGTCTTTACGTCAACCGTGTGTCCGTCCCGGGTTAAGAAATCAAAGGAATCTACATTTTGCTGGCCTTCATAGATGTCAAACATACCATCAATATTAACATTTTTCCCATTTTCCACAAGAAATTGGTAAAAGGCAAGCTCTCCCAGCTTTCCCATGTAGGTGCGCTGGATCTCTATTTTCTGCCGGTTCTCTACGTCAGGAGACGCCTGAATCTCTTCGGGCAGCAATCTGGAATACTGATTGTCCGAGAGTATGATGTCTCTGGCAAAAGTAAGTGCATCGTTTTTCATTGCGGGAGTAATGTCTATCACGTAAGTTGCCACATTATAATTCCCCCGCTGCTCAAATATTCTTCTCATAATGTACCTCCTGTATATTCGGGCTCTCTAGTCAAAAAGGCTACATTGCGTATCTCTTAATGACTTCACCTTTCTGTCCGTGATCTTATCGCCGGGATCAATGCTGCCGCATAGCAACGGAGCATTCGGGTCATACTGCCCTGCCCTCTCCTTTACCTGCGCCGCATTATGGTTGGCATAACAATATTTGCAGCCGTTTAAGCAGGTATTATATGTTCCCACCTCAACGCTTTCAAGGCATCCGCATTCTTTTCTCTGGTTTTTGTCCTTTTCACCGCTTATCTTACAGCCTGTCAATCTCTCGATCAGCTTTTTGTCTATACAGCTGCCATGGGAGACGCCCGCCGCCTCCAGGCCAATCTGTTCCGCGCAGGTTTCGATTCTTAAATTGTGCTCTGCGGCGATTCGGGCCATTCGCGCCGCCAGATCATTCATTTCTTCATTTGTCGGCTGCCTGATCGCAAGTTCTCTGGCGTTACGCTGTGTTTTGGCATACAGATCGATAAAACTGATGACTACCCTTTCCGTGTACCCTGTTAGGTTATCCGCGATCTCCGCAAAGGCTTTTAAGTGGTAATCCATCGTATATCTTGGACTTAACAGGATCGGATCATATCTCCATATCACTCTCTCCGTTCCTATTTTTTCGGACAGTTTCCGGAATGTGGGAATCAGCTTTGCTCTTTTATCCGGCAGATTCGGTTCCATATCTCTGCCGTACCCTGTGAGTGTGAACTGAAAATAGTATATGTAATCCCCCAGGCTGTCCAGCTTGTCCAACATATTGGCAGGATTTTTTGTCCAGAACACTATACAGTCCACCGCCTCCGGCGAACAGTGTATTCTGCTTATCTGATGAGAATTCATGGGGTTGCGCACATATAGACAACCCTCTTTGACCCTGTTTATAAACCAATCGGAATAGTAGTTAGGGACGTCTGTTCTCCTGCTTACGCTCAATATCATGCGCAGCTCCTTTCCTGCCTGACTATGCCAGTGAGTTTCTTTGACAACGATCACGGAGACTGACTCCCATATGTTTCCTGCCAAGCGTCCTGTGTCAAACGCGGCATATACCAGGTTTCCTCCTGATCGCCCTTTGAGGGAATTAGTCTTCACTCTTATCTCAAAATTTTCATAAGAAAATTTTCCATTCATATTTCTCTTTTTCAGACTGATAATCACGAAGATGCTGTATCAAGCGCTCTTTTACATTCCATTTCCCGTGATACCTCGCAGGTTCCTTCCTTTCGAACCTGTCGGAATTTCCGACAGGTTAAATAAACAGATTCTTTTGTATCCCCACACCCCACATCGACCACCGCCGAAACCTCAAAGTACCTCTCCATCCTCTTATTCCTATTCCCCTCTTCATCTTCCAACGAACACAAAATGCTTATAAAGCTGCCGAAAATAAAGGATTTCTAGATATGTTTCCTTTGCATTTCCACCACACATTCTGTGTGGCTCGATACGATAGGCTGAATGTCTTTGCTATTTTTACGAGCATTTTCAGAGTGTATGCAACAGCATATAAAACACTTATGGCTTGCTGATATGCACCGCCTTCTTCGTTTGGATTGCCTTTACCTCTAACAGCTACATAGTTAGCCTTCGGAACATTTACAATCTCCGGTTTATTCTTTGGCATATAAAATTCTTTGTATTCTTTTTTGAAATCAAAGGCCATATACTCACATTCTCCTTAATTCTCAGATTTGCTTGTCTTTATCTATTTCTTTGCTTTTTCTTCTAACTCCAGCAAGTATCTGTCATAGTCAGACATAAACAATCTGTCCTGAATTATACGATATTTCTCAAGGTATTTTGCCACACCATTAGCGCCAATATCCGTATGTACATACTGGTCAAAGATTACTCTGATCGCTTCTGTTTCTTCCTCGTTAATCTGAAGTTTACAGTCTATCAACTGATAATCATATGGCGCAAACCCGCCGTTCCATTTTCCCTCACGGGCTTTCTGAATACGCCCCTCCATCGTTTGGACACGGATATTTTCCCGCTCAATCTCGGCAACTGCCGACAGAACAATTCTTCCTCTGTCCATATATTCTCCATTTGTGCAACGCCCGTTGCACTTTTACATTTTGATAACCACATTCTTTTATAAATCTACAAGTTTTATTCTTTATCCGCCTTTTTACCCAGTATTTTTATCGAGTTCAAATAATCTTGTTCCACATCACTTAAAGTACGCTGTTTATATTTCTTATATTCTCCGGTTGCTTTTTCCACCGCCTGCTTATGCGTCACACTCCCATTTCCCGGCAATAACTGTTCGCCGCTCATTGTTAGAATCCGGTCTAAGTGTTTCGCCCAATCTTTCATGGTCATAGCCTGTCCCCGCTCTGCCTGACGTTCTGCAAAATCCAAATATCCCGACACAAGCTGCCCCATTGCACGAAGTTCTTTTTCATTCAGATAGTTCTTGGCAATGACAGCCTCCCGCAACGTCGGCTGGTTTCCTGCGAACGTGGTAAGCCCCATAAATTCCTTTTCCGCATCCGCCCTTGTATAAATAACTTCCGCCGCCGTCTTCCCATGAATGGCATAATGAATTTTGTTCTGAACTTTCTGAAAAAACAGAATGGATATTTCAGCTTTCGAGTCATAGTCAATGCTGGTAGCGTAAATCTCCAATACCTGCCTGTAAAACACCTTTTCTGACGCACGAATATCCCTGATCCGTTCAAGCAGTTCCTTAAAATATCCACCGCCGCCTAAATTTTTCAGACGTTCATCGTCCAGCGCAAAGCCTTTACGCATATACTCTTTCAAAATTCCGGTTGCCCATATCCTGAACTGCGTGCCTCGTTTTGATTTCACACGATAACCGACAGAAATGATTACATCGAGATTATAAAATTCTACGGGCTTATCAGAATTTGCAATGTGCAAAATTTGCACATTACCTTCTCTGGAAAGCTCGCCTTCTTCAAATATATTTTTTATGTGTTTTGAAATTACAGAGCGGTCTCTCTGGAATAACTCCGCCATTTGCGCCTTTGACAGCCAGACCGTATCGCCATCGAAGATCGTATCAATCTTTGATAAGCCGTCTTCTGTTGTATAAATTATCATATTTGATTTTCCAATTTCTTCTTCTCTATAATCCATAGTCACCTCGTTATTTGGTATTTTCTCCAGCAATAGTTTGGACACTCTTATCATGTTTATTATATCTTTTGTAATCATTATTAGCAAGATACATCCTTCAATTTTTTGACAATTCTTCTGCTTTATTTCTATCGTCTTTCGCATGTTTATCTCCTGTTATATCGGGTATATTATCTATATCTAAATCTGACGCATATTTTTCAATCAAATTTGCAAGCATATCCGCCAATCCGCTCCATTCATCAACCATAAGCATTTCCTCCATATGAACGCAAAAAGGACAGCTATAAACTGTTACGTTTATAACTGCCCTTACGCTGTTTTGATACACAAAAAAAGATTACAAATTCCCTGTCACTTTCCTCATTCCTTAATCAAATAAATCACATACAAGTGGCAGGTCATTACGCTGCCCACATCGGAATTGCACCGTCATTATATGACTGAATTTTAATCGTTAAATTCAGAAGTATCATTATCACAGATATGCCTCATCGCCCCGCACAACTGCTGTGCATTTTGTCAGATTTTTATCGCTACACACCTTTGCTTCTATAGATTGTTTTCCATTCCTTCACGTTCACTCCGAAATCATCGGAGCAGGCGTATCATGGCGCACCTACATAGTGGCTACACATATCCTCACGTCCTGTATGTCGTTCAATATTCAGTTTTCAAAAGAGGTTCTTTCCTTCCGTTCAACCCCAAAATAATTGTATAAGGTAAATAGGCAAAAAACCTTACTATTTGCTAAATATGTTTCAAAAAATTTCTGCCGTAATCGGGCGGCAATGCCCCTGTTGGTTTTGGGCATTCTGTCCATGCAGACAAAAATCCGCTCGCATTCCATTTCCGGAATAGCAAGCACTGCCTGTGTCATGACACAGGGCGTAACAGCAAGCACTGCTTGCGTATATACGCAGGAGGAAATATCCCCTGACCCCTAACCATAATATAATTACAAAAACGGTAACAAAAAAAGATGTATCAAATGAAAAATATGCTAAATCTACGCAAACATTTCGTTTGATACATCTTCTATATACCATAAACAAATCTTTTTCTTACATACAGTTCCTGTCACAAAATTTGTTCATAAATATTGTTTTGCTAATCTCATATGCTACTGTCGCGGGAGCCTCATCATAATCTGCCGGATTTACTTTTAATCCTGCTGCCTGCATAGCTTCCACTACCAGATTTTTCCTTTCTACTCCCTTACCGCCCAACTTTTCAGCTATCCTACAGCTTGCTTTATTTGAACGAAAAGCATTCCAAACAATACACTTTATTGATTCATTTTCAAATATATCTGAAAACAGTATCTTGGCAGTTTCAAATCCATACCCTTTTCTTTGATATTCCTCAAGTATTGCAATATCTACTTCCGGCATTTCCGAATCGCCATAGTCTAATTCAATATATCCAACTCCCTGAGATGACATTTTATCAGCTATCAAATATCTCGCTTTGCTGTCCTGTTTTCCATCAGCATAATCTTTAATGCGATTACATTGAAATTTCCAAAAATCGGGCATCATCTCATATACTTTTGAAAAGGCAGAAGCCCTTTTATATGTAGACAAATAGCATTCTACATTTGATTGATTCAGCGGACTTACAACGATTTTTTCTCCATATAATGCAAGATCATTCCCTGCAATAAAGTTATTTCTTTTGTCACTCAAAAGCCTTCTCCTTATTCTATAAACCCATTGGTCTTCAATCAATACGAATAGAAAATGCAGCCATACTTAGCCCACATCTGTATCCATCTTTTTCAAATTCATCGTTAAAAACCGACAATCGCTTTGAGAATCTCGAAAACCCATATGACGATATATTAAATATGCATCTTTATAACATGCAGTACGGATAGAAACTTCTGTGATTCCCCTTCTGTTCGCCTCATCACAGACATACTCAATCAATGCCCTGCCCACGCCTTTATTTTGATAATCGGGCAAAACAGCTAAAAACTCAATGTATAATGAGCGACCACAAAACATGTCAGGTGTTTTATACACCAATACAGCACCGCAAATCGTATCATCTTCTTCCGCTGCAAATGCGTTATTCTTATTAACAAAAAAAGACAAATACTCATTAAAGCCTGTATAATATTTTGCAACTATACCCTCTCTATGATCAAATGCCTTTTCGTAAAGCCGCGCAATTTTATCGTAATCATCTTTTACTGCCAATCTTATCGAGTATTTCATAATTTACTTCCTTTCTGCGCATCTTATTCTATAAATTCGTTGACTTCCAGTCAATACGAAACTCCAACACATGCCCTATCAAATCAATCGGAGCAACATGAAACTCCTTTGCCAATTTTCTTAATTTATCATCAATTAAATTTTTATTTTCTTCCTGAAACTTGCTCAAATCTTTTCCATGAATAAACATTTCGCTGATTCCGTTAGGTATCGCTCCGATTTTCTTCATAAGGTTCTGCGATGCATAATTATCAGAATCAACCCTGCTTCTATATGTAGTTTTTCCTGTCAGTTTCATTAAAGAATTTAACATTACTACAAGCGCATGATATCCATATCCCCGATGCCTATATTTCTTTAAAAGTTCTATTACCAATTCCCAATTCTCTACATTTATATTTTTTATTCCACAGTAACCCACATATTCTCCACTTACTTTGTCAAAAATGGAAAAGTTCGCGGCTGTATCAGATAAAAATGATTCCCATAAATCTTTTTTAAAAGCATCTTCCTTAAAAGCGCTTCTCATAATAGAGCATTCATAAGACACTTCCATATAATTTTCATAGTCTTCATCTGATACTGCCCTTAATACGACTTTATCATTTTCAGCAAGAAACTTTCCTCTCTTTGGCAATATGCTTTTATCCAAATTTAAATTTTCAGTTTTCTCTTTAGGCTCATCAAATTGTGCCACTATTTTTTTAACTTCCAATGACAACATATTCATCACATCATCTGATTCTAAAATTAATCCATCTTCTTTTAAAGAAATCGCCTTTTCCAACTGTTCTATGATACTATCGCACATTTCATGTGTTTTTAACTGGCTGATTGTATATCTTCTAGATGTTAAATCCTTTTTTTCCGGCATATTATGCTCCTATAAATATTTAAAGTATTCACTAATATTCATCTGATATCAAGCTATTCCCAATTTCTTTAATTCATCTAAGAGAGTTTTATATCTCTCCTTGTTATTATCAAAAATAATATCATTAATTATTGATAATATCATTGCCTGCCCGCCCGATACCTGTTCCGGATCATATTCATCCGGCATTACCTCGCCCGATATGGGAATTTCAATTTCATTTATCCACCATTTATCTATTTTTCGATATAATTCCAATAATCTTATATACAATTTCGCATCCGCCTCACCAAAACCATTATTCAAATTTTTCAAAAGCTCATGCATTATATCATTTCTTCTTTCCCGCAATTCTTGATATAAATTATAATCTTCCTGTGCAATGGCATCTGCATCTATAAACCAGCGCAATGAAGCATTTTCTATATTTTTTTCTAATGCCCGCACTTCCTTTTTATATTCTTCTGTTTCTTCACAGCACAGTTTCCCATTCTTGATTTCAACATCACTATAAAAAGTTTTGGGTTGTGTAATAATGTAATCTTTTAAACATTCAAAATGAAGTACGAATAGAGCAGCAAAACTGATGTTGGATTTCAAGATATCCTCATTCAATATGTTATTCCAATTATCCAATTGTAAATATCCTCCTAAAACACATCCCCAAGCGCCACCCAATGTTCATCGTTCATACTCTTGGCAAATTCTGTATTATTGATATAAAGACGGCTATCCTTATCACGGACAAATCCCCATTGAATGCCTTTGGCTTTTGCATAATCTTTGAACGCAATGAGCTTGTTTTCTATCTGCCGGTCAATATTTTATCCTTTATTATATATTTTTCATCTTTGATCCTTAAAAATCTGTCGTCTCTTTATTTCTCTTAACAAAATATCCTTGGTTTCTCTTTTCACATTCTGCTCTACACTCTCTACATATCGAATATCTTTATAATCTTCCAATTCATCCATAGAAACAAACAGACTGGCTGTCGCATAATAGATAAGTACGCGGCTATCTATCCACTCAAAAAATTTCATGCTATCATCAAAAAATGTATAGTTATTCCCATTTGTAAAGAAACTCCTATATATAAATCCTGTATAACCTTTTTCACGAAAATGATCTGCTATTTTTTGTGTTACACAATAATCATTCGAATTGTCAATTGGTATAGTAAAAAGGGCAAGCACTTTTTGCAAAAACTGGCGTGCATCAGCATCATATTTTTCATCATTAATATCTAATGGCTCCGAATATTTTAATTTCGAAAAATCAATTACCCGCATATTTTCTGTTGATTTAAATTGCGCAACCGAAACTAACTGTCGAATTGATGGTTTTATTTCTGAACAAGCAGTTATTTCATCCGATGCCAAATACAAAGCAACCTCTTTCTCTCTGCTCATACGCCCTGCCTTCGCTTTTGAAGCAGGCGGTTCTTTGGATTCCTGCCAATTATATCCATACAACCGTTCTTTTGAATATCCGATTCCCTTGTCAATTCTTTTATCATCTTTTTCGTCTAAAATACGCGCACGATAGAAAATTGTATCTTTTGGTATAGAAACAATAAATTGCTCCTTAAAGTCGCTTAATAATATTTCATCCATCAACCATAGCGCTTTTTGCACATCCTCTTTATTAAATTCATGACTGCCGGAAGCCCACCAATATAAATTATTATACATTGCTGCGGATGTGAGATTCCTGAACTCCCGTTCTGCTGCTTTTCTTAATTCGATATTCTTGTTATTCATAACAAATCCCTTTCCATTTTTTATTTCAATACTGCATCTTCTCCTTGTTCAATCGCTGTTTCTACAAGACAAATTGCTTGTTCTAATAACATTTGAGATTTTTTTCTAAACTCAAATGCTGTTTTTATCCTATTTGAAATATTGTCCTGAATATTTTTATCCAAAATAGGAATAACAACATCTGCAATTTCTGATGGTTTCCAGTGTTGTATTATGGAACCTCCTGCATCCCGCTCTGCTTGCATCTGTACAACCTTTGAATTAAGGAGCAGAGTTAAATAATCCAAATTTATCTCACTTTCATTCAGTACATGTAAGTGTAATAATGCGCTTGATGTAATAAAAGAATCCGACTCCTCTATTTTATACGCAATTCCAACACTCCCGTCTTTTGAAAGCAAAATTGTTCCCTTTGCAGGAAATAAATCCTCAATATTTTCAAGCAGGTTATATGGCAATTTTATTGTTGGTTTTGTAATTCCATATTTGGTTATATCTCCAACACGAACGAACGGTATCCCTTCATCCGAATAACTATCACTCCCTGGCTCTATTGATTTTTTTATCTTAACTACATCTCCTAATTTTTTGCATTTAAAACAATTCAACTTATTGAATAAATCATCGTATTTTTGCTGATAAAATTCAGCATCCATACGCCCTGTCTTGGCAAATGAATCTTTCAAATATTTTATTGAATATTTCTCAACTTTAGGACTAAAATTTGTCAGTCCTAACGCCCCCACTAAACATTTCTCTGCTTCATGGTAAAAATTATTTGCCCGTTTATATGTTTCATTTGAATACATAACAATACTCTCAATTACTCTAATAAACTTATCAGACAAAAAAGGAATTTTCAATGATTTAATTAAAGCCATGTTAATATTAGGTTGTCCTGTCACTGTTTTAAGTCTGTTAATCTGATTCTGTCCATACCTTGAATTAAGAAATGTCGCAACATAATATGGCGAAATGCCATCTTCCAATGTTATCTTCGCTATTGCCTGATTAGAACTACATATAAAATCTTGGTCATATACAGCTACTCTCCCCAAATATTCTCCAGCCATGGTAACGAGTACCTGTCCCTTTTTACAATGCGATTTATAAAGCATTTTATGACTTTTTTCATCTATATATCGAATAATATTCCAATCAATATAGTTGTGACGAATATTTTGTGTCATCAAAAAAGGTTCTCCATCGTCAGTAAATACAATATCATTGCATAACGAATATGCACCAAAATTTTGAATAGATTTCATTTTATCTTCAATGCTATATATGTTTAAAGATTTCAATATTTTGTCTGTTCGCACATACTCCTTTTTATATGTATTTGCATCAATTCTAAAATCAATTATATCTTTACATACACTCAGTTTTATCTCTATTGCTTCTAACCCATCCATCAACTTGTCATAATATGTTTCATCAAACTCTGTTGCAGATGGGTCATTCAAAAAAAACTCAGATGCTCCTTCTTCGCAAATTCTATAAATGCTTCTGCAATTCCATCCGTTGTCAACCCGTCATGATTATACAAGTCATGTTTCACAATCAAATGGTCATGCTCATCCAACATATAAGAACCGTCTTTATTTGTGCAATATAATTTATCGCCCGAATTGTCCTTGCTTGGCTCTCTCATAGTAGCAAAGAAAATCGGGTAGTCTTCCTTCTTTGGACATAATTTATCATCCCACTTCTGAACAAACAGAACCGAGGTTTTCGTCCCTGTATGCGGCTTAAACACATTCCCATGCAGTCCAACAACTGCAAGGATTCTGCACCTTTCTGCAATAAAATCACGAATATATTTGTCGGAAGCGTTATTAAATCTACCTTGTGGTAAAACAATCGCCATCCGTCCCCCATCTTTTAAGAACGACAAGTTCCTTTCGATAAATAAAATATCTCTACCGACTTTAGATTGATATTTCCCTTTCGCATTTTTACCCAGCTCATATTTTGAAATAATACGGCTTTCTTTAATATCCCCTGCAAATGGCGGATTTGCCATAAGAATATCAAACAAAAAATCTCTGTTCTGATTTTTTGTCTTACGCATGTTCCGAAGACCTTTCCAACCATCATAATAAATATCTTCCCACTCCTCGTCTTTGGTAAAATCATCCCATCTATCATAATCTAACGTATTCAAGTGTAGGACATTTGTTCTGCCATCGCCCGCAATTAAATTCAATGTCCTGCCTACACGCACTGCCTTCATATCGAAATCTATTGCAAAAACATGTTTCTGGACATAGTCTTCGCATTCTGGGGGCTTCTTTTCCAATGTAAAAAGATGGCTCTGTGGAATATTCTTTTCCGCCAGAATACTCTTCCAGACATGAAAAATCGTATGTACCGGAAAACCACAACTCCCCGCTGCGGTATCTATCATATTTTCATCTTTCTTTGGATTCAACATTTTTACGCACATATCGATCACATATCTCGGTGTAAAATACTGCCCCTTTTCACCCTTTTGTGACTTGCTCATTAAATATTCAAAAGCATCATCCACTACGTCAAGATTTGAATTAAATAATTTTACATCCTGTAAACTGGCTACGCACACCGCCAAATGTGATGCCGTCAAAGCAATCTTTTCATCATCATTAAACACTCCTTGCCATTTTTTCTTTGCTTTGTTAAACAATTCCTGAATACCGTTTTTTAAGTCTTCATCTGTGTCTCCGTAATTGCGAAATTCTAACGTCCTTGTTTTATCCCTGCCGCTTTCCATCTCATCGTAGAGCTTTGTAAAAATCAGTTTGAATACTTCTTCAAATACATCGACTCCTGCATTTGCAAGAACTTCATCTTCCATTTCTTCAATCAAACCTTTTAAAGATTTTTTTTCGCTTACCAGCTTATCCTTTGCAACTAAATCATCAATTGTCCATCGTTCTGTCAAAATATCCTTTAACTTTTGATTTTCTTTCGGTATATCAGGAATATCTTCAAAGAAGTTAGGGTCTTTTCTATGATAATAAGAAATCTGCTCTCCGTTTGTCCATACCCCGATAATCGCTCCCGTAGCATTGCAATATGATTTCAACTGCTCTTTGCCATCTTTTAATTTGGGTTTCTTTAACTCTACAATAATTTCTTCCGAAGTAGGATTATTCTTATGAAAAATGACAATATCAGCACGTTTCTTTTCTCTTCCAAATGTAATTGCCCGTTCCAATTCCATCCGTTCCACAGGGTAACCATATTCATGTATCAGTTTGTAAAGATATAGTTGTCTGACAATTTCTTCCGGTGTCAATCTTACCTCTTTATCTCTGACGAGACACTTTATATAAATCTTATCATTTTTCTTTACAATGTTTTTCTCAATGGCATCAATAGCACTGTCCTGAAACTGCGCCAGTTTATATTCTGACTCTTTAATAATTTCTTCTAAAATCCTACTCATTTGTTCTTCTCTCCTTTAAGCAAAGTGAATATTTTTTATCTTATTACTCTCACATAATTTCTTCAAGAAAAGCATATCACTATTTGAAAATATGTTCAATTTTCAAATCATCTTGAAATATCTCAATGCCTCTATAATAGCCCTTTCTTTTTCCAGCGGACATTTCGGCTGTCTGGAATCTTCCGATTTCGGTAAATTATAATTTTCCCTCTCAATAATACCACATTTCCTCTTTACCTGCGCAATATACAAATTACTAACCTTCAACTCGCTATGCTCCAGCACATAATCCTTAATTTCCTCATAGGTTGCCTTACTCTCCACCGCCGTCAAATCCATCTCGTCAAGGCTTACTTCCACCTCAATATGATGCTCGACATTCAGTTTGGACAATAAACATACCGTCTCCACATGCCCCGTATACGGAAACATATCCACTGCCGCCGCCCTCTCGACCCTATACCCTTTCCCTGTCAAATATTTCAAGTCCCTCCCCAAAGTCTCCGGATTGCACGAAATATACACCACCTTCCCCGGCGCCATGCGGGCCACGGCGGTCAAAAACTCTTCGCTGCTGCCGCTGCGGGGCGGGTCCATGAGGACAACGTCTACCTTGACGCCTTGAGAGGCCATCTCAAGCAGGAATCGCCCTGCATCGTTTTGATAAAACCGGATATTCCTCACCTGATTTATCTTGGCGTTACACCTGGCGTCCCTCACCGCATCGGCATTCGATTCCACACCGATCACCTGTTTTGCCTTGTCGCTGGCAATGATCCCGATAGTGCCGGTGCCGCAGTAAGCGTCTACCACCGTCTCGCAGCCTGTCAGAGCAGCATATTCCATAGCTTTTGTGTACAGTACTTCCGTCTGCACCGGATTGACCTGATAAAACGACCTGGGGGATATCCGGAAAGTTTTACCGCACAGCATATCCTCTATATAGCCCTTACCATAAATCACCTGGTCCTTTTCACCCAGGATCATGCTGGTCCTGCGGTAATTTACATTGACCACAATGGTAGTAATCTCCGGATGACGTTTCAACAGTGCCTTTACAAAATTGTTCTTGGACGGCAATATGGGCGATGCCAACACCAGCACCACCATAATCTGCCCCGAGATCCGTCCTGTACGAATCAGCACATGACGTAGCAATCCATACCCCGTATCCTCGTTATACGGCCGTATTTTAAAGGAGGGCAACAGTTCCCGGATAGATACAATGATCGCATCCGCCGCCTGATTCTCAATCAGGCAGCTGTCCACGGGCACGATCCTGTGGGTGCGCTCCTCATAAATACCGGAGATGGGCCGATGTTTCTGATCCTCCCCGAACACCGCATGCACCTTGTTCCGGTAATATAATGGCTGTTTCATGCCCACGATTCTCTCCGGCCTGCAATATGGAGTCAGGATTTTTCTCACCTGCTTTTCTTTTTCATGTAACTGTTCCTGATAATCTCTGCCCATCCACTGACAGCCGCCGCAGCGCTTTGCCACTGCGCAGAATACTTCTCCGGTATCTCTTATCGGAGCAGGTGCCGCTGGCCCTTTCCGAACCTTTATGTCCTCCGGCAACAATGTTTTCTTTCCCTGTTTATTTCTGTCTTTTCCCATCTAATACATCCCCTGCCTGCACTCACAGTTTTATACATATATGCCATTTGTTACGCCTGTCTTTCTTCTGTACAGGCATGCGGCTAATACTATTATTCGTTTAACTTATATAGCTTTAAAATATATTTTACCAAAGAATTGTTTAGCCGTAAATAATTTATTTGCGACTTTACCCGTACTTCACCCGTACAGAACAAGATCGGTATTAATAATACGGAACGCTATCGGTTCTCAGAAAAGACGGAAAACTAGCTTATATGTACCCGGCACTATCATGTGATTTCCTATATTGATATTCACGAATACGCATAAATGCCTCTTGAATTATTCATCATACCGTCTCCTTTACATGTTTACTTGGTCGTTTACATCATAAAGAATTTGCGAAAAAAATCTTGACACTATCAAAACTGTATGTTTATTCACTAACCGCATCACGATTCATACACTAGAGTAACATTATCCATTCTCATCAAAAAAGAGCAGGTCACCCCACTCTCTTTTTCCTCTCTGTTCCGTTTTCCTACAATAAGTGCTCTACACCGCCTCTTCTTCTCTCTGGTCCACATATCTGCGCAGGGCCTCCTCGGCCTCCTGAGGACTCAATGCCCATTCTTCCAGCATGTTGTCGATGTTCTCAAGTTGAATATTGCGCTTTTCTCTGTACATCTCCGCCAGTTCCTGCCTTTCCGACTCTATACGGGTCATCAGGGACTCGATCAGTTCCTCCTTGGCCGTAATCTTTTCATCCAATGTCTTTCTCGGTCCTCGAGCCATATTTACCTCTTTTCCGCGCCATGCGCCTATATTTTTATAACCCTGTCCGCCTGCTCATGTCGCAGTGCCGCGCTCAGGGAAAAAAGCTGGAATTCTGGAAATATATCCCATCCTTAATTCAGTATATGGACAAGACCAAAATAATATGCATAATTTTCCAAAATAAATATCAATTTTTTTCTGTTCAAATAAGCCAAGTATCATAGTCCAGATTATATATTTTGACCTGTGCTTTTTTCTCCTTCTCCATGATAAGCAAAAATAGGAAGTGTTGAAACCCCAGTAAAACTAAGGCTTTAACACTTCCTACAATATCGGAGTGGCGGGATTCGAACTCGCGACCTCCGCCTCCCTAAGACGGCGCTCTAACCAAGCTGAGCCACACCCCGTAACGAAGACTATTATAACCTGTCGCTCCGAAAAAAGCAAGTCTTTTTTTACAAATTTACAACAAATTTTTTGAAATGCTTTTAGCCCTTCGTCTCCAAGAGCCGCACCAAGTACTCCCACACCCGCTGCGTGGAGGAAATGCTCAAAGTCTCCTCCGTGGTGTGAATATCATACATATTCGGTCCAAAGGAAATGCCGTCCAGATCCGCGATCTTGGAGGCCAGGATACCGCACTCCAGACCGGCATGGATCGCCTCAACCCGTGGTTTCTCGCCGTACATCTCCTCATACAGGGCGATCATCTTATCCCGCAGAGGGGAGTCCACCCGGTAGGCCCAGCCGGGATAATCCCCGGTTATCTCACAGCGCCCGCCAGCCAGAGCAGTCAATGCCTGCACTTTATCCAGCAGCGCCAGCTTGCTGCTGTCCACACAGCTGCGCACGGAGAATTCCGCCTCTACTTTTCCGCCGCAGACTTTTAGTATCCCCAGATTCAAAGATGTCTCCACCAGCCCCGGCACATCCGCGCTCATAGCCTGTACGCCGCAGGGCAGACTGTACAGATAATCCGCAGCCCGCCGCAGCCCGTCCCCTGTGAGGCACCGCTCTGTGCCCGTTCCCTGAGACGCCGCCGTAACGGATACATCCGGGTCCTTGGTAGCCAGTTCATTCCGCAGTACCGCGTCATACCGGGCAACCCATTCCACGAAACGCGCCTGATCCTCTTTTTCCACCAACACACGGGCTTTCGTCACCCGGGGAATGGCATTATCCGCCAATCCTCCCTGGCAGTCGCAAAGTCCCATCCTGATACTGCCCGCCAGCTTTTGCAGCAGTCTGGCCATCAGCATATTGGAATTGCCCCGCTCCTTGTGGATCTCGGCACCGGAATGGCCGCCCTGTAAGCCGCCCACCGTCAGTTCAAAGGTCTCGCCCCTCATCTCCCGGCACTGCTCCTGCATATCTACGGTGCAGTGTATCCTCGCGCCTCCGGCGCAGCTGGTCAGGAAAATCCCCTCTTCCTCGGAATCCAGATTCAGCAGTCTGTGACCCTGCAACATGGACAGGTCTATGGCTCTGGCACCATCCATTCCCACTTCCTCGTCCACGGTGATCACCACTTCCAGACGGGGATGTCGCAATGTTTCGTCATCCAGCAGAGCCAGGGCGTAAGCCACGGCTATGCCGTCGTCTCCCCCCAAGCTGGTTCCCACGGCGTAGATACGGTCCCCATCCACCGCCAGTTTCAGAGGTTCGCGGGTCATGTCGATGGCGAGCTCCGGCTTATGCACAGCCACCATATCCATGTGGCCCTGCAGGATCAGAGCGGGCTCCTGCTCATATCCCGGAGTTGCCTCCTTAATGATAATCACATTCATAACCTGGTCTTGAATATATTGCAGCCCTCTTTCCCTGGCAAACCCCGCCAGATAATCGCTTATGGCCCCCACATTACCTGACCCGTGAGGAATCCGGGCTATCTCCTCAAAATAAGTAAACACCTTTTCCGGCTTTAATCCCGATAAAATACCCATATACCGTTACTCCTTCTCCCCGCTTTACGGCACATATACCGCCGGCAGCTGGATTCGTTTTCAGTATTACCCCTTATCCCACTTTATATCCTGTACCCCACACCACTTTCAAATATCTGGGTTCCTTGGGGTTGCGCTCGATCTTCTCCCGTATGTGACGGATATGCACGGCGATGGTATTGTCGGCTCCGATGGCCTGCATATGCCATATCGCCTCATATATCTGGGATATGGACAGCACCCTTCCCCTCTCCTTCACCAGCAGTTTTAATATCTTATACTCAATAGGAGTCAGTCTGACCTCCTTTTGATCCACAAAAACCTGCCTGGTGTTGTCGTCGATCATCAGATCGTCCACCTGATAGATCTTGTCTATGTTGGCGCACATATTCACCAGCTGGGTATAACGCCGCAGCTGGGATTTGATCCTGGCCAGCAGTTCCAGCGGATTGCACCCGCTGACCACATAGTCGTCCGCCCCCGCGTTGAGCGCCAATATCTTGCTGGTCTCATCATCCCGGGAGGATACCACGATAATTGGCAGACTGCTCATCTGGCGAATCTGCTGTAGCGTCTCCAGCCCTTCGGTTATGTCCTGATCCTGATCGGACCACACTACATCTGTGATCAACAAATGAATCTGTTCTGCCGCAATGATCTGACGCAGCTGCTTTTTGCTTTCCGCCGTCAACAGCTTGATATTCTCTCCTCTCAAAAGCGGCCGCAGGGATGCCGTAATCCCCGTATTGTTGTTGTAGATTACAATATTTTTGTCCATAAGTCTCACGATCCTTCCTTGCAAATCTATGCATATAGCGGAATTACCCGCATTAATGCCCTATCATAGTCTCTGTTACTCGTCTGTGGTATACACCCCCAGGTCCATCCCCTGCAGCACCTCATAGGCCTCTTCCTGGGTATACCCGCGGAATCCTACCAGCAGATCCCTGCCATACAAGGATATGGCACACTCTATGCTGTTGATCTCACCGTCATCCACAATGTCGATCACCTTGTAGGTATATCCCTGCGCGGTGGTATAATTGCGCTCATTTGCCGCTTCCCCCGAATAGGCGCTGGAGGACGCGTAGGCCTGATCACCCCGGTGATCCGCCTGTATGATACTGAAACTGCGTTCCTCCGTATCCTGAACACGGATATACACCTGATTTCCCAGCATATGAATATACTGTTCTGCCGTGTCTCCGCCCAGCAGCTGCATATCAGGCATAGGCACAGTCACATGGGTTTCCTCCCAAAAGGCCTCCAGGGAGTCATACTCTGTGGGCTCCAGATCATATACAATACACTGTGCTGCCGGCTCATCGCTCTCTTCAACTGCCTGTCTGGAGCGCTCCTTGGCCAGCGCCGGAGTCTGCCCCGCATCCACGGCCCCCTCTGCGCTTTCCATATCTCCCCCAGGCTGATTGGTAATGGAAAATCCGTTGTGGCGGACCTGGATAAAACCGCCTCCGTAATTCATGGCCGTAGCCATGCCTCCCACCAGCAGAAAAACCGCCGCGGCGGAGGCCACTGAAACCATCATCCGCCTTCTGCGGGCATTTCTCATCTTGTGATGATGAATCTCATCAGACACCCTTTTCACATCCAGATGAAAAGTACCGGCCTGGTCTATTTCTTTTTGATATTCTTCTCTGAAACTACGCAAGGTCATATTCCTCCTTCAGACTCTTTTTCAGGAGCTCTCTGCCTCTGGTCAGCTGTGAGGTCACAGTAGATACTTTTCGCTCCAGTACCTGCGCGATCTCCTTCACCGACAGATCCTCATAATAAAACAGATGGATCACATCCCGATATGCGGGCGGAAGCATTTGTACCGCTTCCAACACTGTTCTGGCCCTCTCCTTATCCAGAAAATGTTCTTCGGGCCCCCGCTCTCCGATCTCATCCAACTCTTTGGCAGTCCCATGCTCCGGAGCCGGGACATCGCTGCGGCGACGGTAAAAGCCGCTGCGCCACATCTTACGACATCCGTTTAAGGTGACTCTGATGAGCCATGCCTTCTCATATTCCTCGCTGTCAAACACCTTTGAAGTCTTGAGGTACTGGTAAAAAGTCTCCTGCACGATATCCTCGGCGTCAGCCCTGTTGCCCGTCCTGACATACGCAATCTTGAAAAGCATATCGCTGTAGCTGTCGATCTTCTGTTGTAGTTTCTCCTGCATTCTAGCCGTGTCCTGTATCATGTTTGTATCCATCTCCAGCAATCTGCCCTATTTATAAAATCCACATAATATTCATTATACTGCAACTTTCTTTATTTTTTTACAAAAAATTTTGACCCTCCAACTATAAGACAGTTTTACGGGTCAAAATGTTTCATGATAATTGATGTTTTTTTCAGGTTTTTTTATTCTTCATCTCCTCCACAACTTCTAAATCCTCCGGCTGGAGCTTGCGGAAATGATTCAGGCCGGATATCAGAATGGCAATACTGTTTTTGGTGGTATCAAACACCCCCTCCTGATACATGGTGGACACCAGCATCCCCAGAGGTACGGCGATGATCATACCCACAACGCTGCCCAGCTTATAACCCACATACAGCAGGAAAAGAGTGGGAATTGGCTCCATGCCGATGGAGTCACCCACAATCTTGGGCTGGATAATCTGTCTGGCCAGCTGACCGCCGCCCCATATGACCAGCAGGCCCATCGCCATCTTGTAATCTCCGCTGAAGATCTTGATAAGTGCCCAGGGAACCATGACAGTTCCGGTGCCAAAAAAGGGCAAAAGATCCAAAAAGGCGATGCCCACCGCGATGAGCAGCGCATAATCTACCCGAAGTATAGTCAGACCCACCACCAGCAGCAGATACATCCATACCTCTATCTTGAGCTGAGCCTTAAAATACCCGCCCACCGATTTTAGGATGCTCCTGCGCACCATATCATATCTGGACATAATGGACGCGGGCGTATGCTTTCTGATCCAGTTGCCAATCTGATAACGGTCCGCCACAAAGAAATAGGACGCCAACAGGCACATGATAATGCCGATCAGCACCGAGGGCAGCTGCTTGGCAAAATTGCCTGCCGCAGTAATAGTGGGCGTACCGATACGCTCAAAAAGGCCCGCCATAAACTCGCCCACCTGATCCCCCAGATTGGCGATGGTCTGCTGGGTATCCTGAGGCAGCTTTTCAAAGATTCCGTTAAGGCTTTCGCCCACACTGGCCAGATCCGCTTTCATAGAATCCCACATTTCCGGCAGAGCCCCCAAAAGCCCTATCCCTTCCTCTATGAGTTTGGAGCCCACCAGATACAACACCAGCACCACCAGAGCAATCACCACTATGATCACAAAAGCACTGGCCCATTTCCGTTTAAGCTTTATCTTTTCCTCAAAAAAGCGCACCAACGGGCTGGCGATCATCGATATGATCCCCGCCAGCACAAAGGGCATAAACAACACGAGCAGCCGCGGCAGCAATAATATGACCAGCAGCAGTATGGCCACCGCCACCCCCAGATTAGTCAGCGCTTTGAAGTATTTCCTCGATGATTTCATAGATTTCCTCCCTGCCCTGTTTCGTAGTGGCCGAAAAGGGAACGATACGGACATTCTGTTCCGCCTTCAGCGTTTCTTTCAAGAGTTTTACCTGCTTTTGAATCTGGCTGCGGTTTATCTTATCCAGCTTGGTAGCAATGATAATGGGCTGATAACCGTGGCCTTTGATCCAGTCATACATTATACGGTCATTTTCCGACGGCTTGTGGCGGATATCTATCAGCAGGAACACCGCCTTTAGCTGCCGGGACCGATGCAGATAGTTCTCCACCATTTTGCCCCACTGCTCTTTTATATGTTCGCTGGTCCTGGCATAGCCATAGCCCGGCAGATCCACAAAATAGATGCTGTCATTTATATTGTAAAAATTGATGGTCTGCGTCTTTCCGGGCTGAGAGCTGGTGCGGGCCAGGCTCTTCCTGTTCATCAGCGCATTGATCAGGGAGGACTTGCCCACATTGCTCTTACCTGCAAAAGCCACTTCGGGTCTGGTGTTTTCCGGCAGTTTGCTGGTGATGCCGCATACCGTCTCCAGCGCTACGTTTTTTATGATCATGAGTATACCCCTTGCGCACTTCGGCGCGCATTCTTACAAACTTATCTATTTCTTGCATAACACAGGCTTTGCCCTTGTTATGGCGTTAAACTATATCCCGGCAATATAGTTAAATGACGCCGCACTTCTCGCAGGCGGCGTCAGATTGTCCTAAAACTCTTATTGGGCTTTTTTTACCGGCATATCTCTCAAAAATACCAAAGGTTCGCTGACTCCCTCTACCGATTCCTTTGTGATCACACATTTGCCGATGGTCTCGTCGGAGGGAATCTGATACATCAGATCCATCATCACGCTCTCCATAATGGAACGCAGACCTCTGGCGCCGGTCTTTCTCTCAAATGCCTTGTCGGCGATGGCCTCAATGGCATCCTCATCAAACTCCAGATCCACCTCGTCAAACTCAAACAGTTTCTGATACTGCTTGATCAAGGCGCTCTTGGGCTCCTTTAAGATCTTAACCAGCGCCTCCCTGTCCAGACCCCGCAGAGACACATTGATGGGCACACGGCCCACAAACTCAGGGATCAGTCCGAACTTAACCAGATCCTGAGGTGTCACTTCCTGCAGCAGATCCCCGATCTCCTTGGCGGATTTCTGGGTCACCACGGTGTTGAAACCGATGGATTTGCGGTCCAGCCTGGACTCCACGATCTTTTCCAACCCGTCAAACGCGCCGCCGCAGATGAACAGGATATTGGTGGTGTCTATCTGGATCAGATCCTGATGGGGATGCTTTCTGCCGCCCTGGGGCGGTACGCTGGCAACGGTCCCCTCCACGATCTTGAGAAGGGCCTGCTGTACTCCCTCGCCGGATACGTCCCGGGTGATGGACACATTCTCCCCCTTCTTGGTGATCTTGTCTATCTCGTCAATATAGATAATGCCGTACTGCGCCCTGTCCACATCATAGTCCGCCGCCTGTATCAGCTTGAGCAGAATATTTTCCACATCCTCGCCCACATAGCCGGCCTCGGTCAGAGTGGTGGCATCGGCAATGGCAAAAGGCACATTGATGATCTTGGCCAGAGTCTGGGCAAGATAAGTCTTACCAGAACCGGTGGGGCCGATCATAATGATATTGCTCTTCTGCAGTTCCACATCATTTAAATCTCTGGGGGCCGTCACTCTCTTGTAGTGATTGTACACCGCCACGGACAATACTTTTTTAGCCTGCTCCTGACCGATCACATAATCGTCCAGAAACTTTTTGATCTCCTTGGGTTTCAGTAACTTGATATCCTGTTCCTGGAGGGCGGATTCTTCCTCTTCCTCCAGCTCCTCCTCCAGAATATCCTCACAGATCTCAACACACTCGTCACAGATATATACCCCTGCCGGTCCGGCGATCAGCTTTTTCACCTGACTCTGGGACTTATTGCAGAACGAGCATCTAATATCACCGTCAAAATTTTTACCTGCCATTACATTCCTCTTTCCTGCATATTACGCTGCTTACTTCTTATTCTCCGGCTCTATCATAGAGTGGGAGCTGAGAATCTGGTCGATCAAACCATACTCCAAAGCCTCCTCGGCGCTCTTCCAGTTGTCGCGCTCGGTATCGGCGCATACAGTCTCATAATCCTTGCCGGTGTTCTCCGCCAGCATTCGGTTTAATTTTTCTTTGGTCTTTAAAATATGCTTTGCGGCTATCTCAATCTCCGTCGCCTGGCCCTGGGTTCCGCCAAGCGGCTGATGGATCATGATCTCGGCGTTGGGAAGAGCATATCTCTTGCCCTTTGCGCCGCCTGCCAGCAGAAACGCGCCCATGCTGGCTGCCATACCGATGCATACCGTGGCCACGTCGCATTTGATATAGCGCATGGTATCATAGATCGCCATACCGGCCGTCACACTGCCCCCGGGGCTGTTGATATACAGATGGATGTCTTTTTCAGGGTCCTCGGACTCCAGAAACAACAGCTGGGCCACCACCAGGCTGGCCGTCACCTCATTGACTTCCTCCCCCAGAAAAATGATCCTGTCCTTCAACAGTCTGGAATAAATATCATAAGATCTTTCACCTTTGCTGGTCTGCTCGATGACATAAGGCACTAAACTCATAATTTCCTCCAATCCCGGGCATAACAGCCCAATGTGTTTATATCTCTCCCATACGCTATTGCGAATATTTTTTCAAAAATTTGATAATAAAAATACTTTTCTTATTATACATTACATGCTATTTTTTTACAATCACAAAACAGAGGATTTCATAAAAAATTAATCAATCCCCTGTTTGTTGGTTTTATCTATCCTTTTCAGTTCCGAGACTACTCCGCGTCGTCCGCCGCCTCCTTGGATTCCTTGGCCTTGGCAGATTTCTTGGATGCCTTGGCCTCCTTGGCATTCTCTACCACAAACTCTGCGGCCTTGTTCACGCAGATATCTTCCATCACCTGTTTCTTGCCGCCTTCGCCCAAGATCTCCTTCACCTTGTCAGGCTCCATCTTGTAGCCCTCTGCCATCTTGGCAACCTCGGCCTCAAATTCCTCCTCGGTGGCAGCCATCTTCTCTGCGGCAGCCACAGCCTCCAGCACCAGACGGGACTGAATGCGTCTTAGGGCCTGGGGTTTGATCTGCTCCAGCAGCATCTGAGGGTCAGCGCCGGTGAACTGCATGTACTGTTCCATGGAAAGTCCCTGCATCTGCAGTCTCTGGGCAAAATCCTCCACCATCTGTCTCTGCTGGGTCTCCAGCATGGCATCGGGAATCTCCATCTGGGCATCCTCTATAATGGCGTTGATAACCGCCTCCTCCTTGGCGCTCTTGGCAGCCTCTGCCTTGCGCTCCGCTATCTTCTTTTTGGTATCCTCTCTGTACTCGGCCAGAGTCTCAAACTCGGATACCTCTGCCGCGAACTCGTCGTCCAGCTCGGGCAGCTCCTTCTCCTTGATCTCCTTAACCGTACATTTGAACACCGCCGCCTTGCCTGCCAGCTCCTCGGCCTGATAATCCTCCGGGAAAGTTACATTGACATCCGTCTCCTTGCCGATCTCTGCGCCGATCAGTTCCTCCTCAAAACCGGGAATGAATGCGCCGGAGCCGATGGTCAGAGGGTAATCCGTACCCTTTCCGCCCTCAAAGGCCACACCGTCCACAAATCCCTCAAAGTCAATGACGGTCATATCGCCGTTTTTGACAGGTCTGTCCTCTACAGGGATGGTTCTGGCGCTGTTCTCACGCTCCTTGTTTATATCCGCGTCGATCTCTTCCTCTGTCACCTCCAGATCGGCGGCATCCACCTTCACACCCTTGTATTTGCCCAGAGTCACCTCAGGCTTTAACGCCACTTCTGCCGTGAAGATAAAAGGCTTGCCCACCTCGATCTGCACCACATTGATCCTGGGCTGGGAAACTACAGCCTCCTGGCAATTCTCCAGCTCCCTCTCATATGCCTCGGGAATCAGCTCGTTGGCGGCATCCTCATAGAACACTTCCTTGCCGCACATCTGCTCGATCAACTTGCGGGGAGCTTTGCCCTTGCGGAAACCCGGAACACTGATGCGTTTCTTCTCCTTCTGATAAACAGACTCGATGGCCCTGTCAAGCTCCTCTGCGGGAACCTCTATGGTCAGCTTAGCCATATTTTTTTCCAACTTTTCAACCTGTAAACTCATTCTATCATTTCCTCCTTCATCGCCTCTGTATCTTCACATGCCCGTTCTCTGACAGACATGACCACAGTCATTTGAAGATTATACCATAAAACAAAGCGTGATGCAAATGTTTTTTGCGTCATTACGCCTATTTGTTCCTATTGCAATGCCATCACTCACAGTTACATCTGGTTTTGGGTCAACGGTTCCCCACATGGGTGGCCACCAGCAGGGCGCTGTTCTTCCCCTGTTCACGTATATACTGCTCTGTCCGGCGGCGGCTCTCGGCATCCAGACCCGAAAACGGCTCGTCCAGCAGCGTCACATCCCCTCCTGCCGCCATAGCTCTGGCCACGGCCACCCGCCTTTTCATGCCGCCGCTGAGTTCCCGGCAGGGCTTTTGCAGATCCCTTTCATCCAGCAGCCAAAGCAGATGCTCCCGGGAACTCTCTCTGTCCCCTGTGACCATATCCACATTGACCAGCGGGCTGTATTCCTCACATAGCCGGTCCTCCTGAAAAACCATGGTCATCCTGCTGCCATACCGGCAGATCTTAGCCTGGGGGTTCGTTTCATCCGGCTCCTCCAATCCGGCGATCAGGCGAAAGAGCGTGGTCTTGCCGCTGCCGGAGGGAGTGCGGAAATAATAGGCGCGCCCTCTCTCATAACGCCCTGACGCATCCCGCAGTACCGCTTGGCCGTGGTAGCTCTTACTCACATGCCCCAGTTCCAACACGGTCTGCGCGCCGGGACGCTCCGCCTGCTCATACTCCTTTTCCGGCAAGAGTCGACCGGTGAGACGGCTCTCCTCATCGCGCCCCGGCTGCAGCACGGCCTGACCGGTTTGATGCCTCTCCTTCCTGCGCATCGGTTTTGGCACGCTTAAGCCGCCTTGTCTTCCCGCTGCCCGGCACCTGGGTTCCCAGCGCTGAAACAGATTCCACAGGGCCAGCACCAACCGCTCGCACAGCACGCTGGCAAGGATCGTCACCGCCGTCCAGGCCAACACCCCCGCCGTATCCAGATAGATCTTGGACAGATACAGCTGTTCCCCCACGGAAAACGCCGGAGTCCCGATGACCTCCGCCGCCACCCCGGATTTCCAGCTCATGCCCACCGATATCCGCACTGCATTGTCCAGATAGGGTTTCAATGCGGGCCTGTAGATATAAAAGAAACGGTTCCACGCCGGGATCTCCAGCACGTCCGCCATCTCCAGCAGCTTTCTGTCCACCCGTCGTATCCCCTCCAATGTATTCACATAGATATTGGGAAGAACAATACAAAAGCTAACGGCGGTAGCCAGCACACCGCTGCGCCACCAGATCAGAAACAACACCACAAAGGATGCCACCGGAATCGCTTTCAATAAGGCCATAAACGGGGCCAGCAATTCCTCCAGCGGCGAAAAACCGTCTGCTGCCGCCGCCAACAGCAGTCCCAGCAACAGTCCGGCGGTGAAACCGGCCCCAATCCGCGCCAGGGAAGACCCCACCGTCAGCCAAAAGCTCCCCCTGAATATCCGCTGCCCCAAAGCTCCCATAGTCTCCAGCGGACCCACCAGCAAGATCCGGTTTCCCACCAAATAAGCCGCCAACTGCCAAAGGGTTATCCAAAATACTGCCGCCACTATCTTTTTACCGTATTTTTCCCGGAATCCCTTTACCGAACCGCTTACCATGTCAAACCCGCTCTCCCGTCTGTCTTATCCGTTCTCGCTCTTGCCTGTCTGCTCACGAATCCCGGCCTCTCTTACTCCGTCATTTTCTCGGCGTCCTTACCCCCAAATGTTCCTTTTCCCAGAATATATCTCACGGAATGTAGTAGAAGTCCTCCCCCGGCAGTGCGCCGCCCACAGCCGACGGTTCCAGTTCATACAGTACTTGCAGATAACCGGAGAGAGCCCGGCGCATATCCTCCCCGTCTATATAGGTAATATTGCACTGCGGGATCGCTTTTCGCGCGACAGGCTCCTTGGCGATAATCCCCGCTGCCACCGCCAGCTGCGCTCCCTTGTCCGGGTCTTCCTGTATCGCCCGGACGCTGGCCTCGTGCTCCGCCAGAAAATTCTTCACCACCTCCGGGTATTCCTGTAAAAAGGCATTTCGCACCACGGTCACTCCCGTGACCATACTGCTGCCTCCCTCTCCCTGCGCCAGATCCCACTGCTGGTTCATATCCAGCACCACTTTCAGGTCTTCGTTCTGCGCACATGCCACCGTGACGAAGGGCTGGGGCAGCAATCCTATCGCCTGGGGCTGCTCCGCCAACAGAGCCGCTACTTCCGTGGCCTCCGAGCGATACTCCAGAGTACAGTCGGTCAAGGAGATACCGTTTGCCGCCAACAGATACTGAAGTACGTAATCCGGGGTGGTACCTTTTCCGGTGAGGTAGATCGTTCTGCCCCGCAGGCTCTCCATGCCGTCAATACTGCCGTCACCGGATACCATGTACAATACGCCCAATGTGTTGATATCAATGACAGAGATCCCGCGCTGGGTCTTGCCGTATAACACGCTGGCCATATTGGCGGGGATCAGCGCGATATCCAGCTCTCCCCTTATCATCAGCGGCAGCAGTTCATCCGCCGCTGCAGCCATGGTAAATGCATACTCCTGCCGTGCCTGCCCGCTGCGGGCCTGTTCCTGCAAAAAAACCAGCCCCATAGAGGTGGGACCTTTCAGGCCGCCGATCCGTACGGCGGCAGGTTCCTCCTGCTGTGCGCATCCGGTGAGCATCCCCAGAAACAATGCGGCCGCAACGGCAATTATCCATATTGTTTTGTTAAAGATTTTTATTCTGTTCATAGCTTTTGTTCCGACTCAAGCTTTTCCCTGATTCCATCTTCTTTCTCCCTTTTCGGAAAAGTGCTCCCATTAACTACTCCACCAACCGGGATTTACCAACGTGTCAAATTCTTTTCAAACTTCGCAGTATATGCCTGTTTTAATTCATCGGCAGATATTCCATAACACATCATGACGTCATTGTAATACATGAGAACATCGGCCATTTCTTCCACAAGGTTTTTTCTTAATTCAACATCATTAGACGCCTTTATGTCTCCGTGTTTTTTGACTATATCAATCACTTCACCAATTTCGCCTATCATCCAAAGCAGCTTGTGCTTACCCGTTTCAGGAGAAATCTTTTCCCATTTACCTTTGTATTTATCCTGAAGCCTTTTTTGCATATCCAACATTTCATTTATACTAAAGTCAGGCATAAATCTTCTCCTTTTTCCTGGTTATTTTTTCTAGGTAATTGCGAAACTCCCTTTTGTGGAGCAGGGAGTGGGCAATATATACAAGATAAGGGCGACTTGCCACCGCATCGGAGCCCGTTTTTGTATATATTGACCAGTCCCGTCACTTGTTTCAAAGAGTTTCGCAATTGTCTAGATTATTTTTTCTCTCTGTCAGCAACAGTCGTCCACATAAAGACTTTGAAATCTGCCGTTTCAGTTCCCGTGCCGACCATCCGGAATTGGCTGCCTCTTCTTCCCTCTATGTGCCTTGTGATGTATCATACTATTTTTATACGTCAATGTCAACAAGTACCCTTTTCTAACTCTACTTTCCCTTTACAGCGGGCCTTTGCGGGCATAGCCCGGCAGATAGACATACAGCGAATAGGAAGTACAGTTTTTACTCCACAACCCGCACCACTTGATTCTCCTTTAACTCCTCCGTGGAGGTCAGAATGATCGCCGTATCCGGGGACAGGCTGGCCGACTGCAGCGCGGCATAGCGTTCGTTCTGGTCCACCACATCCACATACAGCACCGACGCACGCCATTCCACCCCCAAAATACCGTTTTCCTGCCGCAGGATGTAGACAAAGCTGCTGTTGTTTCCATCCTTGTGCAATGCGGACAGGGGCACCACCATATCGTAATTCTCCGATTGCCAGGTACTTTTCAGCGTCACCTGCTGCCCCAGGTCCATACCCATATCTGTAACATCCATCAATATCCTCACGCTGCCGTCAGGCTGGGACTCCAGGTAGCTGACGATTCCCTCCTCACTTTGTTTTCCGCTGCTGACCGTCTCATAATTCAGCTGCATCCGTGTACCCACAGACACATATTTAGCCTGTTCTTTGGTCAGCTGTGCCCAGAGCCGCCGCAGACCGTCATCCGGCGTATAGAGCAGCTGCGCCGTATCGGGAGTCCGCTCTCCCACGCCCACACAGAGCTGTGTGACCTTGCCGCTCTCCCGGGCGTAGATCCATCCGTCTGCCTCTGTCAGTTCCCGCAGTTCCCGGATCTCACTATCCAGATAAGCCTGTTCCAGTTTAGCCAGATCAGAGGACGCCTGATAGTTTCCCTGTGACGCCGCCCAGGCATCCTCCAGGCTGCGCCAGGCCGACTGCAATCTGTCTTCATGGGATAACTGTACATCCTCTGCCGCCTGGGCCGTCTGGATCACCGCCTGATCCTGCTGGCTTGCCTGCGCCTCAAGCTGCGCTATGGTACTCTCCAACTCTTTGCATTGCTGACAGCCGCCGGAGGATGCGGGCTGTTTATTATCCCCACCGCTGACAGAATCCAAAACCTCTTCCGGCTGCCCGTTGTGCCCCGGTTCCTTTTTATGCTGTTCCAGCTCCTTCCGCACCCGGTCCAGCTCCCTTCCCGTCTGGTCCCGGGCTGCCCGAGCCCGTGCATGATCTTCTCTGGCCCGGCTCAAAAGCAATTCCCCGTTTCGCTGCTCCGCCTCCCAGTCCTGCTGGGCACGGGCCAATGTCCTGGCATCGTCCTGGCTGCCCAGCGCGCTCTGGTTCTCCGCCTCCCGCTGCTGATAAACCAGTCGCTGCCGCTCCAACTCCTTTCCCGCAACAATGCGCTCCAGATCTTCCACGTCCAATTGCAGCAGACCGTCCCCCTGGGAAAAGTCATCCCCCTTCTGCACGCCCATCGCCGCCACCCGCAATCCTGCCGGAGCGTAGATACCATATTCCTGCCCTGTTTCCACAGCCCCCACAGCGGACACCTCATGATACAGAGACATCTCCTTGGCAGCAACGGTGGTAACGCGTGGAAGTCTTGCCATATAGATTCCTTTTGTCACCAGACTGCATATGCCCATCACTGCCAAAAACAGGACAAATCCCGCGATCACCGCTTTTCTCTTTCTATCCATTTTCTTTGCTCCTTATACCTTCACAAAACACTAATCAGAAATAAATCCCATGGCAATTTCCCACAATTATGCTTTCAGTCCGGACGTAATGATCCCCTGCTCCAGCGCGTCATGGAATATGGCAAAGACAAACAGGGAAACCGTCAGCGTGATCACACTGGCCCCGCAGGCATAGCCCGCCTGATCCATGGCAATCTCCGGCAGATACAGGGACAGAGGCCACAGAGATTTGTCCTGCAAAAAAGTCAGCGGCTCCTCCATCATGTTCCAGCTCTCCAGAAAACTCAAGATCATGGCCGCCAGTATCCCGCCCTGCGCCACCGGCAGTCCCACCCGCACAAAGCTTTGCAGTTCCCCGGCTCCGTCCACCCGGGCCGCCTCCAGCAGTTCTGCCGGGATTCCGGCAAAACTGCGGTAGATCAAAAACACTGGAAAAGTAGAAAATATGGCGGGCAGCACCACCGCCCACCGGGTGTTTATCATACCCGCGCCCTGCAGCACCAGATATTTGGACAGCATCGTTACCTGAAAGGGTAACAGCATCAGGATCACATACAGGGAAAACAACAGGTTTTTTCCCCGGAACCTGTAAACGGCAAAGGCCCAGGCCGCAGGCACGGCAATGACCAGCTGTCCCAGCAGGATACCTGCCGTCATACCCAGCGAGTTCCAGAACAGCCGGAAAAAAGCCGGGGAGTAAAACAGCAGCCGCCGGTAATGCTCCGCCGTGGGATAGTCCGGTATCCAGTGCCAACGGATATACTCCTGTGTGTCATGCAGATAGCCCGCTGCCCGCTGTTCCCACTCCAGACTGTCCGCCAGGGAACCGCTGACCAGCATCAGCACCGGCAGGCATATGGCGCCGCCCAGGGTCAGGAATATCCCTGCCGCCAGCCAGTTAAACATCCTCCTCTTCATAGATATACCTCCAAATACCGCAAAACGGGCCGTCATAGTTCCTCCGCCGTATTCCAAAGCCTCTGCAGCAGCATGGACAGCGCCCCCAGCGCCAGCGCCATCAGCACCGCTCCCGCCGCCAACTTATCCATGTCCAGTTTTGTGTACCAATTTTGAAATAGATGCTGCAGCAGATATATATCCTGCTGGGGATAGGCACCGCTGACCAGATATGCCTCCCGGAAGGACTTAAAGGCATTGAGCAGGGACAACACCGTGATGGTGTAGGCACTGCCCTTTAGATTGGGCAGAGTGATCTGAAAAAAGCATCGTATCCGCCCCGCTCCGTCCACTCGGGCCGCCTCCGTCTGCTCCGCCGGTATGGCTTTCAGCCCTGCCAGCCACAGCACCATGGTATACCCCAGATTCTTCCATACATAACTGCCCACCAAAATAGCCAGAGCCGTACTCTCCCCCATATAATCCACATAGGTTCCCAGCCGGGCGTTCAGAAAGCCCTGCCGGGAAAAGACCAGCCTCCACACCAGCACTACCGTGGCCGCCGGGATGGCCATGGGCAGCAAATACAGCGCCTTAAAACGTTCCAGCCTTGGGACCCGGCAGATCACCAGCGCCAGCAACAGACCCAGGATCAGCAAAAGCGGCAGACTCAGACTCAGAAAACGCAGAGTATTTCCCAACGCCAGACGAAATGCATCATTGCTCAACACCTTGCGATAGTTATCCAGTCCCACCCACTGTCCGGACAGGGCGGTGGCAAAGGAACGCCGCAGCACATCCGCCGTGGGTGCCAGCACCAGATACACTACCCCCAGCAGACTGGGAGCCAGGAACCACAGTCCCCGGCTCCCGCCCCGCCTTACATATATTAAAAAGCTCTTCATACCAATCTCCTGCCAAATAACAGATCCGCCCTACGCGGGCCGTCTTTAAAAGTTCTTCTTATTCTGCCAGATACAGGGTGACTTTCTTCTCAATCTCCTTCACGGCATCCTCTACCGTTATCTCATCGGTAAGAACCCTGCTTCCAACCTGTATCACCGTATCATATACCCGGCTGTCACACTGGCTGACGCCATGACAGGCCTCCAGGATCTGCTTAAGTACCGCCAATTCCTCCTCGGAAGGATTATCCACCTCTACCATCTGGGCCTCTCCGTTGATATCCTCAAAGCTCATACAGGCGAATACGCCCTCCTCCTTACTCTTACGGATCTGTTCTTCCATCACATCCCAGTTGGTAGAACCCCTATTCATATAGCCCTCGGAGCAGAACTGCTTTGACAGCGCATAAGTCACAAACTCAAGAGCCTGATCCTTTACTTTAGACGCCTCGTTCACCGCCAGTATATTGGCCGCCTGCCCCGCAAATCCCTTCTCACCTGCCAGCGGAACCATCGTCATATCCAGCATTTCCAGGATCTCCGACGTCATACTGTAGTCTCCCATAACAGACATATTACTGTTCAGCATACCCAGGGCAAAGGGCTGGTCGAAATACAGGGCGTTCTGCACCTGATATCCCGCCTGTGTCCAGATCTGGGGTATTCCGTTTATAAAAGATACAAGTTGATCCATGCTCTCCATTTCTTTCACAGTAGATCCTGATATCTGAGCGCTGTAGATACGCTTTGCCAGAGTCAGGAAATTCTTTATGCTTTCGCTGTCGATGCCGCCGCTTTCGTTCATCCAATCGCCCATGGAAACACACGCCAACAGTTTCAGCGCGTCCCCCGGCCTGTTAAAGCCCAGCAGCGTCCCCTCCGGCTGCGACTCTCTGGTCTGTTCTATAAGCTCTGCCAACTGCTCCAGATTAGATACACCCTGTATTTTATCCTCCGCGCCCATGAGCACCGGCAACGTCAGCGACATAGGCATGGCGTACTGTCCCTGCCCCTGGGACGTGTCTCTGCGATAGGACTCACGCACCGCGTCCATGTAATGTTCCCCGGTGCTGTCTAAAGTGGCTGTCAGATCGGCCAGCACGCCCTTCTCCGCATAGGTATCATAAGGCAGATCGTCCAGCAGCAGCACATCCGGCCCATTCCCCGCAGCCAGTTCCGTGCTCAGCACTTTCATGGCGTCCTCCCGGGTCATTCCCGTATCATCGCTCAGAGGATGCTCATAGGTGATATAGAGGTCCGGATGACTCCGGGCAAAAGCGCCCACCACCCTCTGTATATCCTCATCGGCTTGCAGGCCCCACACCCGCAGGATATTGTCAGGCATGGCAGGTATGGCAGGATCATACACATACTTTTTCAGCTGCCCGCCATAGAGTACATAAAACGCCTCCCCCAGCTGCATCATATTGACGAAACTCTGGTTACTATCGCTCATACTGCACAGCGAACCGTCAATAAGCTGTTCCATGGTACTGCCGTAGAGCACATGGCTGTAAAGGCCCTTTCTTGTCAGAACAAACAGGCTGTCGTTCCCCTCACCGGACATCCACAGCAGATAGGGTCTGCTGCCCACATCTCCCCACGTTCCAAGCCAGGGCTTTAAAAACTCCTCCAGCACAGGGTCCTGATCCGCCATCTTATTTTGTTCCAGGTCATAATACTGCAGCGTTTCCCCCTGTATGATCAGATATTTTCCACAGACCGTCAGATAATCGCATCTGTCGGCATTCTCCGTCAGCACCTCCAGGCTGCCATCCTCACCGTTTACACGGTAAATACGCTCGCTGCCCCCCAGATAAAAAGTGCCGTTTGCGTCACAAACCGCCGATGAGATATACTCCTGTTCCGACAGATCCACCGTAAGGCGGGTGCCGTCTTCCAGAAACAAGACATGCACATATGAAAAAACGTCATAGTTGACGTTGCCCTCCTCATCCTGTGGAAATTGAATATATCCCGCAAGGATATCTCCCGCCTGATTGCGCTGATAATAACTCACGGTGTCGACATCCAGAGGATGCTGCAGCTCTTCCGGCGCCTTGCGCACCTCCTGCCAGCTCTGCCCCTGATCCCCCGAACGGTACAGGGTACCGTCCATGGCGGTAAACTCAAGACAATCTTCTCCGAGACTGAGGTCCCTTACATCCTCCACCCCCTCCGGCAGAGCTATGGAGGACTCCACATATCGTCCCATGGCCTTCTCCGTGTTTTCGGCATCCGAAACATCCTGCTCTTCCCCGGTGTTTCCCGCCGCGCCGGGCTGACCGTTCCCATCGTTTTCTCCCGTACCGCTGGGCCCGCAGCCCGACAGCAGCAGCATGGACACAAGACCCAATGCCAATATCCTTCTCATCATTGTCCGCATTTTCTTCATATTCTCCTCTCATTCCTTTCCCGGGCGGTTTCCACATCCGGCAGACATGGCTCCCTTGCCCCGATGTGTCTCATTATAGCAGCGGTTTCTCTAATCCGCCTCTAAGTTTTCTCAAATTTTGCTCCCGTAAGACGCCGTTCGCTCTGACATATATCCATGGATAGTTTACAAAATATTAAAGAATATTTAGAGAAAATTATGTTAATATATCTTAGGAAATAATATAAAATAACGTAAATTTTTAGTGAAAGGAATTGTCCCCGAATGCGTATTTTGCTGATCGAAGACGACAGAAAATTAAATGAAGCTCTCTGTTGCGCGCTGCGCAGGGAAGGATATGAGGTGGATGCCTGCCAAGACGGCGAGGAGGGGCTATACTATATGGAGACAGGTGCCGCGGACCTGGTGCTGCTGGACAGAATGCTGCCCGGCTTAAGCGGAGCGGAGCTGCTGCGGCAGCGGCGCCAGGCTGGGGACACTACACCGGTACTGATGCTGACGGCCATGGGAACTCTGGAAGACCGGATAACAGGACTGGATCTGGGAGCGGACGACTATCTGGTCAAGCCCTTCGCCATGGAAGAGCTGATGGCCAGGATACGCAGCCTCTCCCGCAGGGGTGCGGCCTTTCATGTGACCAGCGACCAGCTGTGCTGGGAGGACCTGACATTGTCGGAATCCTCCTGTCAGCTTACCGGACCGGGGGGGAGAGTGCACTCTGTCCCGCCGTGAGTGCGGGCTGCTGGCCGCCCTGCTGCGCCACCCCCGGCAGACGCTGGGCCGGAGCCAACTGCTGCTCAGCGTGTGGGGGCCGGATACCGAGGTGGAAGACGGCAATCTGGATAACTATATCTTTTTTCTGCGAAGACGCCTTACCGCGCTGTCCTCCTCGGTAAAGATCCGGACGGTCCGGGGGGTGGGCTACCGGCTGGAGGTCTCCGCATGAACGACCGCATCCTGTTTCGCACTGCCCACCGCCGTCTGACTTTTCTGTGCGCCGGAATCACCGCCGCCATCCTCTGCCTGTTCTCCTGCCTCTATCTCTATCTGGCCGAGAGGACGCTGCAGGACAGCCATCAGCTCGCTTTCAGCCAAAACATGGCCAATCTCACCGACAGCCTGAAACAACAGACTGTGATCACACACAGTTATCTGAGTACGCTGGAGCAGAACAACGATTACCAGATCTATCTGTGGGATCATGGGATACCCTATCACTATAACCGGGTATCCCACCACACGCTGCCTGCGGAAACCCAGGAACTGCTGCTGTCTCTGCTGCCCTCTGGCAACGGGCAGACCGCGCAGGCCTCCGCTGTCCCGAACACCGTTTCCGGCATGAGATACACCCTGCTATCCTCGGGACAAAATCTGGCTCTGTTACATCTGAAATCCGAACCGGACAGCGATTATTATATCTACATGGCCCGTCTGAGCATAGGCCAGCGTTCGGGCATCCAGATACTGACCGAGTCCGAAACGCCGGGAGTCACGCTGCTGGTAGTCTCCTCCCGGGAAGGGCTTACGCGGCAGCTCCGGGAACAGCGAACACGTTTTCTGCTGATCGATCTCACCGGCATCCTGCTGCTGACACTTTTTGCCTGGTTTTTTACCGGAAAGATGCTGCGCCCTCTGCGGGAGAGCCACGACCGGCAGATCCGCTTTGTGGCGGACGCCTCCCATGAGCTGCGCACCCCCCTGGCGGTGATCCGGGCCTGTATGCACGCAAAGCCTCCCGCCTACGAACAGACCATAGATCAGGAATGCGCCCAGATGGGACGCCTGATAGAAGATCTGCTGACTCTGAGCAGGCTGGATAAGGGGGACGCGCGGCCCCGGTATCAGGACGTGGATCTGGACACGCTGCTGCTGACCGTATACGAACAAATGGAGCTGCTGGCGGAACAAAATAAGATCCGTCTGCAACTCCGTCTTCCACAGAATATTCTTCCCCATATACAGGGGGATCAGCACCGACTACAGCAGCTCCTCACCATCCTGCTGCAAAATGCGTTAAATTATACCCCCGAAGGGGGCATTGTGATTCTCTGCGCCCGGCTCTCCACAGACAGGCCCTGCGCGGTACAGATTTTGGTATCCGACAATGGCCCCGGTATTCCGGATGCCGACAAAGCACATATCTTTGATCGTTTTTATAGGGCCCAGCAGTCCCACACAGACCGTTCCCACTTCGGTCTGGGACTGTGCATCGCCCGGGAGATCGCTTTGTCCCACGGGGGAACGCTCACCGTATCGGATACGGAGGGCGGAGGAGCCACCTTCTGTTTCTCCTTGAAATGTTGATCATCTCTTCTCAATGATCCGGTCGATCAACCCAAAATCCAGCGCTTCCCCGGCGGACATATAATTGTCTCTCTCGGTGGCAACGGCGATCTCCTCCTCCGTTCTGCCGGTCTGTTCGGCCAGGATACGGTTCACCCGCCTTCTGGTCTGCTGGAGATGGTCCGATACGATCTTAATATCCGTTGCCTGCCCCTTGACACCGCCGCCGATGGCGGGCTGATGTATCATGATCTCCGAGTTGGGCAGAGCATATCTCTTGCCCCTCGCGCCGCCTGCCAGCAAAAAGGAACCCATGCTGGCTGCCATGCCCAGACAGATGGTGGATACGTCACACTTGATATACTGCATGGTGTCATAGATGGCCAATCCTGACGGTATGGAACCACCGGGACTGTTGATATACAGCTTAATGTCCTTCTCCGGGTCCTGAGCCTCCAGAAAAAGCATCTGCGCCACCACCAGACCTGCGGAGGCATCGCTGACTTCCTCCCCTAAAAATACGATCCGATCCGCCAACAGACGGGAATAGATATCGTAACTCCTCTCTCCCCTGCCGGTCTGTTCCACTACATAAGGTATCAGGCTCATGCTGCCATACCTCCCTTCACGGAGCAGTACAGATGCAGGCAGCTGCCGCCCTTACCAAGTCTGACTGCGCCACATTTGGAGAGATACTGTCCTCTGCGCCTGTATTCCTGAGGTGTGCACAGATATTCCACACGAAAAGCCTGGGTGAATGCCTGCTGTGAGCCATAGCCCGCGTCAAAGGCGATCTCGATGATGGGCCGGTCTGTCTGGGCCAGCTTTCTGGCCGCCTCGTCCAGCCGTCTTCCCTGAATATATTTATGCAGCGTGCTGCCTGTACTCTTTCTGAATGCTCTCGCCACATAATATTTGGAATAATGCAGTTCCCGGGCAATCTCCTCCCAGGACAGCTCCTGTTCCAGATGCTCCTCGATATAGGACATCACTTTTTCCGCCACGGATTTTTTTCCCATATATTTCCTCCTGTTCGGAGGTCCTTTGGAACCTCCGTTTCGCATATTCCCTGCCGGCACACGGTACCGGTTGCGGCAATCCCGCCTCCGCGAGACCGCCTCCTCCATATATAGGATAACACAAACCCCAGCGGCATGTTTGCATAAAAATTGCCCTTTTATCCTCTGGCCTCCAGAGCGTTGGCGATATCCTCCCGCATATCAAGCACTGCCGCCCGGGAGGCGTCCGCATAGCCCTGGGCTCCGTATTTGGCGTATTTCTCCTGCTGATAGGCAGTGATGATGCCTCTGGAGGAATTGATGATAGCCCCCAGGCCGTCCTGGTTGAAGAAATGCACCAGATCCGCTCCCTTCCCCCCCTGGGCTCCATAGGCGGGTACCAGGATAAAGGCTTTAGGCATGATCTTGCGCAGGACTCTGCCATGCTCCGGGTAGGTGGCACCCACCACCGCACCTATATAGCTGTAGTTATCGCCCATACATTCCTCTCCCCAGGCCGCCACCTGCTCACCCACCAGCTCATAGATGGGTCTGCCCTCCGCTATGCGGTCCTGCAGCTCGCCACTGCTGGGATTGGATGTTTTCACCAGCACAAAGATTCCCTTCTTTTCCTCCTGGCAGACTTTTATGAAAGGTTTCACACCGTCGGAACCCAGATAGGGATTCACTGTCACAAAGTCCTCGTCAAAGCCACAGCAGGTTTTCTCCCCCACCTGCACCCTGCCCAGATGTCCCACCGCGTAAGCCTCGGAGGTGGAACCGATATCGCCTCTCTTGATGTCGCCGATGACCACCAGCCCTTTCTCCTTGCAGTAGTCCACAGTCTTCTTGAAAGCCACTATGCCGGGAACGCCGAACTGCTCGTACATGGCAATCTGGGGTTTCACTGCGGGAACCAGATCGTATATCGCATCCACGATCCCCTTGTTATACTGCCAGATTGCCTCCGCAGCCCCCTCCAAGCTCTCTCCGTACTCCGCGAAAGCCTTCTCTTGAATCTGCCCCGGGATGTATTTCATCATGGGGTCCAGCCCCACTACGATGGGAGCGCCTGTCTGCCTGATCTTGCTGATTAGTTTGTTGATCATAGTTCTGTTATCCTTTCCTGCTTGGTTTTATTAGGTATTTGCAAAACCCTGTTTCAAGATACTTATTGTTTTTACAATATGACAAGAGCGCTGCACTCTCGCAAGTTCAACGCTCTGTTTGTACGATCATTCCCGCCGCGTTACACCGGTACTGCCAGCCTCTGCTCCGTATACTTCCTGATGTTGGACGCATTCACATACTTGTGGAAATCGTCGCCCTCCACCACCACCAGCGTGGGAGCCTGCATCACGCCGTAACGTCTTGCCAGTTCCATGTTCTCCTCCGCATCGATGGGCAGATATTTTTCACCTTTCAGATATTCCTTGGCCAGCTTACAGTTGGGACAGGTCTTGGTGGTAAACAGATACTTCACATCCTGAGGAGTCTGTACCTCCACCTTTACCTCATCCGCGGAATCGGACATCAGGTTTGACAGAGTCACCACACTGCGCATGGGACGTTTTAACACCGAATTCTCCACAACATACTCTGTCCGGTTGGCATATTCCTGGAGCTTACCGTCGTTCCAGTTCTGTACCGGGCGGTAATAGCCGGTGATACGGCTGTAGATCTCCGTCTTGCTGCCGCAGTGGGGACAGGTAGTCTGCTCCCCTGCCAGATATCCGTGCTGCCTGCAGATGGAATAGGTGGGAGACATGGTATAATAGGGCAGTCTGTAATTCTCCGCGATCTTTCTCACCAGGGATGCCGCCGCCTTCCAGTCAGGCAGCTTTTCTCCCAAGAACCCATGGAACACGGTGCCGGAAGTGTACAGAGTCTGTAGCTCGTCCTGAATATCCAGCGCGTCAAAGATGTCCACCGTATAGTCCACAGGAAGATGGGATGAGTTGGTATAATACGGAGTATCCCCCTGTTTGCCCGCCGTCTTGATGGCAGGCCACTTCTTCCTGTCGTGCTTGGCCAACCGGTAAGTAGTGCTCTCCGCGGGAGTGGCCTCCAGATTGTACAGATCGCCGTACTGCTCCTGATAATCGGACAGGCGGTTTCTCATATGGTTCAGCACTTCCTTGGTAAACTCCTGGGTGCGCCGATCCGACATATCCGCCCGCAGCCAGTTGGCGTTTAATCCCACCTCGTTCATACCGATCAGGCCGATGGTGGAAAAATGGTTGTCAAAGGTGCCCAGATATCTCTTGGTATAAGGATACAGGCCTTCGTCCAGCAGCCTGGTGATCACGCCTCTCTTGATCTTCAGCGACCGGGCCGCGATATCCATCATGTGATTCAGTCTCTTGTAAAAATCGTCCTTATTGGAGGACAGATAGGCGATCCTGGGCATATTGATGGTCACGACGCCCACGCTGCCGGTGCTCTCCCCGGAACCGAAGAAACCGCCCGTCTTTTTGCGCAGCTCCCGCAGGTCCAGCCGCAGGCGGCAGCACATGCTGCGCACATCGCTGGGCTCCATATCGGAATTGATATAATTGGAAAAATACGGCGTGCCGTACTTGGCCGTCATCTCGAACAGCAACCGGTTATTCTCCGTGTCAGACCAGTCAAAATCACGGGTGATGGAGTAGGTGGGGATCGGGTACTGGAACCCCCTTCCGTTGGAGTCCCCCTCGATCATGGTCTCGATAAACGCCTTGTTGACCATGTCCATCTCCCTCTTGCAGTCCTTATATTTGAAATCCATCTCCCGGCCGCCCACGATGGCAGGCAGTTCCGCCAGATCCCCCGGCACGGTCCAGTCCAGCGTGATATTGGAAAACGGCGCCTGGGTGCCCCAGCGGCTGGGAGTATTCACCCCATAGATAAACGCCTCGATACACTTCTTTACTTCCCCGTAGGAGAGATCATCCACCTTGACAAAAGGTGCCAGATAGGTGTCAAAGGAAGAAAATGCCTGGGCTCCTGCCCACTCGTTCTGCATGATGCCAAGGAAATTCACCATCTGATTGCACAGCACGGACAGATGTCTGGCCGGAGCGGAAGTGATCTTGCCGGTGATGCCGCCCAGTCCCTCCTTGATCAGCTGCTTTAAGGACCAGCCTGCGCAGTAACCGGTGAGCATGGACAGATCGTGTATATGGATATCCGCATTGCGATGGGCCTCCGCAATCTCTTCGTCATAGATCTCGGACAGCCAGTAATTGGCCGTCACTGCGCCTGAATTGCTCAGGATCAGTCCGCCCACGGAATACGTCACGGTGGAATTCTCTTTCACGCGCCAGTCCTCCACCTTTACATAGCTGTTCACCACATCCTTGTAGTCCAGAATCGTGGACTTCATGGTGCGCATCTTTTCCCGCTGCTTGCGGTACAGGATATATGCCTTGGCCACTTCCTCATAGCCGGCCTGCCCCAGAACTTTCTCCACACTGTCCTGAATATCCTCCACATAGACGGCACCGTCCTTCACCTTGGACTGGAAGTCCGCAGTCACGCGTAGCGCCAGCAGATCTATGATGTCATTGTTGTATTCTTTCTGCGTAGCCGTGAAAGCCTTCATGATGACGTCATTGATCCTGCTCAGTGTAAAGTCTACTCTGTTGCCATCCCTCTTTAATACCTGAATCATTCGCATTTCTCCCATTCATCGTAGAATATCTCTATTCTACCATTCTATGGTAAATAAGTCAATTGCCATGCCACAATATATTGTATTTTGTCCCATGACGCGCAGAAAATATTGTATACATCCCGTTTATCGGGTGGAGAGAAAGTCATATTCCCTTTTAGCCACCTGATCGTCAGGATAGGTCCTTAAGTAACTCTCCATCAGCACGGCTGCCTGCCGGTAATCGTGCAGGTATTCATAAGTCACCGCCTCGTTGAACAGCAGCGACTGCATCATATCGTTATCCTCGATCTGCATACCCGCCTGAAAAGCGGACAGCGCCGCGAAATAGTCCCCCCGGGCCATCTCGCACAGCCCCAGCTGATTGTATATGCGGGCATCCGAAGTGTCCTTTGCCAAATAATTGTTGTACACGCTGGCAGCATAGTTGTAATCTCCGGTGGCCTCATAAGATTTACCCAGATACAGGGACGCCTCGGCCCCCCCCTGGTCCTTGGCGGTCTCCAGCGCCAGATACGCGGACTGATACTCCTCCAGATAATAATACATCCTACCCTTATCATAGGCGCTCATCTGCTCCCCGTTGGTATCCATGGCCGCCCGCAGATAGGTCTGCCCCACCTCCTTGTACCCATGGCTGTGCAGTACCTCATAGATCTGGATCAGCCGGTCAAAGTTCTTGCCGTCCATGGCTATGACCCTGTCAAAGTCCTCCTTGGCCTCCACATAATTGTCCTGCCCCATGCGGGCATTCCCCCGCAAAAACAGCGCGTCGTCGTTGCCTGGCTGCATATCCAGAATGGCACTGTAAATCTCCTCCGCCTCCTGCAGTCTGCCCTCCTTGGTATAGGCTGCCGCCAGATAGAAGTTGATATCGTAATCCACGTCCTCCACCCAGCCGTCGGAATAGCTGAGCGCCTCCAGAAAACACAGCGCTGCCGCATCGTACTGCGTCATGCCCATATACGCTATGCCCTCCGCTCTGGACAGTTCCTTGCCGCCTTCACCCGCCGCCCTGGCCACGTCAAAATATTCTATGGCGCTCTGATAATCCAAGGCTTTCAATGCCTCCATGCCCAGCGCCGTATTCTCTTCGGTTTTGCCGCAGCCGCCGAGAAACAATAAACATCCCAGCAGTACCGCGCCCCTCATGGCTCTTTTGCCGCCTTTCCCTTCGTATCCTATCATCTCTTCCCAGTTCCTCTTCCCTGCCATTTCCCCGCATACCTGTGGTCTACGGGGCAACTACGGCCTCGCCTGCGGTATTGCGCCTATCTGCATATATAAGTTATGTCATTCCGGTTTTCTGGCATGTTTTTTTCCGCTCTTCTCCCGGTACATATTCGTATCCGCCTGCTGGAGACAGCTCAGCAGCGGCACACACTGATCACAGCGGGCATAACCGATGCTTGCCGAGAGTTCATAGGGTCTGTCTCTGTCTTCGTTATACTGTTGAATCTGCCGTCGTATGGCCGCAATCCTGGATTCCACGATCCCCTGAGACTGCGTGGCCATACAGATCTGGAACTCATCGCCTCCGGTACGGGCCGCCACGCCCATCTCTCCCTGCTCCGCCGCCAGAATCTCCGCCAAAGCCTTGAGCGCCACGTCTCCCTCCAGATGTCCGAAATGGTCGTTAATGTATTTCAGGCCGTCCATATCCACGCTGACCACAAAGAAACTCTCCCCGCTCTGGCGCAAATGGTCGTACTGTTTCTGCAATACCCGTTCCATCTCCCGGCGATTGGGTATCCCGGTCAGTTCGTCTCTGCCATACTGCCTGCGCATCTCATTCAAAGCCTGATTTTCCTCATACATCTGTAACTTAGCCAGAGACATGGACACGCTGGCTATCCAGGTCTGAAACTGATACCTCAGTTCGTCCGGCGAATCTGTGGACAGTACCACATAACCAAAACAGTCATTGCGCTCATGCAGGGTGCTGATAAATAGGATCTCCCCCTCCTGGTGATAAGTGGCAGGCAACAGTTCACTGCGCAAAAAACGCTCCTCATGTGGGATATCCTCATCCATACTCATCACATTGCGCAACACCATATGCTCGGTGTACTGATTCATCATGGCAGCTTTTTCCTCTTGACGCTCCAGCTCATCGCACATACAGATATAGATGCGCCGGAAACGGATGGCGCTGATATATGCCCGTCCAACATTCATCAGGGCTCTAAACGTGTCCGCATTTTCCAGATCCACATGCATGGAACTGCCGTGATAGAGCGCATTCTGTAACTGTTCTTTGCGCTGGAACAGTTTCGTGACCGCCCGGGAATCAATGCTCTGGGCGCACCCGCAGGAACCTCTGAACCTGCTGTCGATCTCCACTCTGCCTATACCTTCAAAAGCGTCCTTTCCCTGCCAAAGATTTTCCAGCATATACACGGCCTTACGTCCCATGTCCCTATAATTCACCTTGATACTGGTCAGCGCCGGTACAGACACGCTGGCCTCCTCCACATCGTCAAATCCCGATACGCACACCTGCTCCGGTACCTGGATTCCTTTTTTCTGTAGCGCATCGCAGATAGATATGGCCATATAGTCATTGGCGCAAACGATGACCTGAGGTAGAGGCTTGCCCTCCTCCAGAAACCAATCCAGCGCCTCCTCGCCTAGATTCTTCCAATAATTTCCATGAAATATCATGTGTTCCGTCACCGGTAAGCCGTATTTTTCCATTGTATCCAGATACGCTTTTAACCGTAGCTGGGCGTCGTTCATCTCCCGCTTTCCGGACATGAAACAGATATGCCTAAAACCGTGTGTCCTGATAAAATGCTCCACCATATTGCAGATCGGATCATAATTCTCTGTCGTAATGGTAGGGAAACGAGGGTCCTCCCTGCGAAGACAGACCACTTTGCAGCCTTGACAATGCTGCAGCAGCTCTGTCAGTTCCTCATACATCCCCTCCACATTAAACGTATCTCCCGCCAAAATCACACCGTCATAGCCGGGCAGGTCCGGTATATGTATAATGCTTTTCTCCCCATAACCGTGAAATACATTCGGACTGTACGCTCCAAAATTGTTGAAAATATGTAGACTATAACCTTGTTTCCGTGCCGCCTCAATGATCCCCCCTGTGACATCAGACTGATACTCCGCCGACACCTCTCCCACAAACAATGCGATTTTTCTCATTTTACCTCCTGCGTCCGTCCCATATATTAAGTCAGATCGTCCGGATATCCCATATCTGTGCATTTACCATATATTTATCATACTCTTTTTGGCACAAAATGTCCATAAAAAAAGAACTCTGATGACAGCATTTCTGTCAAAAGAGTCCCTTCTCATTATATTATCCCTAAACCGATGCCGCGTCCTGCAGCTTGTCCCCTACATAGGCGCAAACCCGGCTGCGCTCTATTCCCAGCGCTACCGCCAGTTCACCGTAGAGACTGTCCTCCGCCATTTTGATATACCGGCCGTCCACCGCGGTCTCCTTCCTGCCGGCCTGCTGGCGTTTCTGCCTGCGTCCGTGGATCGTCTTTATCACCCGTATCCATTCCGTACTGTCATTGCTCCGCATACAGCTGCGGTATTCCTGCTCCACAGTTTTTTCGTTGGTTATTTTCAGTGGCAGGATATCCGGAATCTTCTCAATTAGCCGCTCCGCCTCTTCACGGGTAAGCACCTCCCGCAGAGACGCGGCGTTCTCCACCGGCACATAGACAGTGCTGGCTGAAATATACTGCGGTTTCAAAATATAATACAATTTAGCCTTGTCCACACCGGAAATATCAAGTGTTGTAATATCCTCTATCGTACAAACGCCTTTGTTGCCGCATACCACATATTGCCCTACACTGTACATATTTACCTGCCTTTCCTTAATGATCAATAAGTTATTAATGTTTATCTATATTGTACCTATATTTTAACACTTTTAAACCTGTGATGTCAGCAAAATTTCAGAATTTTCAAAAAGTTTGTGAAACATGTCGGTAAATATCCCGGTGGGAATTGTATATTCTGTCTATGACTTTTTTCCTAAAAATACCCATTTATATGATTTACCCTCTTCAAATGGCCTTTTATTGCAAAAAACCTGCGGAGATATCCCCCGCAGGTTCCTGATCGCTTTATGTTTTGTAGAGAAAACCGTCAGATCTTAAACTTGGATATGGTCTCATGCAACTGATCCGCCACGGTGTTCAAGTTGCGGGCGTTCTCGTCAATGCTCTCCATGATGGCGCTCATCTCCGTAGCCGACGCGGAAGTCTCCTGTGTGCTGGCCGCGTTCTCCTCGGCGATCGCCGTCAGATTTTGCACCACATCCACCACCTTGACTCTGGATTCATCCAGCTCTTTGGTCTGTTTGGCGATGGCCCGGATACCCTCTATAGACAGTGCGATTCCCTGCTCCACATCCCCGAAAGCCTTTTCTGTCAGAGTCACGTTCTCGTCCTGCTTTTCTATAACGGATTTTACATCCGTCATAGTCTGTACGGAACGCTGGGTCTCCTGAATCAGCAGTTCAATGATAGCGGTGATCTGCTGGGCGGATTCGTTGGACTGCTCCGCCAGTTTCTGGATCTGACCCGCCACCACGGCAAAGCCCCTGCCCTGTTCCCCTGCGCGGGCCGCCTCTATGGAGGCGTTCAGGGACAGCAGATTGGTCTCCTCCGCGATATCCGTGATGATATCCACCGCCGTCTTGATCTTCATGGCGGACTCATTGGTTACATCCGTCTGTTTGGCGATCACGGCTATAGCGTCCTTGGTCTGCTGGTTTACCTCACCCAGAGCGCCCAGGATCTCCATGGCCTGCTCTCCGGCGCTGCGCATCTTGCGGGCATTCTCCCGCAGTTCCTCCACTTTAGCGTCTGTCTCCTCGATCATATTGCCCATAACGATGATCTGTTCGGTAGCGGTCTGGGTCTCCTGGGCCTGGCTGGTTGCCCCCTCGGCGATCTCGTTCACCGCTTTTTCCACCTGCTCCACCGTATTCATGGTCTCGTCAACGCTCTGGGCCATGCTGCCAGCGGACTCGTGCAGCCTGCCGCACTGTTCATTGATATTGGCAGCCACGAGAGCCAGCTCCTGTTGCAGCACCGAGATCGCACGGCCCATCACGCCGGTCTCATCTTTGCGGTTTTTGTTGAGCAGTCCCTTTTTCATCTCGTTTTTCGTGAAATCCAGCTCTGCAAGACGGGCCGCCTCCTGAGTGGTCCTCTCGATGGGTTTCACCAGCTTGAGCGCCACCATAAAGCCTACGATATTGCACAGGAATAAGACGATCAGCCCGCCAATACAGCTGTTTACTGTCAATTTCCTCACCGCTGACAGGATCTCCTTCTCATCCGCCGTCACCACAAGAATATATCTCATACCGGGGTCAATATAGAAAGACGCGTACTTGGTCACGCCTTTGAAGTCATAGATAATAACATCCGTCTCGGGCCTGTTGCCCCGGGCGATCTCGCCTGCCAGCTGCTTGACCGCGTCATTCTCCACCGGCTGTCCGATCTTATCCGGCGTGGGATGATACATCATCACGCTGTCGCTGGATACCAGATAGGCATAGCTGCTGTCCATCCCCCTGACTTTCACGCCGCTCAGGTATTGATCCAGCACCTCCGCCGTCATAACCGTGTCATATCCCCGGGCCTCCACGTCTCTGACCAGGCTCTCACCGGCGATGTATACCATATCCTCCATGTAATTCTCCGTAAGTTCGGACAGACTGTTACGAGAGAGCGGAACCGCAGTAGCTATACAGATGACCACACTGGACAATACGGTGCCAAATACCAACAGCAGGATCTTAAATTTAATGGAGTGAAAAAATAAAACTTTGTTCTTCTGTTCTTTCATAATCTGCGATACCCTCTCTGAACTGTTATGTAGTTATAAATGATACAAACATTATATCATATTTCAGTAGTTCATACAAGCTATTTTCATGGGATTTGCCATTTATATTTTAATCTGCGTCCACTTTCCACGTTTGAAACGGATGGACGCGAACAGGAATCTTGCCAGCTGGTCTGCCACCACGCCCATCCATATTCCGGCAATCCCCCAGTTTAACACATAACCGAAGAAATAGGAGCCCGCCGTGCGGATCACGGTGACGCTGACGGTGGAGGCGATGGCCGTATACAGGGTATCCCCCGCTCCCCGCAGACATCCCATGTAGATCACCTGGGCGATCTGCAGCAGTACTACAAAGATAATGATCCGCATGATCTGTACGCCGATGGCGATGATCTCTTTCTCCGTGAAGAACAGACCGTAAAGCCACTCGCCCCCAAAGAAATAGACTGCCGCCAGCGCCACGGAGACGCATCCCCCCAGCATCCGGCAGATGGCCCCGTACTGCCGGGCCTTCTTCTCATCCCGCGCTCCCAGGCTGTATCCGATTAGGGCCACCGCCGTAGCCTGCAGGCCGTCCCCAAAGGAAAAGGACAGACTCATCACATTCATCCCCACCTGATGAGCCGCCATGGACACGGTTCCCTGGCTGGCGGCCATCAGTGAGGTCATCATAAAGCCGATACGCACCAGCAGCTGCTCGGCGAACACGCTGTACCCCACATGGATGATCTGTCCCATGGCCTCTATTCCCGGCCGGATCTTTTGCCGCCATATATAGGTCAGGCTCACAAAATTTTCCTCTTTTCTCACGGACCACAGACTCATAAAACTGGCCACCACCGTGCCCGACACCGTGGCCAGCGCCGCTCCCCGGATTCCCAGGGCGGGAAAGCCCATATGCCCCTGTATAAGCAGATAATTCAGAATGATATTGATGGTGTTGGAAACCAGGTTGGTGCGCATGGTGATCCGGGTATTTCCCGCGCCTCTCTGGGCGGCGTTAACCCCCATCTGCACGCAGTTAAAAACCATTCCTCCCATTATGATCCTAAAGTACAGCACTGCCAGGACATGAGTTTCCGCCTCTGAGCCGCACAGACGGATAATGGGGTCCGCAAAAGTTACCGTCAGACTGCCGATCACCGCCGAGGCCGCCAGAACAAAGAGCAGGAATGTCACAAAGATCCGGTTGGCGTCCTCCTTACGTCCCTCGCCCTTGCGCCGGGCCACCAGAGCCGATATGGATACATTGCCGGCAAAAAACAGAGCCAGCCCCACCATCTTAGGCTGAGTGGTCAGCCCCACCGCCGCCACTGCGTCTGACCCCATAGAGCTTACCATCAGGGAGTCTACCAGTCCGGCAAACGCCGTAAAAAATGACTCCAGCACCGCAGGCCAGGCCATGCCGATCACTTTTTTTACATCTTCTCGCGGATAACGCAGCATCTTCATCTGTACTCACCTCATAAAAAGACCTGACAGGCGCCGGGCCGGTCAGGTCGTCATGTCTATCTATATTCTACAACGCTTTGTGGATTATGCCAAGCCCCAAAGGATAAGGACCTGTGTGAACGGATATGGTAGCGCCGATCTGCAGGATGGGCATATCCTCCTCTTTCACCTTTCCGCCCAGTGCCTCCAGCACTCTGGCCCGGTATTCCACAGCCTCCTCATAGTCATAGCCATATCCTACGGCTATGCTGAAACGGCCCACATCCTCCCCCGACTCTTTCAGATAGGCCGTCAACAGGGATATGGTCTTGTCCAGATTCTTGCGTCTGCTGCGACCGATACCGCTGGGGAAGATCTCCCCCTGTTTCAGCGTGATCACAGGCTTGATGCCCAAAAGGCTCCCCGCCACGCCGCTCACCTTGCCGATGCGCCCGCCGTGCGCCAGATATTCCATATCGCCCACGGTAAAGAATATCCTGCCCGTGCCCTTGATCTCCTCGATCTTTTTCAATGTATCCTCATAGGTCATGCCGCTCTGCTGGCACTTTACCACTTCCAACACCAAAATACCCTGCAGAACCGTGTTCACAATGGAGTCGATAACCTGTATCCGGGCCTGGGGACGCTCTTCCTTGATCATCTGCATGGCATTCATGGCCGACTGCAGAGAACCGCTGAATTTGGATGTGATACATATGCAGAGCACGGGAATATCCTGCTCCACCCAGGGCATGAACGCGTCCACATAATCCTGTGTGGAGGGCATGGAAGACTTGGGATATACCCCCTTACGGTCCACCATCTGCTGATAGAAATCCCGGATGCCGATCTCCTGAATCTCCTTATAGTAATGGGTATCGTCAAAAGACACATAAAAGGGCACTACCGAATACCCCATCCGCTCCGCCCACTCCGGGGGCAGGTCGCAGGAACCGTCTGTTATGATATGAAATAGTTTACTCATAGAAAAAATATCCTTCCTCTGTCTACATACTGCCGGCCTGTCGGCCCTCATTCATAAGTAGTCTAACATGAATATCCATTTTTTGCAATAGATATGTAACATTTTGTGGTATCGATATTTTTTCATGTAGTTTTTAAAACTATTTTGTAAATTGCTCCTTAAACCACCGCCCGGTATCGGACAACTCGTCATCGCTCCAATCGCTGAGTTTACTGCAGTTGCTTGAGATCAGTGCCGCCGTCTCGTTCTTGTTGCTGGCAGCCCATGCCACAAAGCTCACGTCGTACCGGTCCATCAGGTCCACCCATGCCCGGGCGGACTTCTCATCGATGCCGCCGTTGCCGGAGGCGTCGCAGATACTGCACTCGCTGACAAACACCGGCAGGCCGTCTTTCAGTGCCTTCTCCAGATCTCCCCGCAGGCCGTCCTTGTGGGTTGCCGCATAGAAATGCAGGGTGTACATGATATTGTCATAGTCCGTGATGGGGTCCGCCGCCGCGTCCCCGATCAGCTGGCTCCACTGAGGCGTTCCCACCAGGATAATGCCATAGGGATCGTTGGCGCGTATCACGGGAATGACTTCCTCCGCGTATTTCTTTACGTCCTTCCATGACACACCGCCGTTGGGCTCATTGCAGATCTCATAGATCACATTGCCGTAGTCCCCGTATTTTTCCGAGACCTCGTCAAAAAAGGCAATGGCGTCCTCCTTGTGGATATTGGGATCTCCCTCCCCCAGCACATGCCAGTCGATGATCACGTACATTCCCTGTTTGGAGGCGTAGTCCACACCTTTGCCGATCAGTTCTTTCAGTTTTTCCTGATCTCCACCATTACTATATCCGCCATTTTCATGGCTATACATCGCCAGACGCATCACATCCGCGTCCCAGTCATCTCGAAACGTGCGGAAAGTCTCCTCGGATACATATTCCGGAAACCAGGCCAGTCCATGAGTGCTGATGCCGTGCATCTGATACGGCTCGCCATCCTGATCCACCAGACTGCCGTTTTCCACCCGCAGTCTGCCGTGCTCGCCCACCGGCGTATCTTCCCCAAGCACATAGCCGCCCAGATCGTCTCCCGCCTGGACGTCCGGCCCCTTGGCCCCCTGGCTCTGCCCGGGTACGGTGCTCTGGGATGGCTTATCTTCCCGGGGTTCCTCGTTCTGTCCGCCCCGGGCTGCCGGGGCATCGCCCAAGGCTGCTGTGAGCTTACCCTGATCCGTCTTTGCCTCCACCGTAGCCGTCTTAAGCTCCCATTCATCCTTTGTCAGAACGATGATGCCGATGCCCTCCGCCTTGCTGTCCTCCCATATTTCCTCATTGAAATCGGCGGGAGTGATGATCAGGCAATCGTCCTCCACATCCGTTTCGCAGCACCAATAAGAATCCACTTCACAGTCATTAAAGCCGGGAACCTTTATCTCCCAGTCCGTGATCTTTGTGCCGGAAAGATTCTCTATGGACGCCACATACTGATAATAATATCCGCCCTCCGTGCCCCAGCTGCCGCTCAGCTGGAAGTCAATACCGATCTGGGCCGCGCCGCCTTCACCCCGCTGCGTTTCAGAGGACTCTGCAAAGTCCGGTGTCCCCTCCGCGGAAGCCCCGGCGGTAGAGGTGGGTTCCGGCGTCCCCTCTATGGCAGACCCGGCGGTTGGCGCAGGTTCCGGCGTCCCTTCTATGGCAGACCCGGCGGTAGAAGTGGGTTCCGGCGTCCCCTCTATGACAGACCCGGCGGTAGAAGTGGGTTCCGGCGTCCCCTCTATGGCAGACCCGGCGGTTGGCGCAGGGTCCGGCG
>ERZ777305.529-NODE-529-length-62467-cov-44.355973_pt1 | contig 62467 bp, 57 predicted proteins | sample MGYA00374965_ERZ777305 | MGnify/ENA primary metagenome ERZ777305 (study PRJEB29328, sample SAMD00013331) | mouse gut metagenome | study: EMG produced TPA metagenomics assembly of the Metagenome analysis of fecal microbiota from mouse which was promoted...
TCTGCCGTTCAGGAAGTTGGACTCGCCTTTTTATGGTTTAGCGGACAGTAATAATAAAATATTGCCTAATCGTGGAAGTGTCTCTGCAGCACAGGCAAAGGCTAAAGCCGAAGCAGAATACGACCTCTTCAACCCAATCCAGCAAATAGACTCCGATTTCGACAAGGAAATCCGGGGTATGCTCGACAAAGACTGAACGCTATGGAACTGATGAAATATAAACTTGGTGAAGTTGCGGATATACAGACTGGACCTTTTGGTTCTCAGTTACACAATGAGGATTATGTTAAAATAGGAATTCCCATTGTTACTGTTGAGCATTTAGGCGAAAGAAATTTTTCAACGCAGAATTTACCTATGGTATCAACATATGATGCCGACAGATTAAAAAAATACTCTTTGAAGCCTGGAGATATTGTATTCAGTAGAGTTGGAGCTGTTGATCGTTGCTCGCTTGTTGAAGGAGCACAAGACGGATGGCTTTTTTCAGGAAGATGCCTAAGGGTGCGACCATACAATGGCATTGATTCCTCATTCCTATATTATTATTTGAATACAGAGTCATTTAAATCATACATTAGGAATGTCGCGGTTGGCTGTACTATGCCCTCGTTAAACACCTCTATTTTAGTAGATGTACCGGTATGGCTTCCCGATTATAAGGAACAGCATAATATGGGCATTATATTGGAGGCCATTGACCGAAAAATTGCACTCAACCGTGAGATAAATCGCAATTTAGAGGCGATGGCACGTCAGCTCTACGACTACTGGTTCGTGCAGTTCGACTTCCCTGACGAAAACGGACGGCCATACAAGTCTTCCGGTGGCAATATGGTATGGAATGAGAAGTTAAAACGAGCAATTCCTGAGAAATGGGGTGCTGCTTTGATGAAAGATTTCCTTGTTATAGGAAATGGCAGAGACCACAAGGATTTGAAGACTGGAATTTATCCTGTATATGGATCTGGCGGACTCATGCGCTATGTAAACGATTTCCTATTCTCTGGGGAATCAGTATTGTTACCACGTAAAGGAAGTCTATCAAATTTTATGTATGTCAATGAGTCTTTTTGGACTGTTGACACAATGTTTTATACTAAAGAGAAACTAAAAGGCGCAGCAAAGTTTATATTTTATTCATTACGATATGTAGATATTACTCGTTATGATTCGGGAACTGGTGTGCCGAGCATGACATCTATATCATATTATGCAATGCCTTTTATTAAACCGACAAATGATATTATCAAATTATTTGATGAAAATATATCACCGTGGCTTGTACAGATAAAGCGCAATGAAGCTGAAATAAAGGTTTTAACTATACAACGTGACGAATTACTTCCGTTGCTGATGAACGGTCAGGTGTCGGTTATGCCGCAAGAGGTAAATTGCGATTTAGTTTTCATAAGTCTAATGAAAAGTATTGTCTATAACCATTGTTTGAGTTTCTTGTTACATATGTCATCGTGTATAAGAAACTGTTTAAATTTATTACGAAAAAAACATTATAAAGAATCTTTCGGGAATTTTGAGGTTCTTTTTGGCTGCTTCCGCCAAGTTTCGGCAGTCGAAACCGAAAGGTTTCGACTTTCTCAACTCGCGGAATCACCTCAAAAATAACTCTCAAACTTCCTCGAAAATAAATTTAAACAGTTTCTAAGAAATAAGCCAATAAATCCGATAAAACTACCATCTGACGAGAATTATAGACATAAAAATATGGTGCAACTTGTTGAGTTGTACCATATTTTTATGTTGTTGGTTTTTATGTGTCTTACTTCACTTCCTCGAATTCTACGTCGGTTACGTCTTTCTCATCGTTGTGAGACTGAGCACCGGGCTGAGGTCCCGCCTGGGCACCTGCGCCGGCAGCCTGCTGGGCGTTGTAGATGTCTTGTGAGGCTGCCTGGAATGCATCGGTTATAGCCTTTACAGCAGAGTCGATGTCTTCTACAAGCTGGTTCTTGTGAACCTCTTTCAGACGCTCAAGGGCGGATTCTATAGCTGATTTCTTGTCAGCAGGAATCTTGTCGCCAAGCTCGTTGAGCTGTTTCTCTGTCTGGAAGATAACAGAGTCGGCATGGTTGAGTTTGTCAGCACGCTCTTTGGCTTTCTTGTCGGCATCTTCATTTGCCTTTGCCTCATCGCGCATGCGCTGGATTTCTGCGTCACTGAGACCGCTGGAGGCTTCGATGCGGATTGATTGTTCCTTACCTGTTGATTTGTCCTTAGCCGTTACGTTCAAGATACCGTTGGCATCAACCTCGAATGTAACCTCAATCTGAGGAACACCACGGGGAGCAGGTGCTATTCCGCCAAGGTTGAACTCGCCGAGAAGTTTGTCGTCGGCAGCCATAGGACGCTCACCCTGAAGAACGCGGATTGTCACTTCCGGCTGATTGTCGGCAGCTGTCGAGAACACCTCGCTCTTGCGTGTCGGGATTGTGGTGTTGGCGTCAATGAGTTTCGTCATCACGCCACCCATTGTCTCGATACCGATTGAGAGTGGAACAACGTCAAGCAGAAGCACGTCTTTCACATCTCCGCTGAGCACACCGCCCTGGATAGCCGCACCGATGGCAACGACTTCATCAGGGTTGACACCCTTGTTGGGTTCTTTGCCGAAGATTTCCTTAACTTTTGTCTGGATAGCCGGAATACGTGTCGAGCCACCTACAAGAATAACCTCGTCGATCTCGGAAGCTGAAAGACCTGCATCCTGAAGAGCCTTGACACACGGAGCTTTCACAGCATCGATAAGCTTGGAGGCAAGCTGTTCGAACTTGGCGCGTGTAAGGGTTTTGACAAGGTGCTTGGGACCTGTTGCCGTAGCTGTGATGTAGGGGAGGTTTATCTCCGTTGATGTAGAGCTTGACAACTCGATCTTGGCTTTCTCGGCAGCCTCTTTGAGTCGCTGCATTGCCATAGGATCCTGACGGAGATCCACGCCTTCGTCATTTTTGAATTCATCTGCGAGCCAGTCGATGATCACGTGGTCGAAATCATCACCGCCGAGGTGAGTGTCACCGTTTGTTGATTTTACCTCGAACACACCGTCGCCAAGCTCCAGAATAGAAATATCGAATGTGCCGCCGCCAAGGTCGAACACTGCGATTTTCTGTTCCTTGTTTGATTTGTCAAGACCATAGGCAAGGGCTGCGGCAGTAGGTTCGTTGATGATACGCATAACTTTCAGCCCCGCGATTTCACCCGCGTCTTTTGTAGCCTGACGCTGGGAATCGTCAAAATAAGCCGGCACAGTGATGATAGCCTCTGTGACCTGCTGACCGAGATAGTCCTCTGCGGTTTTCTTCATTTTCTGAAGAATCATTGCGGAGATCTCCTGCGGAGTGTAGTCTCTGCCGTCTATGTCGACTTTGGGCATGTCGTTTTGGCAAACCACTTTGTAAGGAACGCGCTTGATCTCGTCTGTGACCTGATCGCATTTCTCACCCATGAATCTTTTGATTGAATATATAGTGCGGGTAGGATTGGTGATAGCCTGACGTTTTGCCGGATCACCGACTTTCCTTTCGCCTCCGTCAACAAACGCCACTACCGAGGGAGTGGTGTTGCGTCCTTCGTTATTGGGGATTACAACAGGGTCTTTACCTTCAAGCACTGCAACACAGCTGTTGGTAGTTCCTAAGTCAATACCGATAATTTTTCCCATGATTCTATAAGATTTTTAATGTTATTATTCTAATTTCTATCGAATAAACAATTGTCACATCAAGCCGGTCTTGTGGTTTACCGTATCTGTGGACTCATTGTTTCACTCAATATATTAACAAATCATGTGCTAAAAATTTCGATGTCGTGATAAATTTTTCTATAAATTATGTAAATAGTTGAAAATATGTGTTTTCAATAAAATGCTGATGTCTCGCCTCTTTTTGCCAAATTTGGCAAAAAGAGGCGAGACATCAGCATGGAGCGTTCTTGATTTATTTGGAGGCGGCTGAAGGGAAGTGCTTTTCGAGGCGTTTTGCCTCGTCAGCGGTTATCTGAATGACAGCACCGTGTTTGGGACTTGAGAAATTGGTCGATTTCATCGGACCATCGTTGAAATGTCCGATAGGAATGAATGTCTTGAAGTCGGTAGTCTCGACGAATCCGAAATTGTGAGGGTTGATACTGAACACATCATACATCACTACCCAGCGGTTCTCGCCGATGCGTTTCCAGACATTTGGAGCCTCGCAGCTTTTCGGCTCGTTGTCTATCTGTCTTCCTATATAGTTGTAACCTGTATTTATCTTGTCAGAAAAAGCAATCTTGATTCCCCCCGGATTTTCCTGCGCCACATATGTCATTGCGTATCCGCCTTCCGGAAGAGGGCATATGTCGGCATCAAGCACCTGTATCTCTTCGTCAGGATATTCATAGAGTTTCTGCGGCATTGTCACTAGTCGTGTGAAATCTTTGTCGGTATATGCGTAATAGAGTCTGGTTTTTCTTTCGTCTTTTGTCGCGCCTTCGAGATGCTCGCCTTTTCTTCTGATGGTGAAATACACCATCATCGCGTCTTTCTCCGGATCATAAATTGTCTGGGGAGCCCAGGCACAACCGATTTCTCCGAATTCTTCGGGAAAAAGTTTGTCAAGACGCGTTTCATGGTGAGTCCAGTTTATGAGATCGGACGATTTCATAAGTATAAGTCCCCGGTTGTTGCCCCATCCGTATTTATCCGGTCTTTCCCATTCCGTCTCGCGGAGACCGTGCTTTTTCGCATAAATGTGTAGGTCGGTCATTGCCATATAGAAATCTCCGTCAGGACCTCTGTAAATATGCGGATCCCGGATTCCCCTCTGGTCAGCCAATGTGTCGCCGGAGATAACCGGTCTGTTGTCGTTTAGAGCGGTAAACGAATAGCCGTCATGACTGATGGCAAAATGAACGCTATGGTCGGAATCTGAAAAATAAACCATAAGGTATGCCGCCATGTCTTTTTCAGAAGGCGCGGGGTTCGCGGCAGAGAGGGCAGAGGCGCACGTTGCCGCGGCAATTGTCAACGCGGAAAATAATGAAGATGATTTTTTCATGGATAATATCAAAGTTTAGAGCTTGTTTAAAAATAAAAGTTAATTTGGGGTCGTAGGCTTGGCGCAGGTTTCTTCTTGAGGTGAAGGAGCATAGCGGGCTATGTGACTGAACCGAAAGGAGAAAGATGCCCAAGGCTACGGGACTTCAGGTAACTTTAAAGGAAAATTTCGAGTTAAAATATTCAACATGTCATGTCGGTTATGTGAAAATTACTTTCTGTCCGGCTCTCTTCGGATAAAATCCATCCGCGGCGCAGTCACATAGCCCGCTATGCTCCTTTGCCTTAAATGGATTTTTTCCCGAAGTGAGCCGCCCCAAATTTCACTTTTATTTTTAAACAAGCTCTTAGTTTTTTGCAAAATTAATAAAAATCCATGAGCTTTTTTCTTGAAAAATTGTTAACTTTGCATTCTGATTTGATTTCACCTATAACGAGAGATGTTGCATCATCGGGCGATTGTGTCGCGTACTGCGGAACAAGCTTCATGTGCCATCTCCATATAGAAAATTGTATATGAAACTTTTGCAAGAGAAACTATCGGTTTACGACGCACCACAGAAAGCCAAGGCTGCGGGTATCTATCCTTATTTTCGCGCCATATCAAGCGAACAGAACACAGAAGTGCTCATGAACAGCAAGAAAGTGCTCATGTTCGGCTCCAACAGCTACATGGGTCTTACCAATCATCCGAAAGTGATAGAAGCCGCTGTCGAGGCAACGAGAAAATATGGCACCGGCCTTGCCGGCTCCCCGTTTCTGAACGGAACCCTTGACATACATAAGGAACTGGAGGCGAAGATTGCCAATTATGTCGGCAAGGAAGACGCAATGATTTATTCGACTGGTTTTGGAGTGAATCTCGGAGTCGTTTCCACCCTTACCGGACGTGAGGATTATATCATACTTGACGAGCAGGATCACGCTTCTATCATAGAAGGACGCAGACTGTCGTTTTCAAATTATCTCAAATACCGTCACAACGACATGACGTCGCTTGAGACTCAGCTAAAGAAATGCGACCCTGACAAGGTGAAACTCATAGTTACCGATGGAGTCTTCTCTATGGAGGGTGATGTCGCGAATCTTCCTGAGATTGTCCGCCTTGCCAAGCAGTATAATGCAACAGTTATGGTAGACGAGGCGCACGGTATCGGAGTTTTCGGCGAAGGCGGCCGCGGCACATGCAACCATTTCGGAGTGACCGATGATGTGGATCTGATCATGGGAACATTCAGTAAGTCGTTTGCATCGCTTGGCGGATTCATAGCCACTGACAAAGTGATTACGAACTTCCTTCGTCATCATTCCCGCTCATATATTTTTACAGCCTCCATTACGCCCGCGTCAACGGCTGCCGCAAGCGCGGCACTTGACATTATGCTTGCCGAGCCGGAGCGTCAGGAGCATTTGTGGAAACTAACCAATTATGCGCTTGAGAATTTCAGGGAAATGGGTTGTGAGATAGGGCATACATCTACTCCGATTATACCATTGTTCATCCGTGATGATTACAAGACATTCCGTGTTACCAGAGATCTTCTTGACGAGGGCGTGTTTGTCAATCCGGTCGTGTCGCCTGCCGTGGCGCCTCATGACACGTTGATACGTTACTCACTTATGGCAACACACACCAAAGAACAGGTCACACGTTCTCTTGAGGCAATAGAGAAAGTATTCAGGAAATACGATCTCCTTAAGAAATAAATAGAATAAAATATTTGTGGACCCCACATTTCTGAGGAAACTTTCCCGAAATGTGGGGTCTATAAATCATTCGGCTGTATGAACAAATACAGTTTTATATTTGTTTAATTCTTAGAAACCGTTAATATAAAACAGTTTAATCCCTCTTCATTATAAACTTGTCAGAATTACCTAACGTTTATAGCCATGATTACTGATCAAGTCATCAAAGATATATATAAGAAATATTCCAAGCCCTGTAAAAATATGGCAGAACTTGGAATTGACGGTTATCTGAGTATTTTGACGGAGCATCACCACATCGTTTCTGATGATATGGAAGTCGTAGTGGAAGATCTTGAGGAGTTCAATCCTTTCAGGATGTTCCTTAAAAGAAGTATATACGGTATTCTTGAGTTTGACAGGGTGATAGCATTCGTCTTCCGTTCTCATATTCTGTTTTTCGGGAAAGACAGCAATCAGCTGAGAGTGCATATCAAACCGGAGAAGAAACAGTCGTTCTTAGGCAAACTCTTCGGGCATTGAAGAATGCGAAGTGACTTAGAGAGTGTTTGAATTTAACATGAATTATATGTAAGATTTTCCGGAATTAATTCTTTTCATCCACATGAAGTGTCTTTCCGGTGAATTTCACCAAGTCTCATCAGTCGCATAGCCCGCTATGCTCCTTCTTCAACTCGTGAAATTCCCTCGAAAATCCATCTTCACGTGAATGAAAGTTAAATTCAAACACTCTCTTAGAGCGCGTTTCTTTAGAATTAAGTCCAAACGTTTCCGGCACCTGTTGAATCATTCAACAGGTGCCGGAAACGTTTGGACTTCCTCTGCTTCTATATCGAGGTTCAGTTGATGTTCATTATGTCGAACCCATCACCAAGATCTTCCTCATTGAAGTCATCGGTGCTGAATACATCTATGTCAAGATCTTCTATTTTGTCCTGAGCCTTGAGATCAATCTTTTTGTCGAATTCGTCAAGGTCGACGGATTGTTTCGGGGCTTTGCCTTTTTTGAAAGTGCATACAGGATCTGCCAGTGTGCGGCTGGGATAGATCTCTTTCAATTCCATAAAGAATGAACGTTCCGTCAGATAGTCATATACGAAAATCATCCTCTGTCCCTCTTCTTCGATAAGCTCACTCAGTGGGGTCTCTTCCATCAGCCAAGTGTCGGTGTCACTTGCCGTGTGTCCCATGTCTTCAAGAGTGATTTCTTCCTGTTTCTGCCAGTCATCATCACAAAGGAAAAATGAGTCGAGTTCATCTTTTGCAAAATCTACGCTGTCGAGCACGGCGTTGCGCAACTGCAGAAATGTATTTTCCGAATCGATTTCAATTTCGCGGGCGAAATTGCTCACTTCGTCACTAACAAGTTTGAATCTATATACCATAGTGTTTCTCTTTTACTTTGAATTTTGCCTTTATTATACGTGCCTTGAAATTAACCGCATTTTATCGGCAAGGGATATCTGTTTCCCTCACTTTGTGTATTTCATGGAATGCAGAATCGGCATGTTTTTATATTTAGTGCGAATTTAATTCATTTATTGTTATTATTCAACAATAGTAACAAAAAAAAATAAAAAAAATACTCGTCAAGCTTATTTTAAAGCTTGACGAGTATTTTTTCAGGTTGCCGAGGCAATTCCTGTTATTATCCAAGGAAGCTCAACAGCACACCGGCTGCCACAGCTGAACCGATGACTCCGGCAACATTCGGACCCATGGCGTGCATGAGAAGATAGTTTGTCGGATCGTATTCAAGACCGAGGTTGTTGGAGATACGTGCTGCCATCGGCACTGCGGAAACACCGGCATTGCCGATAAGCGGGTTGATCTTTTTGTCCGGACGCAGGAAAAGATTGAAAATCTTAACTGAGAGCACACCTGCGGAGGATGCTATTATGAATGCTGCAAATCCAAGTCCGAATATCAGGAGTGTGTCAACAGTAAGGAACTTGTCAGCCTGGGTTGACGCGCCTACGGTAAGACCGAGAAGAATTGTCACTATATCTGTCATGGCATTGCTCGCGGTCTTGGCAAGACGAGTTGTCACGCCGCTTTCACGAAGCAGGTTGCCGAAGAAGAGCATGCCGAGCAATGGAATTGCCGACGGAACAACGAAGCATGTCAGCATAACGCCCACGATAGGGAAGATAATCTTCTCCGACTGGCTTACGACACGCACAGGGCGCATCTTGATCTGCCTTTCTTTCTGGGTTGTGAAAAGTCTCATCAGAGGGGGCTGGATCAGAGGTATGAGAGCCATGTAGGAATAGGCGGAAACCGCTACCGCACCAAGCAGGTTGGGATTGAGCTTGGATGTAGTGAAGATTGCGGTAGGACCGTCAGCGCCACCGATTATAGCCACACATCCTGCCGACAGGGGGTCGAAACCGCAGAGAAGGGCAAGCATATAGGCACCGAAGATGCCGAACTGTGCACACGCTCCGATAATCATCAGTTTCGGGTTGGCGAGAAGTGCCGAGAAATCGGTCATCGCACCGATGCCAAGAAATATAAGAGGCGGATACCATCCTTTTTCAACACCGTTATAAAGAATGTTAAGAACAGATCCTTCCTCATATATGCCGATCTCCATGCCCGGCTGGAAAGGTATATTGCCGATGAGCATTCCGAATCCGATCGGCACAAGAAGAAGAGGCTCGAAATTTTTCTTTATGGCGAGCCATACAAAGAAGCAACCTACGGCAAGCATCACGAGGTTCGTAAATTCGCAATTGTGGAACCCGGTGAATTGCCAGAAATTCTCTACGGTGCTACTCATGAACTGGCCGAACGAATAATCACTTGCTAATATCATAGTGGAATCGATTGACTGGATTATTCGATTATCATTATATCCGTGCCTTCAAGTATGGCATCACCGGCATTCACAAGAATCTTCTTTACCGTGCCACCTTTGCTTGTGTGCACATCGTTTTCCATCTTCATAGCCTCGAGAACGCATACAGTGTCGCCACTCTTGACAGTGTCACCTTCCTTGACAGTAAAACTCAGTATGGTTCCGGGAAGCGGACTTTTGACAGCTGAAGCCGCGCCTGCTGCGACGGGAGCCGGTTTAACCGACTGAGTGGGGGCTGCCGTGGGCTGAGCCGATGCGGTCTTGCCGGATTGTGAGAGGGCAGGTTTGGACGGTTTTGCATGAGCTGCTTTGTCAAGCTCTACCATGTAAGGAGTGCCATTGACCTCAACGGTTACCTCGTTGTCAACGACATCGCCAACGGATACTGTAAATTTCAATCCGTTGATTTTGTATTTGTATTCTTTCATTTTTATCAGTTTTTTAAGTTTTGCGTGTCTGACCTTGTCTCTGTTGTCAGTTGAATCAGACTGGTGCAATTATTTCAATGGTCTGCGCAGGGAGGCACGTGCCGGAGAAATCTCCGGAATATGGCGCATGTTATAGATTTTTGAATTCCACGGAGAGTAGGATTTCTTCATTCTCTTGATTGTTAGGATCGTGTCCTCTATGTCGTGACCTTGTCCGAAGTGTTCGGCAAGAGCCATGCCGATAGCCGCGATAACCTCACCTGAATCCAGTTCCTCATGATGATCCTCTGATGTTTCAGGTGTCACGCCATGCGCCTTGCGTTTCTTGCTGCTCATCACAGCAGTAGAAATCTTTCCGAAGCAAAGGAAAAGAATGCTGAGAATGACAAGCGCGGAAAGCACGATGCACATTGCGATAATTGTTATCGCTCCGCCGCTGCTGTCGTTTTCCGCCGCGTTGCGTGCTTTTTCAGCCTGTATTGCCTTGCGCGTAGCCTCGCTCATCTGCACGGTGTTCACCTCTTTGGAGTCGACCCAGTCGCCCTCTGCCTCAGTTTGTTCACCTTGAGTGGAGACTTCTGTATATTCTTGCTGCGGATTAGCGGAAACTGCCGCGGCGACAGGAGTCGCCGCGAGCATAAGACCGCAAAATGCCGCACTCAAAATATATTTCTTTAACATTTTGGTGCTGTTTTATTATAAAGGAATATTGCCGTGTTTCTTGGCAGGATTAGTCTGTTTCTTTGTGGCGAGCATGTTGAGAGCCTTGATCACGCGGAAACGGGTGTTGCGCGGTTCGATGACATCATCGATATAGCCGTATTTCGCCGCATTGTAGGGATTAGCGAAGAGCTCACGATATTCTTCCTCTTTCTCTTTGATGAATTCTGCCGGATTTTCGTGAGTCTTTGCCTCTTTGGCATAAAGCACGCCTACCGCACCTTCGGCACCCATTACTGCGATTTCCGCAGAGGGCCAAGCGTAGTTCACGTCACCTCTGAGCTGTTTGCAACTCATGACGATATGGCTTCCGCCGTAGCTCTTGCGTAATGTGACAGTTACTTTAGGCACTGTAGCTTCTCCGTATGCATAAAGGAGTTTTGCACCATGGAGAATCACACCGTTGTATTCCTGACCGGTACCGGGGAGGAATCCGGGCACGTCAACGAGTGTCACCAACGGAATATTAAATGCATCGCAGAATCTTACGAAGCGTGCAGCCTTGCGTGAAGCGTTGGAATCAAGCACACCGGCAAGAACTTTCGGCTGGTTTGCCACGATACCGACAGACTGACCGTTGAAACGAGCGAAACCGATGATGATGTTCTTGGCATAGTCCCTCTGGATCTCAAGGAATTCACCGTTGTCAACAATGGCACCGATCACGTCATACATATCGTAGCTGCGTTTTGCGCTGTCGGGTATGATTTCGTTGAGTTTGTCTTCCAGACGGTCGATCGGGTCAGTGCAAGCCACAAGGGGAGTTTCCTCAAGGTTATTCTGGGGAATGTAGCTCAGAAGCTTGCGCACAATTGCAATCGCCTCTTCCTCTGATTCCGCTGCGAAGTGAGTCACGCCGCTCTTGGTAGAGTGAACCGATGCGCCTCCGAGGTCTTCCTGAGAAACGTCTTCTCCTGTTACAGTCTTGACAACCGTAGGACCGGTGAGGAACATGTATGACAGCCCCTTTGTCATGATAGTGAAGTCTGTGAGGGCAGGGCTGTATACCGCACCGCCGGCGCAAGGACCGAGGATAGCGGATATCTGGGGAATGACACCTGAAGCAAGGATATTGCGCTGGAATATCTCAGAGTAGCCGGCAAGGGCGTTGATACCTTCCTGAATACGGGCGCCGCCTGAGTCGTTAAGACCGATAACGGGAGCACCCATCTTCATTGCCATATCCATCACCTTACAGATTTTCTGTGCCATCGTTTCTGAAAGAGAACCGCCGAGCACGGTGAAGTCCTGTGCGAAAACATATATCAGGCGACCTTCCACTGTTCCGAAACCTGTAACGACACCGTCACCGAGCGGGTGCTTCTTTTCCATTCCGAAGTTTGTAGAACGATGCGTCACAAACATATCGAGTTCTTCAAAACTTCCCTCGTCAAGAAGCATGGCGATGCGCTCGCGGGCAGTGTATTTGCCGCGCTGATGCTGTTTTTCGATAGCTTTTTCGCCGCCGCCAAGACGAGCTTCAGCTCTTTTTGCTATAAGCTGGCTGATTTTTTCTTCCTGTTTGCTCATTATATATAGCGTTTGAAATTATTGTATTAAAGGCAAGACCCATTCCGTTGCGTCTTAAGTTGTAAGAAAAACGGAATGAGTCTTTTGTTAAGTCATTATTTATTGGGGTCTTCGCAAAGCTCAGTAAGCACAGCCTCAGTCGATTTCGGATGAAGGAATGCTATCTGAAGACCATCGGCACCTTTGCGGGGAGCTTTGTCGATAAGCTTGATGCCCTTCTCCTCAGCCTCTGCGAGAGCCTCTGCAACGCCATCTTCAACTGCGAATGCCATATGGTGCATACCACCGCGACCGCCGTTCTTTTCGATGAATTTTGCAATCGTGCTTTCAGGGGTAGTAGCCTCAAGAAGCTCGATCTTTGTGTCTCCAACTTTAAAGAATGCTGTTGTCACTTTCTGATCTTCAACAACTTCCTGCTTGTAGCATTTGAGACCCAACACGCTTTCGTAATACTTGATAGCCTCCTCCAGATTTGGAACGGCTATTCCGATGTGTTCAATGTGTGAAATTTTCATTGAAGTTTAGTATTTAGGTTAGTTTGATTGCTTTTTAATATTTGGTGCAAATATAGCAATTTTTTTCGTGTAAATGATAAATTTTTTGTAATTTTGCAAAAACATAATTCGATTACATGGAACTAACACCGCAACTGATCGCCTCTTTGATAGACGGCAAGGTTGAAGGCGACGGGAATGTAAGGCTAACAGGCTTTGCCAAAATAGAGGAAGCTGCACCCGGTTACGTCACATTTATAGCAAATCCTAAATATTCACATTATATTTATGAGACTGAAGCCTCTGCGGTTCTGGTCTCTGATGATTTTGTAACAGAGCGTCCGGTTTCGCCGGTTTTGATCCGCGTAAAAGATCCATATGTGGCATTGGCGGATCTGATGAATGCGATGGAGAGTACGCGTCCCAGACCACAAGGGATCGAACAACCTTGTTTCATCGCAGAAGGAGTCGTTGTGCCCGATGATGCTTATATAGGAGCTTTTGCATATATAGGCAAGGGTGTGCATCTTGGTAAAGGGGTCAAGGTCTATCCTCAGTCATATATAGGCGAGAATGTGACAATAGGTGACGGAAGTGTGATTCGTGCCGGGGTGCGTATCTATCAGGATTGTGTGATAGGCAAAGAGTGTATCATACATTCGGGAGCAGTCATAGGAGCCGATGGTTTCGGATTCGCACCGCGCCCCGACGGCACATATGAAAAGATACCCCAGATCGGCAATGTTGTCATTGACGATGATGTGGAGATTGGCGCAAATACCACTGTGGACCGTGCAACATTCGGATCCACCAGAATTGGCAAGGGGACAAAACTTGACAATCTTATTCAGGTCGCCCACAATGTGGAGATCGGTACCGGTAATGTATTTGCCGCGCAAGTCGGTGTGGCAGGGTCAACCAAAATAGGCGACTTCAATCAGGTTGGCGGGCAGGTCGGTTTCGCCGGTCATATACATGTCGGGAATATGAATCAGTTCGGTGCCCAGTCCGGTATCCCGAACAATGTAGGTGACGGAAACAGACTGATAGGCTATCCTGCAGTCGGTTTGCGCCAGTTCGCGAAGACCCAGGTATATCTTAAGCGTCTCGGTGAATTATTTGAAAATACGAAATAACAAAAAATAAAAATGATAATACTGCGGAATAAATCCACTGACAGGATTCCCGCGGTCTGAACATATTGATTATGCAACAGCTAACACTTAACGAATCGTTTTCCGTAAAAGGGAAAGGTTTGCACTCGGGTCTGAATATCACAGCCACTTTCAATCCGGCTCCTGAAAACACAGGTTACCGTATTTGTCGTGTGGATCTTGAGGATCGGCCTGTAATTCCAGCCGTGGCTGAGAATGTAGTGGATACCCAGCGCGGCACAGTACTGGGCAAAGGAGATGTCCGGGTTTCTACAGTAGAGCATTCTCTTGCGGCACTTTATGCGGCAGGTGTAGACAACTGTCTGATTGAGGTCGATGGTCCTGAGCTGCCTATTCTTGACGGCAGCGCCATCATTTACGTCAACGAGATAGAGCGTGTAGGACTTAAAGAGCAGGCGGCTGACAAAGACTTCTACATAATAAAGGAAAAGACTCAGTTCAAAGACGAGTCCGGTTCCATGCTTACGATATATCCTGACGATGGTTTCAGTGTGGAGTGCATGGTCGAGTACAATTCTCCGGTGCTTCCCAATCAGTTCGCAGTTCTTGACGATCTTGCAGAATTCAAACAGGAAGTTGCCAGCGCAAGGACATTCGTATTTGTGCGCGAGATAGAAGGTCTTCTGAATTATAACCTTATAAAGGGAGGTGATCTTGATAACGCGATTGTAATCTATGATCAGGAGATACCGCAGGAGAAGATCGATGAAATATGCGATATTGTGAAAGTGCCTCATATGCATCTCAGCAAACTCGGCTATATCAATCCAAAGCCACTTACATGGGATAATGAGCCGGCACGACATAAACTTATGGATATCATAGGGGATCTCGCTCTTATCGGCCGTCCTCTGAAGGGAAGGGTGGTTGCCATTCGTCCCGGTCATACTGTAAACAACAAGTTTACGCGCATGGTGCGCAAGGAGGTGAAGCATACGGAAGCGCAAAGTCCGCTCTACAATCCTAATGCCGCGCCGCTTATAGATGTTAACGGTATCAAGAAACTGCTTCCACACCGTTATCCCTTCCTCCTTATAGACAAAATCATAGAGATGGATCAGAAGCACTGTGTGGCTGTAAAGAATGTGACAGTCAACGAGCCGTTCTTTACGGGGCATTTCCCTCAGGAACCCGTAATGCCCGGTGTGCTGCAGGTCGAGGCTATGGCTCAGGCCGCAGGTGTGCTTGTGTTGAATTATCTTGAGGATCCGGATAAGTATTCAACATATTTTCTTAAGATTGACAATGTCAAGTTCCGTCAGAAAGTTGTTCCGGGAAATACTCTAATTCTAAGTGTCGCTTTGACAACGGAGATACGTCGCGGATGCGCGATGGTTAAGGGTTATGCCTTCGTCGGAGAGAAGATAGTTTGTGAGGCGGAATTTATGGCGCAGATCATAAAAAACAAATAAGAAAAAATGGCAAATCTATATAGTGTCCATCCTGATGCAAAGATAGGGCAGAACGTATCGATAGGAAATTTCACCAACATCCATGAGGATGTCGAGATCGGAGACAATTGCGAGATTCACGGAAATGTCACAATATTCCCGGGAGCAAGAATCGGTAATAATGTAAGGATCTTCCCCGGTGCCGTAGTGTCCGGAATTCCTCAGGATCTGAAATTCAAGGGAGAGAAGACTTACGCCTATGTAGGCGATGGAACCACCCTGCGAGAGTGTGTAACCGTGAACCGAGGCACAGCGTCAAAAGGGGAGACCCGTATCGGGCAGAACTGTCTTATCATGGCATACTGCCATGTGGCACATGATTGCCGTCTCGGCAATCGTGTGATAATGTCCAATGCCTCTCAGCTTGCCGGCGAGGTGGTTGTAGACGATGCAGCTGTGATTGGCGGCGGAAGTCTTATCCATCAGTTCTGTCATCTCGGAAGGAATATCATGCTACAGGGAGGGGCGTTGGTAAATAAAGACATTCCCCCGTTCGTAAAGGCTGCGCGTGATCCAATCTCTTATGTGGGACTCAATACTGTCGGATTGCACAGGAACGGTTTCTCTGAAGATGAAGTGCGTCATATAGCAGATATATATCGCATCTTGTATATGAGTGATCTCAATGTAACAAATGCTGTCAAACTCATAGAAGAAAAGATTCCGGCATCTGAAATACGGAATGAAATTGTTCAGTTTGTGTTACATTCTGACAGAGGAATCATACGTTCTGTAATCTGATGTCATAGCAGAATATCCTTAAAATAACAGCCTCGGAATGTTATCGTCTAACGTGCATTCCGAGGCTGTAGCATATTTATACCGTCATTTGGAACGTCTATATCTTATCCGAATTTGGAAATTTTCCTGAGCTGAGGTTCGTTTATAATTTTTATTCTCCTGCCGTCAACAAGAATCAATTTTTCATTGACAAAAGACATCAACGTTCTGATTGCATTGGAAGTTGTCATGTTCGACAGATTCGCAAGGTCTTCACGACTCATGTATATCTTCAATGTCGAATCATCATCTTCGTAACCGTAGTTGTCTGCAAGAAGGAGCAGGGATTCCGCAAGACGGCCGCGGATATGTTTCTGAGTAAGATTGATTATCTTGGTATCGGCACCACCCAGATTGCGGGAGAGCTCATGAATAAAGAACATGGCGAGGTCATTGTTCTGGCGGACGAGATCTTCAACAATTTTCATGGGAATTATGCCTATTACAGAAGGTTCGAAAGCAGCAGCCGTCGAGACATATGGTTCGAGTGCGAAGTATGCACGATACCCGAAATACTGAACCGGACGATACAGTCTGAGAATCTGCACCCTGTCACCGATGCCGCTTTTGTATAGCTTTACCTTTCCATCGAGAAGACAATATAGGTTTTCAGGAGTCTCTTTCTCAGCATAGATTATCTGATTCTTCTTGTATTGCTCGTATTTGAAATTGTCAGTGACAATTCGCTTCTCTTCCGGACGAAGTGCATTCCACATATCCGAAAGATCATCACCAATGATTCGCTCTAATGTACTTTTTTTAATCATATTCACCTGCTGTGATACTGGAAATAACAGGGTTTTCTGTTTTAAAACACAAATTTATAACAAAATTCGTTAAAAATGAAATTTTTAGTTCTTAAAATTTCTGACCGGTTTCCCGTTTGGTGTTCTCGGAAGATGCTTGGTAAAAATAATTTCCTTGGGTCTCATGTAATTTACAAGCATATTCCTGCATTCATTTTCGATAAACGGTCTTTCAGACTCTTCCGCTTCCGCAATCATAATTATGCGCTCACCCCATTTTTCATCGGGTCTTGATGTGATTATGAAAGGGAATGTAATTGTGCGGGAAAGTATATCCTCCACACGTTCCGGATTGATTTTACGTCCTCCTGAAATCATAATGTTGTCAAGTCTGCCGTCGATAAAAAATTCGCGGGGAGATACAATACGCGCTGAGTCGTTGGTTCTGACAGACTGCCAGCCGGGGATATCTATCACAAGTGCCTCATCTGAAATCGTCACGGTTATGTCTCCGAGTGTCCTGAATGGTTCAGGCTCTGATTTGATGCGGCGCAATGCTATGTGAGAGGCTGTCTCTGTCATGCCATAGCTTTCATATGCATTCAATCCGCTTTTCTCAATCCTGTGTCGCAAAGATTCCGGAATACTTGAGCCTCCCACAAGCATGGCGTCAATTACCGGCATGTCTTTAATGTTGTCAAGTATGTGTATGACCTGAGAAGGGACAACAGACAAAAGCGAAATTGGCTCGCCCGAATAGCCGTCAAGCGGTCTGTTGCTTGGTGTCTCCCAAAGAAATCTGCATCCCGCGGCTCTTTGGCGGACCAGCATCATTTTTCCACCGATGAAATCAGGGGCGATGCACGAATAGAGAAGGGAATCTCCAGTGAGACCGAAAAAGTCTATGGTTCGGAGGGCACTGTTGACCATTTCGTGTTTAGGGAGCAGTATTTCCTTGGGTGCTCCGGTTGAACCGGAGGTGCGGCATGTTATCATGTCTCGGCTGTCCCATTCTTGCGCAAAATCCTCGTATGTCATAAAACAGTTTATGTTATACCTATCATGTAATTTACCGCCAATCAAGTTTGTCAATTACATCGCGGTCAAGAGTGACATCAGGGTTATATTTCAGTTTCTCGCCGTCCGTATATATAGGTGACGGGATATTGTTTGTGAATAATGCTCCCGTACCGAGTCCCTGCGGACGCTTCTGATTCAAAGTGGCGACCCATTGAGAGAGCGCGTTCAGTCCGATATTTGATTCCAGAGAAGATGTTATCCACCAACCTATGTTTCTTTCGTCTGCCAGTCTGATCCATTCACCGGCGCCGGAAAATCCACCTTCAAGCGAGGGCTTTATCACGATATATGCCGGTTTTATCGAGTCAAGAGTCTCTGCCTTGGATTCGGGAGTGAATTTTCCGATCAGCTCTTCGTCCAATGCAATGGGAATGGGGGAGACATCGCACAGGAATCTCATGAGTTGAGGATTCCCGGCTTTTATGGGTTGTTCGATTGAATGCACATCGAGATCTGCAAGATGTCTGAGTCGTGCCAAAGCGTTATCCATGGTGAAGCCTCCGTTGGCATCCACCCGGATTTCGATTTTGTCACTGTCATATCTTTGCCGGATAAACTCTATCATCCCGATTTCCTTGCTCCAGTCTATAGAAGCTATTTTCAGCTTGATACATTTGAATCCTGCGGCAAGTTTATCCTCAATCCGAGAAATCATTTCCTCATAATCTCCCATCCATATAAGTCCGTTGATTGTAATATCCTTATCGCCGATAATGAATGGTGAATTAAAGTAGATCCCTTCACATCCGGCGGTGAAATCCCTTATAGCCTGTTCAAGACCCATTTGAAGAGAGGGGAAGCAGGACAAGTCAGTCTGCAAGCCAAGACGTATGTTTGCCTGCAGTTCCATCAGCTTATAGAAATATCTTTCATCGGCTTCAGGTGACAGTCCGGGAAAGACTGCTGCCTCTCCAATACCGTAATGCGAAGGATCCGCTTCATCGAATATGCGAAGGAAACATGTTATCTTCTCGGTCAATACTCCGCGAGAGGTCCCTGCCGGCTTGCGGAATATCAGATTATATGGGCAAAACTCTAATCTCACGTTATTTTATAGGTATTTTGAATTACGGGAACATCGGATATTGGTCAAAATTCGGGTCGCGCTTTTCAAGGAATGCGTTTTTGCCTTCCTGCGCTTCGTCCATCATGTAATACATGAGGGTGGCGTCTCCCGCGAACTCCATGAGTCCGTGCTGACCATCGAGCTCGGCATTAAGCGCACGTTTAATCATGCGTATGGCAAATGGAGAACGTTTCATAATAGTCTTTGCCCAGTCAACTGTTGTCTCCTCAAGTTTGTCAAAAGGAACCACAGCGTTGACCATTCCCATTTTCAAAGCTTCCTGAGCCGTATACTGGCGGCAAAGATACCAGATTTCGCGAGCCTTCTTCTGGCTAACACAACGTGCGAGATAAGAAGAACCGAAACCGGCATCGAAACTGCCGACTTTTGGACCGGTCTGTCCGAAACGTGCATTCTCCGATGCAATCGACAAGTCACAGACCACCTGTAACACGTTGCCTCCTCCAATTGAATATCCGTTTACCATAGCTATGACCGGTTTGGGAATCGAGCGTATTGCATGGTGCAGCTCAAGCACATTCAGCCTTGGGACACCGGTTTCATCTACATAGCCACCGTGTCCTTTGGCATTTTGGTCGCCACCGCTGCAGAATGCCTTGTCGCCGATGCCAGTAAGTATGATGACGCGTATGTCCGAGCGTTCACGGCATATGGCGAAAGCATCAAGCATCTCTTTGTTTGTAAGAGGGCGGAACGCGTTGTATACTTTCGGTCTGTTGATAGTTATCTTTGCGATTCCATCCATTTCCTCAAATAGGATATCGGTATATTCCTTAATTGTTTTCCAGTTCATATGTATAATTATATAATTTATTTTCGATTCATATATTCAATGAGAATTTCGGCGGAGATGTTTTCGTCTGCTATGATCTCAAGCAGGGCATTGTGTTTATGTTCAAGAAATCTGGTAAAACATTCTTCCAGTTCCATCATGGATTCAGCCTTGAAATATGCCCATCCGTAAGACTCAGCCAATCCTTTCACAGGGAGATCAGGCGAAGCACAGAACAGTTCATCCCTTCCAGTGCAATTTCGTGTAGACGGAATGAATCTGAATATTCCCCCACCTTTGTTGTTTATGACTGCGATCTTGAAATCCACGGGCAAATGCCGCATTCCAAGAACTCCTGTATCATATGCCATAGACATGTCTCCGCTTATGAGCAAAGTCGGTCCGTTATATGCCATGGCGCATCCTGCGGCTGTTGCCGTTGTCCCGTCAATTCCCGAGACCCCCCGGCAACCGAAAGACGCGTGAGGAATCCTGTCAGTGAAGAGCTGTCCGTATCTTACGGCTGTTCCGTTGGAAAGAAAGAGGTTATATGAAGGCGGTAGCTTTTCAAGCATATGGCGGAATGCCGCCATTTCCGACCAACCGGACTTTTGCATGACATAGTTTTCATGACTCTCAAGTGCCTTGGCTCTTTCTGTCTCCCATTTCATTGAATAATCAGCCGCCGTCTTGTTTTTCGGTGTCCTTGCCATATGGCGTGTCAGACCTTTGAAGAATTTCACCGGTGAAACTTCAAAATGTCTTGTCAGAGTCATAAAACAATCAGCGGAAGGGGAGGTGTCTCCCAAAGTCCAATGATGTGCTGGGGGGTATTTGCGTATATACTCTTTCAGTTTCCGCGATATGAGTGCACCGCCTATCGATATCACGACATCCGGTCTCAGGGATTCGCATACATCAGCGTTATTCTCTATTATGCTCAGGACGCTGTCAATGGCATACGGATTTCCAGGGAGGTGAAGATTCGACAAAGTCTCGCACATGACAGCTACATTTCCCATACGGGCAAACGCAGACATATATCTGTTAAGTTCATTGTCAGCTTGCATGAAGCCTGCTGTTACAAGAACCTTTTTGCCTTGAAGGAATGTCGCAGTTTCTTTATATAGATGAGGCGGCAGGTTGAGATTGTCAGTGTATTCGATAATTCGAGGCATTCCGGACACAAACGGTATTACATCCGTGAGAGGATTGTCAAGTCTCACATTAATATGCACAGGACCTTTTCTTCCGGAAAGAGCGAGATTGCAGGCTTCATTGACGATGCGGTTCACATACCACGCCTCGTGAGGTGAATCCGGATGTTCAACCGGAATGTCGTATGTGCCCTTTACTATTTTGTCAAGAGCCCCAGGCTGAACAAGAGTCTGTGAGTCATCCTGATCAATCCACTCAAGAGGTCTGTCGGCAGTTATTACAATCAAAGGAACATGCTGGTAGAAAGCTTCAGCTACGGCAGGCGCATAATTATAAAGTGCAGTGCCCGATGTGCACACAAGTGCAACCGGCTTCTTCCCTGCCAGAGATATGCCGAGAGCCATGAAAGCAGCAGTACGTTCGTCTGTGACCGTATGTCTGTTGAATGGGCGGCATGCAGTTCCGATCAGCAAAGGAGCGTTGCGGCTTCCGGGCGACAGGACTATATCCTTTACACCCTTGCACAGCAGTATGTCAAACAAAATCCGGCAATATTCCTTGTCGGTATCCATGTCATACTGTATTATATTTTCGGTAAGGTTATCCATTTTGCGCGGTTGTGAACTTTACCGGATGATAGCCAAGAAGAAACGCAGAAGCAGCCATGCGTTTTTTCCCGGCAGGCTGGAGTGACAGAATCTCAAGAGTGCCTTCGGATGTAGCGGCAAAGAGTCTTTTACCTGATATCATTATTGTTCCAGGTGTCGTGTTTTTCTCAATTATTACATTGTCAACAGGCAGAGATTCGAAAATCTTTACATCTATGTTTTTCCCTTCTTCATCCTCAAGAGCGGAGAACGCCGCCGGATATGGAGACAGTCCCCGGATATGATTGTGGATCTCTCTTGCGGAACGATTCCAGTCTATACGGCAATCTTCCTTGAAGATTTTAGGAGCAGGTGTAAATTCACCTTCCGGCTGCGGTCTGGTCTCAAGCGTCCCGTCAAGAATGCTTTCGACGGTTTCTATAACCATGTCGGCGCCTATATGCATCAGTCTGTCGTAGACAGTGCCTACGTTATCGTTGTCTGAAATCTGAATCTTCTGGGAACCTATTATATCACCTGTGTCAATCTCATGTCTGAGGAAAAATGTAGTGACACCGGTGTCTGTCTCACCGTTCATTATGGCTCGGTTGATGGGAGCGGCTCCCCTGTATTTCGGAAGCAGGGATCCATGAAGGTTGAAAGTTCCAAGTCTCGGCATTGTCCATACAACTTCGGGAAGCATGCGGAACGCTATTACAATAAAGAGGTCTGCGTTGATTTCACGCAATTTGTCAATAAACTCAGGAGCTTTCAGCTTTTCCGGCTGCAAGACCTCAAGACCCTTCTCTACCGCATATTTTTTTACATCGCTCTGTATGATTTTTCTGCCCCGTCCAGCCTCTTTATCGGGCATTGTAACGACTGCGGAAACATTATATCCCTCGTCAACAAGTTTTGCAAGGCTTGTGACTGCGAATTCCGGCGTTCCGAAAAAAACTATTTTTAAATCTTCTTTTTTCATTTCTAATCTTCTGTGAAATGACGGAGAACCCGTCTGTATGAATTGAAAATTTTGGATTTTGACACAAAACCGACATATCTTCCATTATCAACAACCGGAAGGTTCCATGCGTTCGTCCGATCAAAGATCTCCATCACCTTATCCATCGGATACGTTATTTCTATTACTTCAGGCACTGCCGACATGAAGCGAGATACATGCATTTTTTTGTAAAGATCAGCACGGAACATTATGTTGCGTATCTCATCAAGCAAAACCACTCCTTTCAGATTTCCTTCAGAATCCGTAACCGGGAACAGGTTTCGATTAGAGACCGAAATCGTATCTACCATCTCTTTCAGATTCATTTCGGGGTGCACTATCTTGAAATCTGTTTCGATAAGATTATCCACTTTAAGAAGAGTCAGCACCGCCTTGTCTTTCTGATGTGTGACAAGATCTCCGGCTTTGGCAAGACGCATGGTGTATATGCTGTACGGAGTGAAGATACGTATGGTGATATATGCAAGTGCCGAGACGATAAGCAGTGGAAGGAAGAGATCATAGCCTCCAGTCATCTCGGCTGTAAGAAAGATTGCCATCAGAGGCGCATGCATGACACCGCTCATGACCCCCGCCATTCCCATCAGCGCAAAATTCTTTTGAGACAACTGGAATCCGAGATCGAGATTATTCACTATATACGCAAACAGAAACCCGGTGAGAGCTCCGACGAACAAAGAAGGAGCGAATGTTCCGCCGACACCTCCGGCTCCGTTGGTTGCGGATGTGGCGAATGCCTTTGTCAAAGCTATGGCTCCGATGAAGAGGATAAGAAACCATACGTTGTCTCGGTCTACATAGAAAAATGTTCCGTCAACTATATTCGAGACATCTCCCAGAAGAAGATTGTTGATAGCCTCATAACCCTCGCCGTAAAGAGGAGGAAAAAGGAAAATAAGCCCCGCCATTATAACGCCGCCGACAAGAATCTTCAAACCGGTATGTCTTAGTTTTGAAAACATTGATTCCATCATGAACATAACCTTGGTGAAATAATAGGACATGAGTCCGCAGACAACACCAAGAAGTATAGTGAACGGAATACGGTTTGTCACAAAAGATTCAGATTGTACAAAGAAAAACTCCGCATTGTATCCCTCAAGGACGTATGCTACAACCGCACCTGCCACAGACGAGAGCAACAGGGGCATGACGGTCATTCCCGAGAGGTCAATCATAAGCACTTCAAGGGTAAATAGCATTCCGGCTATAGGAGCACGGAAAATACCGGCTATTCCGGCAGCCGCCCCGCAACCTACAAGAATCATCAGTATTCTGGGTGACATGCGAAATGCCTGACCGACGTTTGAACCTATAGCCGCCCCTGTAAATACAATCGGACCCTCAGCCCCGACAGATCCACCGAACCCAATGGTGATGGAAGATGCAAGCAATGAGGCATACATGTTCCTTTTCTTAAGTCTGGATTTACGGCGCGATATCGCATAAAGAACTTTTGTGACTCCGTGTGAGATATTCTCTTTGACAACATATCGTAACAGAATCGTGACTATGAGTATACCCACCACCGGATAAACAAGATACAACCAGTTTGCCGTAGTGGTGTTCATATGTGCAGTGAGTAATCCTGCAATCATATGAATCATATATTTAAGCAACTGGGCGGCGAATCCGCAGCATACCCCCACAAAAAGAGCGAGTATGAGAAGAAAACTCTTTTCACGGATATGGTGTTCCCGCCAAATCACCAGCTTCATCCATAAGTCAGTAAACCTGTTATGTCTTTCTTTATATGCCATATCAATTATATATTTTAAATCACATTTTAGACTCCGGCACCTCTGACAATTGTCCTGATTGTATAGATCATTATCTTTATGTCAAGAGGCAGCGACATGTTGGTGATATAGAGTAGGTCGAATTTTGTGCGTTCCACCATCTGTCTGATATCCGATGCATAACCGAATTTAACCATTCCCCATGAGGTGATACCCGGTTTTACCTGAAACACCAGACAGTAATAAGGAGCCTTCTTTATAATCTGCCGAATATAGAAATCCCGTTCAGGACGAGGTCCTACAATAGACATGTCACCCTTCAGCACATTCCAGAACTGCGGGAGCTCGTCGAGTCTATATTTTCTCATCAAACGCCCGAATGGTGTGACTCTTGCGTCAGCGGATGATGACAGCATGGGACCGCATTTTTCAGCATCGTTGCGCATAGACCGGAACTTGTAGATATAGAATGGTTTTCTCTTTTTCCCGATTCTTTCCTGACGATAAAAAACCGGTCCGGTAGAAGACAGTCGCACACCAATCGCCAATATCGCCATTAGTGGTGACAGAGCGACCAATGCCAATGAGGACAATATGACATCAAACGTCAGTTTGATATTGCTGGCACAATCATTGAGCGGAGGAGTGGTCAGATCAATGAATGGTTCTCCAAGAATATCTGTCAGCCTTATTGATGATGTTACATATGACAATGTGTCTGGCATTATCTTTATCGGGATGTCAAGAGGAAAGAGACGGTCGAGCATTCCGAGTACAAGGGAATCTTTATCTCTGTCAGGGGCAAGTATGATCTGATGTATTTCGTGATTCCGGCATATATTCTCGATTTCCTGCACGTTCCAGCATGGCAGACCGCAAAATTTACTCTTTGGGACTCCTTCGATGTGTATAAACCCAACGATGTTATATTTTATCAGCACCTTGCTTCTGATGAGTCTGTCGTAGATTTTATGTCCTTGGATGGATGTCCCGATTATGAGAACATTATTCCTGATATTCTTTTTTCTCGCACGGCGAAATGCAGAGGATGTAATCAGCAGTCGACCGCTGTACGTGAATAATAGAAGAAGGAGAAAAGAGACACAGATCAATAGATAATCAGCAGACACCACCGGTCCGCGGTCATTGATAAGAAGTATGAAAAAGATAAGAGTTGCGTTGAAAAGGGCTGAATAAAAAGTATTGATAAACTCATTAAGTCGAGATCTTTCAAACGGGCGGTTGTAGTAACCGGACAGCCAATAGACTGCAAGCATGGCGACAGGGATAAGAGCCTGCTCCCATAAGAGTTTCGGTAATGACAGGAACTCAGACAGTGACCATGAAGCCGGGAGTTCGTTGTGAAGGATATGATACCTGCAGATATTGAACAGAAAGAACGAGACCGAAGTTGTGACAAAGTCGCTCGCCACATATTTCAGTCTTTGCCGTGTCAATGACATACCCTTTCTTTTCATGATGTAGTGTCTGTTTTTTAAGAACAGTCAGTCTGGGTTATCTTATTATTGATATCACGTTTGAATCAGTCACCTTTATTATGTTGCTTGGCTTTGTCTGAGTCTGATTACGACCATATTCCGCAACATAATCTACCGCATCTGCAATTTCCTGAGGAATGTCTTCAAAGCATAAAGGAGATGGCCTTCCCGAGATATTGGCAGAGGTGGAGACTACCGGATGTCTTAGTCTGAGGCATAGTCCTCTGGAGTATGCCTCAGAAGTAATGCGAAAACCTGCGGATCCATCTTCAGCAAGTAGGTTTGACGCTATGCCCCGAGGATTGTCATATATGATGGTCAGCGGATTGACAGCCGCATCTATCAACTGCCATGCAGCATCCGGAACTTCACTGACAAATTGCTGCAGCATCCCGTCTGAAGCTACTAACGACAGCATGGATTTGGAATCAGCACGTTTCTTGATCTTAAAGATACGATCCACGGCTTCTGGATTAGTGGCATCACAACCCAATCCCCAGATAGTATCTGTGGGATAGAGAATGACTCCGCCGTTTCGGAGTATTTCTACTGCTTTTTTTAAATCTTCGTTCACTTGATAACTGCATTTAGTGAAGTATGTTTCAACTTCATGATTGTTGTTTAAAGATTTTCAATTTCATTCAGCCACATAGAGGACGACGCATCGGAAGGCATTCTCCAGTCTCCACGGGGAGATAGACATACACTCCCGACTTTCATTCCGTCAGGCATGCACGAACGTTTGAATTGCTGGGAAAAGAAACGTTTGTAGAATATCTTGAGCCAGTGTCTGATAACATCAGCATCATAAACACCACTGAATGCCACACAGGCAAGGCGGAAGATTTTGGACGGAGAAAAAGAATTGCGCAACATCCCGTGCAGAAAAAAATCGTGAAGCTCGTATGGTCCCACAAGGTCTTCAGTTTTTTGCTCTATGGAATCATCTTTTGCCGCAGGAAGCAGTTCCGGGCTGATGGGGGTGTCGATAATGTCAAGTAATACTTTTCTGATTTCAAGATTATCTGTCGTGTCAGCATATCCTTCTACAAGATACTTCACAAGAGTTTTGGGTACCGAGGCGTTTACGCCATACATCGACATTTGGTCACCGTTGTATGTGCACCATCCAAGAGCAAGTTCGGAGAGGTCTCCCGTTCCAATGACTATTCCACCTGTCTTATTTGCCATATCCATAAGAATCTGGGTGCGTTCTCGCGCCTGTGCGTTCTCATAGGTGGCATCGTGTAGCTCAGGGTCATGTCCGATTGCATTGAAATGTTGTATAACAGCCTCCCCAATAGGAATCTCAAGCATCGTCACGCCTAAAAGCTCCATAAGGCACGTAGCGTTGGAACGGGTTCGCTTTGTCGTTCCGAACCCTGGCATTGTAATGGCGGTAATGCCGCTTCTGTCAATGCCAAGCATGTCATATGCCTTGACTGTGACAAGAAGTGCCAGGGTAGAGTCCAGACCACCGGATATTCCGATCACTGTCTTTTTACAGTTTATGGCGCGAAGACGCTGTGCGAGACCCCATGCCTGTATGGATGATATCTCGCTGCATCGTTCGCGAAACCGATGCGGATCGCCGTCAGTAAAAGGATGGGAGGATATATGGCGCAATATACCGTTTTGTTCATGTTGGTTCATACTTGCTGTTCTGCATCCGGCAAAATCAGTCATGATTATATCATATGAGCCGTTTGCCGAATCCGAGAATGTGGAATGTTTTACCCTGTCGTTTCTGAGCATTTCAATATCGACATCCCGGATAATCATTTTATCCTTCATAATGAAACGTTCTGATTCACCGAGGATTGTGCCGTTTTCGGCGATAATGCAGTTTCCGGAGAAAACAAGATCTGTCGAGGACTCTCCGAGACCGGCAGAGGAATACACGTATGAGCAACGGCATCGAGCTGACTGCTGAGCTATAAGGTCAATAAGATAATTGTGTTTCCCGGCGAGTTCGTTTGTGGCAGAGAGGTTTAATATAATCTCAGCTCCGTTCATAGCCATTTCGCAGCTGGGAGGCACCGGCACCCACAGATCCTCGCATATCTCGATGCCGATTCTTGCTCCTGCCACCTCAAAGAGAGTGTTTCGGGAAATGAATGTTAGATCAGAATCAAGCCTGCATCCGGATTCACACCTGCTTCCTTCTGTAAACCATCTCTTTTCATAGAATTCATTGTAATTTGGAAGATGAATTTTGGGAACGGCACCGATGATTTTGCCGCCGGTGATGACTACTGCGCAATTGTAAAGGCGGTTGGCGGCTCGTAACGGAGCACCGACTACAATCGCTATTTTCTTGTCAGATGAAAACACCGCAAGCTCCTTAAGCGCGCTCTCTGTTTTTTCAATCAGATTCTGCTGGAAGAAGAGATCGGCGCAAGTGTAGCCGGTAACTGAAAGTTCCGGGAAAAGGACTATATCCGAACCTTTGTCTGCGGCATCGGAGATGAGTCTCTTTATTTCCGATATATTGAAATCCACATCGGCAGGTCTGACCTCAGGAGAAGCAGCTGCAACGCGGATATATCCTAATTCATTCATTACGTATTGTTTATGCGTATATGTTAAAAAACAGATACAAATTTTTAATCCAAATGCAAATTTAACGAAACATTTTCATAAATTTAAACGTTTTCTTATTGAATTTAGCACATGCAGGCGGGTTTGAGGATTATTGGTCAACAACTGTCTGAAATTATTAAACCGTACATTTAAAAATATGAAAAAATTATCCGTATTGGCTGTTGCAGCAGCAACGTCACTTGGAGCATTGATGCCGTTGCCGGCACATGCGGAGAGGGGAGAGAAAACTCTCGGACTGATGGGGGGATTTGCAACGTATAACAACGGTGGATTCACCGATGTTTATTTTCAGTATACGTTTGCCGATCATTTCCGTATCGCTCCTGATTTAGGGTATGTGTTCAGAAATGACAACAAGTCGGCTTTCGTTCTTGACATCGACATGCATTTTCCGTTTCGTGTGGCGCGAGGTTTTGCCGTGTATCCTCTTGCCGGATTCACGTTCAATAACTGGTCATACAGATATGGTGACAGCGCGAGCAGAGCCGGAGCTAATTTCGGAGCAGGATTCGAAATTTATCTCACTTCTTATCTGAAGTTATCTTTGCAGGGTAAGTATTCTCTGATGAATGATACAAGCGGCGGTTTTTTCGGAATGGGTATCGGATATGTTTTCTGAAATATTTCCCAACCGGGACTACGCATGAAAAAATCCGGTGGTTGAATTTTTCAACCACCGGATTTTTTATCGGATATCTTAATTATTTAAGAGCGTCTTTAACTGCATCGTTAGGCACCATTTCCTCTTTGAAAACATAAGCGCCCGTTTTGGGAGATCTCTCCATGATGATGACTTTGCTGTAGGTGCGTCCTTCACCTTTCTGAAGTGACGCGACGGTTTTCTTTGCCATAGTTCAGAGTGCTTATTTAATTTCTTTGTGAACGGTTACTTTCTTAAGGATGGGGTTGTATTTTTTCAACTCCATACGACCTGTTGTGTTCTTGCGGTTTTTTGTTGTGATGTAACGAGACATACCGGGCATACCGCTTGCCTTATGTTCTGTGCATTCGAGAATAACTTGAACTCGATTACCTTTAGCTTTCTTTGCCATAATATTAACTGAATTTTAGAGAGAAAGGATTTTGATATCTTTGAAATCGAGATTTCCGGCAGCCTCAGCTTTCTTGAGAGCCGCGTTCAGACCGATCTTGTTGATAGTGCGCATAGCGTGTGCAGACACTCGCAATACGATCCACATATCCTGCTCAACCCAGTAGTATTTTTTTGTGTGCAAGTTAACCTCGAACTTACGTTTGGTGCGACGTTTTGAGTGGGAAACGTTGTTGCCCACCTGCGCCTTTTTGCCGGTAATTTGACAAACTTTAGCCATGGCTGTTGCTATATTCTTGTTGTTAATTTTTTAATTAATTGCTTTGGTCATCATCGCAGTTCTCATATCATCGCTAATTGCATCATATTCAGCGACTTTTAAGGATGGGTCACAAAACGATTGCAAAATTACAATTTTTTTATGAATAACACAAGTTTTTTATGTGATTTTTTGAATTTTAATCGTCATTTATATCTTCCTGCGCAGTATAGGTGTTGCGAAGGAGGTTTATGAGCATGACGAGCGCATGGTTTGTCGCTGATTCTATGACTTTGTCGCGATCTCCTTCAAAGCGGATGCATTCGCTGACGATTCTTTCTCCATATTTAACTGCGAACCAGACGGTTCCAACAGGTTTGAATTTTGAACCGCCTTCCGGTCCGGCAATACCTGTGGTTGCTATGGCGCAATCGGTACGCATCAGATTTGCCGCTCCGAGTGCCATCTGCTCTGCCACTTCTCGCGAGACGGCTCCGTGGCGTCCTATATCGCTTCTTGAAACTCCCAGCACTTCCGCCTTGACATCATTGCTATAGCTGACCACGCTTCCCATAAAATATGCGGAAGATCCGGCGCGTTGCACAATCTTATGGGCTATATTGCCACCGGTGCAGCTTTCAGCCGACGAGACAGTAAGCTCTTTTTCCGAAAGAAGTTCGCCGAGGACTTGCGACAGTCCTTTGTCTTCAATAGTTACAAGTTCTTCAGAGAATAGATCCTGGAGATTCTGGTGTAGCCTGTTCATCTGAAAACGCAATAATTCAACACCGGAGTTTATTCCGGTAAGTGTGATCTTGGTGAGAAGATTTCCGGAATCGATTGTGATCTTTACGAAATCCGGCAATCTCGACTCGAAATGCTGGATTATTTTGGAGAGTTCCTGTCGCGTATAGCCATAAATGACTATATGTCGGCTCTCTTTGTGATCGGATGCGCTTTTCTTTGTCATTGCATTATATTGATACGCGGGCAAACGGCGGGAGCCCGAGTTGGCTGAATTCATTATTAAGATATTTGTGGTATCCTGCAATCGCTACCATTGCGGCATTGTCTGTGGTGAATGCCCTGGGAGGAATCCATGCCCGGACTTTCATTCTGCGGCAAAGCTTTTCAACAGCGTCACGAACTCCGGAATTGGCGGATACACCTCCTCCGATAGCAACGTCTTTGACGCCTGTCTGGTTTATTGCTTTTTGCAGTTTGTCAAGCAGGATGTCAATAATGGTTGTCTGGAGTGATGCGCACAAATCTGCGATGTTGTCTTCAATGAACCGTGGGTTTTCTTTGATTCTGTCTCTTACAGTATACAGGAATGATGTCTTGAGTCCGCTAAAGGAATAGTCAAGTCCCGGAATATGCGGCTTGCTGAAAGAGAAAGCTTTGGGATCTCCCTGTGCGGCAAGTCGGTCTACATGCGGACCGCCAGGATAGGGTAGTCCTACAACTTTGGCACATTTGTCAAAAGCTTCACCGGCGGCATCATCGATAGTCTTTCCAAGGATTTCCATTTCAGACATGCTTCTGACAAGAATTATCTGAGAGTTTCCACCTGAAATCAGGAGACAAAGGAATGGAAATTCCGGTGTTTTGTCTTCCGGATTTACCTTAATGAAGTGGGAAAGAACATGGGCATGCAGGTGATTGACATCTATTAAAGGGATGTCGAGTCCGATAGCCATTCCTTTTGCAAAAGACGTACCTACAAGCAACGATCCGAGTAATCCCGGACCACGGGTGTATGCTATTGCCGACAGGTCTTCTTTCTTTATATCCGCTTGTCTGAGAGCTTCCGAAACTACCGGCACAATATTTTGCTGATGCGCTCGAGATGCAAGCTCAGGCACTACTCCGCCATATGCCTCGTGCACTTTCTGCCCTGCAATGACATTGCTGCGAAGAATGCCGTCAACAATTACCGCTGCTGACGTATCATCACATGATGATTCTATTCCCAGAATGGCTGTACTCATTTCTCATTACCTTATATTCTTCCACAAAGTTAAGAAATGCTTTTCAAATTTTAGCAAAATATAACCGGAAAATGCGGTCTTAATCGTGGATTTTTAGTAATTTTGTAATCTATGTCGGCATTAAGAACTACTTATAAGGTTCTTCGAAGTTTTCTTTTCACCGTTATAACCATAGCGGTGGCTATTTATGTTGTCCTATATGTGGTGCTTTCTGTTCCTGCCGTGCAGAAAGGTGTAAGAGATGTTGCAGAAAGGGAGGCATCCGCTTTTCTGGGTTCGAAAGTTGAGATCGGAAATCTAAAACTATTCCCTTTCAATGAGGTCAGACTGTCGGATGTCAGCGTTTACTCTCCTGATGGAAAAAAATGCGTGTATGTGAGTACGCTTGGTGCCGGTATTCATCTATGGAGGCTTGTATATGACAGAAAGATCGAGATAACTTACGCCGAAATAATAGGGCTGGATGCAGAAATCCGGCAAAAAGATGCGCACTCTCCGTTAAATATAGATTTTATAATCAAGGCTTTCTCTCCAAAGGAAAAAAATAAACCGCCAAAAAAATTCGATGTCAAGCTGCACAATATAGTCATAAGAAAGTCAAAGGTCTCATATGATGTAATTGACAGTCCGCAGATTGAAAACGGCAGAAAATTTGACCGCAACCATATTGCGTTAAATGATTTGAGAGCAGATGTGACGTTGCCTCGGATCAAGAACGATGATTTTATAATTGATTTAAGAAGAGTGTCTTTTATAGAGCGCAGCGGGTTGAATATTGAGAAACTCGGAATGTATGCGCATATCACATCTCATTCAATAGATTTGAAGGATATAAATCTAAGAATGCCGGGAAGTGATATAAAAATATCAGATATAGCACTCTCATTCACTTCTTTTAAAGATATTCCCGCAGCTTTGGATTCCGGAGAGCATAAGTTAAGTATAAAAGCGTCGAGACTGTCTCCGAAAGATTTTGAAGCGTTTTATTCTCCGTTGGGAAGTTATTATGAAGAATACACTCTTCAAGTGGATGTTTCCGGCAATACGGGTGATATGAATCTTGAACGGCTTGTGTTAAGAAGCGATAATGGAGATCTGCTGCTGAATACTTATGCCAATATCACAGGTATGCCTGAAATCGGTGATATGACGTGTGACTTGAAACATTTTGAGTTTTTTTCTTCAGCAGAAAAACTAAGTAGGCTGATTACACTTGTTCCTGGAGCCAAAGAGTCCGTAACAGACATTCTCAGACGATCAAAAGAACTTGATGTCAATCTTTCCGGGTATATTTCCATACCGGATAAGACCGGAAGAATGCAAGGTGAGATCACATCCGGATTCGGAGACATATCCACTGATTGCGGAGTCATCTGGAATCAAGGAGAATCGTTGGGGATATATGGAGACATAAGTTCCGAAATTTTTGATATCGGGACTTTGTTGAATGATGAAAAGTTTGGTTCGGTATCATTTACGTCGACATTCGATATCGACAGGAATCGCGGAGGAATAGATGCATTCGGAAATGTCGAGATAGGCGGTTTTGAGTTTAACGGAGAAACAATTAACAATATAATTTTCAGCGGTGAAAAGAAAGGTGATTCATTATCATGTAACGTATCTATAGACGATGAATCATTGAATCTGACTTCAGATGCTGATATTATCCTGAACGGAGACAAATCGCAATGGAATGTGAACGCGGATATACGTCGGTTCATACCATCCCGTTTTGGATTATTGCCGAAATACCAAGGTTATGCGTTCTCAGGTGCTGCGAAAACCAATCTTACAGGCAATAATGCAGACAATATAACAGGTGAGGTTTCTTTGAAATCATTATCGTTTGAAAAGCATGGTGACAGGGGAGTGCATATCGATGGTATATCTTTGACATCGCATAATAATGATTCATTAAAATGCTACACGCTCGAATCCGATTTTGTCAAAAGTAAAATTGAAGGAAATTTCACATTCAGCGATATAATAAAGACTTCGAAAAATATAGCTTCTGTCGCATTGCCGTCTATGGTAAAAGGAGGGACCGTTTCAGAGTCTTCTGAATGGGCTGAATTTTCACTTACGGTGAGTCCTAATGATGAATTTGTCGATTTCTTCGCTCTTCCCGTAAGACCATATTCCGATATTATCGCCTCGGCAAGTTTCAAGGGTGCGGAAGATGTGATATCCATTAATATTGAAGCTCCTTATCTGGTCAAGGGCAGTTCTAAAATGATAAGGGGCACCAAAATCTCCTTGTCAGGAAAGCAGTCACAGGGGTTTGTGGCCGATATAAAAAGCACTGTTCCAGCCAAGAATGACGATGCCAATCTGCATATCTCAGTAAGTGCTTTGGATGATGACATCCAAGCTGGCATTGACTGGACTTTTGAGAAAAACAAGACGGCTGAAGGCAATGTGGATTTAAGCGCGAACATCTCGAAAAACGTACTTACCGGTAAACCGGACGTTTCTGTGAAGGTATCGCCTTCTTCTTTCAGGCTTAATGGTTCTGAATGGCGTATAGATCGTGCTAACGTGGATTATGCCAATGATGTTGTGGATGTGGACAATGTCAGAATATGGCATGCAGGGCAGTTTGTGACAGTAAACGGGCGAGCTTCCGCATCTCCTGTGGATGCGTTGTGTGTCAAACTTGCGGGGATTGATCTAAGTTATATTTTCGAGGCTTTGAACATAAACTACGTGACATTCGGAGGCATGGCGACCGGAGAAATTCTTGCATCCGATCTTTTTACCAAAATGCCGGTGTTGCGTACACAGCGTTTGTTTGTCAAGGATCTGAGCTATAACGGTGCTGTCCTCGGAGATGGCAATCTTGAGAGTCATTGGGTAAACGACAGCAAAAAGGTAGCTATCAATGCAGATATAAGAAAAAACAACCGTAGGGTAGCTCTTATCGGAGGTGGTGTGTATGTCACGCGTGATTCATTATCTTTCGATATGCTCGCGGATCACGTCAACATTGAGTTTCTGAAACCGTTTATGTCCGCATTCACTTCAGATGTGGGCGGTGAGGCATCCGGACGGGTGAAGCTTTTCGGAACATTCAAAGATATAGACCTTAAGGGATCGGTGCTTGCAGATTCAATCTGCATGAAGGTGGATTATACCAATGTATATTACCATGGAAGCGATTCTGTATATATCCGTCCCGGATATATTGATATTCCGGCATTCAAACTTTATGATAAATATGGAAACTCGGCGATGTTGAAAGGGTTTGTCAAGCATCGTTATTTCCATGAGCCGGAATTTGAATTCCGGCTTAGTGGAGCGCGTGATCTCTTGTGTTTCGACACCAATAATAAAATAAATCCTGATTGGTATGGTAAGATTTATGCATCAGGAGGCGGAACACTGCGAGGAAGGCCCGGGGTCGTGTCTATGATGCTTGATGTGTCGACTACAGCCAACAGCGACTTTACATTTGTATTAAGCGAGACACAGACTGCGTCGGATTATGAGTTTCTTACATTTTCAGACAGACGCAAAACGGAGTTGGAAGAAATCAGCGGGACTGTTGATCCAGAGGAACAATTCAAGAAGTCATTGCCAAAACCCGAGTCAGACCGCCCTTCATTGTTTTCAATGGATATAAGGTGTAGCGTGACTCCTGCTGCAAGAATGACACTTGTGATGGATCCCAAAGCTGGAGACAGAATTGTTGCCCGCGGTGGCGGTCCGATGCAGATATCGTATAATACAGATTCCGACGAGATGCAGATTTATGGGAAATACACTCTTGAGGAGGGTAACTATAATTTCAGTCTACAGGATCTTATATTGCGTGATTTCAAGATTTATTCGGGAAGTAACATATCATTCAACGGAGATCCGATGCAGGGTGTGCTCGATATAACAGCCGCCTACCGGGTAAACACGAATCTTTCGGATCTTGACAAGAGTTTCTCTACAGACCGCGACCTTAACAGGACAAATGTCCCGGTTGACGCCTTGCTTAAGGTTAACGGTGACATGCGTAGTCCTGAGATTACATTTGATATCGCGTTGCCGACATTGACACAGGATGTGGAGCGAAAGGTCAAGAGCATCATTTCTACTGACGACATGATGAACAGGCAGATTATATATCTGCTTGCTTTAAACAGATTCTACACTCCAGAGTATATGGGTTCCACAAGTAACGGAGGCGGGGAACTGGCATCTGTGGCATCTTCGACTCTGTCGTCGCAATTGTCGAGTTTTATGGGGCAACTCACGGATAAAATAACGCTTGCTCCTTCGTTCCGTTCCGACAAGGGAGATTTTTCAGATATGGAGGTTGATGTGGCATTGTCTTCACGGCTTTTGGATAACCGTTTGCTTATCAACGGCAATTTTGGCTATAGAGACAGAGCCACATCTCAGTCAACATTCGTTGGCGACTTTGATATCGAGTATCTTCTAAACAAGAATGGCAACCTGCGGCTTAAGGCATATAATCATTTTAATGACCAGAACTATTATCTCCGTTCCGCATTGACAACCCAGGGGATAGGAGTGATATACCGTCGTGATTTTGACAATCCGTTCACATTCCTCAAGCGCAAGAAAAAACGGGTTGTAAAGAAAGAGGATGAGAAATAGTCGATAAACAAATAGATGCAAAAATGGCACTGTTAAGTAATGTTTCAATAGAAGGGATTCTTGAATATGCAGGACTCCGGAAGATACCTAAATACGGAGTCGCTTTCGGTGGGGGCGGCGCCAAAGGATTCGCACACATCGGAGTTATCACGGCATTCGACAGGTTCGGAATCAAGCCGGAAATACTGTCCGGAGTCTCGGCAGGTTCTATAGCTGCAGTTCTTTATGGAGCCGGTTTGTCTCCACACGACATGATCGATTGTTTCGCTGAATCACAGAAGTTTGCAGATTTTACAGAATTTTCTGTACCTACATCAGGATTCTTTCGTCTTGATAAATTCGGAAAGATGCTTGAAAGCTGGCTGCCTGTCAGGAATCTTGAAGAGCTTAAGATTCCGACGGTTGTATGTGCGACCAATTTTGACAAAGGCACTTCTGTAGGATGGTGTAAAGGGGAGATTGTGCCCCGTGTACTGGCATCATGCAGTATACCTATAATTTTCCGTCCGGTTCTGATCAACGGTACTCATTATGTTGATGGCGGTGTGTTGAGAAATCTACCGGCATGGGCGATACGCGATTACTGCAAGGTTCTGATCGGCAGCAATTGCAGTCCGTTGAACAGAAATTACAAATACAAGCAGTCATTGCTTGATATAGCGGAGAGATCGTTTCACCTTATGACCAAAGCGAATGTACTGCAGGATATAAAGCTTTGTGACCATCTCATTATGCCCCAGGCAATATCTCACTCGAAGACATTTGACCTGACAAGTCTGCGACGCAATGTGGAAATAGGTTATGACGCTGCGTGCCAGGTATTGGAAAAAGTATTGTAAAAAACAAATATCATTGATGCAATGAAAGAAAAACTAATCATATATCAGGTTTTTCCCCGTATATTCACTAATATGACCGCCTCGTGTGTGCCCGGCGGCACATTGGAGGAGAATGGTTCCGGGAAATTCAATGACATCACAGCGAAAGTCATAGGGACGATTGCAGATCTTGGTGTAAACTGCATATGGCTTACGGGGGTGATAGAGATGGCAACGAAAACATCATATCCCGGCATACCTGCAGACAATCCGAATGTTGTGAAAGGTGAGGCTGGCTCGCCATATGCGATCAAGGATTATTATGATGTGGCTCCGTCTCTTGCAGAGAATGTCGGGGAGAGAATGTCGGAATTCGAGAACCTTGTCGGCAGGATTCACAATCAGGGACTCAAGGTGATAATAGATTTCGTTCCCAATCACACGGCACGTGAATACCATTCGGATGTGGCTCCGGCAGGAGTGCGCGATTTCGGATGCGATGACGACTTCGGAAAGTTTTTCAGTCCCTCCAATAATTATTACTATATCGTAAACCAGCAGTTCTGCCCGGATTTTCCGCTTGATTTGGACGGAAACAAGCCTTATGTGGAGTTTCCCGCCAAGGCGACAGGTAATGACTGTTTCACGGCTTTCTGTCACCGTAATGACTGGTATGAGACCGTGAAGCTCAATTATGGATATGATCCCGGTGACAATTCAAGACATTTTGAACCTGTTCCCGACACATGGCTCCGAATGCTTCACATTCTTCGCTACTGGGCATCGAAAGGTGTTGACGGATTCCGGTGTGATATGGTTTTCATGGTGCCGGAGGAGTTCTGGCATTGGGTTATCCCTCAGGTAAAGCAGGATTATCCGGATGTAATATTTATAGGAGAGATTTATGATGTGAATCTGTATCGCACATTTCTGGATTATTGCCATTTCGATTACCTGTATGACAAGGTCAATCTGTATGACACTCTTGTCGGAATTGAAAAACACAATGTTTCCGCCGCGCAACTCACCGGGTGCTGGCAATGCGTGGACGGCATCGGAGACAAAATGCTCAACTTTCTTGAAAATCATGATGAAGTAAGGTTTGCCTCTCGGGAATATGCGGAAGATCCGTCGAAAGTTATACCATCGCTTGTGGTCAGCGCCATGATATCGAAAGGACCTTTTATGATTTATTATGGACAAGAATTGGGAGAGATGGCACATGACAACGAAGGTTTCGCAGGAGACAACAACAGGTCTACGATTTTTGACTATTGGAGTTATGACACTCTTCGCCGTTGGTATGACAACGGACGTTGCAGCGCTCTGAAGCTTACTCGTCATGAAAGATGGTTGAGAAAGTTGTATAAGAATGTTTTGACCATGTGTAATGCAAGGCGTGCGTTCAGAGAAGGATGCTTTTTCGATTTGATGTATGTGAATCTTCGTAATTCCGGTTTCAATCCGCACAGACAGTACGCTTTTTTGCGTTATACGGAGTCCGAGGCACTACTTGTAGTAGCCAATTTTGATGACAATAACATTGATCTGTCTCTAAGTATTCCGCAACTTGCCATCGACATGGCAGGTCTTGCTTCCGGAAAACAGTGCGCTAAAGATCTTTTGTGGGGCAGGGAACTTTCTTTTGAGGTCGGAGCGGATGTGCAGACAGCATTAAGCGTAAAAGGGCATGATGCTGTAATCGTGCCTTTAAAGAAGCGCGGCAACAATGCGATTGAATAAAAATGACACGTGACTGTAGAAAAATTTCCCTAAAATCATTTAGAAATTACAGAAAATAGTTATAATTTTGTCGAACCAAATAACAACCTTTCTATATAATGAATAGTAACCTTCCGCCAATTAAGGTTTTTGCAGGTGAGTCATCAAGGTATCTTGGTGAGTCTATTTGTAAAGAATTAGGCATTGAATTGGGCAAAATGAATAAGGAGCGTTTTGCCGACGGAGAGTTTGAAGTAGGTTTTGAGGAATCGATTCGTGGCAGTCAGGTCTATCTTGTGCAGTCTACATTCCCCAACAGTGACAATCTTATGGAGCTCTTGCTCATGATCGATGCAGCCAAAAGAGCGTCAGCAGCCCAGATTATAGCTGTTGTGCCTTATTTCGGATGGGCTCGTCAGGATCGCAAAGATAAACCACGCGTGTCAATTGCAGCCAAGCTTGTGGCAGATCTTTTAAGCGTAGCCGGTATTGACCGTCTGATTACTATGGATCTACATGCTGACCAGATTCAGGGTTTCTTTGATGTCCCGGTAGACCACCTTTATGCATCATCCATTTTTATTCCTTACATAGAGAGCCTGCGTCTTGAGAATATGGTTATAGCATCTCCCGATGTGGGCGGTGCCAAGAGAGCCAATTCCTACGCCAAATACTTTGATGTCCCCTTGGTGCTTTGTCACAAACAACGAGCCAAAGCAAATGTAGTGGCGTCGATGACGGTAATCGGAGATGTAGAAGGTAAGAACGTTGTTCTTATTGATGATATTGTCGATACTGCAGGAACAATCACAAAAGCAAGCGACCTGCTTCTTTCATATGGCGCGAAATCAGTAAGAGCGTTATGCAGCCATCCGGTGATGAGTGATCCTGCCACTGAGAATGTAAAGAACTGCGGTCTTACAGAAATCATCTTTACAGACTCTATCCCATATGTCAGAGAGAATCATAAGGCAACTGTGCTGCCTGTTGCAAAACTCTTTGCAGATACAATCCGCAGGATACACAACAACCAGTCTATTTCATCGCAATATCTCTTCAAATAAATTACGAAAGATTTCGACAGTTAAAATCAAGGCACGGTCTATTGAACCGTGCCTTGATTTTATAATTACGACATCAGAATTACCTCATGTCGGAATATCAGAAGCTGACTCCAAATCGGAGTTGTGCAATATAGATGTAGTGCTGGTCGAGACGGTCAATCATATCAATGTGTCTTTTGTTAAAATATCTCGATCCGGCAGAAAGAATAATATAGCTGTTGGCTAATCTGGAAAGTGAGAGATTTACGCCAACACCTATGGATGAGACAAAATCACCGAACGTAGGAGAATCGCTGATTGTATTGAAAGAATATCCTATTTTGGCACTCATAAAAACGAGTGAGGGTTTCTTCCGGAATGATGTCTGGATAGTGGCATAAATAGGGATGAAGTTGTCTCCTCTCTGCACAGTGCGGTGTATCCCGGCTCCCAGACCGACCATACGTATGTAAGAGTTTTTATATCCGAAGAGCACATCTACATCAAATGTTGACATATCATGTCCTGTCAGGTCAATGGAAGCTCCGGCTTCCGCTCCCCAGGTGAAGTGCGATTTTGCGAGACTTCTCGATTTCTCCGGAAAAAGACTCTCTCTTGTAGCATTGCGTATGCTGTCATTCATGGTGGCATTGTCTGCCGACAATTGCGGTGCAGCAAGCAATAAACCCGCCGTCAAGACAATTGCCTTGATTGCGGGTAAGATATGGGTATTGAAGGAGTTCATCATATTTTATTGATATGTGCCTTCGATTTATTGCGGCTTATTCTCCAAGATAACTCTTGAGGAGCTTGCTTTTCTGACCTTTGAGACGACGGATTGCTTTTTCTTTGATCTGGCGTACGCGTTCACGCGTCAAATCAAACTTCGCTCCGATTTCCTCAAGAGTCATTTCCTGACAGCCGATGCCGAAGAACATTTTAAGAATCTCCCGTTCGCGATCGTAAAGCTGTTTGAGCGCACGGTCAACTTCTTTAGACAAAGATTCCTGATTAAGACTTGCATCAGCCATGGGGCTGTCATCATTTGGAAGGACATCAAGCAGTGAATTGTCTTCACCTTCAACAAAAGGAGCATCCACAGATATATGTCGCCCAGATACTTTCATTGTATCTGAAATCTTGTCAACAGGCATGTCAAGTCTTTCCGCCAATTCTTCCGGTGACGGACGACGCTCATTTTCTTGTTCGAATTTAGAAAGTTCCTTTGTTATCTTATTAAGAGATCCTACCTGATTGAGAGGAAGACGCACAATGCGGCTTTGTTCAGCCAACGCCTGAAGAATAGACTGGCGTATCCACCACACTGCATATGATATGAATTTGAAACCACGAGTCTCATCAAATTTCTGGGCAGCACGAATCAGACCAAGGTTCCCTTCATTTATAAGATCCGGAAGACTAAGACCCTGATTCTGGTATTGTTTTGCCACAGACACTACAAACCTGAGATTTGCCTTTGTCAGTTTTTCAAGAGCTGCATGATCTCCTTTTTTGATTCGCTGCGCAAGTTCGACCTCCTCGCTTACGGAAATCAGCTCTTCGCGACCGATTTCCTGAAGATATTTGTCAAGAGAGGCACTTTCGCGGTTGGTAATGGATTTTGTTATCTTTAATTGTCTCATAAGTACTTCCAAAAATTGTTGCAAATTTAATAAAAATACGCGAATTTTCCAATGATATTGTCAAATTTGTGAAATTATTTTTTTGATAATCTTTCATGATAATAAGTAAATTCAAATTTAAGCTACAGTAGGAGGGTGTTTGGATTTAGCATGAATTATATATAAAATATTCCGAATTAATTCTTTTCGTGCATATGATAAGTCGAATAGCCCGCTATGCTCCTTCTTCAGCTCGTGAAATTCCCTCGAAAAACCATCTTCACGTGAATGAAAGTTAAATCCTAACACTATCATACTGTAGTTTGAATTTGAATACTTGCATATGACAATTATATAACAACATCGGCATTGGTTTGTATTCAACGTATTTTATTATTTGAATCAGAATAAATGGAGCGAGACATGTTCAGACTCGCTCCATTCCATAGTGTCGTTTTCTCTTTCACTATAGGGGTGAAAGATGCAGATTGTAATATAGTTTATTCACCCGCAAGATTAACTGCGTAGTAATATTTCTTGCCTGTTGGATATATACCGGTAATAAACATTACTTTGTCATCGTCGTCACCCTTCATTATCTGATTGTAAATTCTTTCCACATCATCTGATGAGTTGACGGCATTGCCGTTGATATCTGTGATAATGAATCCTTCTTTAATTCCGGCATCTTTCACACATCCGCTCTTCACACCAGTAACCTTCACTCCGTTACTTATTCCAAGATGCTGTTTGGTGTTGCTGCCGATTTTCATGAATGCGCATCCAAGTTCCGAGAAGTCGCCTTTCTTGGTGATGTTGGTGCTTCCTTGAACATTTCTCAATGTCGCGCTCTTTGTAACTGTTGAATTGTCACGAACGTATGTTACGTTAATCTGGTCTCCGGGACGGAATTTGTTGAGTTGCTCCACAAGTTCCGCGTGGTTGTGCACAGGGACTTTGTTGATTGCAGTGATGACATCATCTTCTTTCAATCCGAGTTCCTTGGCTGTGCTACGATCCATTACAGACGCTATGAGAAGACCGGATTTAGTGGCAGTGATGTTTTTCTCTTTTGCAATTTTTGCGTCAAGTTCGATTACCTGGCATCCAAGAACGGCGCGCTGCACAGTTCCATACTGACGAAGGTCTGTCATGACTTTTTTCACGATAGTTGTCGGTATCGCGAATGAGAATCCCGAGTAGCTGCCTGTGTTGCTGTAGATAGCCGAGTTAATACCGATCAGTTCGCCTTTGAGGTTTACAAGGGCACCTCCTGAGTTCCCAGGATTGAGTGCGGCATCGGTCTGAATGAAAGATTCGATGTTAAGACCTCCCTGTTTTCCGTTTTGCCCCAGACTGCGTGCCTTGGCACTAATGATACCGGCTGTGACTGTTGAATTGAAACCAAATGGATTTCCGACTGCAAGCACCCATTCTCCGACTTTTACAGACTCACTGTTGCCGAATGTTATAGGAGACAGATCTTTGGCATCAATCTTAATCAGGGCGAGATCCGATGCTTCGTCTGTGCCGATAATTTTTGCCTCATAAGTAGAATTGTCATTCATCAGGACTTCGAGTTTGTCGGCATCTGCAATCACATGGTTGTTTGTGACAATGTATCCGTCTTCAGAAATAATCACACCAGAACCGAGCCCATTCTGCACAGGTTCACTTTTCTTTTGTTGTCTGGGTTGTCTCTGCTGGGGTTGCTGAGGCTGTCCGAAGAAGAAATCAAACATGCCGAACGGATCGTATCCCCCTTCGCCTTGATTTCCGTATGAATTCCTTGTACGGGTAGTATAGCTTTTAATGCACACCACTGCATTGACTGTTTTTTCTGCCGCTACAGTGAAGTCAGTCTCGAAGGATGGCGTCGAAGATGTAAGAATGAAATTCGACTCCTTTCCATTAGCTCCGATGTATTCCTTGGCATGAGCGCCAAAGAGGAGACCGGTCAGTAATGCGACCGATGCGATAATGGTCATTTTCTTCATATACTTAAATTTAATCATTAGTTCGAATGTGGAACCTGTTATTCGTAATTTCGTCTACAAATTAAATGCAAAAGTCTGTCCAATATTACATTTGTCACACCTAAATAATGCAAAATATTCTAAAATTCCTTAAACGCCTCGCTATTTATAATGTAATAAGATGCAGATATTCAATAATAAAGGAGGATGTGTCATAATAGCCCGTCTGGGTCGTTGGCTGAATGATTCGGCTTCGGTCATTGACGAAAGTCAACTCCCTTCAGCCTCACATTCAGCCGCCTACCATCCGGACCATTCTGACAGCATCCTCGCCATCCGGCTAAAATAAAGGCGGTGTGTCAAATTTTATCAATTTTGACACACCGCCCTCATTAAATGTTTATATCAAACAATGACAACGGTTCAGTCTTCGTCAGGAAAAGAATACCCCTTTGTTTTCAGGTTTCTGTTTTTTGGTTTGCCATAACATGTTATGTCTGCAATCCCGGAACGTCTTCCTGTGAATGAATCCGAGGCATAGCATGTTATGTCTCCGGTTCCCGAAGCGGTAGCCTCGACATTTCTTGCAATCATCTTGCGGGCGTAAATTTCTCCTGTGCCGGAAACGGAATACGTGGCAGATGATGTTTTGCCTTTCAGTTCGATGTCTCCTGTGCCGGAAACGGAAGCGCTCAGATGGGTGAGCTCAGAAAGTTTGGCATTGATGTCTCCTGTACCACTCACTGAAAGCGTGGCATTATTTACATTTCCCTCAATCAACACATCTCCGGTTCCGGAAATGCTGACTTTGAGTCTGTCACCATTGAAAACCGGAACTGAGACATCTCCTGTACCGGATACCGATAGTCTGAGAATCTGAGATTTGACTGACCCTTGGAATTTTACATCGCCAGTGCCTGATGAAGACACATTATTGATATCTTTTACAGTGACATATACAATAAGATCGCATTTTGGAAAGGATTTGGATCTCGCTTCTTTAGTCATGCCGACTGTCAGTTTGCCGTCATTGTTCTTGATTTCACAATAAGGGATGAGGTTGTCAGATCCCTTCACGACAATTTTCTGAGTGTTTCCTTGTGTAACCACAACATCGACAATGCTGGTTACGGAAATAGAATTGACAGGTGCGACCTTGAAAGTTTTTGAAACAATCTTGCCTGACGGCTTAATGCTTTCTCTTCCGGAAAAGAAGTCTCTGCCATTGGCGTCAACTGAGACGCATCCGAACAATGCAGTCATAGCGATGGTCAGCATCGTCATGACAAATGTTGATTTGATTATTCTCATGATTTATTGTATTGAATTAAAAACTTTCATATCTGTATCATTCTTTATCCGGGAAACACCATTATCAGATTCTTACCAGATAATGACGCGCTCGCTTTCCGGACGGAACATCGGATCTCCCTCTACGATGCCGAATGCCTCTAAGAATGGCGCGATGTTGCGGAGCGATACATTAACGCGGTTGATTCCCAACGAGTGGGGGTCACCGGTGGTCAGAGACCTGATTTCTTCCGGACGGATATTGTTAGCCCAAAGGTTTGCATAATTCATATAGAAAACCTGCATAGGATCAAAACCATCTATTTGGGCATTGGCTGAAGTGACATCGACGCCTTTCTTTTTCTGAGAATCAAGGAAGGCTGTTCTTGCAACACGCAGTCCACCCTGGTCTGCAATGTTCTCGCCAAGTGTGTATGAACCGTTTGCATTGAGACCTGGGAGAACCTCCACTGCGTCAAACTGCTTTACGAGTCCTTGGGTAAGGCTGGCGAATGCCTGCGCGTCTTCCGGAGTCCACCAGTTTACCATATTGCCGTTCGCATCGAAATTACATCCCTGGTCATCAAAGCCGTGTGTCAGTTCATGACCTATGACAACTCCAATGCCACCGTAGTTTTCGGCATCGCTTGAAGCCGGATCATAGAAAGGTGCCTGCAGGATTCCTGCGGGAAATACAATCTCGTTATTCAAAGGATTGTAATAAGCATTGATCGTCTGAGGTGTCATGCCCCATTCCGTGCGGTCAACCGGTTTACCCCATTTTTCAAGATAACGGTCTTGTGCCCACTGGTTGGCATTATGAACATTTTCCCAATACGAGAGTGATGGATCAACGTTCAGTTTTGAATAGTCTTTCCATTTGTCGGGATACCCGATTTTCACAGTTATAGCGTTGAGTTTCTTCAGTGCCTGAACTTTTGTGTCATCGCTCATCCAGGGGAGATGGATGATGTGTTTGCCAAGTGCGTTACGGAGATTCTCCACAAGTCCTTCCATATAGATTTTTGAACTTTCAGGAAAATATTGCTCCACATATAGTTTACCTATTCCTTCACCCATAATGCCTTCGGTGGTTCCGAGTGCCTTTTTCCAGCGGGGATGCTGTTTCTGAACACCACTGAATACTTTCTGGAACTCGAAAGACGCATTGGCGAAATCATCACTCAGGTATGGGGATGCGGCACTTACGTATTCCCACAGATAAAGGTCTTTCTTTTCACGGTCTGAAAGAGACTGCATGAGTTTATTACCCTGAAGGACTGTGTTGGGGTTAGCGACAATGAGAGTCTCAGGTGCTTTTATGCCCATTGTCTCGATAAAGAAGCGATCCCATGGGAATGCGGGATACTGCTCTTTAAGCTGAGAGAAAGAACGGGGATTATACATAGCCGGGATATTGCGGCTTTGTTCGCGTGTCCAGGTTGAATCAGCGAGAAGAGTCTCTATCTTAAGAACGTTCGCTGCTATTCTTTTGGAGTCTTTTTTTGAATAGCCTGCAAGCTGCATATCTTTCTCTATCAGTTTTGTGTAGGCTGCACGAACATCTTTGTTTCTTTTGTCATTGAGAAGATAATAATCGCGGTCTCCAAGTCCGAGACTCGGGGCAGTCACATACATCGCATAGACCTGGCTGTTAGCAAGATCTTCCATCGGACCGGCACCGACCAAAGGCGAGCCATAGTTCTTATGCATCCATAGGAAGAGATCTTCCATTCCGTCTGCGGTAGTATTTTCAATTTTTGCAAGATCAGCCTTGATGGGTTCGGCTCCAAGTTTGTTTCGACGGATGGAATCCATGCCTGCTTCATAAAGTGTTGCGATCTTGAATGCATCAGTGCCAGGTGCCGGTTTTGTGGCGGCGAGTCCGGTTACGATTCTGCGAACGCGGTTGTTGCTTGAATCGTTGAGTATGTTAAATTGTCCGTAACGTGAATATTCAGCAGAAAGAGGGTGTGCCTCTGTCCATTTCTTGTTCACGTGATTGTAAAAGTCTTTTTTGGGAGATATCGAGGTGTCGATACCTTTGGCATCAAGACTCTTCAGATGCTCTTGAGCAGCCGCTCCTGTTAGAGCGGCTCCCAAGAATGCGCATGTTAAAATTGTTTTTAGTCTCATACTTATCTCTGATATTAATAATACTGTTTAATGTTATAACTGTGACACGAATTGCAGATTTTTTATAATTCCCGCCGCTTTACGTTCCGTCTCGATCCATTCGGCGTCGGGGTCTGATGCAGGTGTGATTCCTCCGCCTGCGAACATACACCAGCGTGTTTTATCAAACCTGACAGAACGCAGGTTGACATAAAATGAGAATCGTGACGGACTTTTGAACGGTCCGCAGAAACCTCCATAATAACCACGGTTGAAATTTTCCAGACGGTTGATACGCTCTTTAGACTCCTCTTTGGGTAGTCCGCACAGAGCTGGGGTGGGAGAGAGATCTTTGAGGAATAAAAGCAGATCTGTGATACGTTCGGATGTATCGGCACATATTCTGGTCAGAAGATGCTCCACTTTTCCGGCTTTGCATGTGGCTGTAGGTGAACATTCTGGTTTTAATCCCCATTTTTCGAAGCAACGTGAGATGTAGCGTTCCACTATCCTCTGTTCGTTGATATTTTTCTTATCCCAGTCTCCTTCTGAATCGGCAGGTCTTGTGCCCGCCAGTGCATATGTGTGCAATATGCCTTGGTCGCAGTCAAGCAGCAATTCAGGAGAGGCGCCAATCCATCCTCCGGTGACGGGTGTGTGAAAAGCAAAAATAAATGATGATGGAAACTCTTTGCAAAGTCTGACAAATGTCTCCGGCAGATCTATTGACTGATTTCTTAAAATGACTTTTGCCGCAATTGTTTTTTTCTCGGGATTACCGTCAAGCTCCTCTATAATCGACTCTACTTCCTTTTTGTGCTGTTTTCTTGTTGTGGATTCATGAGGAAACTCAAATAAAGAAGCCGAATCATCACAGAATTGTATGATACCTGACAATTCAGACCAATCGCATTCCTGAAGAGAAACGATGGAAACAGGATTGTGCTCAGACAAATCAAAAGGCGCTATGACAAATCCTTCACAAATGCCCTCGGTCAGGTTCCCCTTGAACAATTGAATCTTATTTTCATCGGGGAAGCGATATGCGCAAAAGCTGTTGAACATAACACTGTCAGATTGCGTCTGCCTCAAAGTCGTATAACTGGTCTCCTGTGATACGGGCGCGAATGAAGTCTCCCGGTTTTGCATCCGAGCCTTTTACATAATAGTTCATGTCAACTTCCGGGCTGTCCCACTGCGAACGACATATCCTTGTATCACCCTCTGTCTCGTCTACAAGTAAAGTGACTTCTTTGCCATACATCTCAGCATTTTTCTCTTCATAAATAGTCATCTGAGCCTCCATCAGAAGGTCGAGTCTTTTTTGCTTTGTTTCTTCCGGAATCAGGTCCTTTAGATTCTTTGCAGCCCAAGTGTCATCTTCTTCCGAATAAGCGAACGCTCCCATACGCTCGAATTTCTGTGTACGAACAAAATCAAGCAGTTCCTGAAATTCCTCTTCACCTTCACCGGGAAACCCGACCATTAGAGTTGTCCTTATTTTTATATCGGGCACGCGTTTGCGCATTTCTGCAATAAGCGATATTGTCTCTTCTTTTGTAATATGTCGGCGCATATTGTTCAGCACCTTGTCTGAAACATGCTGGAGGGCTATGTCGATATATTTGCATACATTTTCATGTCGTGCCATCACATCAAGAATATCAAACGGAAAGTCCGCAGGATATGCGTAATGCAGACGGATCCATTCCACTCCCTTGATACCAGCCATCCTGTCGATGAGTTCTGCAAGCTTGTGGCTTCCGTAAATGTCAATGCCATAAGACGAAAGGTCTTGCGCTATAACATTAAATTCCTTGACACCCTTAGCAACAAGCGACTCTGTTTCTTCCAATATTTCCTCAATGGTCCTTGAAGTGTGGCGTCCGGTTATCAGCGGGATCGCGCAAAATGCGCAAAACCTGTTGCAACCTTCCGAAATCTTAAGATATGCGGAATGCGGAGGTGTCGTCAGTTCTCTTTCCCATTGCTTCGGTTTTGCCGTATCTTTAAGATCGGGTAGTGAGTCAATAAAGTTTCCCCAATCAAACTTACCCAGCATGATATCTATTTCGGGCAACTCAGTCGTAAGCTCTTCCCGATATCTTTGGGTAAGACAACCCATTGCTACAATTTTCCCGATTTTTCCCTCTTGTTTAAGTTTTGCAAGGTCAAGAAGCATCTCAATGGATTCCTCTTTTGCATCTGCAATAAATCCGCAGGTGTTTACAACAACATATTCCCCCTCAGGATTGCCGGAGTCATGCACGGCGTCATATCCTTTCGCGTGCAGTCTGCGGATTATGCGCTCCGAATCTATGAGATTTTTGGAGCATCCCATTGTTATTATGTCGATTCTATTTTTTTTCATTACACGATGCCGTAAAATAATATGAGGCGGATATAATATTATATCGCTTCTCCGAAAAGAGTCTTGACAAATTCCTTGGCGTGGAAAATCTGTATGTCTTCCTTACCCTCGCCAAGACCGATATATTTCACAGGAATTTTGAACTGGTCGCTGATGCCAATTACGACACCACCTTTGGATGTGCCGTCAAGTTTGGTTATGGCAAGATTGTTGACTTCGGTAGCAGCTACAAACTGGCGTGCCTGTTCAAAGGCGTTCTGACCAGTAGAGCCATCAAGAACAAGAAGAATTTCCTGAGGTGCATCGGGAACAACGCGCTGCATTACGTTCTTGATTTTAGTGAGTTCGTTCATCAGCCCGATTTTATTATGGAGTCGACCGGCGGTGTCTATTATCACCACGTCAGCACCTTGAGCTTTTGCAGAAGAAAGAGTGTCGAAAGCTACGGCAGCAGGGTCGCTTCCCATTTTCTGTTTAATTACAGGCACGCCGATACGCTCCCCCCAGATGTCGAGCTGTTCTATTGCGGCAGCGCGGAAAGTGTCGGCAGCCCCGAGAACGACTTTATTGCCGGCTGCTTTATATTGATAAGCGAGTTTGCCAATGGTGGTTGTTTTGCCGACACCATTGACACCGACAACCATAATTACATAGGGGTTGTCTGATTTCGGAACATGAAAATCTTCTATATCACGACCGTTTTCAGGCTTTTCAAGCATATCGGAAATTTCATCACAAAGTAGAGCGCGAAGTTCATCGCTGCCGACATATTTGTCGCGTGCAACCCGATTCTGAATCCTTTCTATTATCCTGAGAGTCGTGTCTACACCAACATCGCTTGTGATGAAAGCTTCTTCAAGAGCGTCGAGAACATCATCGTCAACTTTGTTTTTACCTGCGACAGCGCGTGTGATCTTGTTCCACACGCCTTCTTTGGTTTTCTGAAGACCCAGATCAAGGGTCTCTTTCTCTTTTTTAGAGAATAGTTTATTGAAAAATCCCATATGCTAATAATCAAATATACCCTTTGCTTACAAAATGTCTGTATCTGGGCTCTCTATTATCTTGCGAATTTACAAAAAAATGCCGATTCCCGCAAGAATGCAGGAATCGGCAACATAAAATAATTTGATTCAGTATCGTGTGTAAGAGCTTGTTTAAAAATAAAAGTGAAATTTGGGGCGGCTCACTTCGGGATATAATCCATTTAAGGCAAAGGAGCATAGCGGGCTATGTGACTGCGCCGCGGATGGATTTTATCCGAAGAGAGCCGGACAGAAAGTAATTTTCACATAACCGACATGACATGTTGAATATTTTAACTCGAAATTTTCCTTTAAAGTTACCTGAAGTCCCGTAGCCTTGGGCATCTTTCTCCTTTCGGTTCAGTCACATAGCCCGCTATGCTCCTTCACCTCAAGAAGAAACCTGCTCCAAGCCTACGACCCCAAATTAACTTTTATTTTTAAACAAGCTCTTAAGAAACAGATTGTGGTAAAAGTCCTAATCCAGCGGAGCCGGAGCGTAACTGTCTTCTATCGCGATATAATGCTGGAAGGGGTGGTCACAGCCGGGACATTTGGCAGGAGGTTCTTTGCCGACTACTGTATATCCACAGACAAGACATTTCCAAGTTACGGGAGTGTCGCGTTTCCATAAAGTATTGTTCTCTACCATTTCAAGCATCTTCTGAAAACGGTCGTGATGGACTTTCTCGGCACTTGCAATTGCTTTGAAGTGTTTGGCAATATCATCAAATCCTTCCTCTTTTGCAGTTTTTGCACATGCGTAATAAAACTCATAACCGTCAACGCTTTCTTCCTTTATTGAAGTGCGTAGATTAGCAGCTGTATCCCCAAGGAATCCGGCATCTACGCCCGGATCTGCCTTGACTTCAGTGTCTTCGAGCATCTTCAGGAAAACTTTTGCATGATGAAGTTCATTGTCAGCGGTTTCTCTGAATATGACACCTATGGGGAAGTATTGCTCTTTGTCTGCGATACTGGCATAGAAAGTATAACGCGCGAAAGCCTGAGTTTCCGCAAGAAAAGAGTTGACCACATTCTGTTCGGTCTTTGTGCCCTTGATGCTTTTCTTTGTGCCCATAATATTAAATAGCTTATAAAGGTTTTATAATCAATAATGCCGTACAGATGCACGACTTTTAATTATGTAACGCACACAGCCGGCAATGGTTCATTCCCTGCGCCAAAGATTTATGCCGCCTTTTTTTATTGATTGGGCGACATCTATGATCCTCTGATTTGACGATCCTCTGAATGCCAGGTCGGGATCTCTTTGCGAGAGAACAAAAGGGGAGTCTACAATAACATCTATGTGAGATACGGCATCAGAAAGGGCATGGCTATTTAAAATCTCTTCCCATGTGAAACCTGTATAAAGCCATATGTTATGTCCCAGAGAATGGATGCGGTCAGCAAGACAGATCACAAAATCAGGATTGTACAGTGGGTCTCCACCCGTCAGTGTCACATCATAATCTTCTTCTTCTATAACCTCCAGTATTTCATCGATACCCATTGTTTTGCCCGCATTGAAATCCCAAGACTGAGGATTGTGACAGCCCGGACAACGGTGACGGCATCCTGCGAAATATATAGAAGTGCGGAATCCGGGACCGTCCACAGTGGTGCCCCGGATTATCCTGAGAATATTTACATTATCATTCATGCACTATGCGGTCATGTAGTTCGGCGAGTTTTCCCGAATTCCATCTGTCGGTGGTGCCGACCAGGTATCCGGTGATTCGCTGTATTGTCTCGAATTTAGTTCCGCATTTAGGGCATGTGTCTGTATTCTGGTCAGCATTCTCATAGCCGCATCGAGGGCAGTGGTTGCGGTTGTGGTTTACTGAGCCGTATCCCATATTGTATTGATCAAGAAGATCAACAATCTGCATTATGGACTCCTCATTATGCGTGGCATCACCGTCTATTTCCACATAAAAAATATGTCCGCCCCCAGTAAGTTCATGGTAGGGAGCCTCGATTTTGGCTTTATGGCGCGGCGAACAGTGATAGTATACCGGCACATGGTTGGAATTGGTGTAATACTCTTTGTCGGTTACCCCTGGAATTATGCCGAATGTCTTGCGGTCTTTCTTGGTGAATTTACCCGAGAGTCCCTCTGCCGGAGTGGCGAGTACAGAAAAATTGTGACCATATTTCTCACAATACTCATTGACTCTGCTCCTCATGTGTTTTATTATTTTTAAGCCGAGAGCCTGTGCCTCATCTGATTCTCCATGGTGTTTTCCTATGAGGGCGATAAGGCATTCAGCCAGACCGATAAAACCTATGCCGAGCGTGCCCTGGTTGATTACCGGTTCGATAGTGTCGTTGGGACTGAGTTTGTCAGCCCCATTCCAAAGCGCACTCATGACAAGCGGGAATTGCTTGGCAAGAGCTGTTTTTTGGAAATTGAAACGTTCGTCAAGCTGCTGAGCGGTGATGTCAAGGACTTCATCAAGTTTTTCGAAGAAACGTTCGATTCTTTCCTCTTTTTCACGGATGCCCATAAGCTCAATTGCTATGCGCACGATATTGATTGTAGAAAACGAAATGTTGCCTCTGCCTATTGATGTTTTTTCTCCATATCGGTTTTCAAATACTCTCGTGCGGCATCCCATGGTTGCTACCTCATATTTATATCTTTCCGGGTCGTCTGCACGCCATTTTTCGTGTTGGTTGAATGAGGCATCAAGGTTTACGAAGTTGGGAAAAAATCTTCTTGCCGTAACCTTGCATGCAAGTTTGTAAAGATCATAATTGGGATCTTCTGGCAGGTAACTGACACCGCGTTTCTTTTTCCAGATCTGTATGGGGAAGATTGCAGTAGCACCGTTCCCAACTCCTTCATATGTGGAATTCAATATCTCGCGTATGACGCATCTTCCCTCAGCAGAAGTGTCGGTTCCATAATTGATGGATGAAAATACAACCTGATTACCACCACGCGAATGGATTGTATTCATATTGTGTATAAAAGCCTCCATAGCCTGATGTACTCTTTCCACAGTCTTGTTGACCGCATGCTGGAGAAGTCTGTCTTCGCCTGTCAGATTTTCAAGATCTTTTCTTAGGAAATCCTTTATCTCCTTATTATATAGATGATGGAGATCTTGTCCGCTGAAATGTTCCAGATTCTTGATTTCCTCAATGAATGAACTCCTTACGAATGGAGCCAGATAGAAATCAAAGGCAGGTATCGCCTGGCCACCGTGCATTTCGTTCTGTGCGGTTTCCAAAGAAATACAACCTATTATGCTTGCAGTTTCAATTCTTTTGGCCGGACGTGATTCTCCATGTCCTGCAACAAATCCTTTCTTGAGAATCCTGTCGAGTGGATGCTGCACGCAAGTCAGACTTTTTGTAGGGTAGTAGTCTTTGTCGTGTATGTGCAGATAGTTGTTTTTGACAGCAGCCTTTACATCCGGACTCAGCAGGTAGTCATCGACAAACGGTTTTGTGGTCTCGCTTGCGAATTTCATCATCATTCCCGCGGGAGAATCTGTGTTCATATTGGCGTTCTCGCGAGTAATGTCATTGTTCTTAGCCTCGATGATCTCAAGAAACATGTCGCGGGTTTTTGCCCTGCGGGCGATAGACCGCTGGTCGCGATATGCTATATACCGTTTTGCCACGTCCTTTCTTGCCGACTTCATCAGTTCTATCTCCACGCGATCTTGAATTTCTTCGACAGTCATGCGGTCTTTGCCGCTCATGCCTACACGGTCGGTGATTTTCTGAACCAGAGCCTCATCTTCGCCCATTTCTGTTGTCAACATGGCTTTGCGTATAGCAGCTTTTATTTTTTCTTCGTTATAGCCCACGACACGGCCATCACGTTTCTCAACAATCTGTATCATGATTATAATGGAATTGTTAATCGGCATGTAAATTAAGGTAGACGCGTATTGAGCATGCCTCCTCAAATGCATTGCAAAGGTAGGATTATTATGTGTGATGCGCAAATTTTACAGGATAAATTTATTGACAAAATTATTGTTTTGGACAACAATTCGAGTTTGTAAAAAATGTAAAATATTACAGATAAATATAATAGGATTTTTTTTAGACAACTTTGAAAAATTTGAGACAGTAATTATTGCTAAAAATGTAAATTGGAAGAGGTATGTTGTATAACATGTTCAACATATGGCTGATATTTAGTAATTTTGCATGACAAGGGAGGGGTTAAAAGTAGAATTAAGCGAAAGACGACAGTCCCAAATTTAAGTTTTATTTTAAGCCGCTTCTAATTTTCAGAGGTTGAATTTGAACAGATTTGAAATAGATTGTTATATATTAAAACTAATGATATTCCCGATATGTCAAAAACAGACAAAATGAACTTAAAAGAGGAAGCTCTCGCGTATCATGAGGCGTGGACTCCCGGTAAAATTGAGGTTGTTCCAACCAAGCCCTATGTCAACCAACATGACCTTTCTCTGGCGTATTCTCCAGGGGTTGCGTATCCTTGCAAGGAGATAGAGCATGATTCCGCTCTGGCATATAAATATACAGGCAAGGGGAATCAGGTCGCAGTCATTTCCAATGGCACGGCGGTTCTTGGCCTTGGTGATATCGGAGCTTTGGCAGGGAAACCGGTGATGGAAGGAAAGTCACTGCTTTTCAAGATTTTTGCAGGGATTGATTCTTTTGACATCGAGATAGATGAAAAAGATCCAGATAAACTCGTGGAAATAGTAAAGGCGATAAGTCCAACATTCGGTGGTATCAACCTTGAGGACATCAAGGCACCGGAATGTTTCAGGATTGAAGAGCGTCTTAAAAAAGAGTGTGATATTCCGGTCATGCATGATGACCAGCACGGCACAGCCATTATCTCCGGTGCGGCTTTGATCAACGCTGTGGAAGTGCAGAAGAAACGTCTTGAGGATATAAAACTTGTGATAAACGGTGCCGGGTCTGCAGCTATAAGCTGTGCAAGATTATATATAAGACTTGGAGTGAAACGAGAGAATCTCGTCATGTGTGATTCGAAAGGTGTGATTCGTGATGACCGCCAGGATATAAATGTACAGAAGAGAGAGTTCGCCACTGCCCGTGATCTGCATACGCTTTCGGAGGCTATCATCGATGCCGATGTGTTTGTCGGTCTCAGCGTGGCGAATGTGCTGACTCCGGTCATGCTGAACTCTATGGCACCGAATCCCATTGTTTTCGCGCTTGCTAATCCGGAGCCTGAAATATCCTACGAACTTGCCAAGTCCACACGGTCAGATCTTGTAATGGCGACAGGACGCAGCGATTATCCGAATCAGGTCAACAATGTGCTCGGTTTTCCATACATATTCCGTGGAGCGTTAGACAGCAGAGCTTCCGAGATAAACGAAGAGATGAAGATCGAGGCATGCAAGGCTATAGCTGCGCTTGCCAGAGAGAATGTTACCGAAGAGGTCAAAGCCGCTTACGGGGGAGAGGACTTTTCATTTGGAAAGGATTATATCCTTCCGAAACCGTTTGATACAAGGCTTCTTTATTGTGTAGCCCCTGCAGTTGCCAAGGCTGCAATGGATTCAGGAGTGGCACGTATGCCGATTACCGATTGGGATGCGTATGGAAAGGAGCTGAAAAAAAGAATGCAGACAGTTGCGAAAGCGTGACAATTATTCAGCATGTTGATATGAACGGGGTGGCGGACTGCCATCCCGTTTGATTATAAGCAATAGCTTATTATAGTGATTCGAGGTATTCTTTGGGTGTCATGCCGGTGGCTTTCTTAAACATCCTGCTTAAATGCTGAGGATACTCGAAGCCTGATCTATAAGCCACTTCCGATACTGATAAACCGGAAGCGAGTTCGTTTTTGATGTGGCGAACTACGAACTGCCGTATTATTGAACTCGCGTTTTCACCTGTGGTTTTCTTTACCAAGTCACTGAAATAGCTTGGAGACATGCACAGCTGTTCGGCGCAGAAGTTGACAGTGGGTATGCCTTCTGTAGTCTGACGGTTATCTGCATAATACATTCTCAACAGTTCCTCGAACTTTGTAAGAATATCTGCATTTGTCAATTTACGTGTCATGAACTGTCGATTGTAAAATCTATTGCAGAACTTTAGCAAAAGAGAGATATATCCCACAAGAATGTCATTCTGGAAATCATCTCCCGGTCTGTCGATTTCTTCCTCCATTTTACGGAATATCGAGACGATGGTCCGGTGTTCGTCATTATTCATATGCAACGCCTCGTTTATTCTATAATCGAAAAAGGAATACTTCTTGATTTCATCCTGAAGGCTTGTGCCCCTCAAAAGATCAGGATGGAAAAGCATTGCCCATCCACCAATAGACACAAACTCTCCATTATCCTCTTTGCCTCCGATCTGACCGGGTGCCACACATATTAGCGAGCCATCCTTATAGTCATATTTACCACATCCATATACAAGGTCAAGATTATTGTTGTCCTGAAGAAAGATTCCATAAACACCATAACTATTCAGGCTATGTCGTATCGGAGAAATCCGTGAATATTCTATTACAGATACAAGAGGATGCCTGTCTGTATGACCGAGGTACCGGCTGTAGTCTGACGGGGTGTTTACTTTGAGAATCTTTGGCATGATATGTTATTGTAATAAAAACCGTTAAAAAATTAGTCAAGAAAGTGTTGTGACGCAAAATTAAGGATATATTTCGAAAAAGATGGCATTATGTACTAAAATATTGGTATGACATCATAAAATTAGAGCACATCCATAATTGCGGTAATGACTAATTTTGCACCTGAACTATTTTTAAGACTTATGGAAAGTAAGATTGTATTGTCAGGAACGGTTTGCGATGATGATGTGGTTCGTTACATGGCAAGTCGTTATTCGACAACACCAGCCGGGATAATATCCCGATACATGAAACAGGAAGGGATAATAACGGTCTGTGACAAAGATGAGTGTGAGCAATTTTGTCTTGAAGATAACGAGATGGCAATACTGAGAGACTTGGGTCTGCGACCTTCATCGGTGGATTTTAAAAGCAAAGAATGAGCCGTACAACAAAGCAAATGGGAATTTTATGACCTATATTTGCAGTCTAAACTCAGGCTGATATGGATAAACTGGATGTCTTCAACTGCTCAAACACCTTTATAGCGAGTTATTTCACGGACGACCGTGACTGTGCCCACTGCAACCGTGAGCATACCCTATCTTGCGTTATATGAGTTACAATACGCAATATCAGATACTTATAAATTTGATGGTGTACTGATGGTGTACTAATTAGTTGGATAAATCGAAAATGGGAAGCTCGATTTTGGGATTTTTAAGGGGCGTTAGTTATATTTAATTCGATTCTTTTTCGTGTTTTTCACCGCTGCGGGGAACTATTCTGGAGAATTTGCAACTAACTTTGTAAAGAGAAACAGATGATGAGCAACTCTGACTATAATAATTCCTTTACCTCAATGGTCAGGCGACATGAAAAGATAATTTTCAGTGTCTGCTTCTTTTATGCCTCAAGCGAAGTGCCATTCGATGACATCAGGCAAGAGATCTTGATTTCGTTATTCAGGGGGTATCGCAATTATAGGAAAGAATGTTCAGAATCGACTTGGGTATATAGAGTATGTATCAACACCTGTCTGTTTTCTCTTAGGAAATTCACCCCTAAGTTAAAAACGATTTCTTTTGATGAATTGCCTGAAGACCATTTTCAAGATGAAAACGCTAATGAAACAAAGGAAAAACTTGAATGGCTTTACTCTATAATAGCGCAGCTCAATCCTATGGATAAGGCCTTGATATTAATGTGGCTTGATGAGTTTAGCTATGAAGAAATTGCCTTGAATATGGGTATTCCGAGAAATACTGTCGCTTCTCGGCTTCATCGAATAAAAGAAAAGATTTCATCAAGAAAGGAGGTTTAATTATGGAACTTGAAGAATTAAAGAATATATGGCAATCAGTTAAGCCAGATATTAAGGGTCTTGGATATTCTCAGAAAGATGATTATGGTCTTGCTAAAAAGAATGATGTTAAGTCTCGTCTTTTAAGAAAGGTTTTCTTGGGAGAGCTGTTCTCTTTTGTATGTATTATCCTTTTGGCTACATCACATTTGTGGTCTCCAACAAAGCTGCCTGCATTATGGCTTGTTTCGTTCTGTGCTGTAATTGCAGTAGGGATCATTTGTGGTATAAGACTATACTTATCCATTAAACGAGTCAATCTTTGGACAGATTCCAATTCTCAAATATTGACAGCAATTGTAAATATAAAGACACAGTATAGGAGACTCGAATTAGCCATTAGTGTTCTCATATTGCCGTTGCTGATTTGGTTGTCACTGACACCGCCTTTTCTAAATACATTGGATATGTATTTAGTGTGGATGCTGACCGTTATCTGTTTTGGACTTGAATTCCTATGGTATCGGAGCAACATAAAACAATTGAATAATCTAATAAATTGGGAACAGAAATAATGAGCATGATGTTTATTCTTTCGCGCACAAACGACCATGAGACCCATTCCAAGAAATGGATTGTGGGCTACGGTCTTTTGTTTTGGTTAATATCACGTGTAGTATCCATGCTTCTCATAATTGGATGTGTGGCCATTTATAACACTTGCGGTATAAATCCAGAAACTCTCACGAAGTTTGCAGGTGATCCTGAAACCGCAAAGAATCTCGGTTCAATAACATATACGTTACTGACTATTGGTATTATCGCTCCACTGCTTGAAGAATGCATATTTCGCCTTGGATTATCATTCAAAAGATGGCAGATAGCACTTGCTGTTGCATCAATACCCGCATATATGCTTTGGCAACACTTTAAGCATCTGACATCAACATCAACTGCAATCTATTGCACGATAATAATCATATCGTTTATCGTAATATACTGCCTTACTACCGATTCTTTATGGTTGAGAAAAAAAGAGTCTTACTATAAGCCTACGGTATGGTTATCCGCGATTGCATTCGGATTAATTCATATGATTGCCTTTTCAAAATACAGCATCATGCTCTTGCCGTATATATTATGCGTAATATCCGCGCCTTTTTTCGCCGGATGCGCCATAACATATTATCGCATTAATCTTGGTTTCTGGTGGGGAGTGGGATTACATGTTTTTAACAATCTACCTGGAATAATCATACTGATTTCTCAATAAACCTACATAAAATGAAAACAAAACAATTAATTTTTACAATCCTGACAGCAAGCCTTGGCAGCATTCTTGCTGTTGCTTGTAAGGCCAATGCTGATACTCCATCCAAGGTCAATGTGGATAAAGATGTCATAGTTGCAATTTATTCAACTTTCAATAACGAGGGTGTGACGGATACTGTCTCTCCTTGTCTTTTGGAGGAAACAATACACGTGTCAGAGTTGCTTCATTATTCTGGAAATGAGGGTGTGACTATGCCGTTCAATCTTTCAGATACTACCAAGTATGCCGAAATTACTGCAAACAATCTTGATAAAAGAATAGCCATAGCAATTAATGGTCAAGTTGTATCCACACCAGTTGTGAAAATGCAATTAGACAATGGAGCGTGCTCCGTGGTGCTTGACGATGCACAAGTGGTAAAACTGTTCCCGAATGTCAATACAAAGGAACTCAAATCTAATAAACAATAGATTTGAGTTTGCCTTACAAGCACATTCTATACGCCACCGAGAGGAAATACTACTCTCGGGACGTTTCTTTTAGCGTCCTAACGATGGACCTCTTTTCGGCTCTTTGGGGTTGATGCCAAGTTTGGCGAGTAATTCTTTCGTCTTGTTGCGGAACCACTGAAACACGCTTACGCCGTCTATCGTCCGATGACTACCCCCGGAGGATTAAAAGGCAAGCAGACACTGCAATTAAAATATCGGACTTGCGTCCATGAGATATGCGAGAAATGGAACATTGCTGAACTGTTTACCTTTATTTATTGTCCTTCCGGACGGACAATAAAAAAGCGGGGTCTTGCCGATACGTCTGTGCTGACGTGCCTTTGGCGAGGTCTCGTAAAAAGTTTTAATCCATCAATGTCACCCTTTCGCAAGGGGTGTGGCAGGTGTACGACAATCGTCACCGCCCCATCAGGGTCGGTGCTTCGCAATGTCGCGAGGGGTTAGGGCTACTGCCACCTAACCTTTGATATCTTCCGAACAAAAGAAAAAATGAAATTGTTCAACCATGACCGACATTGGTCTGACATTGGCCGATGTGTCTTTCATAATTCCTGCTTGATTCTTATTTCGGTGGCTAAGTTACAAAACAGTTACGAAATATCCAAATTTTTGGAGCCTCCGAGGGCGAATCTGCGTTATGGAACTAATTTTGAGATGCTATTTTCCTAAAGTCCGGACTTTATTGCCTCATATAATTCCGTCAAACTTTCTTTATCTTTAATGGATCCAGAATGAATGTATAGTATTTTGCCATCTTTCCCGATTACTACATTCAATGGCATAACGCCACTTTCGCCATACTTCTCATTGGCTTTTCGGTCTGTATCCACATAGGTTATCTCTGATAGATAACGCCATTTACTACCCAATTGACCATTAAAAAATACGTGTAAATCATCTGTCTTAGCGTCAATACAAATAGGTATGTAATGAAATGTCTTATCACCCCGGAATTTCTCAGTTATTGACGGTATGTATTCCGGTTTCAATTCTTGCAGGCAATTACCACACCAAGTCGCCCAGAACGACAACAGGTAACAATTTCCGGGAATTATCAGACTGTCGGAAATGCTTTCATCCTTGTATCTCAAAAGTTGAATTTGTGGTGCAAACTCTCCTACAGATACGGAAAGACTTTTTTCTCGATGATTTCTATTCATAACGGAATACATACGCTCCAATTCAGCTATTACCTCAGGAGACCGCATGGAGAGAACATACCTTCCGGGGTTAGAAACAGAGTCAATATAATGAGTAAACGGAAGCTCACGGCTTCTAATCGTAAGAGTGTCGTAATTAAATTCTCCCGAAATGTAATCAATACTGTCGGGCATCTGATTCCAGAACGATTCGGACACTTCTATTTTCCCTACATAATATCGAGTGGGTATGGCGGCAAATAGAGTTGTCGCTAATACAGTAATGAAAAGAATAAGACAACTCCTTTTCATTTCAGCAGTTTTCTATCGTTATCGCCACTTTCAAGTACGCTCATCTGATGGATTGCGATTTGATTGAGCTTAATCAGTCGCTCCTGCTGAGACATACCCTGTTCAATAAACACCGCATTGAGATTCTCCATATTGGAGAGGCATATCAGTTCATTGATAGAAGCGTAATCCCTGATATTGCCTTTGAGTTCAGGATTGGCATCGCGCCACTGTTTTGCTGTCATGCCGAACATAGCCACATTCAGCACATCGGCTTCATTGGCATATATGATACTTGCCTGAGCCTTTGTTATCTCGGCAGGTATGAGATTATGCTTGATAGCATCGGTGTGGATTCGGTAGTTTATCTTCGACAGCTCGCGTTTCGCAGACCAGCCGAGTTGCTTCTGCTCCTCTTCCTTTAAGCGTTGGAACTCCTCAATGAGATATAATTTGAATGGGACACTAATTGCAGAACCAAATTCAAAAGCTATATCTTTGTGGGCATATGTGCCCCCATAACGGCCTTTTTTTACAATTATCCCTATCGCATTAGTCTTTTCTACCCACTCGGATGCACTCAACACAAACGATGGTAAGCCTGCACTCATTCTAAAGTGGTCAAATTCGACCACTTTGAAATTAGGATTATGGATGATTTCCCATGTCCCAAGGAACTCAATTGTATATCGTGTCCTTATCCAGTTCTTTATCACATCGGCGGCTCTGCCGTCTCCATCCTTTGCCGATGCCATGTCAGTGAGGGAGATATAATCCTGCCCCTCGACACCAAGAACTGTTATGTCAGTATTTTGAACAATAATTTTCGCCATAAACGGAATTTGATGTCCAGAAATGAATAAAAAGCACTACACTTTGCAGTGTTGAATCCCAGTAGCCCCTGTATATCAAGCTGTCGGGTCTTGTTTTTTCAATGCAAATCTACATAAAAATCGCGAGATTTTTACACCAGCAGAATAAAAAACAAGG
>ERZ777305.531-NODE-531-length-62277-cov-8.690672_pt1 | contig 62277 bp, 59 predicted proteins | sample MGYA00374965_ERZ777305 | MGnify/ENA primary metagenome ERZ777305 (study PRJEB29328, sample SAMD00013331) | mouse gut metagenome | study: EMG produced TPA metagenomics assembly of the Metagenome analysis of fecal microbiota from mouse which was promoted...
AGCCAAGCCAAGCCAAGCCAAGCCAAGCCAAGCCAAGCCAAGCCTTAGGCGATTTATGCCCTTTTTTGGGCGTTCACTCCTTAAAATCAGTATTACATAGCCGCTGTCTTCACAGAACAAAAACAGTAAGTTTCTCGTGAAGATAGCGGCTTTTTGCGTTTTTGCATGGCAGGAGGGCAGGAAGATGGTGTACCGTAGTATGAACTGGAAGCAGCCTTCTTTAGCAGACATAACTTTATACAGATATAAAAGGAAAACGGCTTAGTAACTTTGTGGAGAATTCCTAATTAGATGATTCAAGAAGGATGATAACACGAAAAGCAAAGGAGAAAAAGACATGGATGAACAAAGAGCATGGATCAAAATGAGGAGAAAGAGGCGTCTGCGTGTCCTGGCGGTAGTACTCTGTCTGAGTGTATTGTTTGTGACTTATCCGAACATATTGGAGACACTTTCTGTCTTTGCGTCGGAAAACGGAAGTGAGGAGAATGTTTTGTATGTGTCAGGCTTTTGTGACTTATCTGACGAGATAAAGGAACAGACAGTTCCGGTCGGTACGGGAATGGAAGAACTGGCGTTGCCCGATACACTGAAGGCATACATGGCACAGGCTGATGAAGATTCATCAGTGGATATAGACAAGGACGCAGATGACCGTGAGGATGAAGAAGCCGATCAGGGAACGGAAGAGCAGCCAGACGGGGAAGAAGCCGATCAGGGAACAGAAGAACAGCCAGGCGGGGAAGAAACTGGTACGGAGGATCAGGATGCCGGCACGGAGGAAACTGACGAAAACGTGCAGGAAACGACGGAGGAATCCGGTGATACAGAACAAAACACAGATACAGAGAAGGAAGAACAGGAGGCACAGCCGGAGGAAATTGCTACGTCAGATACAGACGCAGAAATCAGGCAGGAGACCCATACTGTTGCCTTGCAGGAGTATCAGGCAGAGAATGAGATAACGGTCAAACGATTAGAAGATTCTTCCAAGGAAAACACGGAGACTGAAATCATAGAAAATCGTCAGTCAGATGACGCAGATACCGTCACCATTACCGGTATCACATGGCAGTCCGATCCGGCGTATGATAAGGAGACAGAGGACGATTATATCTTTACTGCCGTTCTGCCGGAGGGGTATGTGCTCATGGAAGATGTCAGCATGCCGCAGATAGTAGTGACAGTGAAGGAGAGTGAAAATGTCCGCTTCTTTTTGGAGCGCGCTGAGGCTCTGCCTGATCTGGAATCCATGATTGAGGACGCGCCCGGTGAGGACGAGAAGGGATATGGGGAGTGGGAAACACACTTTCTGGAATCCCTTTCGGAAGCTGAAAGTTTAAGAGAAATGTATGATGCTTTTACGGAGACAGAACAGGCACAGATACCTGAGGATATTTATGAAAAGCTCGCGGCGTGGTGGGAGTATGCCGATCTTATGGAGGAAGGGACTGTGTATGTATCCGGCACGGGCTGGGAACTTAATGATAGTGGTGTGCTGACGATTGAATCGGATGCGGGAATGTTGGACTGGAGGGACAATGGCAGAACAACTGATAATATAGGCAATGTAAAACAAATAGTAATAAAAGACGGTGTGACAACCATAAATGAAAGAGCGTTTATGGATTGCGGAAATCTGATAAATATAGGGATACCGTCAAGTGTGACTACAATGGGAATGCAGGCGTTTATGAATTGTCGAAGTCTGACGAGTATAGAGATACCGTCGAGTGTGACAAGCATATGGGAATCTGTTTTTGAAAATTGCAGCGGACTGACAAGTGTAACGATGCCAGACAGTGTAAGTGGTATAGGAAAAAGGGGATTTTATGGCTGTCGAAGTCTGACGAGTATAGAGATACCGTCGAGTTTGACAAGCATTGGGGAATCTGTTTTTGAAAATTGCAGCAATCTGACAAGCATAACGATACCAAACGGTGTGGAAAGAATAGGAATGATGGCGTTTAAAAGCTGCAGTGGACTGCAGAATGTAACTATGTCAGAAAACCTGATAAGCATCTCTTCATCGGCATTTATGTACTGCAGCAGTCTGAAAGAGATAGAAATACCGTCTACATTGAAGTCGATAAGTGCCAATACGTTTAACGGTTGCAGTAGTCTGACGAGTATAGAAATACCGTCAAGCGTGACAAGCATAAAAAGTACTGCGTTTAAAGGCTGCAGTAGTCTGACCAAAATAGAAATACCGTCAAGCGTGACAAGCATAGGAACTTATGCGTTTGAAAACTGCAGTAGTCTGACCGAAATAGTAATATCGGAAAACGTGACGAGTCTGGAAACGAAAGTGTTTAATGGCTGCAGTAGTCTGTCCAAAATAGTAATACCGGAAAACGTGACAAGAATAGGAGAATATGCATTTGGTGGCTGCAGAAGTCTGACTGAAATAGTAATACCGGAAAACGTGACAAGCTTAGGAAGATATGCATTTTATGGCTGCAGCAGTCTGACAGAAGTAACAATACCACAAAAGGTGACAAGTATAAACCAAAGTGTATTTTCAGGCTGCAGCGGGCTGACGAGTATCAATATACCATCTGGCGTGACAAGTATAGGGTATACGGCGTTTAAAGGCTGCAGCAAACTGACAGAAATAACGATACCAGAAGCCGTGACAAGTATAGGAGGTTCTGCGTTTTATAACTGCAGCAGTCTGACAGAAGTAACAATACCGGAAAAGGTGGCAAGCATTGAAAGCGGCGCATTTTCAGGCTGCAGCGGGCTGATAAAAGTGGAGATGCTCAGCGAGACTCCTCCGGCCACGCTTGGTTCAAATGCTTTCGAAAACTGTAATTTTGTTACGGCAAATAAAAAGGGCATCCTTGTTCCTGTGGGGAAAGTGGAGGATTACAAGGGTGCGAACGGATGGAGTAGTTATGCGGATTATATCACGGACGGCACGCCGCAGGTTACCGAACAGCCGACGGATCAGACGGCACAGAACGGAAAGACGGTGACCTTTTCCATAACAGCGGAAGGAGAAGGAACTTTAGAGTACCAATGGCAGGTTGACAAGAAAAAAGGGACTTTTGAAAATATTGCAAATGCGACTTCTTCCACATACACCATTTCCAATGTGACGAAGACCTATGACGGCTATAAATATCGGTGTAAGGTAACGAATGACAAAGGAATGGTAACGAGCGATGCAGCTGTATTAGCCGTGACGGATTCCGATGCCGAGATAGTAGCGGCGGCTAAGAAGGTCGTGCAGGATACGCTGGCGGATATTACCGCAACTAATGAGACGACTAAGGAGAGTATCCAGAATGCAATCGACGCAGCGCTTGCCAATGCAGGTATGACGGAAGTGACCGTGGAAGTAGGCGGCCTGACCAAAACGGAAGCGACTTCAAGTGCGTCTGGAAGCATCGGCGGAAGTATCTCTATCACAAGTAAGAATGACAGCAGTGTGAAAGACAGCGTTACAATCAGCAAGACGATAGCGAAACTGCCGCTATCGGAAGAAGAAAAAGTAGCGGCGGCTAAGAAGGTCGTGCAGGAAGCGCTGACGGGAATCACAGCCACCAATGATACGACTAAGGAGAGCATCCAGAATGCAATCGATACGGCGTTAGCCGAAGCGGGCATAGCGGACGTAACTGTCAAAGTAGAGAATCTGACCAAAACAGAAGCCACCACAGACAAGACAGGAAGCATCAGCGGAAGTATCTCTATCACAAGTAAGCGTGACAGCAGTGTGAAAGCCAGTGTCTCGATCAACAAGACCATTCCGGCAACCGGCGAAGAAGAGCCGGATAAAGATAAGCCCAGTGGTTCCGGATCGGGCACATCAAAGCCGCACAGACCAAAGCCGACGGACACACCGCAACAGACAGATACACCGAATCAGACGGATACACAGCGACCCACAGATACGCCACTGGAAACACCGGCGCAGACACAGCAGACGGTTCCGTTAGTTTCCGGGACGGCAAACAGCCTTGATGGACAACCGGTGACACCGCAGATGCAGCCGCAGGGAATCCCAGGCCAGGGTGCAGGGCAGGAAAATACCATGGTAAGACAGGGCGATACGGATTCGGCTGGGACAGAAACGGAGCAGCCGCCGACAAACGGAACGGTACAGACAGATACTGCACAGACAGATGCCACACAGCAGCCGCAGGGCAGAACCGTATCGGTGGCAGCAGATGACGGCAGAATCGTCTTATCCGGAGAACCTGTGGCAACAGGAAATCTGACAGAAGAACTGGAGACCACCACGAAGCTTGAGGTGGGGAAAGGTGCGGTCGTTGTTACGGTAGTCTGCGAGGACAAATATACTGCTGGCGTGACGGATACGGTTTCCGTGGTAAATGCGGTGCTGGCACCAGAGCAGGTACAGCTTATCAATGACGGTGAAAATATAGAAGTCAGAATAGACGTGAAAGACATTTCGGAAACTGTAGCAGGACAGGATCAGGAGGTTATAGAAAGCGGCCTTACACAATACCGTGAGCAGATACCGGGACTGACGATCGGCATGTATGCTGATATTTCAATGTTCATAAGAATGGGACAGGGTGATTGGGAGGCCGTTACTTCTACAAAGGAACCGATAGAAGTTGTCATTGGAATACCGGAGGAGTTCAGGCAGCATGGCAGAGAGTTTTATATCATCCGATCCCATGAAGGGGAATATACCCTTTTAACGGATATGGATGACGACCCGGAAACGATAACGATCAGTACGGATATGTTTTCTGCTTACGCCATCGCGTATGTGGAGGCAGGGAAGAACGGAGCAGGCGACGGAGCCAGATGCGGACTCTGCCATATCTGCCCGACATTTCTTGGAATATGCTGCTTTGTCTGGCTGGCAATTATCCTGCTGGCAGTCTTAACCGTGGTATTGGTGGTGCTGCGGCGCAGGAAAGAAGGAGCCGGAAAGACAGGGATAGGAATTTAAAGATTGATGAGTTGTAATAAGGGGCTGCCGGTTAATACCGATTTTTAACCCCTGAAAAGAAGGGAGGAGACAAACCCGCAGAATTCAGGCTTTTCAAAACCAGAATTCCCTATAGGTTCGTCTCCTTCCTTTTCATCCGTCTGACTCTGTGTTCATGAACCTTCTATAATAACAAAAAAGTGTAAAGCCTTAATAACGCAATAAACTTTATCTAACGAAAGTCTTATAAATCCTTGAAATTGCTTATTTGTCATACCCATACAATCCAGGTAGAAAATTCAATTTGAATATTCCAAAATGTCAGGAGATATGCTATACTATTAGCTTGTATCAGACTCTTTTTGTTGGAATACAGATTGTGTAGCAAAAATATAGAGAAAGGCGGAAATCCTTATCAATCAAGGATTTCTGAGTAGGTATAACAGGATATGAAACTAGGCATCGTCGGGCTTCCCAACGTAGGGAAGAGCACCCTTTTTAATTCACTCACAAAGGCGGGAGCGGAATCAGCCAACTATCCCTTCTGCACCATTGATCCTAACATTGGTATCGTTCCGGTACCGGATGAGAGGCTGAAGCTTCTGGGAGACATGTATCATTCCAAGAAGGTTACCCCGGCAACCATTGAGTTTGTGGATATTGCAGGTCTTGTGAAGGGGGCATCCAAGGGGGAGGGACTGGGCAACCAGTTCTTAAGCAATATCCGCGAGGTAGATGCCATCGTTCATGTGGTGCGCTGCTTTGAGGATTCCAACATTGTGCATGTGGACGGCACCATTGATCCGCTGCGGGATATTGAGACCATCAATTTAGAATTGATATTCTCTGATATAGAAATATTGGAAAGACGGATTGCCAAGACGGCCAAGGCTGCTAAGATGGATAAGACAGCTGCTAAGGAGCTGGCACTTTTAGAGCGGTTAAAGGCCCACCTGGAAGAAGGCAGTCTGGCGAAAGGATTTGAGACGGAGGATGAGGAGGAACAGTCCTGGCTTGTATCCTATAATCTGTTGACCTATAAGCCGGTGATATTTGCTGCCAATGTGGCAGAGGAGGATCTTGCCAATGACGGTGCAGAGAATGCAGGCGTGATAAAAGTAAAAGAATTTGCGCAGTCAAACGGCAGTGAAGTTTTTGTAATCTGTGCCCAGATTGAGCAGGAGATTGCAGAGCTGGATGAGGAAGAGACGGCGATGTTTCTGGAAGATCTTGGATTATCGGAGTCCGGATTGCAGAAACTGATCCGGGCAAGCTATCATATTCTTGGACTGATGAGCTTCCTCACGGCTGGAGAGGATGAGACCAGAGCCTGGACTATCAGGATTGGCACTAAGGCGCCTCAGGCGGCAGGTAAGATACACACAGACTTTGAGAGAGGATTCATCAAGGCAGAGGTCGTTAACTACAAAGATTTGCTGGAACAGGGATCTCTTGCGGCGGCACGGGAGAAAGGTCTTGTGGGCATGGAAGGAAAAGAGTATGTGGTGCAGGATGGGGATGTGATTCTGTTTCGGTTTAATGTGTGATAGCTATGACAGCAGTTAGGGAGGTCTGACATGCAGGATATGATGGACAAGATGGATATAGCGTTTCCTCATCTGGGGATTTATCTGGAAGGGGTGCCGAAGGGGTTCAGCATTTTTGGTTTTCAGATTGCTTTTTATGGTGTAATCATAGGGTTCGGCGTGCTCTGCGGCGTGCTTATGGCAGCCTATGTGGCGAAGAAGGAGAAATTTGATGCGGATGTGATCTGGGATTTTGCCATTTATGCAATCATCTTTTCCATCATGGGTGCGCGGGTCTATTATGTGGTCTTTGCATGGGACAGGTATAAAAATGACCTGCTGGGAATCTTTCGGCTGAGAAATGGCGGACTGGCCATCTATGGTGCGGTGATTGCGGCGTTTGCCACGCTGTGGATATACTGTAAGGTAAAGAAACAGAATTACCTGCAGATTGCAGATATCTGTGTGCCTGGACTGGTGATTGGACAGGTGATCGGCCGGTGGGGCAATTTTATGAACCGGGAAGTGTTTGGAGAATATACAGATTCTCTTCTGGCCATGCGCCTGCCGGTGGATGCAGTCCGTGCCAGTGATATCTCTGAAAAAATATCGGCCCATATGGTGGAAGGGACCAATTATATTCAGGTGCATCCAACCTTCCTTTACGAAAGTCTCTGGAATCTGATACTGTTGCTCATAATGCTCTGCTACAGACAGTATAAGAAATTTGAAGGAGAGCAGTCCCTTCTTTATCTTGGCGGCTACGGTCTGGGAAGGGCCTGGATTGAGGGAATCCGTACGGATACCCTGTTTATTCCGCATACCACGGTAGCGGTTTCCCAGGTGTTAGCCATCGTGCTCTTTGTGGCAGCGCTGGCGGCAGATATCATAATCCGCCGCAAGATCAAGCAAAAGACAACGTCTGCCGTGATCATGGAAGGCAGCGCTGATACGAAATAAATAAATACAGACAAGACAGACAATACCCTCTGTACATTTTCATAGTGTGCAGGGGGTATTTTTGATGGAAAGGTTTTGATTGAAATTCTAACTTTTCCTTGCAATATACCCTGTGATAGTATAAAATTGTATTAAAAGTGGTGGAAAGTGGAACAAAGTGGAGTAAAGTGGGTTAAATAATCCAAAACTTTGGCTTTCCGTGGCAGACCACTTATTTTTCAGGAAAAGAGTACATAGAAACGGCTGATTGGGCCAGGGTACATTGGGCAGGGTGATTGCACATGTTTATGGGAGAATACAATCACACAATTGACGCGAAAGGCAGGCTGATTGTTCCATCAAAATTCCGAGATATTCTGGGAGATACTTTTGTAGTAACAAAAGGACTGGACGGCTGCCTGTTTGTGTACGATAATGTAGAATGGAGTATTTTTGAAGAGAAATTGAGAACCTTGCCCATAACCAATAAAGAAGCCAGACAGTTTGTGAGATTTTTTCTGGCAGGAGCCACAGAAGCGGAAGTTGATAAACAGGGGCGTATCTTAGTGCCAAATGTCCTGCGGGAGTTTGCAGGACTGAATAAGGATGTAGTGCTCGTCGGTGTGGGAAGCAGAATAGAGATCTGGAGCAGGGAACGCTTTGACGATGTGGCAGCCGGTGAAGATATGGATGAGATTGCGGAACACATGGCGCAGCTCGGCCTCGGAATCTAGGAGAAGACGGCAGATGGAATTTAAACATACCTCAGTGCTCCTGCAGGAAACGATAGAGAACCTGGATATCAAACCGGAGGGCATCTATGTAGATGGGACTTTGGGAGGCGGCGGACACGCCAGTGAAATCGCAGCCAGATTGCGGGGGAGGGGCAGGCTGATTGGCATCGACCAGGACGAAGAGGCCATTGCGGCAGCGAAAAGACGCCTGGAACCATACAGAGAGCGCACCACATTGATTCGGGATAATTACTGTAATATGAGGCCGGCCCTGGGACAGATTGGCATCGAGAAAGTGGATGGCATTATTCTGGATCTGGGGGTCTCTTCCTACCAGTTGGATAATGCGGAGAGAGGTTTTTCTTATAAGTACGATACGGCGCTGGACATGCGGATGGATACAAGGCAGAGTATGAGTGCCAAAGAGATTATAAATGACTATCCGGAATCCGATTTGTACCGGATTATCAGGGACTATGGCGAAGAACAGTTTGCCAAAAATATTGCAAAGCACATAGTGACGGCAAGGAAGGACAAGCCGATAGAGACCACTGGACAGCTGTGCGAGATTATTAAGGCAGCCATACCGGCTAAAATGCGGGCTAAAGGGGGACATCCGGCCAAGCGCACTTTTCAGGCGATCAGGATTGAGTGTAACAGGGAACTGGAAGTCTTAAAAGATTCTCTGGATCAGCTGATTGATATGCTGCTTCCGGGAGGAAGGATATGTATCATTACCTTTCACTCTCTGGAAGACAGAATTGTAAAGTCAGCCTTTCGTAAGCATGAGAATCCCTGTACCTGTCCGCCAGACTTTCCGGTGTGTGTGTGCGGACAAGTTCCGAAGGGGAAAGTGGTAACCAGAAAGCCTATCCTGCCGTCAGAAGGGGAAATGCAGGTAAATACGAGGGCGAAAAGCGCAAAACTGCGCGTGTTTAGTAAAGCAGAGGGGAAATAGATAAAGAATGGCAGCGACACAAAGAAACGCGAACGTAAGAGCGGGGAGAAACCGCGCAGCCAGCAGGAATCATCAATATTATGTGCATGGCAATACGGTCAGAAGAGCGGATGTGACAGAAGAAATCAGGAGGCGTCCGAAGCAGAAGACCAATAACAATACAATCAAGAAAAACCGTGAGAAAGCAAAGCATATGAGCATCGGTTATGTGATGTTTCTGTGTATGGCATTGGTAGCGACGGGTATGATTCTGATATATTATGTGGGTCTGCAGTCAGACATTGCCAACAGTGTGAAGAATATATCTAAACTTGAGAGAGAATTGAATGATTTAAGAGTTGCAAATGATGAGGAATATAGCAGAATAACAAGCAGCATAGATTTGGAGGAGATCAGACGGGTGGCAATCCAGGAACTGGGAATGCAGTATGCCACACAGGGACAGATTATTTCTTTTGCCAGTGAGAGCAATGATTATGTGAAGCAGATGGCGGAAATTCCTCATTGAGATGATATATGAGGATGAAGTAGGTGATTGATTGAGCAACCAGAAAAATACAATTAACAGATTTACGATTAAGATGCAGAAAAAGCTGCTGATATTGTTCATGTTCATATTGGCGGCTTTTGCAGGACTCAGCGTACAGTTATTTTTGATTAACCGGGATAATGGCGAGGACTACAAAAAGCAGGTATTGTCGCAGCAGGAGTATGACTCTACGACAATACCTTTTAAGCGTGGCACGATCATGGATTCCAACGGCACTGTGTTAGCTGTCAGCAATAAGGTATATAATGTGATTCTGGATGCGAATCTGCTGATGAAGGATGAGAAAAATTTAGAACCCACCTTAAGTGCTCTGAAAAAAATCTTTAGTATTGATACGAATACTGTCAGAAGTTACATTGCAGAGCATCCAAACTCTGCTTATTATGTGATGGCCAAGAGAGTGGAATATGAGAAAAAGGTGGCTTTCGAGGAACTGCAGAAAGACCCTGAAAAGGGTAAAAATATCAAAGGCGTCTGGTTTGAGGATGAGTATAGGAGAGAGTATCCGAACGGAAGCCTTGCCTGTGATGTGATTGGATTTACCACCAGCGATAATGTGGGAACTTATGGCCTTGAGGAATATTATAATGACATTCTGTGCGGTACCAACGGACGGGAATATGGTTATCTGAATGATGACTCCACTCTGGAGCGCACTACGATTCCTGCCAGGGATGGATATAATATTCAGACCACTATTGACGCTAACATTCAGGCAATTGTAGAGAAGTATCTGAAAGAATTTAATGAAGAGTATAAAGATGGTGTCAGACCGGGTAACGGTGCGGAGGGACTTGGCTGTATCATTATGGAAGTGAATACGGGTAATGTTCTTGCGATGGCGGATTATCCCAATTATGATCTGAATGATACCAGAAATAAGCAGAATCTGATTGGTATGCCTCTTTTGGATGAGAAGGGTGTGAAAGTAAAGCCGGCCGAGAATGTGACAATGGAAGCGCTCAATGCTATGAATGATGAACAGATGTACCAGCATCTGAATGCCCTGTGGAAGAATCATTGTATTGTGGATTCTTATGAACCGGGATCTGTATCTAAACCGTTCACGGTGGCGGCTGCCATAGAGAGCGGTTCCATCAGAGGAGATGAAACCTATCTTTGTGAGGGCAAACTGCATGTGGGTGACCATGATATCAAATGCCATCAGACTTTTGGAGATGGGAGAATCAGTGTGCAGGAGGGAATAGAGCGTTCCTGTAATGTGGTGCTGATGGAGGTGGCTTTTGCCCTGGGTAAGGAGCGGTTCGTTGATTATCAGCATCTGTTTGGTTTCGGATTGAAGACAAATATTGATCTGGCGGGAGAGGCACGCACAGACAGTATGGTTTTCAATAAAACAAACATTGGTCCCACGGATCTTGCCACCAACTCTTTCGGACAGAGTTTTAATGTGACTATGATTCAGATGATCACAGGATTTTGTTCTCTGATTAACGGCGGCTATTATTATGAACCCCACGTGGTGAGCAGGATTACCACAGCAGATGGCGCCACCATAGAGAATGTGGAACCCAGAGTACTGAAACAGACGGTCTCTAATTCAACCAGTGATACCATCAAAGAGTTCTGTAATACCGTGGTGACGGGTGAGCATGGAACCGGTCATACAGCCAGGCCTGCCGGATATATCATTGGCGGCAAGACCGGTACGGCTGAGACACTTCCCCGCGGAAACAGGGAGTACGTGGTGTCTTTCCTGGGATATGCGCCGGCGGACGAACCACAGATTGCGATTTATGTGGTAGTCGACAGGCCCAATGTGCCGCAGCAGGATGATGCCAAATATGCCACCAGGATTGTGCGGAAGATCCTGACGGAGGTGCTTCCCTATCTGAACATTTTCATGACAGAGGAATTAAGTGATAAGGAACGGGAGGAATTAGAGCAGCTGCAGATTCAGATTCGGACGCCGGAAGGTGTAAAGGAGCAGGAATTGGATGAAGAAGGCAATCCCATAGATCCGGAGGATACAGAAGAAGACACTGAAGCAGGAGAAGGGCAGGAGGAGCCGGAAGGAGAAGAGGAGGATACGGTGGACCGTGAAGTATGGAAAGATTTTCCCATCGATCCGGCTACCGGTTATCGGGTGGATCCCGCAACGGGTAATTTTTATGATCCGGATTTAGGTACTCTGATAGGCGGCGGCAGCCTCATGGAAGAGCCTACAGAGGGGACAGAAGGCGCCGGTGAAGGCACAGAGCCGGAAGGCGGGAATGAGCCTGCGGGAACGTCGCCGGATGCAACAGAATAGAAAGGAATAAGAATAACCTCATGAAAAAGGTAATAAATTATATTAATACCTTTTTGTGGGGTTTTCTATATGGCACAGGAGAAACCTTACTTACATAAAACCTATCATCGGAGTAAGACGGTAGCAGTCTTGTTTCTGTGTTTCATTGCGTTTGCAGGGCTTGTGGGGAGACTTTCCTATCTGATGATTTTTCAGTCTGAGTATTATACCCAGAAAGCGAAGGAACTGCATGAGAGAGAACGGAGTATCAAGGCGGCCAGGGGGCGCATCATAGATGCCAATGGTAAGATTCTGGCAGATAATAAGACAGTCTGTACAATCTCTGTGATTCACAGCCAGATTACGGACGCGGAGGAAGTGATAGAAGTCCTGTGCAGGGAACTGGATCTGAGCGAGGAATATGTCAGAAAGCGGGTGGAAAAGTATTCTTCCATAGAGAAAATCCGCAGCAATGTGGATAAGAGCACCGGCGACGTTATCAGATCCTACGAGCTTGATGGGGTTAAGGTGGATGAGGACTATAAAAGATACTATCCTTATGATACGCTGGCGTCCAAGGTACTTGGCTTTACCGGCGGTGATAACCAGGGCATTATAGGTCTGGAAGTGATTTATGAGGAATATTTACAGGGAGAGGCGGGAACCATCTTAACGGTAACAGATGCCAAAGGTGTGGAGCTTTCAGAAGAGGGTGAAGAGAGAGTGGAGCCGGTAAGCGGGCAGGATCTCTATATCAGCCTGGATATGAATATTCAAAGCTATGCCACACAGCTGGCCCTGCAGACCATGGAGACCAAGGAAGCGGACAGTGTGTCCATTCTGGTCATGAATCCGCAGAATGGTGAAATCCTGGCTATGGTAAATGTACCGGAATTTAATTTGAATGACCCTTACACGCTTCCGGGCGGCATGGACTCCGGGGCTTTCTCCGAGGAAAAGAAGCAGGAACTTTTAAATGCCATGTGGAGAAATGGCTGTATCAATGACACCTATGAGCCGGGATCTACGTTTAAGATCGTGACGGCGGCTGCGGGATTGGAATCCGGCATGGTCAAGACGACGGATACCTTTAACTGTCCGGGATTTATCATGGTGGAGGACCGCAGGATACGCTGCCATAAAGTGGGAGGCCACGGGGCAGAAGACTTTGTGCAGGGAACCATGAATTCCTGTAACCCTGTCTTCATCACAGTTGGGCTGCGCATTGGTGTGGAGCGATACTATTCTTATTTCAGACAGTTCGGCCTTCTGGATAAAACAGGGATTGACCTGCCGGGAGAGGCGGGAACCATTATGCACAAGATGGAAAATATCGGACCGGTGGAACTGGCTACCATTTCCTTTGGCCAGTCTTTTCAGATTACACCGATTCAGCTGGCCACCACGGCATCTTCCATCATAAACGGAGGCAGGCGTATCACACCTCACTTCGCAGTGAAGGCGGCAGATGCCGATGGCAGCAATGCGGAGCATTTCACTTATCCGGTGCGGGAGAATGTGGTTTCAGCTGAGACGTCTGAGACCATGCGCTATATTCTGGAGCAGGTGGTAGCTGAGGGAAGCGGCAAAAACGGCGCCGTGGAAGGCTATCGGATCGGCGGAAAGACGGCAACCAGTCAGACTCTGCCCCGTGGGAGCGGCAGATATATCGCATCTTTCTTAGGATTTGCACCGGCTGACAATCCACAGGTGCTGGCAGTGGCAATTATCAATAATCCCAAGGGCACATATTATGGCGGACAGATTGCTGCGCCGGTAGTCCGACAACTGTTTGAGAATATTCTTCCATATTTGGAAAAGATAGATTATAATGAGACAGGAAGTACAGACGGGAGTCATGGAAAGGATTAATGGAATAATATGAATGGTACAGTTTTATTGTCGGTGATGTTATCTTTTGCAATCAGTGTGGTGCTGGGGCCGCTTGTGATTCCGTTCCTGCGCCGCCTCAAGGTGGGGCAGACTGAGCGGACAGAAGGGCCGGAGAGTCATTTAAAGAAGAATGGCACGCCGACGATGGGCGGCATCTTATTTCTGATCAGTGTGGTGATCACATCCCTTTTGTTTGTGAAGGATTATCCGAAAATTCTTCCCATCCTGTTTCTGACGCTGGGATTTGGAATGATTGGTTTCCTGGATGACTATATTAAGGTGGTTTTAAAGCGCTCCATGGGTCTTCGGGCATGGCAGAAATTTGCGTTACAGATTGTGGTGACAGGGATTTTTGTGTTTTATCTGCAGCGCTATACAGACGTGTCTTTGGTGATGAAGGTTCCCTTTGCGGAGGGGGTGTATCTGGATTTTGGATGGTTTAATATTCCAATCCTCTTCTTTATCGTGATTGGGACGGTGAATGGGACGAATTTCACAGACGGCCTGGATGGCCTGGCGAGTTCGGTGACCGTATTGGTGGCTACCTTCTTTACCGTGGTGGCTATCGGAACAAACAGCGGGATAGAACCGATCACCTGTGCGGTGGTAGGAGCGCTTCTGGGCTTTTTACTGTTCAATGTGCATCCGGCCAGCGTGTTTATGGGAGACACGGGTTCCCTGGCGCTGGGAGGATTTGTGGCGGCTTCGGCCTATATGATGCAGATGCCGATTTTTATTGCAATCGTAGGATTTATTTATCTGTTGGAAGTAGTATCTGTGATGCTGCAGGTGTCTTATTTTAAGATGACCGGCGGTAAGAGAATCTTTAAGATGGCGCCGATTCATCATCATTTTGAATTGTGCGGCTGGTCAGAGACCAGAGTGGTAGCAGTATTCTCCATCGTGACGGCGCTTCTGTGCCTGGTGGCATTGATGGGAGTCTGAGAGGAAGTTTTCTGTGTTGGAATTTGCGATAGGTATATTGACGGTCAGAACATGTTAGAAAGGTTAAGATAATGGAATTACAGGGGAAAAAGGTGTTAGTGGTAGGTTCCGGAATCAGTGGAATGGGGGCTATAGAGGCTTTGCATCAAGCAGGCGCCGTGTCATTTTTGTTCGATGGGAATGATAAACTGTCTGTGGAAGATGTGAGAAAGAAAATGAAACCGGGTATCGAAGCGCAGATAGAGATAGGAACGTTGTCTGAGGCGACGTCGGATGCAATAGATTTGGTAATCTTAAGCCCGGGTGTCCCTACGGATACGGAATTTGTGGAGAACTTTCGCAGAAGGGGCATAAAGATCTGGGGAGAGATAGAGCTTGCCTATGAGATGGGCAAAGGACGTGTGATTGGTATCACGGGTACGAATGGAAAGACCACAACCACTACGCTGGTGGGGGAGATCATGTCAGCCTGTTATGCGGATGTGGATGTAGTGGGCAATATAGGAAATCCCTATACCCTGACGGCTTTGGACGCCACGCAGGAAACAGTGACGGTGGCAGAGATCAGCAGCTTTCAGTTAGAAACAGTGGAGCAGTTCAAGCCGGATGTGTCGGCGATTTTAAACATCACGCCAGACCATCTCAACCGCCATCATACCATGGAAAATTATGCGGCGGCGAAAGAGGCTGTCACCAGAAACCAGACAAAGGAACAGGTCTGCGTGCTGAATTATGAGAATGCGTATACCCGGGAAATTGGTGCCCGCTGCCCGGCCAGGGTGGTCTGGTTCTCTTCAAAGAGAAAGCTGGCAGAGGGCTTCTACCAGGAAGGAGAGGAAATCTGGCAGGCGAAAGACGGCGTGGCCACAAGACTGATGAACATCCACGATATGAAGCTGGTGGGTACCTGTAATGTGGAAAATGTGATGGCGGCAATAGCGATTGCGCAGGCTCTTTTAGTGCCTATGGAAACCATTCTTTCTGTGGTCAGACAGTTCCGGGCGGTGGAACACAGAATAGAATTTGTGGATACGAAAAGGGGCGTGGATTATTATAATGATTCCAAGGGGACCAATCCCGATGCGGCCATTCAGGGGATTCGGGCCATGTGTAAGCCAACACTTTTAATTGGCGGCGGCTATGATAAACAGAGTGAGTACGATGAATGGATAGAAGCCTTTGACGGTAAAGTAAAGTGTCTGGTGCTGATAGGGCAGACCAGGGAAAAGATTGCAGACTGTGCGAAAAGGCATGGCATTGATAATGTGGTGCTGGCAGACTCCTTTGAAGAGGCTTTTGCTGTCTGTGTGGAAAAAGCGAAACCGGGAGATGCGGTACTGTTATCGCCGGCCTGTGCAAGCTGGGGCATGTTTCCCAATTACGAAGTCAGAGGCAGAAAGTTTAAAGAGTTTGTGGAGCAATTGGAGGAGCAAGTATAAGTGGCACAGAGAAATTCTTCACGCAGGAGACAACAGAAGAGTGAGAGTTTTATGGATTACAGCCTGCTGTTCATTGTGCTGTTTCTGCTGGGATTCGGTATGGTTATGGTGTTTTCCACCAGCTCTTATGAGGCAAATCTGGATTACGGAGATTCCACGCATTACCTGAAACAGCAGCTTTTTGCCACCATTCTGGGACTGATTGTGATGATTGTGGTATCCAATATTCCCTACCATTTCTGGGAACGGTTTGCGGCCCTTGCCTATATTGTTTCGGCGGTGCTGATCTTATTGATCATTCCCTTTGGGCATGAGGCCGGGGGCGCAACCCGCTGGCTGTACATAGGCCCCATCTCCCTGCAGGTGGCAGAGGTGGCCAAGGTAGGTATGATATTGTTTCTTGCCAGTCTGATCTGTACGATGGGCAAGCGGATACGAAGCCGGAAGGGATTCTGGACGGTCATGCTTGTGCCGGCGCCGATTGCGGTGATGATCTGGCAGATTACCAATAATTTAAGTTCGGCCATCATCATTATGGGCATAGCAGTCCTGATGCTTTTTGTTTCCTGTCCGGATTACAAACGGTTTATTCTTTTAGGGCTGGCAACCCTTGCAGGAGCGGCGGTAGTGGTTTTTGCAGTGGTACAGATGGCACAGTCCCAGGCAGACAGTGTGAACTTCCGCGGTGCCAGAATCTTAGCCTGGCTGGATCCGGAGGCTTATGCCAGCGGCAAGGGGTTTCAGACCCTGCAGGCGCTCTATGCCATTGGTTCCGGCGGGGTGCTGGGCAAGGGCCTGGGGCAGAGCATGCAGAAGCGGGGCTTTTTGCCGGAAGCACAGAACGATATGATATTTTCTATTATCTGTGAGGAACTGGGACTTTTTGGCGGGATTGCCGTCATTGTCATGTTCCTGCTTTTGATCTGGCGTCTGATGATCGTGGCCAACAATGCGCCGGATTTGTTTGGCGCGCTTCTCGTAGTGGGTGTGATGGGGCATATTGCCATTCAGGTCATTTTAAATATTGCGGTGGTCACTAACACCATTCCAAACACTGGTATTTCCCTGCCCTTTATCAGTTACGGAGGGTCTTCGGTCATGTTCCTTCTGATAGAAATCGGGCTGGTCTTAAGTGTGGCCAAGGGCATACGGTTGAAAGATTTATAAGGACAAGATAATTTTTAGTCGAAAATCCATATAGATAGAATAGGTCATATTTTAGATTTGAGGTAATCCTATGGACGCTATTCGTATCTATGGTGGTAACTGTCTGACAGGACAGACTAAGATACAGGGGTCAAAAAATGCGTCGCTGCCGGTTCTTGCGGCGACACTTTTGATAAACGGTACCTGCGAGGTTGAGAATTGCCCAAACATTTCAGATGTGTTTCACATGCTGCGGCTCTTAGAGAGCCTGGGCTGTAAAGTGACGAGAGAAGAAGGCCTTGTGCGGATTGACACAGGGCAGTTGTCGGCGTGTGATATGCCGGCGGATTCTGTGGGAGTCATGCGGTCTTCCATCATGCTTTTAGGGGCTCTGTTAGCCAGAACCGGCAGTGTCTGTATGGAATATCCCGGCGGCTGTGTGATTGGCAAAAGACCCATCGATCTTCATCTGCGCACCCTGCGCCGTATGGGGGTGGAGATTGTGGAGAATGAAGAAGGATTTTGTGCACATGCCGCAAGCCTTGCGGGCGTTTTGCATGAGCTTCCTTTTGTCAGTGTGGGTGTGACGGAGAATCTGATTCTTGCTGCGGTACTGGCAAAAGGCATTACGGTCATTCATCCGGCGGCCAGGGAACCGGAGATTCAGGTTTTATGTGCATTTTTACAAAGTGCCGGAGCCAGGATTTCAGGGGCAGGTACAGACCGGCTGGTGATTGAAGGCGTGGATAGCCTTCACCCTGTGCGGTTCCATGTGCCGGCGGACCGGATTGTGGCAGGCACCTATCTGGCAGCCTGTATGTGTACCGGCGGCAGGGTGTTTCTACAGGATGCTCCTTGTCAGCATATGCAGAGTGTGCTGGAATGTGCCAGAAGGATGGGAACGGAAATTATCTGCCAAAAGGATGGCGTTCTTGTCTCGGGAAGAGGATGTGCAGCGTTGGAGGAAGGTCTGATTACGGCGTGTTATCCGGGCTTTCCCACGGATCTGCAATCCCTTTTTATGGTGGTGATGGCACTTTCCGGACATTCAGGCTGGATTGAGGAGACGGTGTTTGAGAACAGGTTCCGGATTGTGCCGGAATTATGCAGAATGGGGGCTGATATTACAGTCCAGGGTGCAAGAGCCTATATCCGGCCGGTAAACAGACTCTGCGGCGCCATTGTGGAGGCAAAGGAACTGCGGGGCGGGGCGGCGCTGGTGGCGGCAGCCCTTGCGGCAGAGGGCACAAGCATTGTGACAGACCGTCATTATATAGACCGGGGATATGAAGATATCTCCTTAAGCTTCCGGGAGCTGGGAGCAGATATTGAACTGGCATGACGGCAGCGTCATGTCATGAGGTTTGAGAATGAGCAACAAGAAAACAGTCAGAAAAGTGAAGAAAAGGAACCCGAATCTCCGACTTGTCAAAAATGGAGATTTGCAGCCGGAGAAAAGCAGAAAAAGCAGGGATGTGCAGGAGAAGATCCGCTTTAACAGATCCAAGAGAATCGGGATAGTGGCGGGTATCTGTATTCTTCTTCTGACCCTGCTTTTCGGCGGTTATTTCTATATTGTGAAAAATTATACCATCACCACAGTCTATGTGGAAGGTAACATCCATTATACCAATGAGGAGATAATGGATATGGTCATGGGAGGCAGGTATGGCGACAATTCCCTGTTCCTGTCCATGAAATACCGGGACAAGGGAATTGATAATATTCCTTTTATTCAGACCATGGATGTGTCCATTGAGGCTAAGGACACGGTCCGCATCACGGTGTATGAGAAGGCGCTGGCGGGTTATGTCTTTTACCTGGGGCGCTATGTGTACTTTGATAAGGATGGGATTGTGGTGGAGACTTCGGAGGAGAAGACCGCCGGTATTCCCCAGGTAACGGGGCTTTCTTTTGATTATGTGGTTCTGCATGAGGCGCTGCCGGTGGAGAAACCAGAGGTTTTTGATGATATACTGAATATTTCCCAGCAGTTATCCAAGTATTCTCTTTCGGCGGACAAGATTTATTTTGACAGCAATTACCAGGTGACGCTCATATTTGGAGATGCGAAGATTGCTATAGGAGACAGTCAGGATATTGATGAGAAAATCATGACATTGCAGTACCTTCTTCCTAGTCTTGTGGGGAAAAGTGGTACTTTAGATATGCGCGAATACAGTGAAGATACGACGACCTATAGTTTTGAGCAGGACTAAATTTAGGAAAATGATAACAAAAGCGCATAAAAGCAAAAAAAAGGTTGCGCATTTATTAAATTAATTATATGATAATCTATATGAGTTTATGTGGAGTGGATTTTAGGAGGAGGAATCACCTTGCTTGAGATTAAGTCGAATGATGCTGAGTCTGCAGCGAAAATCATCGTAGTCGGTGTTGGCGGTGCGGGCAACAATGCTGTGAATAGAATGATAGATGAAGAGATAGACGGGGTGGAATTTATTGGTATTAATACCGATAAACAGGCATTGCAGCTGTGCAAGGCGCCTACACTTTTACAGATTGGCGAGAAACTGACCAAAGGACTTGGTGCGGGAGCCAAGCCGGAGATCGGTGAGAAGGCAGCGGAAGAAAGTTCCGAGGAAGTGGCTCAGGCATTAAAAGGTGCGGATATGGTGTTTGTCACCTGCGGTATGGGCGGCGGTACTGGTACAGGTGCTGCACCTGTGGTTGCGAAACTTGCAAAGGATATGGGAATTCTGACAGTTGGTGTTGTGACCAAGCCGTTTCGGTTCGAGGCGAAGGCGCGAATGACAAATGCGCTGGCAGGCATTGATAAGATTAAAGATAATGTGGATACCTTGATCGTGATTCCCAATGATAAATTGTTGGAGATTGTGGACAGGCGTACTACTATGCCTGATGCGCTAAAGAAGGCAGATGAAGTGTTGCAGCAAGCTGTGCAGGGTATTACAGACCTGATCAATATGCCGGCTATCATCAATCTGGATTTCGCAGATGTGCAGACAGTCATGAAGGACAAGGGTATCGCTCATATTGGTATCGGTACAGGCAAGGGAGACGATAAGGCCAGCGAAGCAGCTAAGATGGCGGTAGAGAGTCCGCTCTTAGAGACGACCATTACAGGCGCTACGCATGTCATTATCAATGTGTCCGGAGATATTTCCCTGGCAGATGCCTCTGATGCTTCTGATTATGTGAGAGCGCTGACCGGCGATGAGGTGAACATTATCTTCGGTGCCATGTACGATTCCAGCATGTCAGATACTTGTAATGTGACGATTATTGCCACAGGCATTGAGGAAAAGGCAAGACAGAATGCCGGGCTAGGGTTTAAGAGCGGATACATAACGCCCACTTCTTTACAGGGTAAGGGTGTTGCAGCCGCTTCTGCAGGTGTGGGTCTTGGCGCTTTTGCCACACAGAGTGTAGGCTTGAAGCAGCCAGTGACGACGACCCAGACGGGTGGACAGGCTAAACCGCAGCCATCTTTAAAACAGATAGGCGGTATCAACAGAACCAGCGATATCAGAAGTTCAGTAGAGGAGAAATCCTTAAAGATTCCTGACTTCCTGAAAAGCAAATAACAGCAGTAAATCCCTTCGGGGTTAACTGCGTAAGAATAATAAAGTGTCATGTAAAGCCACAGGAGAATATCCTGTGGCTTTTTTGGGGCATCAGGATGTCTGGCGAAACCTGTCATCCATTGTTGTTATGTGTCTGGAAAAATATTGGAAATGCTCCCTGATTGTGACAGAATATGCACCTGCCTTTTTCTATAATGGTCTTAAGGCACGGAGGTGAGTGGTGTATTACAAATTATATATTGACAGTGTTTTTATCCTGCAGCTTACAACGAATCTGTATCTGCTGTCTTTAGCTGGTAAATACCTTCGATGTACTGCCACGCATGGAAGGAAATGTTTAGGGGCGGTTGCAGGTGCAGTGTTAAGCTGTCTGATCATCATGATGCCTGTGTGGAGCATGGGCGGCAGGATGATCATAAGCGGGCTGCCGGTCAGTATGTGTATGATGTGGATCACATATCGGATACATAACATGAAGAAGCTGATTCATAGTAGTCTGGTGATGGCTGGCTGTGGATTTTTTTTAGGCAGTGTCATGATATGGATTCTGAACTGGCTGAGAGTGATTCTCAGAGGCAGGGGAGGTCTTATCATCACAATCCTTATCAGCTATCTGGCGTATCGGATATTTGCAGCAGTGCTGGGAGTCGTGATGGCCAGAAGCCGCAACAGTCTGCGGACCGTGAGATTTCATGTGCCGGCGCTGGGACAGGAAATCAGGGTAAGGGCGTTTGTGGATACAGGGAACCACCTGGCAGATCCTGTAAGCGGCGCTCCGGTCAGTGTGATCAGCAGAAAGACTGCACAGTGTATGTTATCCTGTTTCATGCCGGAGAAATATCATGTGATTCCTTACCGGAGTGTGGGAAAAGATAAGGGGATTCTGCATGCTTATGAAATACCTGAGATCATCATAGAGTCAGAAAGACAGGAGATCAGGAAAGAACACGTCATTGTTGCGATTTGTGACGCGGGAATATCGGAAGAGAGTGTATACCAGATGATATTGCACCCCCGGTTATTAGAAGACTAGGAGGAATAAAAATGGTTCTGAAAGTGGCAATCCCTGGAAAGGTTCAGTTTAAGATGGTGCATAGGGATACAAGATTCCTTATGACAAAGCAGGGAGATATTCATTACATAGGCGGGACAGAGGTTTTGCCGCCGCCTCTTGAGAGTGAGAGAGAAAATGAGATCATAAGCGATCTGGGAACAGAGTATGAGGACGAGGCTAAGTCTATTTTAATAGAACATAACTTAAGACTTGTAGTATATATTGCGAAAAAGTTTGATAACACAGGCGTAGGTGTGGAGGATCTGATATCAATCGGTACCATAGGGCTGATTAAATCTATCAATACCTTTAATCCTGAGAAGAATATTAAACTGGCCACCTACGCATCCCGCTGTATAGAGAATGAGATATTAATGTATCTTAGAAGGAACAGCAAACATAAGATGGAAGTCTCGATAGACGAACCGTTAAATGTGGACTGGGACGGTAATGAACTTCTCCTTTCCGACATACTGGGAACGGACGAGGATGTCATCTATAAGGACCTGGAAAATGAGGTGGAGCGGAAGCTTTTGATCAAGGCAATCGCGAAACTCTCAGAGAGGGAACAGACCATCATCCGTCTGCGGTTTGGATTGGGAAATGCGGACGGCAAAGAACTGACGCAGAAAGAAGTGGCGGAGCTTCTGGGGATTTCCCAATCTTATATATCAAGGCTTGAGAAAAAGATTATGAGGCGCCTGAAAAAGGAGATGAGTAAGGATAATTAAATTGCTTTTTACAATAATTAACAGTATAATAAACGTAAGGTGTTTTGTGAATTGTAGTTAAGGTTATTGTTGTTATAGGGCAGGCGGGGTAACGAATGAAAAAGATAATCTTGATTGTCGATGATGACAGGTTGACGTTGTCAACAGCACAGAATCTTTTGGGGAACGAATATAAGGTTGTGGCTGTGAATTCCGGCAGGCAGGCTTATAAATATCTGGACAGACATATACCGGATTTGATTCTTCTGGATATCAATATGCCGGATATTGGAGGCTTTGAGGTGATTAAGTCCCTGCAGGCGGATGAACGCTGGCGCAAGATACCGGTCATCTTTCTGACGGCGGACCGCAGTGTGGAGACAGAAGTGGAATGTTTCCGGGTGGGAGCCTTCGATTTTATTTCCAAACCTTTTGAGCCCCAGATTATGATGAGCCGCATCAAGAGCACCATTGAGCTGGATGGGTACCGCAAGGACTTACAGCGCAGGTTAGATGAGAAGACCAAAGAGATGGAACGCATTACCATTCAGGCCATCATGACGGTTGCTAACACTGTGGATGCCAAGGATGACTATACGAAAGGGCATTCCATGCGGGTGGCGGCATATTCTGAGATCCTGGCACAACGTCTGGGCTGGTCGGAGGAAGACATTCAGAACATTTATTATGTGGCGATGTTACATGATGTGGGCAAGATTGGTGTGCCGGATGCTGTTTTGAATAAGCCCTTTAAACTGACAGACCTGGAATTTCGGCTGATTAAAGGCCATACGATTATGGGAGCAGAGATCTTAAAAGATTTTAAGATGTTTCCCAATGTCAGTATTGGAGCGAAGTATCATCATGAGCGTTATGACGGCAGAGGATATCCCGAAGGTCTTAAAGGCGAGTCCATTCCGCTGGTAGCCAGAGTCATCGGGTTGGTGGACTCTTATGACGCCATGACCAGCAACCGGGTTTACAGACGCAGATTAAACGATAATATTGTGATGCAGGAACTGGAAAAAGGCAAAGGGAGCCAGTGGGATCCGGAACTGGTGGACATTTTTGTCAGCCTGATCAAAGAAGGAGCGCTGGAGCGGGTTTGGATGCCGGAGGAAGATATGGCGTCACCGATATTTGACAGTGAGAAGATTGTCGGCCTGGCAATGGGTGCGGAGAGTGTTTTGGAATCCCCTACGGATTATCTGACCGGGCTTTTGAGTAAACGGAAAGGAGAGCAGGAGATCACGGCAGGGCTGCGCACGGTGGGCGGCTGCCTGATAGTTCTGGATCTGGATCATTTTAAGAGAATCAATGAAGAACATGGGCACCTGGTGGGTGATTACGCGCTCAAAGTGATGTCTGATGTTTTGCGTCAGGTGTGCGGACAGGATATTGTCTGCCGGACAGGCGGCGATGAATTCCTTTATTTCATGGAGGGTGTCAGAAGAAGGGACACTGCCGTGGATAAGGTAAACGAAATTCTGGAGGCCTTTGCCAGAAAACAGGAGGAAATAGAAATTCTCAGAGAGACGCAGATTTCTTTCGGAATCAGCATTTCCGGTGTGGATGGAAGGGAATTTGAGGAACTCTATGAAAGAGCTGACAAGGCGCTATATCATGCGAAGCAAAACGAGAACCTCCGCTATGGCTTTTATGAGGGTACCGGTCTGGTACGCACGCCGGAACAGTCAAAGAATGATCTGGAGAGAGTCATGAATATCATTCAGAATCGGAATGAATATCAGGGATTGTTCCAGGTTAATTATGACGAGTTTGCCCATATTTATGACTTTGTACAGCATATGTCCAACCGCAGCAGACAAAAGACGCAGCTTCTGTTGTTTACCTTGTTTTCACAGGATGGGAGTGAAATCAAGTTAGAGCGTATGGAGATTGCCATGCAGTGTATGGAGCAGGCAATCTGTAAATCTCTGCGAGGTGTGGATGTGGGAACCAGATACAGCAGCTCCCAGTTCCTGGTGGTGCTGATGGGGACGGAGAAAGAAAATATACGTGTTGTGACGGACAGAATCGTACAGAATTATTTTAAATTGTATGGCGGGAAAGACATAACGCTGACTTATGATGTTGCAAAATTTTAACGAATATACAGATTGGAAAGGACCGGTAAATGCGCCGGCCCTTTTTTGATGGGCCTTTTGGCAGAGCCAGCAAAATGGATTTTGGTAAGATTGTGTTTGGCTCAGGCGGTCAGGTAAAGCCGCATGGTCTTTAAGGCATTTTTCTCAAGCCTGGATACCTGCGCCTGGGAAATGCCGATTTTCTCCGCCACTTCCATCTGGGTCTTCCCTTCAAAGAAGCGTAAGGAGATAATTTCATATTCCCGTTCAGAGAGCTTTTTCATGGCTTCACTTAAGGAGATATGTTCCACCCAGACTTCTTCACGGTTTTTCTTGTCACTGATCTGATCCATCACATACAGCGTATCCCCGCCGTCCGTGTAGACCGGTTCATAGAGACTCATGGGACTCTGGATCGCATCCAGGGCATAGACAATATCTTCCTTGGGAACACCGATCTCAGCGGCAATCTCTGTGACGGTAGGTTCTTTGGAATTGACGCGTGTCAGGTGTTCCCGGGCATAGATTGCCTTGTAGGCGGTATCCTTGAGAGAGCGGGAGACCCGGATGCTGTTGGCATCCCGCAGATAGCGCCGAATTTCACCTACGATCATAGGTACGGCATAGGTAGAGAATTTTACGTTGAGGGAACTGTCAAAGTTGTCGATTGCTTTGATCAGGCCGATACAGCCGATTTGGAAAAGGTCATCTACATTTTCGTTGCTGGAATGAAATCGCTTGATCACACTTAAAACCAGTCTGAGATTGCCGTTGATATATTCCCGGCGGGCAGACATGTCGCCTTCTTCAATACGTTTAAAGAGTTCTTCCTTCTCAGTATTTTTCAGAAGCGGCAGTTTGGAGGTATTTACGCCGCAGATTTCTACTTTGCCTTGCATCATAGTATACCCAGCCTTTCGTATTTTTCTGTTCCTGTATGAGGAGTTGTCTTTCTATCAAGCATGTACGATTACCCGGGAATTATTCATGAAATCTTAAGGAAAAATTTGGGGATATGGTTTTACAAAAGGCTGTTTTTTTGGTACAGTTATAAGGACAAAACGAAAGTCAGATTGCTTGTGGAGGAGAGGGGAATATGGTATGTACAGAGTGTGGCACCCGCCTGTCGGAGTCAGATCAGTTTTGTCCAAAGTGTGGTGCCAGAGCGATAAGGAAGAGGCGTTGTCCGGATTGTGGGGCGCTTTTTCGGGAGGATAACAAATGCTGTCCTAAATGCGGAAGAGTGATGGGAGGGAAAAAGAAAGTCAGGACTGTTTCCCGGGATGACATGGATATCCCCATGGAGTCTATTGAGAAGAACATTCTCTCAGAGACGGCAGCAGAGATCAGAAAGGATCGCAGGCCGGAGAGAGAGATGCGTCAGAGTACGCCCAAGCGGACCTCGTCCACGCAGGGGGCATCGTCCAGAAAGTCTTCTTCGGACAGCCATGGACAGCGGGGCAGTGACGCAAAGAGCCGTTCCCAGAGAAGCAGCCAGGAAAGGGGCCGCTCGTCCCAGGAGGAGCCGGTCAGAAGGAAAAAGGCAGAACCGCCGGTGCAAAAGAAAAAGGCCCAGCCAGCGCCGCCGCCCAGAAAGAGACGTCCGGTTTACCGGGAAGAAATTGTGGAAGAGGAAGACTGGGACGATGAGGATTGGGATGACGATGATGATGAGGGCGTTGATATCCTTACCATCATGACGGCAATCATGGGCTGTGTTGTCTTGGTCATAGTGGCTTTTCTGGCATTTCACCTGTACCGTCAGTATGTGCCCAAGGATTATGAGAAGGCGGCAGAAGAGCAGGAGCAGCAGGAGGAGCAGCCTGAGGCAGAGCCAGGAGAAGAATCGGAAGAAGAGCAGCAGGGGCAGGAAGTGGAACAGCTGGAAGAGTCACAGCAGGAAGAGGCATCGTTAGGAACCCTGACGATCAACGGAAATGTCAATATCAGGGATAATCCGGCCACATCCGGAACCAATGTCATCAAAGTGGCCCAGGCGGGGGAGACCTACGAGTACATGGAGGTTATTGGGGATGGCGAATGGTATAAGATTCCCCTGTCGGAGGATGGTTACACGGAAGGCTATGTTTTTGGAGAATACGTGACAGTGGATTAACAGCAGATAGAATGCATATAAGAGGAACCTTTTTCGGGCGGCAGAATATTATGAAATAAAAGCCCGGAGAGGTTCCTATGTTATTTTCGGAATTGAAGAAAAAGGAAGTCATTAACCTGAGGAACTGTGAGAAACTTGGCAGAGTGAATGATTTCGAGTTTGATGAGTGTACCGGACAGATCTTTAAATTGATTATTCCGGGGGACAATAAATGGTGCGGCCTGTTTGGCAATGATCCAGATTATGTTATCTGTTATAAGGATATCAAGCAGATTGGACCAGACATTATCATCGTGGATATTTGCCTGTAAAATGGAACTTTTCAGATGATAGAAGCAGGGGATGAGCCTTTTGCAAAGCTCGATATAGTTTCCATAAAATAGTTGACATAAATTATTATATCGTCTATAATAGTTGTATTGAGTCATACAATAGACAGGTTGATACGAAGGAGGATATCCTGATGAAATGCCCTTTTTGTGGTCATGAAAATACCAGAGTGATCGACAGCAGACCTGCTGAAGATAACAGTTCCATACGCAGAAGACGTGTCTGTGACGAGTGCGATAAGCGTTTTACCACATATGAGAAAGTAGAGACGATACCGCTAATCATTATCAAGAAAGATGATAACAGAGAGACCTATGACAGGTCTAAGATAGAGGCGGGGGTTTTGCGTGCATGCCATAAGAGACCGATCAGTGCGAATCAGATCAACCAGTTGGTGGATGAGGTGGAGACAGAGATTTTTAATCGGGAAGAAAAAGAGATTCCCAGCCAGGTGATCGGTGAGCTGGTTATGAATAAGTTAAAAGATTTAGAAGCGGTAGCATATGTGCGATTTGCATCCGTATACAGAGAATTTAAGGATATCAATACCTTTATGGATGAGTTGAAGAGTGTATTGGATAAATAACAGGATTTATGGAAACACCTTGCAGGCAGCAGGGTGTTTTGTTATTATGAGATAGGAAATTTACTTTATGAATTAATACAGTGGGAATGGGGGAGATATGATGGCATGGCTGGAACGTTTTTATCCGGATGTATATCTGGACTGCGCATACGAGATAGATTATGAGAGATTATACAGGCAGGGATATCGGGGCGTGATCTTCGACGTAGATAATACCCTCGTACCGCATGGGGCGCCGGCAGATGCAAGGAGCATTGCCCTGTTTGAGCGGCTTAGAAGCATCGGCCTTGACAGTGTGCTTTTATCTAATAATAAGGAGCCAAGAGTCAAAATGTTTAACGACAAGGTACACGCCCGCTATATTTATAAGGCGGGTAAGCCTTCCGTGAAAAGTTATCATAAGGCGATGGAGATGATGGGAACGGATGTGTCCACTACGTTTTTTGTGGGGGATCAGCTCTTTACGGATGTTTGGGGCGCGAAAAAGACAGGTATGAAAACCTTTCTGGTGAAACCCATCCATCCCAAGGAAGAAATACAGATTGTTTTGAAGCGCCGTTTGGAGTGGATTGTTCTGTTCTTTTATAAGCGTTCCAAGGGCCGGTATTCAAATTTAAGATAGTAATGTTGCCAGGAAATCATTTGCAGAAATGAGGATTGTTATGGAGATAAATGGGAAGACGAGAACCTGTGGATTGATTGGAAACCCGGTGGAGCATACACTTTCGCCTATGATACATAACACATTGGCAGGGATTCTGGGACAGAATATGGTGTATGTGCCATTTCTGGTGGAACACGGACAAGTGGCAGAGGCGGTTACTGGTGCTGCGGCATTGCATCTGCTTGGCTTGAATGTGACGGTACCTTATAAAAGTGAAGTGATTGCCAGTCTGCAGGAGATTGATGATCTGGCGAAGAATATCGGCGCGGTCAATACCCTGGTGCAGACCAAGGGCGGATATAAGGGATATAATACGGATATGGAAGGATTATACCGTGCTATGACAGGCGAGGGCATCCGCATTGAGGGCGAACAGATTATTCTGCTGGGGGCAGGCGGTGCCGCCAGGGCAGTGGCATATCTGTGCGCGGTAAAGGGTGCAAAGAGAGTGTATATGCTCAACCGCACCTGGGATAAAGCAAAGGCAGTGGCATTAGAGGTCAACCGTGCGGTGGGAAGAGATGTGATCATGCCCATGCTTCTGACAGAATATGGGAAAATCCCGGAAGGAAAATACCTGGCCATTCAGGGAACTTCTGTGGGGCTTGCACCTGATGAAGAGGGTGTGGTCATTGCGGACGAGGCATTTTATGATAAGATCCATACAGGCTTTGACCTGATCTACAGTCCCTGGGAGACCAGATTCATGAAGATGACAAAGGCACATGGCGGCAGGGCCTACAATGGGCTTAAGATGCTGCTTTATCAGGGGATTATTGCCTATGAACTGTGGAATGATGTATGTGTGTCTGAGATGGAGGCACAGAAGGTTTATGAAAAACTGAAAGAGCATTTTAACAGCGGAGATTGACTGACAGCAGACAAGAGATAACAGCAGATAAGGAAGTGATGAAGGTACATGGAAAATGTGATATTGATCGGATTTATGGGATCTGGTAAGACCACGGTGGGGTTTCGGTTGTCTTATCGGCTGCGCAGAACGGTCATAGACACGGATAAGGAGATTGAGCAGGAGGAACAAAGATCCATATCGGATATTTTTGCTGCGGATGGCGAAGCGTATTTCCGGGACAGAGAGACCATGTGTCTGCGGAGACTGTTAAACAGCACCGGGAATCAGATCATATCGGTAGGCGGGGGACTGCCACTGCGGGAAGAGAACCGGAAACTTCTGAGGGAACTGGGGCAGGTATTTTACCTGCAGGCCAGTGCGGCGACCATTTATGAGAGGGTGAAACATGACACCACCAGGCCATTGCTGCAAGGAAGCGATCCGCAGGCAAAGATTCAGAAAATGCTTGCAGAAAGAGACCGGTATTACAGGGAGGCGGCAGACAGTATCATCAATGTGGACGGCAAGGACTTTGAACATATTTTGTGTGAGATTGCAGAGGCCGTAGACAAAAGACAAAACGGGATGCAGGGACGGAGGGAAAAGCAGGTATGAAACTATTGGTGATTAATGGACCGAATATTAATTTTCTGGGAATTCGTGAAAAGAGTGTTTATGGTACCCAGGATTATGACTATCTTCTGCACATGATTGCGCAGAAGGGGGAAAAGGAAGGCTGTACCATTGAGGTATTTCAGAGTAATCACGAGGGGGCGATCATTGACCGGATTCAGGATGCCTATTTTGACGGCACAGAAGGAATCGTGATCAATCCGGGAGCTTACACGCATTACAGCTATGCGATCCGCGATGCGCTTGCCAGCATCACGGTGCCTAAGGCAGAGATTCATATTTCCAATATTATGGAGCGGGAAGACTTCCGTAAAGTGTCAGTGACAGCGCCTGCCTGTGATAAACAGATTTATGGGGAAGGACTGAACGGATACCTGATGGCGATTGATTTTATAATAGCAAAGAAAGCATGCTGAAGAAAAAGTTTTACCTATTTTCGGGAAAGAGGTTGAAAAATGGAAGCTGATAGTATAAACTAGAAAAGAATTATATTTGTGAAAACTTGAGGAGGACTTAGTTTATGATTTCAGCAGGTGATTTCAGAAATGGCATTACCATCGAGTTTGAAGGTAATGTTTATCAGATAATGGAGTTCCAGCATGTGAAACCTGGTAAAGGGGCAGCATTTGTCAGAACCAAATTAAAGAATATCATCAATGGCGGCGTGGTGGAGAAGACTTTCAGACCTACCGAGAAATGCCCCCAGGCACGAATTGACAGAAAAGATATGCAATATTTATACTCAGATGGTGACCTGTTTAACTTTATGGATACAGAGACCTATGATCAGATCGCACTCAATGCAGATGCGGTTGGGGATGCCCTCAAATTCGTAAAAGAGAACGAGATGGTTAAAATTTGTTCATACAACGGCAGTGTATTTGCGATTGAACCGCCTCTGTTTGTGGAACTTCAGATTACGGATACAGAGCCGGGATTCAAAGGTGATACGGCTACCGGCGCTACTAAACCGGCTATTGTAGAGACAGGTGCTAAAGTAATGGTGCCCTTGTTTGTGGAGAATGGAGAAGTTATTAAGATTGACACAAGAACGGGAGAATATTTGTCCAGAGTATAAGGAATATCATATGTCATAGTACAAGCCTATAAGACAATGTGAGCGAAAGTTTACGTTGTCTTTTTTATATGTATAGGCGCTTAGGAAGGCGGCACGAATTTAGTTTTAACTTGGAACTTGTTAATCGATTTGTCCGGAGAGAATGGGAAAGAGGAAAAATGGACTTTAACGTATTTACAGAAAATATAGTGGATTTGGTACAAAAAAGAATGGGAAATGCTTATGAGACCAGACTGACCACAATAACCAAGAATAATGATGTGGAACTGACGGGAATCATTGTGATGGCCGAGGCTGATAATATTTCCCCCACCATCTACTTGAATGGAATTTATGAGGACTATCTTGCGGGAACAGCAATGGAAGCGCTGGTGGACAGGATCATCAGCATCTATGAGAATCAGATTCGGGATGTTGATTTGGATATGGGGTTTTTCAGGGATTTTGAGAAAGTGAAGAACAGAATCTTTTATAAGCTGATCAGTTTTGAACAGAACCGCAGGCTGCTTGAGGATGTGCCCTATTTCAGATGGCATGATCTGGCCATTGTTTTTTATTATTCCATGGAGGCAGAACAGCTGGGCAAAGCGTCTATTACGATACATTGTCATCATATGACCATGTGGGGACAGAGTGTGGACAGTCTTTATCGGACGGCCCAGAACAATATGAAAGAGGGTATGCCTGAGCTCCTGCTGTCCATGAAGGAACTTTTTTGCCAGATTACGGGGGTTACAATCCAGACGGAAGAAGAGATTCCGATGTATGTTCTGACAAATCAGGAGAAGATATATGGCGCTGCCGCTTTGCTCTATTCGGAACAGCTCAAGGGACTGGCGGATAAGATGGGATGCGACCTGCTGATTCTGCCAAGTTCCGTTCACGAAGTGCTGCTGCTTGCGGACGATCATATGAAAGGATATGATTTCTATGTCAAGATGGTAGATGAAGTCAACAGGACGCAGGTGGAGCCGGATGAAGTACTTTCCTATAAACTCTATCGTTATAACAGAATGAAAGCAGAAATAGAGGAAATTTTTTCTTAATAAATTGATGACTGGACAACAGTGCTCACTTGTGGTATGATACTAAAGATGTAACAAATTTGTAACATTTGTGACATCCAAGTGAGCACCCGTAGTCTAATGGATAAAACGTAGGCCTCCGACGCCTTTGATGCAGGTTCGAGTCCTGTCGGGTGCATGGAATGAAGCGTATTTTCAGGCGTCAGATGAAGCGTCTGAAAATACGCTGCTTTAGAAAGGTTGTTTTAGATGAGTACATCAAATAATACGATACAGGATTTCCTGAAAGAGAAGTTTGAAATCCTGAAGGAATGGCTGGTCCGGTATTCTAAGATTGTGATGCCTGTGGTATTGACAGTCTGTGTTGTCATCACTGTGGTGACGGCAGTCGGTGCTAATAAGAGAAAGGTTGAGCAGGAAGAGATGGCGGTGACAGCTGAGGAAGTAGAGACACAGGGCTCTTCCATTACAGTACCGCAGGTTCCGCTGGAGCAGGATGCCGTACCGGGACTCAATGAGTTTGTACAGACTTATTACACGGCAATGGTGGAGGGAGATACAGATACACTGTCTAAGATTGTGGAATATATGGATGCCAAAGAACTTCTCAAGGCAGTGGAAATGAGTAAATATATCGAGTCCTATCCCACGGTGGAAGTCTATACGAAGAAGGGGCCGAGAGAGGGCACCTATCTTACCTATGTATATACAGAAGTGAAGTTTTATGATTATGACAGGTCGGTTCCGGGTATGAAAGTACTCTACATCTGTACGGATGAGAATGGCGACTTTTATATCAATGAGGATGGCGAAGAGGAAGATAATGAACTGTACTACATCCGGGAACTCAATTTGCAGGATGATGCCGTGGATCTCAATAACAGAGCGGCAGCTGCCTACAATGATATGTTGGCCGAAGATGTTGAGCTGGCTACATTTCTTCTGGATTTAAACGAAGAGATTGATAAGAATGTGGGTGAGGCTCTTGCCCGTGCGGAGAGTGGTGAACAGTCCGGGGAAGAGACTGCGGAAGCTGCTGGGGAGACCGCAGAGTCTGGAGAAGAGACCGAAGAATCCACCACGGTGGTGACTAAGGTAAAAGCCATTGACGTAGTCAATATCAGAACGTCTGACAGTGAGACAGCAGATAAGATTGGCAAGGCTGCTGTAGGAGATGAATTTACACTGCTGGAAGAGAAAGGAAATGGCTGGAGCAAGGTAGAGTATGAGGGCAGAGAGGCATTTATCAAGAGTGATTATCTGGAACCCTCTGAGACAGCAGTAGATTTGGCAGAGAATGACGGTGATAATGAGATTGAGGATAATGAGATTGAGCCGGAGGATGATGACAATGACAGTGCACCGGCAGCTTCCACAGAAACGGTGACTGTGAAAGAGAATGTCCGGATTCGTAAGGGAGCCAGTGAGACTTCTGAAAAACTGGCTACGGCATATACCGGAGATAGGCTGAAAGTCATCATGAAACAGGCAGATGGCTGGACCAAGATTGATTACAATGGTCAGACTGCTTACGTCAAGTCAGAGTTCGTGGAGTAGGATTGAACAGTGACGCGGATGATTAAATATGCATAATCAGGCAAAGCTAAAGAGTATAGGATTCCTATACTCTTTTTAGTATGCACAGACCTGCATGAGGAAGATAATGAAGGAAAAGGAGTGACAGACCGTGAAACATGATGATGCAATGATCTTAAAAGAGATACAGAAGAATACACAGATGGGTATGACGGCCATCGACACGATTCTGGATAAGATAGGTGATGACGAATTTTCCCTGCAGCTATCCAGGCAGTCCCTGCGTTATTCAGAAATCCATAACAGGGCGTTGGATCAGATTCTGGAACAGGATGGAGAAGTATACAGGGGCAGCCAAATCGAGGAATTGCTGTTAAAGGGAAATATTCATGCCAGTACAGCGCTCAACATCAGTACCGGTCATCTGGCAGAGATGATGATTCAGGGGAGCAGCAGGGGCATTACCAGTATGTGGAAGGCACTCAAACATAATCGCCTGGCCACGGATGATACCGTGGAACTGGCCCAGGAACTTGTGGACTTTGAAGAGAAAAATATTGAACGTATGAAAGAATATTTATAAAATTGTATACAAGTATTTTAGTATAATTGTACAATATATATGTAAAAAGTACGTAAAATTTTTACGCTTTAATCTGCTAAATCGGTCTTGTGGATTTTAACATGTCATACTATAATGATACATGGACAAGGAAAACGTGTCTTTTAGGAATGGGAGACATGTCAACTTATACAAATTAAAGGAGGACATGATAAAATGTCATATGTTGATGAGGTTTACGAGTTAGTAGTAGCGAAAAACCCTGCACAGCCGGAGTTTCACCAGGCAGTCAAAGAGGTTTTGGAATCTCTTCGTGTTGTGATCGAAGCAGATGAGGAAGCATATAGAAAAGATGCTCTTTTGGAGAGACTGACAGTTCCGGAGAGAATCGTACAGTTCCGTGTTCCTTGGGTGGATGACAAGGGACAGGTACAGGTAAACAATGGTTTCCGTGTACAGTTCAACAGTTCCATCGGTCCTTATAAGGGCGGACTCAGATTCCATCCGTCCGTAAACCTGGGCATTATCAAGTTCTTAGGATTTGAGCAGATTTTTAAGAACTCTCTGACAGGTCTGCCGATTGGCGGCGGTAAGGGCGGCTGTGACTTTGATCCCAAAGGAAAATCAGACAGAGAAGTTATGGCATTTTGTCAGAGTTTCATGACAGAGCTGTGCAGACATATCGGAGCTGACACAGATGTGCCTGCAGGTGATATCGGTGTGGGCGGACGTGAGATTGGTTTCATGTTCGGACAGTATAAGAGAATCCGCAACTTATATGAGGGTGTGCTGACAGGTAAAGGTCTTACCTACGGCGGTTCTCTGGCAAGAACAGAGGCGACAGGCTATGGACTGTTATATTTGACAGAGGAAATGTTAAAGTGTAATGGCAAAGATATCGCAGGCAAGACCATCGCGGTATCCGGTGCCGGAAATGTCGCAATCTACGCGATCCAGAAGGCACAGCAGCTTGGCGCTAAGCCGGTGACCTGTTCTGATTCCACTGGCTGGATTTATGATCCTGATGGAATCGATGTGGCAACTTTACAGGAAGTTAAGGAAGTGAAACGAGCTCGTCTGACAGAATATGCAGCTATGAGACCAGGCGCTGAATATCATGAGAAGAAGAACGGTGAGCACGGCGTATGGACTGTGAAGTGTGATATCGCACTTCCTTGTGCAACCCAGAATGAGCTGGATATCGAAGATGCTAAGGCTCTGGTGGCAAACGGATGCTTCGCAGTGGCAGAGGGCGCTAACATGCCTACCACCATGGAAGCAACAGAGTACCTGCAGAAGAACGGTGTGCTGTTCTGTCCCGGCAAAGCTTCCAACGCGGGCGGTGTAGCTACTTCTGCGCTGGAGATGAGCCAGAACTCTGAGAGACTTTCCTGGACCTTTGAGGAAGTGGATGCCAAACTGCAGGGCATCATGGTCAATATTTTCCACAGCCTGGATGAGGCTTCTAAGAAATACGGCAAAGAGGGCGACTATGTGGCAGGTGCCAATATTGCTGGTTTCCTGAAAGTTGCCGAGGCTATGAAGGCACAGGGTGTTGTGTAAGATAAAAGAAAAAGGAGCAGCGCAGGCAACTGATAAAACAGTATGTCTGCGCTGCCTTTTTATGGCATAACAAATTTCTCATGAATAGACTATCGGATGATTGACAAACAAAGATACGTAAATTCGATTGGTTTAAAATATTTTTCGTGTTTTTATAACAGGCAAAAAATCTCTTGTAAAAAATGGTCAGGGATGATATAGTAAAATCTGTAAGTGTTGGAATTGGGGCTGGATTACTGACATGGATGGTCAGATATAGTTCACATTTAAAAGGATAGTTATTGACAAGGAAGTCGGGCATTTTTATTCCGACTTTTATCTTTTTACAGTTGTTGTGAAACTTTTAGTGTCCCTCATTCGTATTATAAGAGTTATGTTGATAAAAATGTTTTTGACTGAATCTGTATGGGAGGAAAATGGAAACATATATTGATATTCACTGCCATATTCTGCCAGGGATAGATGATGGTTCGGACAGTCTGGAAACGAGTCTGGAAATGTTGTATATGGCGGACAGGGATGGAATCTCACAGATTATCCTTACGCCGCATAATAAGCCCTGGCACACGAATATAGATCGTACTGAGATGAAAGTCAGGGTCGATCAATTACAGGAGCGTTTGTGTGAGGATGGGCTCGCCATAAGATTGTACACGGGCAGTGAACTGTATTATCGTGACGGTCTGGCGGAGGAGATTGAGCAGGGGAAGGCAGGAACTTTGGCAGATTCCCAATATGTGCTTGTTGAATTTGATCCTCTGGCTGATTATGATTATATAAGAAATGGCGTATATGCATTGCTCTCAGGAGGATATTATCCGATCATAGCACATGCAGAGCGGTATAAGAATGTATGTTGTAAAACAGGCAGAATCGTTGAGCTGGTTGATATGGGGAGTTTCATGCAGGTGAATGCGGGAAGTATCATGGGCAGATATGGAATCGGCATGAAGCAGCTTACCAGAAAAATGCTGAAACAGGATCTGGTTCATTTTGTTGCTACAGATGCCCACGATCTGAGTGAAAGGACGCCATGTCTTTCTCAATGTGCAAAATATATTGAAAAGAAATACGGAGAAGACAGTAAGCGGCGATTGTTTTACGATCATCCGATGTGCGTATTGCACGATGAATATATAAGGAACCGGGAAGAAGACTAATTATGGAAAACCACAGGGAAAATGATGTCATTGAGGTAGATTTGCTGGAAATCATCAATATTTTGTTCAGCAGATTCTGGATTGTTCTGGGAACAGGGGTATTAGCTGCAGTGATTGGTTTTACAATCAGTAAGTTTGTGCTGACACCTGTCTATGAATCTACTACTAAGATTTACATATTGAATAAATCGGAGAATACAACAGTTACTTATAGTGATGTACAGATGGGAACACAGCTTACCAAGGATTATGCGGAATTGATCAATAGCCGATATGTATTAGAGACGGTTATCGGGCAGCTGACTCTGTCTGAGATGGAGTATAAGGATCTTTTAAAGAAAGTCAGCGTGACGACACCTACAGATACACGCATTGTGTCCATCACCGTGACAGACACCGACCCGCAGCAGGCCCAGAATATTGCCAACTGTATCAGGGAAGTGGCGGGAGAGCATATCCAGAATGTGATGGATATTGATGCAGTCAATGTAGTAGAAGAAGCTAATCTGCCAACGACCAAGGCAGGGCCAAGTGTAATAAAATGGACGGCAATCGGCGGTATTCTGGGGGTGTTTTTCGTCTGTGTGGCTATTCTGATACACTATCTGCTGGATGACACGATCAAATCATCTGAGGATGTTGAAAAATATCTGGGGCTCAGTACTTTGGCCCTGATACCGGTTGCGCCGGGCGAAAACGATGGAAAACAGAAGAGTAAGAGGAAATAAACATGCAGGAAGTCAAATTGCATTTGGATCAACGTGCGGATTTTCATACAAAAGAGGCTTTTAAGACGCTGCGAAGTAATGTAGAGTTCTGCGGCAGTGATGTGAAGGTTATTGCAGTGACGAGCTGTACGCCTCATGAGGGAAAGACGAGCGTTGCCATGGAACTGGCCAGATCTTTTGCAGAGGCAGGCAACAGGGCGTTATTAATTGATGCGGATCTGAGAAAATCTGTGCTGGTGGGCAGATATAAGACTGGCGCAGTCAAGTATGGACTGAGTCATTGCCTGATTGGAAAATATAAATATACGGATGCCATGTGTCAGACGAATATTCCGCGGCTCTATATGATTTTCTCCGGTCCGGTGTCGCCGAATCCCAGTGAACTTCTCAGAAGTGAGAGATTTGGTGATATGCTGAACGTCATGAGGACTGCTTTTGACTATGTCATTATAGATACACCGCCCCTTGGCAGCGTGATCGATGCGGCTGTGGTGGCAAAGCGCTGTGACGGTACGGTATTGGTGGTGGAGAATAATGCAATCAGTTACCGTTTTGTCCAGCGGGTGAAAGAGCAGCTGGATAAATCCGGAAGCCGTATTCTGGGTGTCGTCTTAAATAAAGTAGACTTAAGCGGGAAAGGGTATTACGGATATTACGGCAAATATTATGGTAAATACTATGGCAAATATTACGGCAAGTATGGATACGATATAGATGCCACGCCTGTTCCCAGGCAAAAACGCGAAAGCCAGGCAGACCCCGGGAGAGCAGGAACAGCAAAAGAAAAACGCCAGGAGAGGCCGGAACAATCTGAACGGTTGGAGCCTTTAGAAAGATTGACCAGACCGGACCGGCTTGAACGGTTGGAACGTTCGGAGCGATTGGGGCATCTTGAAGGGTTTGAGAGACCCGGCCGGCTGACGGAAGCGGAAAAAAAAACGGTAAACAGAAGTTCCTTGTAGCCGTTGGCGTTGTTCTTGTGATTTCCGGTTTGTTATTGGGCGGTTCCATGGCTGTCAGAGCCATAGGAAAGCACCGCTTATATCATCAGCCCGTGACCACACAGCCTGTATTACAGTCCGTTATGGAAGAAGAAATTCTGACGGAAGAAGAACATGAGAAATGGCAGGAGGGGTGGGTCAAATATCAGGATGCTGTCTACGCCTACAATGAGGAAATCCTGACGTTTCTGATCATGGGCATTGATAAACGGGATGATGTCAAAGAAGCAGAGAAAGGAACCGATGGCGGACAGGCGGATGCTCTGTTTCTGTTGGTCCTGAATCCGAAAGACGAGAGTATCAAGGTAATAGGCATTAACAGAAACACCATGACGGATGTTGACATATATGATGACAATGGGACATATGATTCCACGGTAAAAGCGCAGATTGCCATACAGCACGGCTTTGGTGATGGTATGGAAGAAAGCTGCGAATATCAGAAAAAGGCAGTGGAGAATCTTTTCTACCAGTTGCCTATACATGGATATGCGGCAATCAATATGAGCGCCATCTCCACGATCAATGATGCGGTGGGAGGCGTTGATGTGACGGTTCCTGAGGATCTGGCCGGATTTAACGAAGATTTTGTGGAAGGACGCAGCCTGCATCTGATGGGAGAGAATGCGTTCTGGTATGTGAAGTACAGAGATACGGATATATTTGGTTCGGCAGATATGCGTCTGGACAGGCAGAAACAGTATCTCACCAGTTTTATTGAAGCAGCGAAACAGGCAGTACATAAGGACGTTTCGGTTGTCATAGACTTGTATCAGGCGGTGAAACCGCAGATGGTGACGGACGTTTCCCTGGATAAGGTTGCTTATCTTGCGCCGATTCTGGCAGAGTATGCGTATGATGGGGATAGTTTCCATAATTTGCAGGGAGAGACCGTGATGGGAGAACAGTACGAAGAATTTTATCCGGATGAAGAGGCTATGTTTGAGATGATTTTGGATGTGTTTTATGAGAAAGTTCAGTAGATGGGGAAGAAAGTGCATAGGGAATGTGGTGTTTTCCTTGTTTGCAGCATGTGCCCTGACAGGCTGCGGCGGGAAGGACGAGGCGGCGCAGCAGGAAGAGATAAATGCCGGCCGGTTAGAAGCAGAAAGCCCGGAGCAACGTATCGAGGACACACAGACGCAGGTACAGGCAGAAGCTTCGGATGATCCTGCAGAGTCAGTGCAGACAACAGGAATCTCTGGTGAAAGCGGTGCGGATGCGCAGATAGATTTTGCAGCATTACAGGAAGAGAATCCGGACATATTCGCATGGATATACATACCGGGGACGGATATAGACTGTCCGGTGCTGCAGAGCGCCCAGGGGGATGATTTTTACGAGAATCATAATGCCTATGGACAGGAAGATGAGAACGGGGCTGTCTATATTGAACTTGCCAATCTGGCTACCATGTGTGATTTCAATACGGTGATGCATGGCAGGACAGGGCAGGAGGAGAAGGGGCCTTTCGCCGGGCTGTACCGATTTGCCGATCCAGATTTCTTTGACAAACACGAGACTTTGTACTTGTATCTGGACGGTAATGTTCTGACCTATGAAATATTTGCCGCCTATGAAAGAGAGAACACAAGCCTGCTTCGCAGCTATGATTTTACTTATCTGGAAGGCTGTGAACAGTTCTTACATGATCTGTACAGTACCAGAGATATGACCATGAACCTGCGGGAAGGCTGGGAAGGCATTACGCCATATCATTTTCTGATCACGCTGACAACGCAAAGAGAAGAGACTTCCGATAAACAATTTGTTGTTTATGCAATCCTGACACAGGATGCGGCAGGAACCATTGACAGAATCGTTATTGAATAGAGTTTTCTATTTAAAGATATAAGCATAAGGAGGAATTTATAATGAAAAAAATGTTAGCACTGACACTGGCAGGGGCGATGGCAGTATCTATGCCTGTCCTGGCGGCAACAAGCCCGACGGCGGATTCATACAGCACGGCATCTTCTTCGTCTGCGGCAGCAGTATCTGCAGTTACAGCTTCTTCTGTTTCACCCAGCATAGCAAAGGCAGCGGCAGAGGCGAATAAGACAGTGGGAGAATACATGAACAATGCCGTGAATGAGATTCCGGGACTGGATTCTGTTCTGGCTCTTGGACAGGGCGGCCATGTTATCATAAATGGTGTACCCAGCAACCAGACCTTTTCTGTCATGAAACCGGTTGCTGAGAATGTGAATCTGGCGAAGGCGCAGGCAGAGGCTTTAGGCGGAACCGTATTAAACGTGGCGCAGATTAATGCGTCTGTTACCGGCTTCAATACGGCTACAGTAAACTTCTATCTGCAGGGTATCAAAACCGGACAGAATATCAAAGTCTATCAGTTGGTGAACGGGCAGTGGGTGGAACTTACTGTTTCAGAGATCAGAGATGACCATATTGTAGTGGATATGACATCCCTTGGAACCCTGGCATTCATCGAGGTGCCGGCGGTTTAAGTACTTGAAAATGATAAATGTACTGCCGCATAATGCGGCACCGCATGATGCGGCAGTGCATTTGGGTGGACAGGTTTTGGAGTGGAAATGAGCGAGAATATTATGCCAGACATCAATACTACCGAAAAAACAATGTCTTGGATCGGCAAACTGAATGTTGACAGATATCGCATGCAGGAAGTATACAGCAGAAAAAGTCCTGTTTACCTGAAAATAAAAAGGGGGATGGATGTTCTGCTGTCTGCAGTTGCGTTGGTCGGTCTCTCCCCGGTTTTTCTGGTGACAGCGATTGCTATTAAGCTTGAGGACAATGGACCGGTATTTTTCAGTCAGATGAGAGCCGGAAAGGACATGAAACCTTTCAAAATATATAAATTCCGAAGCATGCACATTGGTGCAGACGCAAAATTGTCGGAAATGCTCAAAGATAATGAGCAGACAGGGCATGCTTTCAAAATCAAAGATGATCCGCGGATTACGAAGGTGGGTAAGGTTATCAGGAAATTTTCCATTGATGAACTGCCGCAGCTTCTCAATATTGTCAAGGGAGATATGAGCATTGTCGGCCCCAGGCCGATCCTGCCTTTTCAGATGGAAGAATGCAATCAGTATGAGCGGCAGAGGCTTGTGGTGCAGCCGGGACTCACCTGCTACTGGCAGATTGGCGGAAGAGCTGATATTAAGTGGGAAGAGTGGGTGGAACTGGATCTGGACTATATAGAGGATATGAGCCTGTGGACCGATATGAAGATTATTGTGAAGACGATCCCTGCGGTGTTTGACAGGGGGGGAGCTTACTAATATATGAATCCCAAAGTAAATGTTATCGTTCCGGTATATAATGTTGCACCATATTTAACAGAATTTTTTGAATCTTTAATGCAGCAGACTTTTCAGGATTTTGATGTATGGGTAGTAAATGATAAATCGACAGACTGCTCGCTTGATATCATTGAAAACTTTGCAAGTAGATTTTCTGATAAAATTCACATCATTAATAATGAAGAAAATCTCGGATTATGCGGGGCAAGAAATGCGGGGTTGAATCACTGCGACAGTCAGGGGGAATATATCCTTTTGCTGGACTCTGATGATTATATTGATTCCAGGTTTCTAGAAAAAATGGTGGACACTGCAGATCGGTATCATGCAGATATCACAATATGTGGTTTAGAAAGGTTTGATGATAAAACAGGAAAAACAATATGTATAGAAATGATTAATAATCCGGAAGAATTAGTTACAGATATTAAGAATTTTGACCTACTTGGATATATGAATCCTGTAGTGTGGAATAAGTTATATAGAAGAACAGTTATCGCAGATACTCGATTTACTACCATAAAGAGATCGGAAGACACTGTTTTTTTATTTTCTGTAATTCCAGAGGTAAAGTCAATTAAATTTATAAACGAAGTTCTATATCATTATAGATTACGAGATACATCATTATCAGGCGCTATCACGACTGAAATATTTGATTCTATGTTGGAAGGATTTAAAGAAACAAAGGAGAATTTCAGCAGAGATAAGAAATACAGCGAATTTATGGAATTATTTGTGATACAAATGTTTATCCGATGTGGTATTGGCGGAGCTTGTAGATTATCTTTTAAAAATATGCGTAAGGCACAATTTTATATCAACACAACAAGGAAGTTTATGGATCAAAACTTCCCAGAATGGAGAACAAACAAGTATTTGACATTAAGATACGCATGTAAAAAATCTGTACATGCCATGGCAGTTAGCTGTGCATCGATGATGTATAAATGCCATTTATTTGTGTTGATTGTATATGCATATTGGCTGATGAGCCATGTTTTGAAGAAGGATTTTCGTGCATGAATAGAGAAACGTATATTAAAATTTTATAAAGAGTATCTGACAGGGAGTATGATGAGTTTAGGTAACAAAATAAAAGAAACTGTTTATAAAGCGTTTATATATGATGGTTGGGAGGTTATCGACAATCTAGAAGATGTAATAAGCCGTGCCGAGGTCATTTCGTTTGATATCTTTGATACTTTAGTCAAACGGAATGTCCAAGAGCCCAGACAGGTTCATCAGATAGTAGAGCAGGAATTTTGTAGACAGACGGGAATACGTATACCTGAATATGTAAACCATAGGGTCGATTCCGAGGAGAAAGCACGGAAATGCAGTGCAAAAGAAGAAATATATATGGATGATATATTTTCTTTGCTGCCTGGATTTCCTGATGAATGGAAAAGAAGGCTGCAGGAATTGGAAAAGGAGATAGAAATTAAGATTTCGACTCCTAATCTGAAAATAAAAGCAGTATATGATAAGGTATTGAAAGCAGGGAAAAAGATAATCATTACCTCAGATATGTATTTGGATCAGGAAACGGTCAGACAGATTTTGTGTAAATGCGGCTATGATGGATTTGAAAAACTGTACTTGTCTTCATCTTTTGGATTATGTAAGGCTAAAGGAAGCATATATGAGGTTATCAAGAGAGATTATCCGCATGAACGTATATTGCATATAGGTGATCATATAAGGAGCGACTACTTTGTTCCCCGGAAAAGAGGTATTGATGCTATCCTGATTAACAGAAACTTATGTTCCTTAAGGTTTTGGAGTCAAAAAGGAAAATATGTAACGGATCAGTTATTATATCAAAGGATGTACGCCTTTTTAAATAATCATACGGATGGTAATAATAGGGATGCAATGTCTATTGGATATGAAATATTGGGCCCCATGCTCTGGGGGTACTGCCGGTGGTTATATGAGAAAATAAGAGTTGATAAAATTGATAAAGTTTTTTTTCTTAGTCGGGAAGGAAGAATTCTCCAGGCCGCGTTTAACAGCTTATATCCTACATGTGATGTGAAACAAACTTATTTGCATGTATCCAGACAGGCGCTGGTGATTCCAATGCTTATAGATGCAGCCAACTTTGATGAGATGGTTGATACATTCAGATTATTTTCCCACGTACCGTTCGTAAAGATTATTCCGACGCTGTGTTCGTTTGATTTTGACATATTTGATAATGAATTATCCGATATAGGTGTGGATAGTGAATCAAGAATAGATGCCCTGTCAAGTGAAAAGAAAGAACAATTATATTCCATTGTTATCAGATTGGGACGAGATAGTTTTGCACAACAGAAAGCTTGTATTGTGAAGTATTTGAATCAAAATAATTTTGAAGGAAACATAGCAATTGTTGATATTGGCTGGTCAGGAAGTATGCAGCAAGCTTTGCAGAAATATGTTTCTGATAAAGATACAAAACTTCATGGATATTATTTAGGTGTCAGAAATGTAAAACCAGATGAGTATTATGAGCAGCTTTCCAGAGAAGGATATTTGTTTGATTGTAAGAAAAATGAAAACTTTAACTTAATGACAAGATTTACAGCCGGAATTATAGAAATGCTGTTCCTGAATACGGCAGGTAGTGTATTAAAATATGATACAAAGGGAGAAAGTGTTGTTCCGATTTTATCTGAACCGGAATATATAGGGGAAGAAAGTGATTTTATTGTAACTGTGCAAACTGCGGCATTGGAATTTCTGAATATAGTGAGAGAAGATGAAGTATTAAGGGAAGAGCAGGAAGTGCCGGCAGATATAATCATGAGTGGGTATTCTCAATTTGCTGTGTATCCAACTTTATCAACGTTGAGGATTTTTAATAAGTTTTGCTTTCTTAATGGTACAATTGGTAATATTTTACCTGAGCGAGGCCTGTTATATTATGCGGCACATCTTGGAAAGTTAAACCGGGATTTTATGGAAAGTTCATGTAAAATATTCTTTTTAAAGAAGATTTTTAAAATAAAGTTTCCATATTATGATTTTTTGAAGGTGTTACTTTATAAATGGAATAGGAAGAAAATATCCTAGTATTGAATAAAGTTTGTATTTGGGAGAGGATGATACTTTTTCTATACCAGATTAAAGTTGGAGTGGAAGGACAGAATGAGACGGGTAATCAGACTGAAAGATTTTTTCATATTTATTTTTGTATTTTGGTATAGTACGGAAATACTGTTTAATTCTACTCTGATTGAAATTTGGGGTGAATCGTTTAATGGAATTAACAATAGGATCAATTTACTGGTTTTTGGTCTTCTTATGTGTCAAATCTTATTTTTTCAATCCTATACAAGAGATGAAATGCTTTTGATAGCAGCAATAACTATATTTGTTGCAATTTCTACTATTTTATCAGGGCAAAAGACGATTATGTCATCATGGATGTTTATTGTAGCAGCGAAGGATGCAGATTTGGATAAGATAATTCGTATTGCATATAAAATTTTATTGATTATGCTTGCGATTATTATATCTATATGTTTATTGGGCTTTATAGAAAATGTAACATTGATGAGAGGAAATGTAGAACGTTTTTCTTTAGGATTTTCTCATCCTAATCAGTTGGGATTAAGGGTCTTTCAGCTAATAGCATGTCAGTGTTATGTCTATAGATACAGATTGAGAAAACGAAATTATATATGCTTTTTTTTGACGATTATATTTTTGGTCAGAATTCCGAATTCAAAGACAGCGTATATTGTCACATCAGTTCTTTTAGGTATGCTATTATTATATGAGTTTATAAAAGTAAAGAAACCGGAGTATATGAAGTTGTATGAAAAAGGCATACTTTATGGATATGTATGTTTAAATATATTTAGCATAATTTTTTCGTACATAGATGTGAAAAGAAATTTTATGCTGACGAAGATAGACGGTTGGATGTCATCTAGGTTCTCCCATTGCCATAAGGTATGGGTAATGTATGGGGTTCCTATTTTTGGTCAAAGGGTATATGTGACGGAAGATGAAAGAAAAATGGCTGGTATTCAGAGTCGTATTTGGCTTGACAATGCGTATGTAAATGTTCTTTTGCGATATGGAATAGTGATTTTTCTGATTTTTTCCATTGCTTATTTCTGTTTGCTCAAAACGTTAGTATTACAAAAACAATATATGCTGGCAACTCTTTTATTTTTATATGCATTATATGGAATTATGGAAAATGGTTTATATATGATAACACACAATATTTTTCTTATCATGTTTTCGGTCCTGCTCTATAGAAAATCCTTACGGGAGGAGTTACGGGACATATAATGTATTGGTAATGAATATTACATGTAGCTTTAACGAAAAAATGGATTTCCTGTAAAGGAGAGGAGAAAATAGAAAAATGAATATGTTGTTAATTGCAGATGCAGATATAAAATATGGGGCATCACATTCGTTATTGCATATGGTGCAGGCATTAAGGAAGCAGTGTAAAATAAATATAAAAGTTGTGTTACCAGATGATTCTGAATTGCGAGTTACATTAGAAAATATGGGGTGCGATGTTTTCTGTATTCATTATGCGCCGTTCTATCAAGGAATTCCTACAGATTTATGGAAGTACCCGATTAAATATATTATAAGGGGCGTACCATATTGGTATGGGCGCATACGAGCGGTTAAAGAAGTGGAACAAAGGATTGATTTAGGTACAATTGATTTGATCCATTCAAATTCCAGCAGGGAAGATTTAGGGGCGCTTATAGCGAACAAACACAATATACCATTGATTTGGCACATCAGGGAATTTGGTGACCGCGATTATATATGTTATTCTTATCGCAAAAATTATATTGAATTTATGAACGAAAATGCAAGCCGGTTTATTGCTGTTTCAGATGCGGTAAAGGAGCATTGGGTGAAGAAGGGAATATGTCTGGAAAAAATTGACCGGATATATAATGGCATCTCCCAGCAAAGCATTTTGCCCAAAACGGACTATGGTACTGTTCGGGAAAGAAAAAATATAAGAATGGTTATGGCAGGAAGTGTGTCAGAAACCAAGGGGCAGATATGGGCAATAGAGGCAATCAGACAATTACAGGATGAAGGGATACAGGTTACATTAGATATTTATGGAGACGGTGCGCGTTCCTATGAGAAAAAATTGAGAAGAAAGATTCGCGAATATGGCATCGAACATTTGGTAAAGTTCAAAGGTTATCAAAAAGATGTAGGGAACTATTTATCGCAATACGATATAGGATTGATGTGTTCGAGAGACGAGGGATTTGGCCGGGTTACCGTGGAATACATGATGACCGGACTATGTGTGATAGCGTCTGATACAGGCGCTAACCCGGAGCTGATAGAAGATGGTGTATCAGGTCTTCTTTATCAATATGGTGATATACGTTCTTTGGCAGGTGCAATCAGGAAATGTGTAGAGGAGCCCGATCTTCGATGCCGGTTGAGCGAACGTGGGCGCTTGAGGGCAAATACAGAATTTACTGCAACGCGGAATGCAATGCAGGTTTATGAGGTATATAACCGCGTATTAAATGGTATGGATTCATAATATAGTTAGAAAGCAGTTTTACTTTGGGATTTCATAGATACATTTGTTCATGGAGTCAGGGATATGGGGAAAGAGACCAAACGGTATGTTGGTATAATCTGCAGTCTGTTCATGTATTTTGTGTATGTTATCTTATTGACGGTACGTACGAAGATGCTGATTGGTAGTTACGGCAGTGAGGTAAATGCGGTATTTCAAACATCCAGCCAGATTTTCACGTACTTGATTTTGTTTGAAAGCGGGATGAGTGCCGCATATCAATTTAAGCTATATGAACCTGTCAACGATAAAGACATGAAGAAGATTGCAGGACTTTTTAATGGGCTGAAAAAGTCGATGAGAAAGATTGCCCTGAGGATGACAGCGGTATTGCTTGTGATAGCAGTGATATATCCTCTAATCATGAACAGGGTCTCCATTTCCTTCATGAAAGCCGGATTGATTTTATGTTTATTAGGAATCAGGTTTGTCATTCCCTATTTTGTGAGCATTGCCAATAAAACACTTCTGAATGTGTATGATTATAAGTATGTGGTAGACAATGTGGACAGCTTGGGATACCTTGCCATAACGGCTGTGGAGATTCTAGCAATCAGGTTACTTCACTGGCCCGTGTATGGTGTTTTGCTGATAGGGTGTATTGGAAATATTGTGATTGGCTTGGTCTATGTTTTTTTCATACGGAAAGTCTGCGCAGGGATCCAGACAGGAGAAACGGTTCCGGATTTTGAACCGGAGGGAATGACGCAAGATATACTGTTTCATCAGATTACCGGGTTATTGAATAATAATATTGATACCATCATTTTGTCCGTTGTCAATATTATGCTGGTTACCCCTTATCATGCCTACTATTCAACAATGTATTATTTCCCGCAGGTGATTAACAAAATAAATGAAAATTACCGCACTAAGATCGGCATGAAGATAAAGCAGCGTGATTCCGGTTTGTACGGTTATTTCCAGGTGCTGCTGGCATTTCATATGGTTGCGGCTATTATTTCCGTGGCAGTATTCGTAAGTAATATTAATGATTTTATCGTTCTTTGGATTGGAAAGGAGTTTTTATTAAGTGATCGTTGTGTCATTTTGCTGGCGTTGTACCTGATGCTTAGAATGACGATTAACATTATATTTTTAGTCCGAGACGGAGCCGGCCTGTATAAGGAAAGCAAATGGTTTTCTTTCAGAGAAGGGATTGTTAATCTGGTGTTGTCAGTCATTCTGGTATATTTCCGGGGCATTGAAGGTATTTTATTTGCTACTGTCTTTGCAACGTACACGATGCTGCTTCCCGGCAATGCAAGACTTGCCTACAATAAGGTGATGGGAAAGCGAAATACATTGTGGGCGGATTATCTGGTTATGATAATCACAGCGGCTTGTCTGGTCTGGGGATTTGGCGGCATTGCCGTTAGTGAAGCGGGGAATATTTCATGGGAAATTCTATTGCTCAGATTGATTTGGCAGGCTTTTGTGAGTGCAGTGATCGCTGTGCTGGTGGTAGTAATTGTGAAATGGAAATATATCTCACGGTGTCTTTTGAAGGGGGAAAAGAGAACTAACAAGCTATAGTATAGTGCATTTTAGTAAATATATAAAAATGGTGGTTATTTAGGGGTGTATGTGATAATATTATCGTAAATATAAGGGAATACACTAGAGAATTTTATAATCTTATTATTCGATGTTTCAATCTATGGGTACAATTAATAAATTATATGGCATATATTTTGCTGATAAAATGGATATTGGGGAGGTATCATATGTCAAAACAACAGATGATTGCAGATTTAATCTCTACCGCGCTGGAAAAAGTGAGGTGAGTCTTTCAAAAGACTGGCTGTGTGAAGAGGAGGATATGGCGTGGAAAGATTTATAAAGGGCGATGTTATCTTTCTTCCATTTCCGTTTACTTATTTAAGCTCTGCCAAGAAACGGCCGGCTTTGATTATATCTGATATAAAAGGCGATGATTTTATTATGTTGCGGATTACCTCAAAGAATGTAAAAGATAACTATGCTATTTCTCTAATGTCAACTGATTTTTCATCCGGTTCTCTTAAAACGGATAGTAATATACGTCCTAATAAGATTTTTACTTTGGATAAGCAACTCATTTTGTATAAGATTGGGCATATATTATATTTATTAGCTTATAAATTTCCTGCCCAAACTACTACGAAATCACAAGGCGTTCTGCTAAAATCTCCACCTGTAGAATATCCTCAAACTGAATCTTTGTATTTACAATCTGCAACAGGCGGCTGGTCTCGTCCATACAGGCGACCAGGCCTGCTATTTTGAATGTATTTTCTTTTATGAAAGAGATATTTGCTAAATGAATCTACTATCCAAGAATGTGGAATATCAATTATCATAAATATTTAATATTGAGATTGATGAAAATATGAATATATGATAGGATTTTAATAAATTAATTATGTCGAAATATGATACCTTCGATTAATGTTTCTATTTCAAAATAAAGAAAAAGATGGAGACAGAGATGAGATATTTATTTTGGAATACAAATAAAAAGAATGTTGATGAAATTATATGTAATATGATAGAAAAGTATAAGCCTACAATATTAGCTCTTGCAGAGTATGAAAATGATATTGATGATTTAGTAAAAAAAATTAAGACACGTACAGACAAGAATTATATTGTGTTACAGAAATTCGCATGCAGAGTTCATATTTTGGTATATGAGCAGTTTGGTGATTGCATAGAGCACTGCGTAGATCATACCAATTATACAATAAAAATAATACCTTATAATAGTTATAATGATTTTCATATTGTTGCATTTGTGCATTTGCCAAGTAAAATGTATGGTAATAAAGAGAAGAATAGACACTTATTAGAACAAATTACCGGTAAAGTAGATGAATTAGATAATAATAGAAAGAGAAAGGTTATTATTTTAGGTGATTTCAATTTAAATCCTTATGAGGATGCAATGACATATTTGACAGGTTGTAATGCAGTTTCTTCAAAAAATATTGCCATGAAGATGTGGAGAAAAGATAGAAATGAAAATGATAAACGTTATTTCTACTATTATAATCCTATGTGGAATTTCTTGGGAGATAAAGATGATATAAATGGAACGTTTTATTATGATAAAACATCTGATCATTCTAGATATTGGAATACCTTTGATCAGTTTGTAGTAAGTCCTGTGTTAATAAAGGATATTAACGAAATTGAAATAGTAAAACATGTAGGTGAAATCCATTTAGCGAATAAAAGAGGAATCCCGGATTCTAATTTTAGTGATCATTATCCATTATATTTTAAGTTAGGAGGTATATAAAATGGGAAAGAGTTTGTGGGGAAATTTGGATGAACTGGCAAATGAGGTTAGGCTTCCCAAAGATATTTTGGTGGAGCAGGCAGAGTACTTGAAGCAAAAGTTTGATGGTTTAGTAAAGGGACGGGTACTATCAGTTGAATTATCAGAAATGTGGGATAATTTCTATAAAGGGCTCGGTGTTATGAGAGATTTCTCATTTGCTTTTATAATTTTTAGTGATTATATAAAAAGATATCAGTATGAGATTTGTAAGGTAACATATGGTATTAAAATATACCCAGTCGCAGTTTCATTTGGACCAGGTATTGCAGAAGAGGTGAGCGAAACATTTGATTTAGAAGATGGTGATACAATTATTGTTTATGATGAAGAATTATTGCTTAGTGTATTAGAAAAGATATTATCTTCGGGAGAAGTGCATCAAGTTTTGAGCGGTTTAGTGTCTATAGCTCAAAAGGAAAGAATTTCAGAAGATGTACCGTTTTGATTGATTTATAGAGGACTGGATTAGTGGTATATAAATTATGATCTTATAGGGTGTGTTTCCTAGATAGGATAAATGATTAAAGTCATAAGAGTTTCAAAATAGATTTAATTACGAAAAACGATATTGTTAAATTAAGAATATCGTGATATATTTTTAACCAAGAGGAGTAATCGTGTACAAGGTGGTAGCCTCCCTAAACTTGAAAAGAGGGGAGGTGGTGTGTATGGAAATGTTTTCGTTCCAGGATTTGCTTTCATTTGGAACATTTTTAGTCACACTGCTTGCCTACATAGATAGGAAAAACAAGCGAAAATAAAAATGCCTACCTTTGTATTTGGCCGTGCAAGGTAGGCATGTGATTTGCCTTTGGAGAGCAGATGTATCTGGCGGTCTAATTCTTCTTCCATTTCCGGGGAGAGTTCTATTTTGGAGACCAGCTACGCAGGCGGGTTTCGATAATTTCTGATGGTTTTGGATTGAGGGATAAATCCCGCCTTGGATATAGGCGGGGATTGGGTTGGGTTATTTATCTTCATAGTGGCCTCTGCAGTGGGCGATGTAGAGTCGCCCGTTTTCCATATGGTAGACGAGGCGGTCTTTTTCGTTGATGCGGCGGCTGTATTCGCCCTGCAGGTCGCCGGAGAGGGGTTCGGGCTTTCCGATCCCTTCCATGCAGCCGTTCCGCTCGATATCCTGAATGAGCTGGTTGATCCGCTTTAGTGTTTTTTTATCCTGTGTCTGCCAGTAGAGGTAGTCCTCCCAGGCATCGTCCGACCATATTTTTTCACTCATCGTCCACCTCAATCAGTTCATGGGCGGTGCCTTTCCCGGTTTTTAGCTCTTGGACGGATTTCTTCACATAGGCCATGTTCGTCTCGGAGAAGAATGGGTCGGTGGTCTGGGTAATTTCAAACGGGATGCGGTTTTCGCGTAAAACTGCTTTCACAAAAAGGTTGATTGCGGTAGAAGTATTGAGACCAACATTGGAGCAGAAGGTGTCAAAGCTGGCCTTGTCTTTTTCGTCTACCCTTGCGGTTAAGGTTGCCAGTGACATAGGTAGCCCTCCTTTCGTATTTGGGTTGTAGTTATTATAGCACTATTGTATGCTGAAAGCAAGCGTATGTATTACATATGGGGTGATATTTATATAAATTACCAGTTTTATGGGCTTTTATATGGAGATGAAAAAGAAACTTTTAGAAGTTGATAGCAGGCTCGGATGCGTCCGGGCTTTTCAAGCCGAATTTAACCAAGGTGGATTACGCCGTTGAGTATGGAAAGTTTCTGCCAAAACTACGAAATTACAAGACGTTCTGCCAAGACTCCACCTGTAAAATATCCTCAAACCGAATCTTCGTATTTACAATCTGCAACAGGCGGCTGGTCTCATCCATGCGGGCGACCAGGCCTGTTATTTTAATGTATTCTCCCTTATGGAAATAGACCACAGAGGCCATTTTGCCCTTGGAGAGCAGATGCATCTGCCGATCCAGTTCTTCTTCCATTTCCGGGGAGAGTTCTATTTTGGGAACTAATACTTTTTCTTTCTGGGCCAGGGCATCCGGCAGGCCTCTTAAAGCGGCAAAGGGCATGAATTGTTTGGCCCTTTCTTCTATGGGCATTTTATTTTGTCGTTTAGGTGCCACTTCTATGTCCTCCTATCTGGTGGTTTCGTTCTTTGGTAGTAGCGCCTTCCTCCAGGTTCATACCTTTGAGGATAGCGTCTTTGCCGAATTTATGTTTGATGCTGATGACAGCCTGCTGCATCTTTCGTCCGCGTTCCAATTCCTCTGCATCGACGAAGAAGCTGTATTGATGATATTCTTCGGGCATCACGTGATTGCAGGTAATGTTGACACGGTGAATCTGATAGCTGGGGTCTACAATCTGTTCATAGAGAGCAGTCACTGCCGGTATGATCAGCAGATCGGAGTTGGTATCTATGTCAAGGCTTGTGGTGCCGTGAGCAGAAGGGACATTCAGCCGGTTGGAGTAGCCTATGTGCAGGGTGATGGAGCGGGTGACCAGATTTTTCTCCACCAGATCCAGGCATAGCAGATCGGCCATTTCTTTGACAATAAGAAGTCCTTTGTCAAAGGGATAGTCACAGCCTAAGACCTGACCGCTGGTCAGGCAGTTACTGTGAGGCCTGTATTTTTTGATATCTGTGATAGTGACAGGTTCCCGGCCCCAGGCATGATCGATCAGGAGTTCTGCGTCCACACCGAAGAGACGGTACAAAAGGTCCTCATCGGCTTCGGCAATATCCTGCATGGTACGGATGCCGAAGGTATCGAGTCTTCTGGCGATACCGGCGCCCACCCGCCAGAAATCCGTGAGCGGTTTGTGATTCCACAGAGTCTGCCGGTAACTTTCTTCTGTGAGTTCTCCGATAAAGTCAGAAGCATGTTTGGCGGTGATATCCAGGGCAATCTTAGCCAGATAGAGATTAGTACCGACACCACAGGAGGCGCGGATGCCGATCTGTTCATAAATGTCCTGCATGATACAAAACCCCAGGTCTCTGGCAGAAAGCTGGTAGAGGGCAAGGTAGTCGGTTACATCCATAAAGGCTTCATCAATGGAGTAGACATGAATATCTTCTTTGGAAATATATTTTAAATAAATCTCATAAATGTCTGCAGCGGTATCCACATATTTCTGCATCCGCGGTGGTGCCACGATGTATTCCACATGTTTGGGAATTTCAAAGATACGGCAGCGGTTTTTGATGCCGAGAGCTTTCATGGCAGGTGTGATGGCCAGACAGATAGTCTTGTCTGTTCTGGAAGGGTCAGCCACGACAAGATTGGTAGTCATGGGATCGAAACCTCTCTCCACGCACTCTACAGAAGCATAAAAGGATTTCAAGTCGATGCAAAGATAGGTGTGCTGCTTCATGTGTCTGCTTCCTTTCTTAAAATCAGGTTATACAACAGCCTCGTTTGAGAAATGCTTCTGATGAAGAGGCGCTGTATGAACCTGCTTTATAGTATACAACAAAGAACATATGTTTGACAAATATATTTTAATGGAAGATGAAAATGACAACTTATTGTATTTTTTTGCTTTCTGTCTAATGTAGCAAACTTTCATACAACATAAGCCTTCCGGTTTTGGAGGGCTATTTTTCTGTAATGCTTGAAAAAGGCTTATTTTGTGGGCTTTCCAGCATTGCTCATTATTTCTTTCCCCACATTTTCAAGAATAGATTCACACAGATTTTCAGCGGCTCCGGGCAATGTGGCGGCCTTGCTCAGAAAAATGCACACCCTTTGAAAAATCAGAGAACAAGAAAATATCCGCTAAAAAGTATCTCACGTCGCATTCCATAAAAAAGATACTTTTTCGCGGATATTATTTTCTGTTTCTGGATTATACTTCGTCCCTTGGTGACGCTGCCTGAATATTTGAGAATGGCAATCTCTCAATAAACAGTTCCTTGCAGTCGGAAAAACCGAGCTGGTAGGCAAGCATCCCATAGCGTGAGCCAAGGGCGTTCTGTTCGCTTACATAGCGGTCAATAAGAAGCCGGGTTTCTTTTGGTAGTTGCAGGGCTTCCAGCTTATTGGAATATATGTCAGATTTGCGGATAATCTCCTGATACTCCATGTCGCTGTTTGTGATCTCATTCATAACACTGTTCATCCTCAGCCCCATTAACTGATCTAATATTGTTTTTTTCATGGTAAATCCCTCCTTGTGGCGTTGGATGTTATACCTGTATTGCAGTGGTGACAAGGGGAAAAGGGTGGATCAGGGACAATTTTGCGCCAGCCGTTTCCTTCCTGAGGCTGGCGCTTTGGTCTTATTTCTTTGCCTCCCGGTTTGCCTGAAAGTAGTAGCCGTGGCCGGTTTTCTCGTCGTCAAAGGTAAATTCGCATATCTCGTTATACATGGAGCCGTCCCAATTAAGGATGTAGATTTGATAGTCGTATGCAAAGCTCCTGATCGTCTCCGCCTCGCAGGGCGTGTCGGTTCCGTCCATAGTCCAGTCATAGCGGTGCAGTTTGGTCTCCTCATATTCTTCCAGCTCGTCGGTGTAGTAATATCTGGTGAAGCCTTCCGAGGTCTCGTAGCTTTCCAGCTTCCGGCGAAGATGTTTGGTAGTGATGTATTCGGCGGAATGGCATTTCTTTTCTCCGTTTACTACCGTGTAGCTGTAGCTTTCGGGGCGGTACGGGTTTTCAAATTCCTCGCGGTCAATATCCATTGAGATGCCTTTCCTTTCGCATTGTTTCCGTACATACCGGAGAAACTGTGCAAGGGTTACATTGTTACGCTGTATTTCGATAGAATAGTCTGCCATGGTGTGTGCCTCCTTAAAGATATGTTTTGTTTGCTGTGAGTGACAGCTTACGCACCACCGGTCAAAAAGCAAGCTCAAAATGCTTAAAAGATATCTTTATTTTTGGAATATCCGGGCAGCAAAAAGCCCCGCCGGGGCGGGGCCGCTGTGGCTGTATTATGCTGCGGTGAAGCCCTGTGCCGCGAGTGCTTCCACCAATGCTTTGTTCTCCCTGCCTGTGAGGGTTCCGTCTCTGCCAATGGTATAGTCCTCTACTACGAAGGCATAAGTCGGAGCTTTCATGTATTTAGGTTCTGCGCCTATGAAGCTGCCTACTGCCGCCGCCAGTTCTTTCCTGCGCGGGCCGGTTACATTATAGAGGATTTCCATTGTGCCGGATTCCTCGGCGGGTGCTGTTTCCCCGGCGGGCTCGTTAGCCTCTGCTGTGGATTCCTCTGCCGTTTCACTCTCGGTGGCGGTATCCTCTGCTTTTTCCGGTTCAGCCGCCGGGGCTTCTGGCATGGCCGCTGGGGCATTTTCCTCCGGCGTGGGTTCCTGCTCTGCGGCGGCTTTCGCTGCCTCTTTGGCTGCTGTTTTCTTGGCCCTCGTCATTTTTGCCCTTGCCTCAGGGAATACCTCCGGCAGTACGCCCGGTGCGTAGCTGATTTCAAAAGTGATTTTGCCGTCTGCAGGTACGTTGAAATGGAAGTCCAGCATTTCCGCCTCTTTGAGCGTATCCGGCAGGTCAATGTTCTTGTACCGTTTTAATTCCTTGCTCTCTACCATAAGGCATACCGGAACCGCGTCCCTCAATTTTGCTGTGATTTTTCCTGTCTTCATAATGTTTTCCACCTTTCGTATTTTGATATTTTGTACTGGCTGCTTGCCTTGTGAGTGACAGCTTATACATTTTGGTGGTGAAAGCAAGCCTTTTTTCAAAGAAATTTCTCTTTTTTATCCGCATAAAAGCAACGAAAAAGGCCAGCCGTTGGAGATTGGCTGGCTGATGGTAAATGCGCCCGACAGGCGCATGGTATGTTATGCCCTCTCGAAAGGCTCTCCGCAGTCCCCGCAGATCACATTTACCTCGCGGGTTGCCCGGATAATGGTGCCGCAGCAGGGGCAGACATATTTGATACTGCGGTTGATGGATTTTGTGCTTCCGCCCTTGGAGCCTCCCTCTATCTGCAGGCGGCTGGCATGGATACCGGCCTCGCCCAAGGTAGCCTTGATCCAAGCCTCTGCCTCCGGGGCCAGCGTCGTAACCGTCCAGCCGTATTTTGCATGTTTCTCTATATGTAGTCCATGGGCCTCGGCGGTTGCCTTGAATTTCATGTTGTGGTAATAGCCGTTGTTGCTTACGTCCTGAATGTCATGTTCCAGATCATAGAGGTGGGCCATTTCATGTAAGAGAGTAGCGGCCAGCTCCGTCATGGGGCGGTCAAGATACTCGGCGCAGAGATTGATCTCCCGGTATTTCTCCTCGTCGGCATTCCAGATTTCGTGGATACTGCACCAGCCGTATGCGCCGCGCCCGCCGTCCGGGGATACGGTGATGGCCGGGCGGGTAAGTTCCATATTATAAAAATGCTCGTTGAACAGGTCAAACATTTCCTCGGTTTTCTTTACGATTTCGGATATCTGTAACATAGCTGTGTCCTCCTTAAAATTATCTTTTAATTCTGTGTGACACAGCTTACATATTTTTAGTGTGAAAGCAAGCTCAAAAGGATTATTTTTGTATGAAAACTGGGAGAGATAGGGCTTGCGTGTAGAGGTGTCTTAGTTTCCGGCAGATACGGACACGGAAAGCCTAGAAAGCCCGTAAATCCGCCACTTTCGGCACTACATAGGTTAGAAATTTACATTATTTCCGTGTGCTTTTGAGGGTATTTTTACATTGGTAAGAGTACGAACGGTTGTTCTGGGATTGTTTTGCCTGATAGTTTGTACTCGTAGGCAAAACTCGGATATTATCACGGAAACTCGGATACTCGCACGGAAACTGCTGTACTATCAGGCAAAAGTCGATACTATCAGGCAAAACCCTTATACGAACACGGAAACTGCCTGTGAGTTTTCGTGATAATATAAGGGTTTCCGTGATTGTATAAGCAGTTTTCGTGATAGTATATGAGTAAAGCAGTAAAAATTGAATGGAATATTGAAAAAGAGGGGAAAGGGCTGTTTCGGCAGTCCTTTTTCTCATGTCTTAAGATTTCATAATTCATTTCTTTACATTTCAAATATCACAGATATTTATAATTGGTTCAGAAAATAATAAGTTGGAAAGTGGAGGAAGCAGAGTTAATATGCTTATACGGTGGTTTTCGTATCGGCTATGTGCCACTTTGTGAGACAGTCGCTCCTCTGTGGGAAGTATATTTCACACCTAAAATGCAACAATTGGCACCTTGCAATCAGTTGGTAATACGCCAGCGCCGATATAATAAATGATCATGGGTATGTATTTTTCATGTCTCAGCTTTAGAAAGGAAAAAAGATTTATGAGGATAGCAGTTTGTGATGATGACCGACCAATACGGGAAGAACTGATCCGTCTGATACAAAAGCAGGTATCTGATGCGGATATCATGGAGTATCAGTCGGGGGAAAAACTGCTCCATGCCGGAGTGGACTTTGACATTTATTTTCTTGATATTGAGATGGATACGGTGTCTGGCATGGAGCTGGCAAGGCATATCCGGGAACGGGAAGAAACCGGCAGGAAAAGGAGCATTATTATCTTTGTGACAGGGTATCGGGAATACATGGGAGAAGCCTTTGATGTCAATGCTTTCCACTATCTACTGAAACCTTTAGACGAGAAGAAATTTGCAGAGGTTTTTGCACGTGCATGGAAAGAGGCATCTGTTTTTTGCGAACAGGAAAAGAGGTACATCATGGTGAAAAGCCTTGGCGCGCAGCAGCGATTACTGCTAAAGGAAATTTACTATATCGAGAGCCGCAATAAAAAAGTCATTATCCATACAACGGACAAAACGCTGGAAGTCTACGGGAAGATGGAAGAACTGGAAAACAGGCTGGGCAGTACCTTTTACCGCTGCCACAGATGCTATCTTGTAAACATGGAGAAGATATCTGCTTACAGTGCGGATAACATACAGGTCATAAATGGGGATAACCTGCTCCTTGCAAGGACGAAATATTCTGATTTTATCAAAGCCTATATGCGGTATATCAAAAATGGAGGGATTGTCAATGTTTGATCTGTTGTCTCCGGTTGCTATGTATTTAGCCGATAGTGTATTGAGTGTCATCTATACATGGAGTTTTTTGAAAGAAAAGTATGAGAAAAGGGGAATGCCAGTGATCTGGGCTGGCGTTTATTTTCTGATCCAGATACTGGTATTTATCATAGGAGCCGACAGATTTCCGGTGGGTAAAGCTGCAGGGATCATCTTAAATATCTGTATTCTGCTGTTTATGCAGTCATTTTTCTTCCAAAAAGAGATGCAAAAACAATTATTTGTTACCTTTAGTTTCGTGGCGGGGACAGAGACGGTGAAATATATGTTCATTACGTTTGATATTGTGGTAAGCGGATGGGGGAATCAGATCTTAGATCATCTGCTCGCAGAGAATATCTTAAATACGGTAGAAAGAACTGAGAATGTGATAACGATCTACAATGCCGTAATGACGGTCTTATGCGTAGTGTTCTATATCTTGTTATTGTCCGGATATCTGTTTTTCATAAGAAGGAAGTATATAAAAAAGGATTATCCGTTACAGACACATGAGAATGTTTTTCTGATCTTGCCCTGCATTGCTGCGTTGTGTATCTCGGTCATCATAAGACTGATTATCACTTCGCTGAACAATGGGTTGGGGATCGTTATTTATAAGGCTGTTCCGCCAATCCGTTTTTGGCTGCCTGTTGTCGGTGCCTTAATGCTTTCTGACATCATTGCCAGTATCGTATTGTTTCAGAAACAGATACAGTACCATGAAGAGACAGGGAAACGTGCCCTGTTGGAAAACCAAGTCCGGCAGATGCAGAAGGAGATCGCAGAGATACAGGATATCTATACCGATATGCGGGGATTCCGGCATGATATGAGAAGCCATTTAGCCAATATTTCTCTGCTTGTCAAAGGAGCGGTAGGCTCCGTGAAGGAAGAACTGGAAAGCTATGTCGGGAAAATGGAGGAAACGGTCAGCAGAATAGACTTTATTTATCAGACGGGAAATCCGATCACGGACATTATCATCCACCAGAAAAGTCAGGAAGCAGAGAAGAAACAGATACGGTTTCAGGTTGATTTTGTCTATCCGCATAAGCTACCGATTGATGTTTATGATATCGCGGTCATTTTGAATAATGCGTTGGAAAACGCCATAGAAGCGTGCGGCATGGTAGAGAGTGAAAAACAGATCAGCTTACGTTCCTATGTAAAAGGCAGCCTGTTCTTTATAGAGGTTGAGAATGATTTCGCAGGAGACATTGTTATGGAAAAAGAAAGCGGGCTGCCGGTCAGCAGCAAGGAAAACGGAAAGCTGCATGGGATTGGCATATCCAACATACAAAGATGCGCGAAGAAATATATGGGTGATATTGACATAGCGGTTTCTAATACAGGCGGCAGGAAGAAATTCAGCCTTACCGTTATGATGAATGGAAAGGCAGGGGCGGACGGTTAATAGCACATGGGAAACTTCGCGCCCAAAACGGAGCAGTTCGCGCCGAATCTATGAAAAAATTCTGTCAAACGGCGATAAAGAAAGTAAGAATACTTTTCAGAAGGAGGATGGGATGATAAACACAGCTTTTACAGGTGCAAACGGGGTGCGACAGCCATTGCTGCATTCTAAAAAAACAAATAAAATAGCAAGACAGCGGGCGGCGCTCCAACTTTTGTCGGGAACAGGAAGCGGCAGAAGCAGGGACAGCTTCACTATTTCCAGTGAAGCGAGGAAGTTTTCAAGAGAACGAATAGCGGCGTTGGTTGATAAAAGTGCAAATGTATCTAAGGGAGAGCTATCCTATTATTTCGCAAACTATAATGATCCAAGCGCTATTCTGGATGCAATCAACTTTGGGACGCATGTGGAGTGTGGATATAATCCTGAGTTTAAGGATTATGGCGTTATGCGTTTTGATTATAACGGAAGCAGCCAGGTAGTGCCAAATTATGCAGTGCCGAAGATCAACGCGAACTCCTTGCCCGGTATTCACGCTGAAAACAATTGTCTGGTTCTGAAGAATAAAAGCTATTACGCATGGACTACGTCAAACGGTAGTCGATACGCATGGGCGGTTAATAACGGAATGATTGGGTATGCACGATCGGAATCAATGTTAGCAGAGAATAATGGTACAAATTATAAGTCGGAAATGAGAAAAGCGAGTGGTATTTTAGCGGCATTGGCACAGGGAGAGAGTCTGTGGGACGTATTACATAGCAGGAAGGAAGTTTTAGCGACTTGTGAGAAAGTCGGAATCACGCCGGGTTTCTTTTCCATAGATGCGGGCGCAGGGAAGCATACCTATATCCTGCGGGAATCCGGTGCCGTGATAAATGTGGATAATAACATTGCACGGTGGAATAGCATAAATTGGATAGGGAGCGGTTATAAAGAGGGGGACACATTTTCCATTTATGGCAATGAATATGCAATAGACAGCAGCGGACACATCCATGTTTCAGTGGATGATACGTTTACGTCAACAGAGGTTAAATATCCAAAGCGTACCATGTAACAAATCGAAACGATTGTTTTAGCTGGGAGAGGAGAAAGTATGATGCAGGTAGGATTAAATAATTATCAGTTTGGAAACAGCAATGTGATGGAGAAAGCAGACACTAAAAAGGCGGAGAAAAAAGCAGAGGACAAATACGCCAGTGTATCAGCGTATGAAGCTTACTTAAAGGATAAGTACCCTTGCTTGACGGCTCCTAATTATAAGGTAACGATATCACCGGCATATTTGGAGAAATGTATCAAAGATCCCAAAGAAGCTGAAGGGCTGGAAAAGAGTTTGGAGCATTTACCGATTAGTCATCAGAATATGACTGCATCATGGAAAGCTTTAGGAGCGAGAGTTGTAAATGAGCAGTGGATTTATGATGAAAACGGGAATTGCGGTGGTAGCCCTAGTATGTATGTTACCAACAGCAATTTATCATCCAGTGGCAGTGTTCAGGATAAAATATCGGAGAAAAAAGGTCAGAGAAAAACACCTTCACCGCAGGAGCATTACGAAAAGAGAAAACTTTTAAGAGAGCAGTTTGAGGAGAGGCTGGCGGAGAAGGAGTATCTGAAAGATCAGTTGGAAGAAAAAGAGATGAAGGATGAATTACTGGAAAAAAGCATTTTATCAAAGGAGCGGAATGCAGGCAGATTCATTGAGCGGTATGAAGCCAATATTATGACATCTTAAATTGTTAAATATGCTGTTTATATAGAATGTTATAGGACGCATGGCCTCAATAAGCCGTAGCGGACGGCAGGCTTGGTATTCCCGGCATTTTTGCAGATCAGGGAAATTGAGGAGCCGGGGGAAAAATAATACACAACCGATAAAAGGGAACCAAGCAGGAACACTTCATGTTTGGTTCCCTTGTTACATAATCAGTACGGGGAGGCGGTTGTCAGTGGAAAGGATCAGATGCCCGAACCCTAAATGCGGGCGGCACATCCTTGACATTGAGGAAATGCCGCCGGGCGAGACGGTGCTTGAGATGAAGTGCAGGCGCTGTGGGGAGGTGGTCAGGGTGGGCTTTGGCCCGAAGAAGGTACATAAGAAGAACAGGCGGCAGGGGTAGCCC